>Ga0081538_10003210_pt1 | contig 15540 bp, 17 predicted proteins | sample TabmetS5T2R1_FD_71022 | JGI IMG/M metagenome (GOLD analysis project Ga0081538, IMG submission 71022) | Tabebuia heterophylla rhizosphere microbial communities from the University of Puerto Rico - S5T2R1 | ecosystem: Host-associated > Plants > Roots > Rhizosphere ... | reverse complement strand
GACGATGGCCTACGCGTTGCTGGTCGGTCCAGTGCTCGGCGTGAAGGCGGTTCAACTCGTTCCGACGCGAGGAGAAAAGAGGCGTGCCCTACTCGGCTTTTTCGTCGGCAACGCCGGCCTTGCCTGGTTCGTGGGCGCCATAGTGGCCTGCACCGTCACCGATGCCTGCTTCCACTGATGTGCGAGAGAGCTAGGCCGACTCGGCGGCGCGCTCTTCGTCCTCGAGCTCGGCGCCGGCGCTCGTGACGAGCGTGGGCTTGACGCCCTTGTCGATCGTCTCCTTCGTGATCGCGCACTTGGAGACGTCCTTACGTGAAGGAAGCTCGAACATGACGTCGAGCAGCGCGGTCTCGATGATCGAGCGGAGCCCGCGCGCGCCGGTCTCGCGCTCCAACGCCCGATCCGCGATCGACCAGAGCGCGTCGTCGGTGAAGACGAGCTCGATCGAGTCGTAGCCGAAGAAGCGCTGGTACTGCTTGACGAGCGCGTTGCGCGGCTCGGTCAGGATCTGGACGAGATCCTCGCGCTGCAGCTGATGGACGGCGGACACCACCGGCAGCCGGCCGATGAACTCGGGGATCAACCCGTAGGCTAGGAGATCCTCCGGCATCACCTGCGCGAGCAGCTCGCTCGTCTCGGTGTCGTGCCGCGAGCGGATGTCCGCGCCGAAGCCGACCGCGTTCTTGCCGATCCTCCGAGCGATGATCTTCTCCAAGCCGGAGAACGCGCCGCCGCAGATGAAGAGGATGTTCGTCGTGTCGATCGAGAGGAACTCCTGGTGCGGATGCTTGCGGCCACCCTGGGGGGGCACCGAGGCGACCGTCCCCTCGAGGATCTTCAGCAGCGCCTGCTGGACTCCCTCGCCCGACACGTCGCGCGTGATCGACGGGTTATCTGCTTTGCGCGCGATCTTGTCGACCTCGTCGATGTAGATGATCCCGGTCTCCGCCTTCTTGATGTCGAAGTCGGCGGCCTGGATCAGCTTCAGAAGGATGTTCTCGACGTCCTCACCGACGTAGCCGGCCTCGGTCAGCGCCGTGGCGTCGGCGATCGCGAACGGGACGTTGAGGATCCGCGCGAGCGTCTGCGCGAGGAGCGTCTTCCCGCAACCGGTCGGGCCGAGCAGGAGGATGTTCGACTTCTGGAGCTCGACGTCCGACTCCTCGGCGCCCATCTGCACGCGCTTGTAGTGGTTGTAGACGGCGACGGCGAGCGTTCGCTTCGCCTCTTCCTGCGAGACGACGTAGTCGTTGAGGACGCTGTAGATGTCGGTGGGCCGCGGAAGGTTGTCGAGGTCGAGCGAGGACGGAGCGGTGAGCTCCTCGTCGATGATCTCGTTGCAGAGATCGATGCACTCGTCGCAGATGTAGACGCCCGGACCGGCGATCAGCTTCTTGACCTGCCGCTGGGACTTCCCGCAGAAACTGCAGAGAAGCTGCTCGTTGCCGTCGCTCGCCCTCGCCACCCTAGATCTCCTTGTACCCCGAAATGGCCCCGGGTGCTAGCCCTTGGCTCCGTCGCGGTTGGTGATCACGGTGTCGATGATGCCGTAATCCTTCGCCTCTTGCGTCGACATGAAGTAGTCGCGATCGGTGTCGCGCGACACCTTCTCGATGTCCTGGCTCGTGTGCTCGGCGAGGATCTCCTCGAGGCGCCGCTTGAGGTTGAGCGTCTCGCGGGCACGGATCTCGATGTCCGCCGCCTGGCCGCCGGGGCCGTGCGGCGTCCACACCTGGTGGATCAGGATCTTCGCGTTCGGCAGCGCCATCCTCTTGCCCTTCGCACCGCCGGCGAGCAGGAGCGCGCCCATGGACATCGCGATCCCGACGCAGATCGTCTGCACGTCGGGCTTGATGAACTGCATCGTGTCGTAGACGGCGAGGCCCGAGTAGACGTCGCCGCCGGGCGAGTTGATGTACAGGGCGATGTCCTTGTCGGGATCCTCGGACTCCAGGTGCAGGAGCTGCGCGATGATCAGGTTCGCGATCTGGTCGTCGATGGGGGTTCCGAGGAAGACGATGCGTTCGTTCAGCAGTCGGGAGTAGATGTCGAAGGCGCGCTCACCGCGCGACGTCTGCTCGATGACCATGGGGACAAGCGGGCTCATGCAGGCTCCTTGCTACCGGGGGTCCACAACTTCGTACCGGTTTCGGGTTTTTCCTTCTCTGGTGTCCAAAGTCTCTCGCGCGCTTCCGCGAGCTCGACGGGGATGCGCTTCACCTCGGCTGCGATCCGGTCGAGTGCGTTGCGCAGCCTGATGTCGTTGCGGAGCGCGTCGTACCGGCCGGCCTCGCGAACCTGCAGGAGCACCTCGTCGGCGTTCTCGCCGAGCTCCTCGGCCTGCTCGCGGATGAGCGCGTCGACCTCTTCGTCCGGGACGTCGAGGTCGAGCTCGTCGGCAGCCGCCTCGAGGACGATCTCGCGCGCCAAGGCCTGCTGCGCCTCGGCCTCGATGTCGGCCTGGATCTGCTGCGGCGTCCGACCGCTCAGCTGGATGTAGACCTCCGGGCTGATGCCGCGGCGCTCGAGCGAGCGCACGAGTGCGTTCCAGAGCTCGACCGCCCGGGTCTGCACCAGCGCCGGCGCGACCTCGAGGTCGGTGGCGTCGACGAGCGTGTCGAGCGCCGCCGTGCGGAACTGCGCGTCGAGCTGCTCCTCGAGCTGGCCGCCGAGCCTCGACTGGATCTCCTCGCGCAGCTCGGCGAGCGTGTCGAACTCCGTCGCCGCCTTCGCCAGGTCGTCGTCGACCGGCGGCAGGACCTTCTCGTAGATCTCCTTCGTCGACGCGGTGATGCGCGCCTCCTGGTTGTCCGGGAGGCGGTACTCGATCGCCTTCTCGCCGCCGGCCTCCTGGCCGATCAGCCCCTGCTCGATCTCCGGCAGCAGGCGCTGCGAGCCGAGCTCGACGACGTAGTCGCGTTGCGCCTCGCCGTCCGAGCCGACGAGGTCGACGACCACGGTGTCGCCCTCACGCGCCGGCCGGCCGTCGACGGGCGCCAGCTCGGCGATCGTGGACCGAAGAACCTCGAGTTCGGCGTCAATGAGCTCGTCTGGAACCTCGGGGTCCGGGGCGGGCACCTCGAGCGTGCTCCAGTCGGGCAGCTCGGGCGGCTCCTGGACGCCGACGGTCGCCGTGAAGCGGAATGTGTCACTCGGAGACGCGGGAAGCTCGTAGTCGTACTCCGGCGCGGTGGCCGGGCGCACGGTCGTGTCGCGGAGAGCGGCGCGGAACCAGCCGCCGATGTGACTCTCGACCGCCTCGGTGTAGAGCCGCTCCTTGCCCACCCGGGCCAGGAGCACCGGCATCGGCACCTTGCCCTTCCGGAAGCCGGGGATCTTCAGGCTGCCCGCGAGGTCCGACGCAGCGTGGTCGATCGCGTGCTGGACGTCGCCGCTCGGGACCTCGACGGTCATCCGGACCTTGCTCTCGGGGAGCTCTTCGACCGTCGCCTTCACGGGCGGCCATTGTGCCAGCACCTCTACGGGCTGCAGAAAGGCGCACGTGCACGGCCGGCTCCCAGCCGGGAGCCGGCGTGCTTAGGTCGACGTGGTCAGAAGATCCAGACGAGCAGGATGATGAGCAAGATCAGCAGGAGTACGCCGCTGCCGATGTACATACGTGCCCCCTTTCAGTCGCGTGCGGTACGGCTTCGGAGAGCTCGACGAGTGATGTACCCGCCGTTGTCCGGTGCGACACCTGAAAGGTGTAAGAACCGTGTAAGACCGATGCGGGCGGGAGGACTCGAACCTCCAAAGGGGTTGCCCCCCAACGGGACCTAAACCCGCCGCGTCTGCCAGTTCCGCCACGCCCGCGGCGATTCAAGGATAGAGACGCCGGGTAGGCACGCCTCATGACCGACCAAGCAGATCGAGAGCGCGAGAGCCGCGAGAGCCCGATCACGAAGTTCGAGGAGCAGCGCCTCCAAGAAGAGACGGAGCGCGACTCCACGGCCGATCGCCTCCAGGAGGAGCAAGAGCCCGACCAGAACGAGCCGTAGGCCTGGCGTTCCGAGTACCGCGGCTCGTTGGCCGAATGCACTGGTTCCCAGTGGCCCCGGGAGGAGTCGAACCTCCGCACGCAGATTCGAAGTCTGCCGCTCTATCCACTGAGCTACGGGGCCTCGAAACGCCAGAGTAGCTAGACGCGGTTCGGGGGTTCCTCGCCGCGCTCGACCGCCAGGAGATTGTCGACGAGGACGCGCGTCATCGCCTCGCGGGTTGCGTCCGTCGCCGTGCCGAGGTGCGGCGTCATGACGACGTTGTCGAGGTCGAACAGCTCCCGCGGGACCTCGGGCTCGTTCGCGAACACGTCAAGGCCGGCGCGGAGCCTGCCCGAGACGAGCTCGGCGACCAGGGCCGGCTCGTCCACGACCTGGCCGCGGCTGGTGTTGACCAGCGTGGCGCCGTCGCGCATCAGCGCCAGGCAGCCGGCGTCGATGAAGCCGCGCGTCTCGGCCGTCAGCGGGACGTGGAGGGAGACGACGTCGGCCGCGCGAAGCAGGTCGTCGAGCGACCGGTGGTCCGGATCGTCCATCGGGTTTCGGCGCGTGTGCAGCACGCGCATCTCGAAGCCGCGGGCCCGCTGCGCGACGGCGCGGCCGATCCGCCCGAAGCCGACGATCCCGAGCGTCGCACCGCTCACCTCGTTGCCCTTGAGCGGCTCGTCCGCCCAGCCCGACCCCCACCGGCCGCTTCGGACGAAGCGGTCGCCGGCCGCGATCCGCCGGAAGACCGCCAGGAGCAGCGCCATCGTCAGGTCGGCGGTCGCCGCCGCCGTGACGCCGGGTATGTTCGTCACCTGGACGCCGCGTTCGTGGGCGGCCGCGACGTCCACGAGGTCGTACCCGGCGCCGTAGTTCGCGACGACCCGGACGTTCGGGAAGCGCTCCAGCGTTCCAGCGTCGACCACCTCTGCCACGACGGCGAGCGCCTCGACGTCGTCCCGCGGCGTTCGGAGGTCGCCGTATTCGACGTCGGAAAGCTCCTCCCAGGCCGAGCCGGGGAAGCGTCGTGTCGAGAGAACTTTCAGCGAGACAGGTGGCGGAGGGGACTCGAACCCCCGACCACCGGGACCACAACCCGGGGCTCTACCAACTGAGCTACCGCCACCGCGCTAGGAGAAGGATAGCGGCGTCTCGTCCAGCTTTCGGCGTAGCTCGTCGACGCTCTCGAAGACCGCCGCTGCGCCGGCGTCCCGGAGCTCCTGCTCCGAGTAGCCGCCGCTGATCACGCAGACCGTCGGCACACCGGCCTTCTTCGCCGCCTCGATGTCCCACGGCGTGTCCCCCACCATCACCGCGTCGTCGCCGCCCGCCTTCTCGAGCGCCGCCACCACGAGGTCCGGCGCCGGCTTCGTCGCGTCGACGTCGTCCTTGGTCGTCCACGCGTCGGCGAGGTCACGCGCCTCGAGCAGGTCGAGGTACCGGTCGAGTTCGTCCTGCGGAGACGAGCTCGCGAGCACGACCGGATGCCCGCGCTCCTTCAGGTCGGTGATCAGCTCGTGGGCGCCGTGAAGCGCCGAGACCTCCTCGATCAGCCGTCCGTACTCTTCTCCCCGCGTCTCTTCGATCGCGTCGTGCCGCGACCCCTCGATGCCCGGCACGAGGGCGGGCACGAGCTGGTCCCCGCCCATGCCGACATGCCTGTGGATGCGCCAGACCGGCAGCGTGATCTCGTGCCGCCGGAAGGCGCGGTTCCACGCGAGCGCGTGGTGGTAGTTCGTGTCGACGAGCGTGCCGTCGACGTCGAGCAGCGCAGCGGGCGGCACCTACGCGCGGGACGGCACCGTCGCGAGCTCCTCGACCAGCGTGCGGCAGAACGCCGGCAGGTCGTCCGGGTTCCGGCTCGTGATGATCCCGTTGTCGACGACGACCTCCTGATCGACCCAGTTGCCACCGGCGTTGCGGATGTCCGTCTCGAGGCTCGGGAACGACGTCAGCGTGCGGCCGCGGACGACGTCCGCCTCGACGAGCATCCACGGCCCGTGGCAGATGACGGCGACAGGCTTGCCCGCTTCGACGAACTCCCGAACGAAGCGGACGGCGTCCTCGTCCATCCGCAGCGTGTCCGGGTTGCCGACGCCGCCCGGCTGGACGAGCCCGTCGAAGTCGTCCGCCGACACCTCGCTGACGAGGCGGTCGACCGGGAAGGTGTCGGCCTTGTCGTAGTGGTCGAAGCCCTGGATCTCGCCCTCCTCGAGCGAGACGAGCTCCGGCCGGCCGCCGGCTTCCTCGACGGCCTTCCACGGCTCCGTCAGCTCGACCTGCTCGACCATGTCGGTCGCCAGGAACGCGATTCGCTTTCCGCTCAGCTCGGCCATTTCTCCCCCTTCGGTCGGTTTCCGCGCGAGGGGTACCCGCAACGGCCCGGCGCTACGCTTTGTGCAGGCGCCCGTAGCTCAGTGGAAGAGCAGCGGACTTCTAATCCGCCGGTCGGAGGTTCGAATCCTCCCGGGCGCGTCTGAGGAGGGTCGGCGAAACCTCGGCCTGAGCCGCCCGGCCGTGCTGCTCGCCCCGAGGACGTCGTCCTCAGTCCCGCCCGTATCTCACTCGATACGGGCGCTCCCTGCGTCCTTGCCTCGGAACGAGCATCGCGTCCGGGCGACGAGCGACGTTCCGCCGACCCTCCTACGTGTCGACGTCGGGGTCGAGCTCGTCGGCGCGCCGCATTCGTTCCTCCGCGTCCCGCCGCTCTGCCCGCGCACGCTCAGCCTGCTCTTCGGCGAGCGAGGCGCGCTCCTCGGCCTGCCGGCGCTGTTCGCCGGCGCTCGTCCGAAGCTCGTGTGCCTCGGTGCGATGCGACTCGAGCCGGCGGTCCCGCGCCCGCCTGCCGCCGAACAGGAGCAGTGCGAGCACCACGATGGCCGCGATCACGATCAGCACGATGATCCAGGTGTCCATAACCTCCATTTTCCCGCGTCGCGGCTAAGGAAACGTGGGGCTACCGGCGGGAGCCGAAGTCGGCCGTCACGATCGTGACCGGCCGGCCGCCGTACTCACCGGCTGCGCGTGCGAAGTACACGGCGCCGATCCCGACCTCGCGCCAGCTGCGCGAGAGGATGTTCTGGCGGTGCGGCGGGCTGTTCATCCACTCGCGGACCGCGAAGGCGGCGCCGTAGGTGTTGCTGCCCCAGAGCAGGTTCTCGCCGACCGTCCAGGAGCTGAAGCCGCGGGACGGATAGAAGCGCTCGATGCGGCGCCAGAACGGCGTGCCGCTGATCGAGTCGTGCTCGAAGTAGCCGCGACGCCCCATGTCCTTCGAGTGGTAGACCGCCGCCGCGTGGAGGCGGATGTTCGCGCGGAGCGGGCGAAGACCGTGTGCCCGCCGGATCGCGTTCATCCGACCGACGACCGCACCCTCGAGCGCCGCCATGGCCGAGCGGCTCGCGCGCGACTGCGGCGCGCTCGTCCGAGCCGGTGTGGCAACCCTGCTGGTTCCCCGCAGCTGCGAGTGGACGGCGTCGCGGACACCTGCGGAGACAGCGGCATCGCCCTGCCCGACCGCGAACGCCGAGACAAGCGCAAGCATGGCAAGGCAAAAACCTGTGCCCCTCCACATGTCAACGAGATCGACCTACTCCTCGCGACCGGACCCCCCCATTTGGGGGATCTTTGTGGTTTCTAAATCGGGGCGGCCTCGCGCGAACCACGCTCGCGCCGCGACTTGAGCCACGCGAGAAGCAGCACCTGGATCGTGCCGGCGACGGGAATCGCCGCCAGCGCGCCCAGCACGCCGGCGATCTTGGCGCCGAGCAGCACCGAGATGAGGATGGCGAGCGGCGAGAGCTGCACCGTGCGGCTGTAGACGAGCGGCTGGAGCAGGTGGTTCTCGACCTGCTGGTAGACGATGAAGAAGAGCAGGACGATGATCCCGGCCGGGATCGAGGTCAGGAAGGCGACCGCGCTGACGATGATCGCGGCGAGCGTTGCGCCGGCGAGCGGGATCAGATCGAGGATCGCCACGAGAAGACCGAGCGCAACCGCGTACGGCACGTCGAGGATCAGGAGCACGATCGTGGAGCTGATCCCTGCGATCACGCTGATGAGCAGATTCCCGGTGACGTAGCCGCCGACCGTCCGGTAGATGTCGGTGCCGATGGCGCGCCACGTCTCCCGGCGGGACTCGGGGAGCAGCGCGTAGAAGCGCTCCATCCACCGCGGCCCCTCCAGGAGCATGAAGAAGGTCATGAACCCGATCGTCACGGTGGCGACGATGAAGGTGATCACGCTCTGGGTCACGGCGAGGGCGGTTCCGGAAAGCCCGAGCACGCTGGTGGCGCCTCCCTCGTCGATCGCGTCGCGGACCCGCTCCTCGAGCCGGTAGCGCTCGGCCAGGTCGCCGAGCGGCCCGCGCCCCTCGGAGATGTCGCGGACGTAGTCCGGCACGACGGCCACGAAGTCGGTCACCTCGTTCACGAGTGTTGGGATGAAGAGCGAGCCGCCGGCGACGATGACCCCGATCACGAGCAGGAACGTGACGGCCGTGGCGGCTCCGCGCCGCTGGAGGCCTCGCCGCTGCAGCGCTTCGACGAGCGGGTTCAGCGCGAGCGTCAGGAAGATCGCGACGAGGATCCATGTGATGACCTGCCGGGAGATCCAGGTGATGTAGAGGAGCAGCAGAAAGCCGAACGTGAGCCCGAGGACGGCGAGCACCGTCGTCGGGCGGATCCGGATGACCCGCTCCTCGGCTGGCACCGCGCAAGGATTGCGGGAAGGTCGGACGTTTCGACGTGCGCCGGCATGATGAAATGTGACCCGCATGAGCCTTCGTGGGAGCCCGATCGTCCAGGACGCGCTGCTCCCCGACGGCCGCGTCCTCGTCGTCCGCGTCGGGGTTCCGGACGACTCGTACATCCCGAAGCGCGAGCTCGACACGGTCGCGCTCGAGCTGATCGAGGACGGTCAGGTGGCCGCGTCCGTCAACACCGTGCTCGGTGTCGAGCACGAGAGCGAAGCGCGCGCACTGGCGCGCGAGGTCGCCACGCGGCTTGCGGCCGGCGAGCTGCAGCCGACCGCCGGCGCGCTCGAGCCTTTGGCAGACTCGATCCCGTGAGCAGCGCAACCATCCATACGAGCGAAGGCGCGATCGAGCTGGAGCTCTACCCCGACGATGCCCCGAAGACGGTCGAGAACTTCCTGAAGCTTTCCCGCGACGGGTTCTACGACGGCGTCATCTTCCACCGCGTCATCCCCGACTTCATGATCCAGGGCGGCGATCCGACCGGGACGGGGATGGGCGGGCCGGGCTACGAGTTCGAGGACGAGTTCAACCAGCACAAGGTCGAGCGCGGCGCCCTAGCAATGGCGAACGCCGGACCCAACACGAACGGCTCCCAGTTCTTCATCGTGACCGCCGAGGCGACGCCGTGGCTGGACGGCAAGCACACGGTCTTCGGGCGCGTGACGTCCGGCATGGACGTCGTCGACCAGATCTCCGAGGCGCCGCGGGACAGCAACGACCGCCCGAACGACCCGGTCTCGATCGAGCGCGTCGAGCTGAGCGAGTAAGAAGCGGGCGGCGGGAATCGAACCCGCATAACCAGCTTGGAAGGCTGGGGCTCTACCATTGAGCTACGCCCGCGCGTTGCGGGATTAGCGTAGCGCCCGATCTCCCGCCCCGACCCCTACTCCTGGACCGTCCATCCCGAGGCGACGCTCGGCATCGCGGCGCTCGCGCTCGGCTACTACGCGGCCGTCCGGGGCAGGCCGGTGGAGCGTTGGCGCATCGCCGCCTTCGCCGCCGGGTGCCTGCTGCTGCTCGCGACGGCCGTTACGCCGCTGGAGGCGCTGACCTACCACCTGCTCTCGATGCACCTCCTGCAGAACGTCGTGCTCGCCGAATGGGCGCCGGCGTTGCTGGTGCTCGGCGTCCCGCCGGTCGTCGCCGAGCGGCTCGCGCGGTTCCGCGCCGTCCAGCTGCTGACGCGCCCGCCGGTGGCGCTCGGCGTTTGGCTCGTCGTCTACTTCGCGTGGCACCTCCCGCCGCTGTACGACACAGCGCTCGAGCACCCCGGAACTCTGCTCCACCTCGAGCACGCCATGTACCTCGCGGCCGGCTCGCTGTTCTGGTGGCCGGTCTTCCAGGACGCGCCGCACCGTCCGTCGAACGCATCCCGCGCCCTCTACCTCTTCGTGGCGTTCATCCTGGCCAGCCCGATCGGCCTGCTCCTCGCCCTGGCGCCCGAGCCGGCCTACGACTACTACATCGAGGGTGGTGGGCTTTGGGGGCTCAGCCCGCACGCCGACCAGCAGATCGCCGGCGTGACGATGTCGGTGGAACAGGCGATCGTCTTCTTCGCCGTCTTCGCCCTCTACTTCTTCCGCTTCCTCGCGGACGAGGAGCGCATGACGCCGACCGCGGGCGCGAAATAGGCCGATCGGCCTATTGCAATCCACCCGCGCGGCTGCCAGCTTGTCTTCAACGGTCCCGATGTCGCAAATCGCCCCACCTCAAGATCTCGTTCAGGAAACCCTGCTCGGCGAGGCGCTCGAGCACGCCCCCTTCGGCGCGATCGTCCTCGACGAAGACGGCCGCTACCTCGCCGCCAACAGGGTCGCGTGCGAGCTCTCCGGCTACACCCGCGAAGAGCTGCTCGAAGGCGGCGCCCATGCGCTGGCGGTCGACCAGACGCAGGTGTCCCCGTGGATGGCGAAGATGGCCAGCGGCGAGGTCACGAGCGGCGTCGCGGTGCTGAAGCGCAAGGACGGCACGGGACTGACGTGCGAGTACCGGGTCGGCGCGACACGGAGCGGCGGACTGCCGTTCTTCTTCGTCGTCTTCTGGGAGCCGGACGCCGAGACCTAGTCGGGACGGCCGGATTCGAACCGGCGGCCTCCCGCTCCCAAAGCGGGCGCGCTACCAGGCTGCGCCACGTCCCGCGCCACCTCAGTGTAGAGCGGCCTAGAACGAGCCCGTCACGCCGATAGGCTCGCCCGGGTGACCCGCCGGCCCGCGCTGGGGTACGCGATGGTGCTCACGGCGGCGACGCTCTGGGCACTCAACGGCACGGTTTCGAAGGTCATCCTCCAGTCGGGCGGCGTCACGCCCGAGCGGCTGACCGAGGTGCGGGCGACCGGCGCCTTCGTGCTGCTCTTCGCGGTGCTGCTCGTGTGGCGGCGGTCGACGCTGCGGGTGAGCGTCCGGGAGCTTCCGTTCCTCGCCGTCTTCGGCATCGCCGGCCTCGCCCTCGTCGCCTGGTTCTACTTCGTGGCGATCGAGCGGCTCGAGATCGGCGTCGCGCTGCTGATCCAGTACGTCGCGCCGGTTCTCGTGGCGCTCTATGCGCGGTACGTCCTGCACGAGCCGGTCCGTCAGCGGATCTGGGCGGCTCTCGCCCTGTCCATTCTCGGCCTCTCGCTCCTCCTCCAGCTGTGGAACGGCATCGAGCTGGACGGGATCGGCGTGCTCGCCTCCCTCGGCGCGGCGGTGACCTTCGCCCTGTACATCCTCATGGCCGACCACGGGCTGAAGCGGCGGTCGACGAGCTCGCTCCTCGCCTACGGGTTCCTCTTCGCCGCGTTGTTCTGGGCCGTCGTCCAGCCGTGGACGAGCTTTCCGTGGGATCTGCTCGACGACAGCGTCTCGCTGCTCGGGCGGCTCGAGTCGGTCGAGCTGCCGGTCTGGCTCCTCATGGCGTGGATGGTCGTCTTCGGGACGATCGTGCCGTTCGGCCTGCTCGTGGCGTCCCTTCGCCACGTGCGGCCCACGCGGGCGGGGATCCTCGCCATGTTCGAGCCCGTCGCCGGTACGGTGATCGCCTACGCCTGGCTCGGCGAGAAGCTCGATCCGGTCCAGCTCGTGGGCGCTTTCGTCGTTCTCTGCGGCATCGCGTTGGCGCAAACAGCGCGCTAAAACGAGCGCTAGTACGACTTACAAGTTTGGATATCCCCCAAAAGGGGTAGGCGCTGTCGTTTTGGTGTGGCACACTGCCGCACTTGGTGAGAAGCCGCACACTTCTCGCCCTGGTCGTCGGGGGGATTCTGTCTCTGGCCGCAGCGCCGGGGGCACTGCCGTCCGATCTCGTGAGCCAGGCGGGCCAGGCGCAGTCGTCGGGGCAGGAGCAAGGCCTCCTGCGCGCGATCAACAGCGCTCGCGCCCGTCACGGGAGAGCTCCCCTACGCCTTGGTACTCGGCTTCAGCGCGCCGCCCGGTCGCACTCGAACGCCATGCTGCGCACGGGCAACTTCACGCACGGAGACTGGTACCGGCGGCTCCGCCGGCACGGTGTCCGCGCGCGGACGCTGGGCGAGAACATCGCGTGGGGGTCCGGAACCGACGCAACGGGGGGTGCGATCGTGCGGATGTGGCTCGAGAGCCCGTCACACCGTGCGACGCTGTTGAACCACGCCTTCCGTTACGTCGGGGTGGGCATCGCCACGGGATCGTTCGCCGGATACGGCGGCTCCAGCATCGCCACAGCCGACTTCGCGGGCTGAGCTCAGTCGACCAGGAGCGTTCGTAACTCGGCGATCTTCTCTCGTCGCAGTTCGTCGCGCTCGCCGCGCCTGACGCGGTCGAGCAGCTGCTGCACGATCGAGGCGAGCTCGACCGGGTTGAACGGCTTCGTGATGTAGTCGATACCGCCGAGCTCGAGGCCCTTCGCCCGGTCCCGGAGCTCCGCGCGGGCGGTGAGGAAGATGAGCGGGATATGGCTCGTCGCCTCGTCGTCGACGAGGTTCTCCGCGACCTGCCATCCGTCCATGCCGGGCATCATCACGTCGAGGAGGATCACGTCCGGCCGTTCGGCCTTCGCCGTCTCCACGCCTTCGACGCCGTCGGCCGCCTCGAGCACCTTCATGCCCTCGGCCTCGAGATTGACGCGACAGAGCAGGCGAATCGGCGCCTCGTCGTCCACGACGAGTACACGCGTGGGCGAAGCATCCATCACCATTCCTATACCCGACTCTCGGTGGGCTCAGTCACGCCGACGGGCAGCTCGAAGACGAAGCAACCGCCCCGTCCGATGTCCGAGTCGACCCAGACGCGGCCGCCCATGGCGCTCGCGAGGCCGCGTGCGATGAAGAGGCCGAGGCCCGTGCCGCCCGGGGCGGGAGTCGTGCTCTCGGCGCGGTAGAACTTCCGGAAGATCCGCTCCTGCTCGCTCTGCGGGACGCCGGAGCCCTCGTCCACCACGCGCACCTGCACCACGTCGTTCGTCCGGCGCGCGGCGATCGTCACGGTCCCGCCCTGCGGCGAGAACTTGACCGCGTTGTCGACAAGGTTCGCGAGCACCTGCCTGACCTTGTCGCGGTCGGCTGACGCGTCGAGCGGTTCCTCCGGGACCTCGACGACGAATCGCCGGCCGTTCGCCAGCTCGCGTTCCGCGCTCTCGACGACGTCCGACACGACGTCCCGGAGGTCGGTCGGGGCGAACTGCACCTGCAGGTCGCCGGCCTCCAGGCGCGCGACGCTCAGGAGTGCGTCGACGATCGCGGTCAGGCGCTGGGCCTCGCTCGCGATGTAGCCCAGGAACGTCCGCCGCTCCTCGTCTCCGAAGGCCACGTCCTCGCGAAGAAGCGTCTCCGCGAAGCCGTAGATCGACGTCAGTGGAGCGCGCAGCTCGTGCGAGACCGTCGAGACGAAGCCGGACTTGAGTTGCTCGACGAGCCGGTCGGAGGACACATCCCTGAACGCGTAGATCCGGCCGGCCACCGCACCGGCCGGGTCGCGCATCACGGCCTCGCTGACCGAGAGCCAAACCTCCTCCTCACCGCGCCGGATCTGGATCAGCCCGCGGCCCTCAGCGGACGTCTCGTCCGGCTCGAGGCTTCGCTGGAGGACGTCGGCCGGCGTGCGGCCCATCGCCTCGGCGGCCGGGACGTCGGTGATCTCCTCCGCCGCCGCGTTCCAGAGGACCACCGCGCCCTCGCGGTCGACGGCCACGATTCCGTCGGCGACGTTTCCGAGGATCGCGAGGCTCCGCTCGCGCTCGAGCACGACGCGCTGGTACAGCTCGGCGTTCGAGAGGAACGCGGAGACGGTTCCGGCGAGCGCCGCGAGCGCCTCCACCTCCTCTTCGCGCCACGAGCGCGGGCTGCGCGCGTAGACGGCGAGGACGCCGTGGACGGTTCCCTCGGCGCCGACGAGCGGCGCGCCGAGGTAGGCGGCGTAGCCCGCTTCGAGCATCGCATCCGAGCCGCTGACCAGCCCGTCGGCGCGGGCGTCGCCGACGGTGACCGGTCCACGCGACTGCACGACCTCGCCCGCCAGCTCGCCGACCGAAGAGACCCGGGTGCCGAGGGCGGCCTCGGCGCCGTCGCCGTGCGCGGCGCTCACGACGAGCTCGTGGTCGTCGAGGAGGCTGACGGCCGCCGCGTCGGCGCCGACGAGCCCCGGGGCCTGCGCGACGATCTCCTCGAGGATTGCCTCCGGGTCCAGCTCGCTGGCGAGCAGCGTCCCGGTTCGCGCAAGCTGCTGCGCGATCGCTCGGTTCCGGCGCTCGACCTCGAAGAGCTCGGCGCGCTCGAGCGCACCGCGCGCGGCCGAGGCGAGGTGGTGCGAGAGCTCGATCTCGTCGTCGGAGAACGCCTGCTCCTCCGCGAAGAACACGAGGCCGATCCCGGTCTGCTCCCGCCTCGGGGCCTCGACCGGGACCGCGATCAGCGAGCTGAAGCCGGCTCCGCTGGCGAGCGTCCGCCAGTCGTCGCCGAAGCGCTCGTCCTCCGCGAGGTTCGGCGAGGCGAGCACCCGCTTCCGCAGCGCGACCTCGTGGAGCGGCTCGGCCGGGCCGATCCCCTGGCCGAGGAACTCGCCGACGGAGGACGGCAGCTCGTACGCGCCGGCCAGGCGGGCACCGCCGTCGTCGGGCATCAGCACGGCGGCGAAGCTTCCGCCGAGGGCCTCGGTCGCCGCCTGCGCCACCGCGTCGAGCGTCTCGTCGAGCGAGAGCGGCTGTGCGAGCACGGAGGCGATCCGGAAGAAGCCACGCTGGATCCGGACCTGCCGCGAGCTCTGCTCGATGCTCGCAACGTTCCTCAGCGCGACCGAGCCCAGGCTCGCAAACGCCTCGAGGACCTCGAGATCCTCCGCGCTGAAGCGGCGGTTGGGGTCGTTCGTCCCGACGCCGATGACGCCGCGGACGTCTCCCCACCAGGTCATCGGAGCGACCATGGCGGCCGTGAAGCCCTCGTACGCCGGGTGCGGCGCCTCCACCTCGTCGTCGTAGTCGCCGGAGACCACGGCCTGGCGGCGGCGCATCGCCTCTCCCGCGAGCGCCGTCTCGCCCGGGAACTCGAACTCGACGAGATCGGCAGGCAGTCCGTAGACGGCGGCGCAGCGGAGGACGCCGCGGCGAGAGTCGAGGAGGTAGCAGTCGGCCGCGTCCGCCTCGAGCAGCTTCGTCACCTCGACGACGAGGCGCTGCAGCACCGTCTCCACCTGGAGCTCGCTCGTCATCACCTGCGCGGCCTGGACGAGCGCGGCCTGGCGGTCGAGGCGCCGGCGGTTCTCCTCGACGAGCTCGGCCGTTCGGAGCGCGAGGCCGACCTCTTGGGCGACGGCCTCGGCCAGCGCGACCTCGGCTCCAGGCCACCCCCCCCCCCC
>Ga0081538_10003209_pt1 | contig 15541 bp, 15 predicted proteins | sample TabmetS5T2R1_FD_71022 | JGI IMG/M metagenome (GOLD analysis project Ga0081538, IMG submission 71022) | Tabebuia heterophylla rhizosphere microbial communities from the University of Puerto Rico - S5T2R1 | ecosystem: Host-associated > Plants > Roots > Rhizosphere ... | reverse complement strand
GATGCGCGCCACCTCCCACGCCCCGCCCGAGACCTCCAGCGCCACCCGCTCGCTGCCCCCCAAGCTCGCGGCCAGCGCCTCAAGCCCCTCCAGAGTCATCTCCACCCGGCCCGCCGAGCGCACCACCCCGTCCGCGCAGATCGCGACCTCGCAGAAATCGCGGTGCAAGTCAAGGCCGATCGCCTGACCGGTCCACCTGTGCAAAGGCTGCACCTGCTGCACGACCATCACCTCCCACACGAGTAAACGAAGACGGGAGAAGCAGCGGGCGAACGACACAGACCGATACCTGCTCGCGGCACAATCCGGGCGAGTCGCAGGGGCGGCCACCGAAAGCACGGACTCGCAGCCCATCGTCCAAAACGGCCCGCCGACTGCGTTCTCCCAGAAGCCCCCTGTCCCGAATCACCCGACCGTACGCACGGGGCCGACAGAGCCTCCAGGGCACCGATTTTCATGCCCCGACAAGGAGGCGCGAGCGGGTAGACAATCGGGTACCAACGCGCACTCGCCGTCGTCGAAAAGGAGCTCTCTCGACCTTCGCAGACGCTGCCCGTCCATCTCGAAAGTGTGCGACGCGATCGTGCTAGCGCTCGCTTTCGGGGCGGGGGCGGTTGTCGGACGCCTGGTTCGCACCTGGAGTCCAGGGCGTCGATGTCGCCTTGCCGCTGGGCGGGGTGTTGATCTGGCCCGCTCGGACGCCGGAGGTCCCCAAAGCCACGGCCCCAGAGGGGGCGGTAAGTGTCAGCGTCTCAAGGAGACGCCCGGTGTCTGTCGCGCCGCGGCGGCCCGGGCGGTCTGTGTGGGGTCGCTGGCACGGAGGCGGCGCGTGTCGGAGGCGGCGTGCAAGACGAGGTCGGCCCCCTTGATCGCCCCGGTCGACGCCGGGGCCCCGCGCGAGATCGACGCCGGTGCGGCGCGAGAGCGCGCGTACTTTCGTGGCCGCGCTCGCGCAGCACGCGAACCGCATGGGCCCCGAGCGTGCCACTCCCACCCGTGACGACGGCGATGCTCACCCGGGTCACGACCTCCCCATGCCGCCCGTCAGGCAACCTCCAGACGGCTCGACGGCACGGGCAGGTCCAGGTCGTCCCCCCGCTCCCCGCCGGAAAAATCGAGGGCCCCGCGCCAGGGGCGTACGCGGTCGACGCGCACACATCTTATTCAGAGAGCTCCCCACCACGCCAGCGCCGCGGTGGCGCTGAGCGCGGCGGGACCGGGATGGCGGAACAGGGATCGAGGGGATCGCGCGTAGGCAACCCCCAGCCCCAGCGCGAGCGCCGCGAAGGCGGTGGACGCGCCGGCGGCGACCAGGCCGATCACCCGTGCCGAATCGCCGTCGAGGACCGAGCCCGATAGGAGGAGCGCGGATCCGACGCCGAGAAAGGAGATCGTCGTCAGGTGCCAGGTGACGTGGATCATCGTCTGGGTCGTCCGCGGCCCACCGAAGGGACTGGCCGGCAGCAGTTCCGGCGACAGCCTTCTCACGACGAGCTCGCCCCCCAGTCCGTGGATGGCGGCGCCGAGGATGGCGAGGGCTCCGGCGACGATCAGCGGGACGTTCACGGCGAGAGTTTCCCCGCTCCGGGATGCAGTGTCCGGGATCCCCGTTCGTGGAGCTTCATCCATACGGTAGCGTATCATACGCTAGCGTATAGAGTGCAGGATCAGCAACCATCCGCCGCAGTTTTCAACTCCCGGCCAACCGCGACCGAGCAGGACGATGGCCGCCCCGACACGCACGCCCCGCACTAGCTGGATCGAAGAGGGTCTACGGGCCCTCGCCTCCGGCGGCCCGGACGCCGTCCGCATCGAGGTGCTGGCAAACGCGCTGGACGTCACCAAGGGCGGCTTCTACTGGCACTTCGACGACCGGCGCGCGCTGCTGGAGGAGATGCTCGACGCGTGGGAGCGGGTCGGCGTCGACGAAGTCATCGAGCGCGTCGAGGGCGAAGGCGGCGACGCCAGGGCCAAGCTGCGGCGGCTATCCGCGATCGCCGGCTCCAGCGGCCAGGGGCTCAGGATCGACCTCGCGGTGCGCGCCTGGTCCCGGCGCGACAAGGCGGTCGCCAAGCGCCTGCGGCGCGTCGATAACCGGCGCATGGACTACCTGCGCTCGCTGTTCGGCGCCTTCTGCCCCAACGAGGACGAGATCGAGGTCCGCTGCATCCTCTTCTACTCGCTGTGGATCGGCAACCACTTCATCGCCGCCGATCACGGCCCCCGCAGGCGCGCCTACGTGCTCAAGCTGGCCCTGAGCCGGCTCGGGGCCTAGCAGCCCACCGCGCGCCGCGCACGTCCAACCCGCGCCCAAAAAGCGCCATGCAGCACCCCTGCCAGCTCCCTCCTTCTCCCGCTAGCACGGCGCTGGTCCGGCCGGCACCCTACGGGAACCGGCGGGCAGACGGCGCCGCGCTTGCGCGCCCACCCTCGCCCAGATGGAGGCGTCCGCGCCGCACCCTGCGAGACGGTCGGATGTGCGAAGAGCGAGCGCGATTCCCGTAGCCCGACTCGCTACCCGAAGACGACAGGGAGGGGCCAGATGGCACACGATCGACTCGGGCGTCGCACTCGCTGTTGAGAAGGAGCACTCCGACCTGCGCTGCTGCTCGTCGACAGACAGCAGCGAACCCTCGGTATTGGGCGCGGCTCAGCAGGCCGTGCTGGACGGGGCCTGCAAGATCGACTAGCTCGCCGCCCGCGCGGCGAGCTAGAGATGCCGGCGCTGCTCACCGACCATGGCGTGATGAACGGGGCCGTCGAGCACTACAAGGCGTGAAAGGAGGCCGGGACCAAGCCGATCATCGGGCTCGAGGCCAATCTGGTGGACGATCGGGTCGAGACGCCGAAGGCGTGCGGTATGAGCGCAACATCACTCTGCTCGCCTCGGACGAGACCGGCTTCTGCAACCTGGTCAAGCTGAGCTCGGGCCGGGTTCCTCGAGGGTTTCGTGCTCACACGGCTGCTCCCGCGGCGGCCTCGACCTCGGTGGCGACCGGGCCGGCGGCGCGCGCCTAGTCGACGTCCTGCTCGCCGAAGCGCACCGGCGGCGGGCCGTAGGCGTAGCGGTCGAGCTGGCGGTGCAGCTTCTTGGCTTCCGCGTACAGCTGCTCGGTCTTCTTGCCGAGCCGCAGCTCGGCGATCTCGTGCGTGCTCGCCGCGTGCGGGTAGGCGGCGAACACCCTGTCGTCGCCGGCAGGGGTGAGACGGACTCCCCTCGTGTCCATTAGTGCGGTTAACCCCATTGCCGCTTACCCGGCCGCTGCGCGACCATTTCCGGTTTGCAAATGAGGTTGAGCCGGTTCCAGCTCTGGGCGGTCGCAGCGACGGCGGCGCTGGTGGGAGCGGCCTTCGTGCCGTTGGTCGCGACCAACGACCTCCTTCCCGACCGGGGCCTATGGATTGCGCTCGACCTCGTGATCGGGTGGAGCTTCGCGGGAGTCGGCCTCTACGCCTGGTACCGGCGGCCCGACAACGCGGTCGGAGTGCTCATGGTCGCGACGGCCTTCGCCTGGTACGTGGCCATGCTGGAGAAGACGGATGTGCCGCTGTTCTTCACCATCGGATCCCTGCTGAGCAACCTCTTCGTCGCGGTCGCGATCCAGCTGCTGCTGGGCTTCCCCTCCGGCCGCCTCGAGACGGCGAGCGACCGTGCCCTCGTGGTTACCACTTACCTGACGGTCACGCTCGGGTTCCTCCCACTCATGCTGGTGCTGGACCTCGATGCGCTCGGATGCGCCGACTGCCCGGACAACCTCCTGCTCATCCACGGGAACGAATCGCTCGCAAACACCTGGTCCGACGTCCTGAGCGTGTCCGGTGCGGTGCTCCTGCCGGTTGTGCTCGTCCGGCTCGCGCAGCGCTGGCGGCGGGCCGGCGGCCCGCTGCGCGCGACGGTGACTCCCGTCTTCGTCGCCGGCGGGGCGCTCCTCCTCATCCTGGCCGTGATGCTCGCCCTCACGCTCGTTGCTACCCCCCACGGCGTGATGGAGACGCTGTACTACTCGGCGCTCGTGCCCTTCGCGCTGGTGCCCTTCGTCTTCCTCGCCGGCTTGGTGAAGGGGCGGATCCTGCGCGGTCAGGGCCTCGGCGCATTCGTCCGCCGACTCGGCGCCGGCCTGGGGCGCGGTGAGCTGCGCGCTGCGCTCGCGCAGGCGCTTGGCGATCCGTCGGTGGAGATCGCGTACTGGCTGCCGGAGTCCGGCGACTACGTCGACGCTCGTGGACGCCCCGTGCGCGTCCCGGAGCCCGATTCGGGCCGGGCGGTCACGGAGGTCTCACGCGAGGGGCGCCACATCGCGGCCATCGTGCACGATCCGGCTCTGCTCGACGATCGCGAGCATGTCCGCGAGGTCGGCGCGGCCGCGGCGCTCGCGCTGGAGAACGAGCGGCTCGAGGCCGAGCTCCGGGCAAAGGTCGAGGAGGTGCGGGCCTCGCGCGCGAGGCTGGTCGAGGTGGGGTTGCGGAACCGCCGTCAGCTCGAGCGCGACCTGCATGACGGCGCACAGCAGCGGCTCGTCTCCCTTGCGCTCGGCCTGCGTCTCGCCCAGGAGCGGCTCGACTCCGATCCGCGCGATACCGATCGCCTGCTCGAGCGCTCGCGTGCTGAGCTCGACGAGGCGCTCAAGGAGCTGCGCGAGCTCGCGCGAGGCATTCACCCCGCGATCCTGTCGGACCGGGGGCTCGCCGCGGCCGTGGAGGCGCTCGCGCATCGCGCGCCGCTGCCGGTGGAGGTCCGCGAACTCCCGGCCGACAGGCTTCCGGACCACGTCGAGCTTGCCACGTACTTCGTCGTCGCCGAGGCGCTCACTAATGTCGCCAAGTACGCCTCGGCGAGGCAGGCGTCGGTGGAGGTCGTGAGGCGCAACGGCCTGGTCACGGTCGCCGTGAGCGACGACGGCGTGGGAGGCGCGGACATGGACCGCGGCACCGGCCTGCGCGGGCTCAGCGACCGCCTCGCCGCCCTCGAAGGCCGGCTGGACGTCGACTCCGAGCCCGGGCTCGGGACCACTGTGCGCGCGAGCATGCCGGTTTCGTAGAGCTCGGGGCGTAGTATGCGCCGCAGCTGCGAGATGCAGCCCTCGGCTGGCTCGCGCTCGCTGTAGCCCTGCACCTGGCGCACCAGGTGGCGCGGGGACGCGGGTGGTGCGCGGCAATAGCCCTGGCGGGTCCCGGTGGGGAGCGGGCGCGGACGCGCGATCTGATCGCGGCATGGGACGTTTGAGGGCCTACAACGATGATGTTCGAGGCGCGTTCAGCAACTTTCACCGGCCGGCGAGGACGCTGCTGCTCTGAGGCAGATCCCCGGAGCGCGGCCGCGAGGCGCTCGCGTGCCCGGGTTGGACGCGGACCATCAGCCCGCGTTGCCTGTCGCCGACAACTCCTCGTCGCGCATTGCAGCACTCGCTGTCCGCCGCTTCGAGTGCTCATGGCAGGCGACAGCGAGAGCTGGCGAAGCCAAATGAAACCGCATTGCCGCGGAGAGCGGCTAGTCGATGGCGTTGAAGCTGATGCCGGCCAGCGCGGTGCTCGCCGTCGGCAGCGAGAAGAGCGCGGCGACCAACAGGGTCAGCGCGATGCGGCGCAGGTGGGTCATGGCGGCCTCCTTGGGGGTCGTGCGAGCCGCTCCCGGCAACGGGAGCCGGAGTCGGCGATTGAGAGCCGAGCCTGCTCGCGGGGGTATTCGTGCCCGTCTGTGCGTCGCCCCGCGCCCCGGTCAGATCACCAGGACCCGACCGTCTTGCTCCACGCAAAGAGTCTTCTGTGGCGAGCACCGCGCCATCCTCGAACAGCTCGGCCAGCGCCTCGCGGTCGCGGATCACGAACGCGTCCTCTTGCAGCATTTCGAGCTCCTCTGGAGTACGCGCTACGCGTCTCATCGATGGCGAACGTCGACCTTTCGAGTCCGCCTGGCTATTCGAGAAGGCGGCATTTCGCTCGGCGCCAAGCGGGCGTATCATCGTCCCGTCGGCTCGTATGCAAGGGAGCCCGCCGCTCGAGGTGGCCTGCCCGCTTCTCGAACAGGACGACCTCCCCGGCGCGACCGGGGCCCAGCGGCTGGAGCAGCCCGCGTCGGCGAGCTGAGCGGACGGGCGGCTCGTCGACGTAGGCCCCGGGATGTGCTCCCCCGGGCGCGAAATCGGCGCGCCGCACCTCCCGGATCGGCTCTACACCGGCGGCCTCGAAGTCCCCGCCATTGAGCGTCGCGATCGTCAAGCCGTGAGTCAGCGCAGTCGCCGCGATCGGCTGTGCTGCGTCGGCCGTCAACCGGCGCGCGGGGCCGCAAGCAGCGCGAACCGTGGCCGACCCGTCTCGCTGAGCGAAACGAGTCGACCACAGTTCGTCGGGCGTGCCCTAGCCTGCGGCCTCCGACACCGGCCGCGCGGCCGCTGCCTCGGGCGCCCGCGCCTGGCCGCGCTCGAACAGCAGCGCGGTGACGATCGAGCCCACGGCGAGGATGCCGCCGGCCCACCAGAACACGACCGTGGAGCCGTGCACCGCCGCCTCGGCCCGGGCCAGCGCGACGGGCGTGCCGGCCGCCGGGACGAAGTCGCTCACCGCGCTGGCGAACAGCGTTGAGAACAGCGCGATGCCGAGCGAGCCGCCGACCTGCTGGGAGGTGTTGACCAGCGCCGAGGCGACTCCGGCGTCGCCGGGGGCCACGCCGCGGGTGGCCGTCGCGAACGACGGCGCCATGATCAGGCCGAACCCGAGGCCCAAGAGCATGATGCCCGGCAGGACGGCACCCGCGTAGGAGGAGCCGCCCTCGATGCCGGTGAGGTAGACGAGCCCGGCCGCGGCGAGCGCCAGCCCGGTCGGCACCAGGGGCCTGGGGCCGACGCGGGGCAGCAGCCGCGTGGACGAGGTCGTGGCCGCAACCATGACCATCGCGACCATCGGCAGGTACGCCACCCCGGTCTCGATCGGTGAGAAGCCGAGGTTTTGCTGCAGGTAGTAGGTGAGGAACAGGAACGTCGCGAACGTCGCGACGCCGACGATGACGATCGCCAGGAAGGCCCCGCCGCGGTTGCGGTCGCGGACGACCTCGAGCGGTAGCAGCGGGTTCGCGATCCGCCGCTCCAGCGCGACGAAGCCGGCCATCGCCACGGCGCCGAAGGCGAGCATCGCTACTGTCAGCGGCGCGCCCCAGCCGTCCATCTCGGCGTTGGCGAAGCCGTAGACCAGGGCGAACAGGCCGCTGGTGGCGACCAGCACGCCCGGCACGTCGATCCGCTGCCGTTCCGCCGGACGCTGGTTCGTCAGCAGCCGGAAGCCGGCGATGGCGGCGGGGATGGCGAACGCCATGTTCACGTACATCGTCCAGCGCCAGGAGAGCAGCTCGGTCAAGAAGCCGCCGAGCAGCAGGCCAACGGCGGCGCCGGAGCCCGCGATCGCGCCGTAGATGCCGAACGCCTTGGCGCGCTCGCCGGGGTCGGTGAACGTCGTGGTCACGATCGACAGGGCGGCGGGGGCCAGCAAAGCGGCGAAGGCGCCCTGCAGCGCCCGGGCGCCGACCAGCACCTCGAAGCTGGGCGCGGCGCCGCCGACTGCCGACGCCCCCGCGAAGCCGAGCAGGCCCGCGATGAACGTCCACTTGCGGCCGATCAGGTCGCTGATCTTGCCGCCCGCCAACAGCAACGAGCCGAAGGCCAGGGCGTAGGCGGTGATCACCCACTGGCGCGACTCGTCGGAGAAGCCCAGGTCGATCTGGGCCGACGGGAGCGCGATGTTGACGATCGTCACGTCGAGGACGACCATCAGCTGGGCGATCCCGATCGCCGCCAGGATCAGCCAGCGACGGTCGTAATGGGGGCTCTTGGATGAGGGAAGTGCTTGTTGCATGGTCAGATCTCCTTTTCACGAGAGCGGGATCTGGTCCCTTACCTTTCTGACGCCAGCCAGCGGCGCGATGTGACGGCGGCCCCGGCGGTGGGTCGCCCGGCGCGGGGCACGGGCCCGCGATCGGTCACATCGGGGGAGCCGGGCACGTCATAGACGTAGGTGACAATGCAATTGCAGCCGGCCCCCGCCTGAGAAGGAGGCCGAACAGGCACATGGATCGGAATCCGAGTGGCCGGGCGAGGAGTTCGCCGGCTCCCTCCACGGCGCCTGGGGTGAACGAGCGCGATTACCTGGCCGACCGGTTCGAGGCCCACCGCTCCCACCTGAGAGCTGTGGCCTACCGGATGCTCGGCTCGCTCAGCGAGGCGGACGACGCCGTCCAGAAGGCCTGGCTGCGCCTTAGCCGCACCGACGCCGGCGAGATCGAGAACCTCGGCGGCTGGCTGACGACCGTCGTCGCCCGCGTCTCACTGGACATGCTCCGCTCGCGCAAGGCGCGGCGGGAGGAGCCACTCGACGCACGCCTGCCCGAACCGATCGTCGACCGCGCGGACGGGATCGACCCCGAGCACGAGGCGCTGCTCGCCGACTCGGTCGGCCTTGCGCTACTCGTCGTGCTCGAGACGCTGACTCCCCCCGAGCGGCTCGCGTTCGTGCTGCACGACATCTTTGACGTGCCCTTCGACGAGATCGCGCCGATCGTCGATCGCTCCCCCGAGGCCGCGCGCCAGCTCGCCAGCCGCGCGCGCCGGCGCGTGCGCGCCGAGCGAACCGAGCCCGACGCGGACCTCGAAACGCAGCGCGAGGTCGTCGACGCGTTTATGGCGGCCGCGCGTGACGGCGACTTCGATCGGCTCCTGGCGATGCTCGACCCGGATGTCGTCGTGCGGCAAGATCTCGGGCCGGTCGGCGGCAGGCGGGAGATACGCGGCGCCGCCGCGGTCGCGGCCCAGGCGGCCAGCTACGCCCAGCTCGAGCTGGACATACGGCCGGCGCTGATCAACGGCGTTGCCGGGGCCGTCGCCTTCCGCGACGGGCAGCCGTTCTCGATCGGCGTCGTCACGGTGAGGAACGGAAAGATCGTCGAGCTCGACTTCCTCACCGACCGCGAGCGGCTCCAGCAGCTCGACCTGACAGTCCTCGACTGACCGTCGCCACACCCTCGATCGCATCCCGACGGCTGAGACCGCTGCTTCGCGTGGCGAAGCGGGAGTGTCGGCGCCGAAACTCCTTATGCATCGCAGGGTCTCGCTCGTTGGTGTGCGTTGCGGGAGATTCCGGGTGAAGCGGCTGATCGGACTCGAACCCGTGGCCGTCCGCATGGCAATTACCACGGAGGGTTCGCCCGGGCGGTTGCCGCTGATCGGGTTCTGCCCGCTAATCCGCGGTTTCCGGCACTCGACAGCCCCGCCGTTTGCGGCCGCTTCCTGACGGTCTGTTGCCCCGCTGTTGCCCCCGCGCGCGAGACCGCAAGCCTCGACCGCTCGAGCCAGGTCACGTTGCTTCCTCGCGGTGCGTCATGGCACTAGACCCTGAAATCGAGTCGATGTGACCGAAAAGGAGACGAACATGACCACCAGCACCCTCAGCCGAATCGGCATCCCCACCGGCACCTGGAAGGTCGACAAGTCCCATACCCGCGTCGGGTTCGCGGTCAAGACTTTGGGCATCGCCACCGTGCGCGGCGAGTTCCGCAAGTTCGACGGCGCCCTCGAGCTCGGCGAGGAACTCGCCGACGCGCGCGCCTACGGCCGCGTCGACGCCGCCTCCGTCGACACCAACCTGGCCCGGCGCGACAAGCACCTACGCTCGACGGACTTCCTCTCCGCCGAGAGCCATCCCGAGCTGACCTTCCGGTCGAAGGCGATCGAGCCGGTCGACGAGGACACCTTCCGCGTGATCGGCGACCTCTCGATAAACGGCGTGGCGAACGACGCCGAGCTCACCGCCGAGCTCGGCGGGATCGAGACCGGTCTCGAGGGCGAGCAGCGGCTCCGCCTCGAGGTGACCGGCCAGGTCTCTCGCACGGCGTTCGCGATGAATTACCTCGCGGCGCTCGGAAGCACGGTCGTCGCCGACAAGGTGAAGATCGTCATCGACGTCGAAGCCGTCAACCAGGCCTAGCCAGAAAGCAGGACGCATGGCTTCGACCCAGTCCGAGATCAGAGCGCTGCTGGACAATCGATCCGAGGCCGTTTAGACATTGCCTCCCGCCCGGGCACCCGCTGAATCGTTTCGGCGCTAAGCGATCAGGCCGTCTCGACCTGGCGCGGGAGTGCGGACCCGAGCGTACGCCGGCGGTCGATCGTCCGCAGCGCTGCTCGCGTCGACAAGCAGCACTGTCACCGCCCGCTTCTGCTGGTCGTCGGTGGCTGTTGCATAAACCCCCCGAGCCCGCTGGATCGTTTCTAAGGGTGGCCTCCGAAACGGCCATCTCGTCCGTCACACGCGGGCGTCCGTAGCCACGACATCACACAGGACTGCGCTGGCGTCTACTTCCGCGAGCGCCGAGCAGCTTTCGCGAGCGGGCTTGTGCAACAGCCACATACCGGAGCGATACTTGCGACGAGCCTGCTCGCTCTCGAAGGCACGCCGGTCATCGTCCAAGGCGACAGCACCGGCCATCGCTGAGCCCTCGTAGGCACTCAGAGGACAAGCCGCCTCACGAGACTAGCTTGTGGAGGCTCGGTGAGTGAGGAGCGCCGCGCGGGCCCGGTCGATGACCGATTGCTCCCGTGCCGGGCCCGCGACCGTGGCGTCGCTGTCGATGATCGCGCGCACCCGGCTTGCGTCGTGTCCGGTGATTACCGCGATCTGGTCGTCGCTGAGACCGGCCCGAGCGAGGATCCGCTCGGCTCGGTAGGGCCCGCGGCCCTCGCGCTCCTGACGTTCGGCGACGAGCAAGCCCAGGATGCCGCTGAGTGCGGCCGCTGAATCGAGGCTGGCAGCATGGTTGGTGTCCGTGTGCATCGGTTCCTCCAGTGGTGGTGGGCGCTTCATCTCTTAAACGCCCCACTCCGCGGGAACGTGAGATTGCGCGCTACGGACGGGCCTGAGCAGGTGGTCCCAAACCCAGGCTCTCGATCACCGCCGTCGCAAGGGCCAAGCACTCGGCGACCGGCGCAGCCGAACGGATCTCGCCGCAGCGGGCCGTCCCGCGACACCGCAGGCGCGGTGCTCCCGCTGGACCAGGAACCCCCTCGCGAGGGGGTTCGGACGACCGAACTCACGATCGGTTCACGCGAGGCACGAGCGACGCGTACGGCCTCGCAAGTCGCCGTTCGCTGCTGCCTTCCATGCGAGGGAGCATTCCGGCGGCGAGTTGCGCTTTGCGCGAAGGGCAGGCGCGGGCAACGACCGTCGGGCCTGGCCCTCAAACTTGGGTCGTCCGGTCGCTCTCCGACGCGATTCAGCAGTGGGATGCGACGGGCCGCAGTTAGCCAGGCCGCGCGATACTGCGCGCATCAAGCTCCAGGCGACGATCGTCATTTCCTACCGAGCCGACTCGTTCGGCGACGCCGGCGACGCGCTCGACGACGTGCTCCAACGCGCCCGCGAGCGCGACGACGTCGAAATCGACAGCATTCAGCTCGGTACGCCAGCGAGCGCCGGACCGGTCACCCTTCCATACGTCGAGAGGCCGCCTGCCCCGCCGCGGAGAGTGCCGCACCCGCTGCCCGACGGCGACCGCAACTGACCGCCGCTCCAACTGGGAGGGGCTGGAGACGAGCCGGCGGCGCTGGGTCGCATTGGTGGGAGCGCTGGGCGCGTCGCTGCCGCGTTTCGCGCTAAGCGATAGCGTCGGCGCAGAGTCGCTCGCTACTGCGATGGACCGCGGGGGGCGGGTCGCCCTGTCGCGGACGCCCGCTCCCGACTGGGTTGCGGGCGCCCGCGATCATGCGCCCCGTGCTCCGGCGGCTCACTATCCACGGTCAGGCGTTGGCGGGGCTGGGCGCCGTGCGGGGTGATCCGATGACCGCGCCTAGGTGGCGCGTGCGGCCGCCGAGCGCGGCCAGGCCGAAGGATGCGGCGACGGCGGCGGCTAGGACGGCGGTGAACTTCAGCTCGGCCGGCAGCGGGGTGGGCTGTGCGGCGAGGGCGAGCCCGACGAGCACGGGCGGGTGGATGATGAAAGCGCCGTAGGCCGCGGGCGCCATGCGCCGGGCGGGCGGGCCGAGGGTGTTGCGGCGGCGGAAGTGCTGAACGGCCCAGAGCGAGACGCAGGTGGCGAGCACGGCCTCGTCCAGCGCGAGCGCGGCGGCTTGCCAGTGCCAGCCGCCCTCGAAGCGGTGCTCGGCGCCGTCGGCGAAGAAGCCGCCTGCGATCAGGAGCCCCGGGAGGGCGAGCGCAGCCAGGGCGCCCGCGGCGGCGCAGCGGCGCGCCAGGCGCGGCGTGAATGTCTCGAGCCAGCCGCGGCGGCCAGCGGCGGCGCCGAGCGCGAACAGGATCGCGTATTGGGGAAAGACCGACAGCTGCAGGTGGAACTGCTCCGAGCCGAGCGGGAAGGCGAAGCGCACGGCGAATGAGATCAGCGCCAGGGCGACTGCGACGGCGGCGATTTCGCCCGCACGCAAGGGCTCTCGAGCGTGCACGGCCGCCTTCCGAGACAGCCGCCGCAGGAGGGCGTGGGCGAGCGAGAAGACCAGCAGCGCCTCGAGGAACCAGGTCGGGCCCGGCGCGAAATGCCATATCTGCCGGCCGACGAACGGCCACAGCGCCTCCTCACCGTGTGCGTTGAAGCGGTAGTCGACGTACTCGAGGAACGGGCTCACCAGCAGCGTGTAGCCGAGCAGCGGGGAGGCCCAGCCGGACGAGCCGTTCGCGCGCAAAGCGCGCCGCACCCTTGCGCTCGAGCGACGGCCCGCTGAGCCGGCCGGCGATCAAGAAGAAGAGTCCCAGCCCGAACAGCCAGCCGACCCCCAGCACCACGGTCACCGCCGCCACCGCAATGTCAGCCATCTCCTCGTAGGACTCGAGGTACCAGGAGCCGTCCAGCCCGTAGGTGATCGCGGCATGCACGGCGATCACCCCGACGACCAGCAGGACCCTCAGGTTGTCGAGGTATGCGAATCGTCTCGTCATCGCGATGTCTACGGCAGCGGGGTGAGGTCCGGTTCCACGAACGCGGCACGAGCGCGCTCGCTGGCCAACAGGTCGTGGCTGTAGTGGACGCTCAGCAGGTCGTGCCGCAGAAGCTCGGGGTGGGCGGCCAAGAACGCCGGGAACGGGAGCGGCTCGCTGGCGACGGTCCGGCTGCCGACGAGCCGCGCCCATCCGACGGTCATCGTCTCGTGGTACTGGCCGGGCGCGCCGAGCGCTTCCGCGAACCCGCGGATGCGGCGGGCCCCGTCGAGGGCGGCCTCAAGACCGCCCCGGCGGGCATAGGCGAAGGCCACCCGGAGGTGGTCGCGGTGCGAGAAGTCTTCCAGGGCATGTGCCTCGAACCGGGCCAGAAACTCGTCATCGCTGAGCGAAGCATTCGCTTCGTGGGCTGACATCTCACGTGCCTTTCGTAGAAGAATTATACGAAAGCGAACTATACGGAGATGAAGGACATCTTGCAAGTATGGCCCTCGTCCTGGCCCGCGAGCTGGCCGCTAAGCGGCGGGCAGCTCGTCGAGCGCGCGAAGGACGTCGAAGAAGCCCTTGGCCGAGCGCTGCGAGACGGCCCGCAGGGCCCGCCCTTCCATCTCGCGGAAGGTCTGGTCGACGCGCTTGGCCGCCGCCACGCCTTTATCGGTGAGCGTGACCGTGAACGAGCGCCGATCGCGCGGATTGAGGCGCCGCTCGACAAGCCCGCCCCGCTCCAGGCGATCGAGCACGCCGGTCAGGGTTGAGGCCCGCTGACCCGTCGCTGCCTGAAGCTCTGCAATGGTCCGCACGGCCCCGGGCTCGAGCTGGGCCAGCGCATTGACCTCGCCGTGGCTAAGGCCCAGATCCTCGAGCTCGAGCGCCAAGCGCTCGAGGACGCGATGGGTCGTCGCCTCCAGGGCGGCAATCAGATTGGGTGAAGCGGGCGTCGCCACGCCAAACCGTACGATACCCGATAATTCGGCATCGAATTACGCTGATCCGGCGGGCCGCTGGCGCGCGTGGCGTAGGGCTGGTATGCGCAAAGCAGGAGGCGACGTTCGTACCCGGCTCGGTGGTTGGCGCCGGGTCGGCTAGTCCAGATCGTCCGGTTGGTAGGTGGCGATGAGGACGCCGGTCGTGCTCGCGGTGCTGTCGACGAGACGAAGCGAGGCCGGTGGACCGCCGTCGGCGAACAGCCGGCGTCCGGCCCCGAGCACGAGCGGGTGGATGAGGAGCAGATACTCGTCGATGAGGTCGTGTCGCATCAGCGTCTGAGTCAGCTCGCCGCTACCCATCACGTTTAGGTCCTTCCCTGGCTGCTGTTTGAGCTGCGCCACGGCGTCCGCGACATCAGCGCGTAGCAGCGTCGAGTTCGGCCAGGGCAGTGGCTCGCGCAGCGTCCGGGAGGCGACGTATTTGGGAGCGTTGTTGAGAATGTCTTTGAACGGGCTGTCTTGGGTGTTCCAGTAGCTGAGCATGTCCTCGTAGCTGCGCCGGCCGAGCAGCAGCCCGCCACTCCGGGGCATCCGAGCGCCCACCGCGTCATTCACCACACCGTCGACGTTCGGCCCTGCCCAGCCGCCCAGCTCGAAGCCGCCGCGAGTGTCTTCCTCGGGACGGCCGGGCGCCTGCATCACCCCGTCCAGCGTCAGGTGATTGATGACGACAACTCTGCACATCCGGTCATCCCCTTTCGCGCATTCTCGTCGGGATCGGCGAGCAGGGCAGGATGGCACCGGCACGGCACCACCTGCTCGTAGTGGTCGCTCGCCCTTGACGAGCGGGCGGCGGCGCTGCTCCTTTCGCGCGCGTGGTTGCGGTAGCGCCGCAGGTACCTGTGCACGCGCCCGCCGTGGACGAGAGCGAGATGCTAGATGGCACGCGATCGGCTCCGGGTTCGGCACCGCAATAGTCGATAAGGAGCATCGTCGGCGTGCGCGACGGGTCCCGCGCCGTGTCCGGAGAGGCGGTCCCGGAGGTCGTCAGCATTGAGCGCCCCGCCCGAGAGTCACGTATACCGACCGGTCACCGAGACACCAAGCCGGTCTCACGGGGGACAGCCTAGGCCGTGGCGATGAGCACGGCTGCCGGCGTGCCGGTGCCGCTCGGGGTTCGGCTTGCGGAACGGGCTCGTGCCGCGACGCAGGCGCGATGCGACTTGCGGGGTCGTCCGCGCGTCTGCAGGACCCGCGCGGCGAGGTGTTCAGCCGCGCGGGTTGAGAGCGTGGTGAACGTCGAGCGTGACGCGGAGGGTGTCGAGGACGCTGGCTGGGCGGAGCCGGGAGGCGGCGCGACCCTGCAAGCAGGCGATGACGTGCTCGATGACCGCGGTGTAGGCGTCCGAGTCGGGCAGCTCGATGGTGCGCTGGGCCTGGTCGGTGTACTCGGTCAGCGTGGTGCTGGGGCGGCCGTCGTAGCCGGCCGTCCAGCTGGATTCGAGCACGGCGGCGCTGAAGGTGGCCCGCCAGCCGCCGCGCAGACCGTAGGGTTTCGGCATCAGCGCCGACGCGCTTAGGCGCACGATCGCGCCGGGGTAGTCGAGCAGGACCTCGCCGGCCGATCCGCCGCTCTCCTTCTCGACCCCGAGCGCGGTCGTTGTGGCAGGTGGGCCGAGGGGCGTCACGAT
>Ga0081538_10003208_pt1 | contig 15541 bp, 15 predicted proteins | sample TabmetS5T2R1_FD_71022 | JGI IMG/M metagenome (GOLD analysis project Ga0081538, IMG submission 71022) | Tabebuia heterophylla rhizosphere microbial communities from the University of Puerto Rico - S5T2R1 | ecosystem: Host-associated > Plants > Roots > Rhizosphere ... | reverse complement strand
CTTGTACGCCTGCAGCTTCGCGAGCGGCGCCCGCGACACCGCCGTGAATGCGACGTCGTGGTGCTCGAGGTGGACGACGGAGCCATCGAACCCGTCGGCGATCGCCGAGCAGGACGGACAGCCGGCCGTGTACTCGGGCCCGAACATGAAGTGGTAGACGAGCAGCTGCGAGCGTCCTCGAAAGAGGTCCGCCAGCGAGGAGCTCCCGTCGTCGGTCTCGAAGCGGTACTCCTTGTCGATCCGCACCCAGGGCAGCTCCCGCCGCCACCGCGCAAGCTCGTCGCCACGCCGCGTCAGCTCCTTCTCGGCCTCGAGGAGCTCGAGGCGGGCCGCAAGCCACTCCTCGCGCGTTCCTGTGCTGTGGTTCGTCATTCGCTTTCCCTCCTTCCTGTCGTTCCATCCGACCTCTGGGAAGTGAAGTCGAGACGCTCTTAGTCGTTGGGAACGATGTCTTCTGGCCCAGCCCTCCGAATTACATCGGTGGACACGTCGCTGAACAGCAGGCTCGCGTCGCCCGCCGGCGTCGTGAATAGCAGCCCGCGCGGGTTGAACGTGCCCGAGATCCTCCCGAGGATCGAGCCGTTCCGGCTGACGATCACGATGTCGCGGATATTGAACGACACGAACAGATTCCCGCTGTACCGTCCCCACCCCGAGGGCGCGAATGCCATCTGCCGCAGGCCGCTCTGCCCGGTACCGAACGGAATCGTCGTGAACAGGCTGACCCTGCCGGTCGGGTTGACGGAATAGATTCCGCCCCCTCCCGCGTCGGACACCAGCAACGTTCCACCCACGGCGCCGAAGCCGCGCGGAGCCAGGGCAGCGCCGAACGGCACGCTCACCGAAGGCAGATTTGTGAGCCTACCGACGGTTCCGCTCGGCGTGAAGATGTCGACGGAGCCGTCGCGCGACCCCGTCCCCTGGTTCGTGACGAGCACCTCGCCGGTATGCCGTCCGAAGCTAGATGCCACGACGGGCGTGGTCCACGCCGAGTCTGCTTGCGACGCGTACGGCGTGACCGTGTTCGAGGCATCCATCGTCGAGGCCGACGCGAGAGTCCCGTCCGCGCCGACGACGAGGAACTGGCCGCCTACCGAGCCGAAGCTGGCAGGCAGGAACACGCCGCCTAGGAGGCTGTAGCCGGCCGATGCCACTTGCGTGGCAGTCCCTCCGGCGGCAGGGACACTCCAGATCGGGCCGTCGGCGTCGGCGTCCGTGACGAAGAAGTCACCCGCCGCCGTCCGCGCAATGGTTTCCGGAATGACCACGCCGGTGGCAAAGACGGAGACGGCGGCGAACGCGGACGTGATCAACAGCGTCGCAGCAAGCAACGTCACGAGCATGAGCGATCGAAATCTCATCTTCCCTCCCCTAGTCTGAGTTGGACACTTGAGCTGCTGACGAAGGTGCAGGGGTCATGTCTTCTCTAACGCCCCGGATCGGATCACGGGCAGACCACTTCCGCGTGAGCTTCTTGGACCACTTCCGCGCCGCCGCGCCTACGGCGAACGCGATCTCTCAGGACGCGAGCGAGGCTTCGAGGACGTCGCCGAGCGCAGCGAGGCCGCTCTCGAAAGCGTGTTCGGGTAGGGCCGCGTACCCGATGACGAGGCCCTCACGCATCGCTCGCCCGCTGTGGTAACAGCGGCCGACGGGGAAGAGCTCGATCGACTGGTGCGCAGCCCGCTTGATGAGCTCGTCGGCGGGGGGACCGTCAGCCGGTAGCTCGAGCAGCACGCGGAGCCCTGCCGAGATCCCGACCGGCGTCGCGGAGGGCGCCCGCTCGGCCAGCATCGCCAGGAGCCTGTCGCGCCGAGCCCGATAACGGGTGCGCATCCGGCGGACATGGCGCTCGAACGCCCCCGAGACCAAGAGCTGTGAGAACGCGAGCTGTTCCGGCACAGGAACGTGGACATCCTCCAACCGACGGATTGCGACGACGGGCTCGAGCAGCGTGTGCGGCACGAGGAGCCAGCCGAGCCGCAGACCGGGCGCGAGCGTCTTGCTGGTTGTGCCGGCGAAGGCAACGCGGTCCGGGTCGAGCGCCTGGAGCGCGCCGACGGGCTGCCGGTCGTAGCGCAGCTCGGCGTCGTAATCGTCCTCGATCACAAGGCCGGCGGCTGCGCGTGCCCAGGCGATCGCGGCGGTGCGACGCTCGGGATGGAGCACCGCACCCAGCGGGAACTGGTGCGCGGGCGCCAGGAAGACCGCTCCCGCGTCGCTACCGTCCAGCAGGTCGGCTCTCGCTCCCTGCTCGTCGACCGGCAAGGGGACGACCTGCAAGCCCGCGGCGCTCGCCACGTCGCGATGCCACCAGAGGCATGGATCCTCCATTGCAATCCGCCGGACGCCCTGCGCACGCAGCACGCGCGAGAGCAGCGAGAGCCCGTGCACGAAGCCAGCACAGACGACGATCAGGTCGGGATCGGCCACCGCTCCACGTGCGCGGGCGAGATACGCGGCCAGCGCCTGGCGCAACTCACGCCGACCACGCGGGTCTCCGTAGCCGAGAGTCGACGCCGGAGCATCGCGCAGAGCGAGGCGAAGAGCATCCGCCCAGGCGGCGCGCGGGAAGGCCGCAAGGTCGGGCAGCCCAGGGGCGAAATTGAAGCGGGGCGCACGGTCAGGAGGTGAGGCATGCCCGGCCGGTTGCGGCGTGGCGGCGACGACATCGGCCACCCAGGTACCGGCACCATGTCGCGCGGTGAGATAGCCCTCGGCCTGGAGCTGCGCATAGGCCTCGACCACGGTCCCGCGCGCAATGCCGAGGTCGCTCGCGAGGGCTCGAGTGGACGGCAGCCTCTGTCCAGCTGCGAGTCGCTGCTCGCGGATCGCGGCCCGCAGCGCGGTCTCGAGCGCGGCGCGCCGCGACCCACTCGGTCGGAGGACGAGCTCCAGCCTGGCCGACAAAGTGGTCCGAGAATACCGCCGCGAATTGGGATGGATCACCGACCACGCAGCTTGGCGCATGCGAGTCGACGATCTCTTGGATTCACGACCGGCGACGAGATCAGACGCCGTGACCGGCTCGGCCTAAATTCACCAGTACGACCGCGCCGCAGCGTGAACCGGCGTCTTGAGACCCCTCATTGTCGCGTGTCGCGCTCGAGTCGAGACCTGAAGGATCGTGGCGCTTGCCAAGCGGGTGTGCGAACCCGCCGAACCGGGGCATGTTCACGGCAGGCCTCGGCCAGCACCGCCGCCGGCGTGATCATCGCCGAGCTAGGTGACTGCCTACGCGCGTTGTGAACGGCTGAGAGATCCCGCGCACATCTCTCGCCCGTTTGCTAGCAAGGCAAACACTCATCCCGCGCTGATCCCGCACGAGGCCACCGGAAGTACCCGCATGTCCCGGCAATCCCCGCAACGCCAGGGTCTGAAAGCCCCGCTCCTGGCGGGAATCCCCGCTTATCCCCGCTCAGGCCGGAAGCGCCAAGACCGGCCTGTCCGCCGGAGGTCGCGGGTTCGAGTCCCGTCGCTCCCGTAAAAACAACCTGCAAATCGGCATGTTCTTGCAACGCATGCCCCGGTTCGTAATTTCGACAACCCCGCGCGCTGGTCGGCGACCGACGCGACGCGCAAGCCTCGTGAGGGTCCGTCAGATGGCTTCGCTCCCTCGACGGGACGCTCGAGCCCTGCGAGCAGGCTGGCCCCTTCACGCCCTCGGCACGGGACGCGAAGGGGGCCGCGCTGCGCCCCCCTCGCGGCCGTGCGAATCAGTAGAGCGGAAGGAAGTAGTGCTTATGCACGTACTGCGCGACCTTCTTGCCGAGAACGGCGCCCTGCATGTCCGCCGTCCGGAAGTGGATGCCGCCCCAGACGCGGGCATCGATGATCTCCTTGATCGCGGCTGAGAGTCGATCGAAGCTCCGAGTCGTTCGCGAGTTCGTGCTGAACCCGCTGAAGGCGACCTTGTCCGTGCCGAAGAAGTTCTGCAGCGTGTGCACGAGCGCCCCGCTCATGCACCCGTGCGCAGATGGATGATCGGGGAATGGCGGGGTCACGATGAGCGGCGTCCAGTCCGAATCGGGCTCGGTCGCGGGATTCCCGTCGTTCGCGGCCTCGCGGATCGCGGTCACGGGTCGCCAGAAGCGCCAGTGGTACTTGTCTTCCCAGCAGGCGATCGCGGCGTCCGCCATTGCCAAGTTCGCCATCGCGAGGAGACGGGCGCGGTCGGCGCTGCCGAGCTCCCGCCGAGGATCGGCGGCGAGCGTGTTCATGACGCCGTTGAAGAGCCCCGGCCCGTTCGTCTGCCAGAACCGCGCCGCGTCGGTCTGATCGTCGGTGCGGATCGTGCTCGTTGTGGACCCGACCCGCTTGACCTCGTCGAAGTCCTCGACGTATTCGGCGCTCGTAAGCGCGTTCGGACCTTCCGAGCGGAACATGTCCGCCCGCGGGAGGAGGAACGGGCGGACGATGCTCAGCCAGGGTGCGGGATCGAGCAGGAAGGCCGGCGGCGTCAGCCTCCACTCGCCAGGCTCGGAGCCGATCGGCACCGGAACGGGGTCGCCGCGGCCATCGCCCGCGCGCTTGGCGATCATCGCCGCGGCCGCCTCCCCGCCGACCGCGATGCCACCCGCCTTCGCAGGACCGTCGGGGATCGCTGCGAGCGAGGCGTCGTACAGCGGCTGCAGTGTGGGCAGCTGATTGGGGAAGAGCGCGACGAGCACGCGGAAGGCCGCGGTCGCGGCGGCGGCGTCTTGGGAGTCCCACGGGGTGGCCGCCGGCAGCACGAGATATGGCTGGTATCGACGGTCGATGGGTTCGATCGCGTTCACCGCGTCGTAGACGGCGCCCTGCACCATTGCGTAGTGCAACGGCGACACCTGCGGTAGCTGGCGTTCGTTCGTCACGATCACTGTCGTCGCGTAGCCGTTCCAGTCGGTCACGGCGTCGGCCCGTGCGACTGCGGCCGACGCAAGCACCAGCGTGACCGCGACCGCGAGGGATGCGATTGCTTTCACGTACATCTTTTTCACCCTCCTAGGTGGATCAGTCGAAGCTGAGGTCGAAGCTAGGAGGTCGCAGCCGCGGGGACTACGGTGGCCGCAGGCGAATGCGCCGGGAGGCTGCCATCCCGTGAAATGGGATGCTGGCCGCTTGACGACGCCCCGTCCATGACGGACAACTTCGGAAGTCGTCGAGCAGGAGGTCGATCACCCTGGAGGCTTCGGAAGTTGAGCCGCTGCGGCAGGCGCTCGATCGGCTTCGCCTCGAGGTCGTCGAGCTGCAGGCGTCCCGCAAGCGGCTGGTCCAAGCGGCCGATGGCGAGCGCCGCACGCTCGAACGTGATCTACACAAGGGCGTTCAGCAGCAGCTTGTCGGGGTCGCGGTCAACGTGCAGCTCGCGACGCAGCTAGTGGACGCCGATCCTTCGGCGGCGAGGGCGCTCCTCGAGGAGCTCGAGCGCGATGTGCAGCAAGCACTGAACGAGACGGGGCGGCTCGCGCAGCGCATCTACCCGCCGCTGCTCGAGGCTGGCGGCCTCACGGCAGCGCTGCGCGCGGCGGCCTCGGGCATCGGCATTCCCGTCTCCGTCGAGGTCGAAGCGGCCACGGGCTGCCCGCCCGAGGTACTGCGGACGGTCTACCTGTGCTGTCTCGAGGCGCTCGAGCAGGCCGACGCCGAAGCGCGGGCGGTTGTCACGGTGCGCAAGGAGGCGCGAGCGATCGCGTTCGAAGTCATGGAGAAGGGCGGTCGCTCGGTGGCGGCAAGAGGCCGCTCGGATGCACTCGACTCGCTGCGCGACCGCGTGGAGGCGCTCGGCGGCTGGCTGACGGTCAGCTCAGCGCCCCGCGGCGGCACCCGCCTTTCCGGCTCGCTCCCGCTTCCGCGATGACGCTAGTCGCTCTCCGCCAGGTAGAGGATGACGGCCTTGACGCGCTTGTGAACGGCGGTCTCCCACGTGAGGCCGAGCTTGAGAAAGATGGAGTGGATCACCTTCTCGACCGATCTTTCGGTCAGGACGAGCGCGCCTGCGATCGCTGCGTTGTTCTTCCCCTCGGCCATCTCGCGCAGGACGTCGCGCTCGCGCGGCGTCAGCTGGTTCAGCGGCGACTCGTCAGCTCGGGCGTTCTCGGCCACCAGCGCCTCGACGACCTTCGGATCGATCACCGAGCCGCCTTCTGCAACCGCCTGGATTGCACTGACGAGTTGCCCGAGATCCTTGACGCGCTCCTTCAGGAGGTACGCGCGTCGCGCGCTGCCGCCCTCCAGAAGCGCGAGCACGTATGTCGGATTCGCATACTGGCTGAGCACGACGACACCGATCTCCGGATTCGTCGCGCGCAGGTGGTCGGCGGCCTGGATGCCTTCGTCGGTGTCCCCCGGCGGCATGCGAATATCGGTAACGACGACGTCGGGCCGCTCTGCGTCGACCGCGGCGAGCAGCGAGTCGAGGTCGCCGCACACGGCCGCGATCTCGATGTCGGACCGCGTCTCCAGCAGACGCCGGATGCCTTCGCGTACGAGGTAGTGATCCTCGGCGAGCACGAGCCGGATCGGCACGTGCAGAGGATACGGCCGTGACCTCCCCGCCTCCAGACGCGCCTCCCGGCGAATCAGAAGGCGCGGAGCGCCCGCTCGTCCTGATCGTCGACGACAACGAGAAGAACCTCAAGCTCGCCCGCGACCTGCTACGAGCCGACGGCTTTCGAACGCTCGAGGCCGCAACCGGCGCTGCGGGGATCGCGCTCGCGACGGAGCACCTGCCGGACCTGATCCTGATGGACCTGCGCCTTCCGGACATTGACGGTGCGGACGTCACGCGGACCCTCGGTGAGCGGGCGCGAACTGCGCGGATCCCAATCGTGGGGCTGAGCTCGGTGCCGCTCGGCGAGAGTGATTGGTTCCTCGCTGCCGGATTCGCCGGCTACCTCGAGAAGCCGATCAGCGTGGCCGAGTTCGCGGGCCAGGTGCGCCGTTATTGCGGGGGCCACCGGCGGTGAGCCGGCCATGGGCACGGTTTGACCTGGTCGGGACCGGCGAGAGGCTACGCCTCCGTCGGGCCGGTGTGGCAGCACCCCACCGCAACCACCAGCAGCCATGGTTGGCTCGGGTGCGTTCCTCCACTACTTTCGCCGGAAAACGCATAGACGGACCGGCGCGAGCATGTGAACATCGTCAGGTGTCCGGCAGACGAGCAAGCGCCGCGAGCGGAAAGGAGGGCTGAGGAATGCGGGCACTCGTGAGAGCGGCCGTTCTCGGGATGGTTGTTGTCTCGCTTGCCGGGTGTGGGGGCTCGAGCGGGAGCTCGGCCTCCGAGGAGGTTCAACGACAGGCAGATTATTGGGCCATCACCGAACTCCAAAGAAAGTTCCACCAGGCGACGTCCAAGAAGGACATCGACCTGATGATGAGCCTCTATGCCCCGAACGCGATCCTGACCATTCCCGGCCAAACCGCGGTGGGGAAGGAGCGGATACGCCGGTTCTGGGTGACCAAGTCGGACGCGTTCCGACCGACCAATCACTGGGTCTCCGAGACCCCGGCTTACAAGATGCGGATCACGGCCGACGGCGACAGGGGGACGCTTCACTTCGAGTGCCACTACGTCGACGTCAACGGCAAGACGGTGGTCGTGCACTTGACCGCAGATCAGGAGGTCGCGCGGATCGAGGGGAAGTGGCTGATCACCGACATGGTCGTCGGATCAGCGGCGCTAACGCCCTGAAGCTGCGGTGGATGCCGCGGGTGAACGAGGAGCAACGGTCGCGGAGAGACGGAGGCTGCTGAGCAGAGGAGACAACGTCGCCGTCCACGCGGTTGGCCGCCTCCCGGCGAAGGTTCACACGAAGCTGCTGATCGCCTTTGTAGGCACCGCCGTGCTGGTCGTCGCGGTCGGCGTGCTCGGGCTGCGTGTCCTCGCGGAGTCGAACGAAAGGGTCGCCGCCCTTGGGGCGCTTCAGGAACGCGCCGCCGCCTACGGCGAGCTCCAGAGCGACACCCGGCAGATTCGACTACTGCTTGCGGAGAACCCCGGTCAAGATTTCTACACGGTCTGGCCGAGGGGCTTGCCGCGCGGTCGTGAAGCATCGGTCGCCATCGACCTGGCGGTCCTGAACGCACTCGCACGGATCGGGCCCGCAACCCTGCCCGACGGGCTCGGATTCCTGCCTCCCGCCGAAGACGAGCATGTTCTCCGAAAGATCCGGCTGACGAGCAACCGTCTCGCGGCGGTGATGCGTGAGTTGGTCGATCCCGATCGCGGCGCGGCGCCCGGCCGAGTTCAACTGCCACGCCGCCACGCCGCCGAGGAGCTCTCGGTCGAGCTCAAGCAGCTCGCGACAGAGCTCGCGAACGCCACGACCGCCGACACGGCGGACCTGATCGCCCAGAACGCGAGCTCGTACACGAGCCAGCGGAACCTGTTCGTCAGCGTGGCGGTGGGTGCGATCGTCCTCGCGCTTTCGCTCGGCTTCGTCCTCTCCTGGTCGCTGATCGGGCCGATCCAGCGCATCGATTCCCGGCTCCGCGCGATCGCGTCAGGCGACTTCTCCGGCCATGTCGACGTTCCCAACCGTGACGAGCTCGGCGCGCTCGCGGCAAACGTGAACCGGATGAACGACGAGCTAGATCGCCTCTACAGGGAGGTCGAGGCCGCGAGCCAGCAGAAGTCGGAGTTCCTGGCGAACATGTCGCACGAGCTGCGCACGCCGCTGAACGCGATCATCGGCTTCTCCCAGGTCCTGCGCGAGCAGATGTTCGGTGAGGTGAACGACAAGCAGGCGGAGTACCTCGACGACATCATCTCCTCGGGCAACCATCTGCTCTCGCTGATCAACGACATCCTCGACCTGTCCAAGGTGGAGGCAGGGCAGGTCGAGCTCGAGGTCGCGCCGTTCTCGTTGCGGGACGCGCTCGAGCGCGGCGTGGTGATGGTGCGCGAACGTGCGAATAAGGACGGTGTCCGTGTCGCGCTTGCGACAGACCCGGACGTCGACGTCGTCGAAGGCGACGAGCGCCGGATCAGGCAGGTGATCTTCAACCTGCTTTCGAACGGCGTGAAGTTCACCCCCGCGGGCGGCGCCGTCGACGTGAGCGCAGTGCGGGTCGACGGCGAGGTGCGGGTCTCGGTGACCGATACCGGTCCCGGCATCGCTTCCGAGGACCACGAGCGGATCTTCGAGGAGTTCCAGCAGACGGCCGCCGGGATCGAGCAGCGCGAGGGAACCGGCCTCGGCCTTGCGCTCTCGAAGAGACTGATCGAGTTCCACGGTGGCCGACTCTGGGTCGAGAGCGCTCTCGGTACGGGCAGCACGTTCGTGTTCACGCTTCCCGCGAGGTCGAGGTGATGGGGCGCGAGCGGATTCTTATTGCCGAGGACAACGAGAAGAACCTGAAGCTCTTCCGAGACGTCCTGCAGGTGAATGGATTCGAGACGCTCGAAGCGACGACGGGCGAGGATGCGATCGAGCTCGCGACCCGAAGCGACCCCATCCTCATTCTCATGGACATCCGGCTCGCCGGCATTGACGGCGTCGCCGCGCTCCATCGGCTTCGTGAGGACACGCGAACGGCATTCATCCCGGTGGTCGCTCTGACCGCTCAAGCCATGGCCGGCGACCGCGAGCGCTTCTTGGAGATCGGCTTCGACGACTACATCTCGAAGCCGGTGAACGTCCGCGAGTTCCTCGCCGTCGTCCAGCGCTATTTCGAGGGGCAGTAGCCGCACATCACCGCTTATCCGGAGCATCCTCCAGTACAGACCGGCGATTCCCCGCTGCCGAGCATTGCCAGAACCGGCCATGCCCCGACTCCCGAAAAGATGGGCGGTCCGGGCGATGATGCCCGCCCGGCGCTCCGAGAACCTGAACAGGGACGGAACCAACTCAATGGGAGGCGACGGTGAAGCAGCGCGGAAGCATTCGGATCTCACGACGAGCATTGACGGTGTCGCTTATCGCCGTCCTTGGCATCGCCCTGGTCGCATCGGCCGGCCGCGGTGCCCACGGCGCCACCTCGAGTTCGCCGAGCAGGACGCAGACGATCCAGGTCAGGTCGCTCGAGGATGGGAACGCAATTACGGGCTCCAAGGCGAAGCTGCAGAGGAAATCAGACCGTCTGAAGCTCCGTGTCGAGACCGCGGAGCTCGATCCCGGGGAAACCCTCGACGTGTTCTGGGCCGTGTTCAACAACCCCTCGGCGTGCATCAACGGCAATCCCATGACCGGGGCGCCGTGTGGGCCGGCGGATCTCTTCGTCGAGGAGACCTCTGCGAGCCTGCAGCTCGCAGCGAACGTCACTGCGGATGCGAGTGGTCACCTCGAGTACCGGCTCTCGATCGCGGTCGGCGATACCAGCGGCTGCATTCCCGGCTTTCCGTGCAGCGGCGTAACCAACCCGCTCGGCGCCGAGGTGCACTCCGCCTTGTTCGACACGGCGGGCGGCAGGCAAGCGGCGCAGTTCCTGGCACCCTAGGGCCGACTTCCGCCGTGTGGATCGGGCTCGGTGCGAAGGCGTGAGAATGTTGGATCGTGGCGAGGGCATCGAGGTACGTCGCAGCTGATCGGTTCGACGGCGGCTGGGAGGAGCTCGGACGGGGCCATTGGGCCGAGGCTCAGGCGATCTTCGAGGAGGCGCTCGCACGCGATGAGACGCCCGAGGCCTGCGAGGGCCTGAGTTGGGCCGCCTGGTGGCTCGACGACGAGGCAGCGGTGTTCAGCGCGCGCGAGCGCGCATACCGCCTCTACAAAAGAGGCGGGGACAGGGCGAGTGCCGCGCGCATGGCGACCTGGCTGGCGGTCGACCACCTCGACTTCCACGGATCCGCGGCGGTGGCGAGCGGCTGGCTGCGTCGCGCGCACCGCCTGCTCGATCCGCTCGAGCCCGGCCCGGACCACGGCTGGCTCGCCTTTCACGAGGGCTACCTCGCGCGTGCGGCCGGCGAGACCGCCCGCGCTCAGGAGCTCGCCGGCGTCGCGGCAGAGCTCGGGCGGCAGTTCGGTGTACCGGACCTGGAGATGCTCGGCCTCGCGCTCGAGGGAGTGACGCTCGTCGCCTGTGCGCAGGTGGAGGACGGCATGCGCTGCCTCGACGAAGCAACGGCGGCGGCCCTCGAGGGCGAGGCGAAGATCCCAATCTCGAGCGCCTGGGCGTGCTGCTTCCTTGTCGGCGCCTGTACGGCCGTGCTCGACTACGAGCGGGCATCCGAGTGGTGCGACCGGATCGCCGAGTTCGCGGAGCGCTACGGGAGTCGGTACATGCTTGCGTTCTGCCGAGCGGAGTACGGCGCGGTTCACATGTGGCGAGGCCGTTTCGCGGAGGCGGAGGCGGTACTCGAGTTGTCGGTCGAGGACTTCTCACACTCGCGCCCCGCGTGGGCGGGAGCCCCGCTCGCCGCGCTCGCCGAGCTCAGGCGACGACAGGGCAGGCCGGAGGATGCCGCGCTTCTTCTCGACCGGGCGGGTTCCTCCCAGACGGAGCAGCTCTGCCGCGCCCGACTCGCGCTCGATCGAGGCGAGCCGCTACGGGCTGCCGAGCTTCTGGAGCGACTCCTCCGTAACGTGCCTGCACACAGGAAGCTGGAGCGCGCTCCCATCCTCGAGCTGCTGGTCGAGGCCCGGATCGCGCGCGGCGAGCTCTCAGAGGCAGCCGTCGCCCTCGACGCGTTGCAGGAAGTCGAGCGGCTCGTCGGCACGGCACCGCTTCGGGCCTTCGTGGAACGAGCTCACGGGCGGCTGGCAGCGGCGCGCGGCGACCACGAGCATGCTCGGACGTCGCTTGAGGACGCGGTCGATCGCCTCGAGAGAAGCGGCGCACCATATGAAGCGGCCCTCACGAGGATCGAGCTCGCCGCGAGCCTCCGCGCGCTCGGTCGACACGACGCCGCAAGGAGCGAGTCGGCAGCGGCCCTGGAGCGCTTGCTCGAGTTGGGGGCAGTCACCCAGGCCCGACGGGCGCGCCGGCTGGTGGACGCGACAGCGGAGGATGATCGGATCGTTCTTCCGCAGGTCACGGCGCGGGAGCGGGAGGTGCTCCGCCTGCTCGCGGAGGGCCTCACGAACCGACAGATAGCCGAGCGGCTCGTCGTCAGCGAGCACACCGTCCATCGCCACGTCACCAACATCCTGCGCAAGCTCGATCTCCCCTCGCGCTCGGCCGCTGCAGTCACGGCGGTCCAGTCTGGTCTGCTCGAGCCTCCAGACGCATAGCCGATCCGGGCCAGCTCCGCGCAACTCGGGAGATGCTCGGTTCTGGCGAAGCCGCAGCCAAAGCCGGGGCGTACGGTGTGCCCGACATGGAACGCGACACGATGTTCGAGGCTGCGGCGCTCGCCGCGATCCGACAGAGGAGGAGCGAGATGGCGACGACAGACCGAGCGACCGATGCCGACGAGCGGCTGAAGCGTGCGATTCGAGCCACGTGGGCGCTCGGCGACTACCACCGGTTCGCGACCGAGCTGGTCTGGGAGGTCGGGCAGGTCCTGGTCGACGCGTGTGGCATCTCGGCGGGGCAGCGGGTGCTCGACGTCGCCGCGGGCACCGGAAACGTGGCCATCCGAGCAGCCGAGGCCGGCGGCCAGGTGGTGGCGTCGGACCTCACGCCGGAGAACTTCGAGGCGGGACGGCGAGAGGCCCGTGCGCGCGGAGTGGAGCTCGAGTGGGTCGAAGCCGACGCGGAAGCGCTGCCGTTCGCCGACGCAGAGTTCGACGTCGTCACCTCGACGTTCGGCGCGATGTTCGCCCTGGATCATCAGGCGGTCGCCGACGAGCTCGTACGCGTGTGCCGGCCGGGCGGCACGATCGGCATGGCGAACTTCACTCCCGAGGGGCTCTGCGCTGAGTTCTTCCAGGTCTTCACACGGTATGCGCCGCCACCTCCACCTGGAGCGCTCCCCCCGGTGCTGTGGGGAAGCGAGGCTCACGTCCGCGAGCTGTTCGGCGCCCGGCTCGCATCGCTGGAGCTGACTCGCCGGCACTACGTGGAGCGAGCCGCGACCCCTCGCGACTACTGCGAGTTCTTCAAGGAGACCTTCGGGCCCGTGATCTCCGTCTATGCGAGCCTGGCCGACGAGCCCGACCGCGCAGCCGACCTCGACCGCGAATTCCTGGACTTCGCCACGCGCTCGAACCGAGGCGCGCCCGCCGGCCCGGCCGAGTACCCCTACGAGTTCCTGCTCGTGATCGCGCGCACGCGATACGGATGATTCCGAAGACTCCGCACGTGAGTCGCCCGCGAGGCACCGCCTGCTTTGCTGGTTAGACAACAACGATCCCGCACCCGGATCCAATGAAGGAGGCCACGATGCAGCTAAAGAAGAAACGGGCCGCCGTCGACGGGCTCGAGCTGGAGTACGAGCTTCGAGGATCGGGAGAACCCGTCGTGCTGATCCACTGGGGGGTGAGCGCGACCTGGGCGGAGCCACTGCTCGAGGAGCCAGCCCTCGCCGACCACTTCCGGCTCGTCAGCTACCACCGCGCCGGGTTCGGAGGCAGCAGCGCGATCGAAGGGCCGGTGACGATAGCCGACCATGCCAAGCACTGCCGGCTCCTGATGCGCAAGCTCGGGATCGAGCGCGCGCACATCGTCGGCCACTCCTCGAGCGTCGCGGTCGCGCTCCAGCTGGCCCTCGATGCCCCGGACGCCGTGTACACGCTCGTCTCGATGGACGCGGCCCGGCCCGCACCGCCGACCGAGCTACAAGCGACGTTCAGGCGGGAGTTCGTGGAGCCTGCGGTCGACCGCTACGCGCCGGGGACACGGAAGCTGCGGTCGACACGTTCTTCCGCGGCGTCTTCGGGCCGAACTACCGCGACCCGCTCGAGCACGGACTCCCCGGCGCCTTCGACCACGCCGTCGCCGACGCGGACACGTTCTTCACCCAGGAGCTGCCCGCACTCTGGGAGCGTTGGTCGTTCACGGAAGAAGACGCACGGTGCATCACGAAACCCGTGCTCGCCGTCCTCGGCGAGCACAGCGCTCCCACCTTTCCCGAGCGGCGCGAGCTCCTGCTCGCCTGGCTACCGGACGTAGAGCCGTTCGAGCTCACTGGCGCGACGCACCTGCTCCACCTGCAGAACCCCAGGGGGATGGCAGAAGCCCTCGCCTCGTTCTACGCGCGGCACCCACTCACACCACCCGGTTGACTCGGGATCAAGACACGCCCGAGGACGGAGCGTCTACTCCACGACACTCCCGCTGATCTCTCAGTCGGAGCGGAATGTCTGCGCTTGTTCGTCGGCGGGGCCATTTCACGCACGGTCTGGGCCGGCCTCGCGAAGCGTCGCCCTGGATCTCGAGTCCTCACGGACGAACGTCGATGATCGTCTTCCCGGTGATCCGCTTGGTCGGATTGAAGGCGGCGACGGCGTCGTCGAGGGTCGAGACGTTGCCGATGTTCGTCCGCAGCCGTCCGTCCCGCACTCGCCGGACGATCTCACCCAGTTGGGCACGATCGGACTCGACAACGAAGAAGACCGCTCGCCCGTCGGCGGGCTGAGCCTCCGGGGTGTCGGCGATGGTCACCAGCGTTCCTCCGGCTCGAATCAGGCCTGCGGACCGCTTCCCGATGTCGCCGCCGATGACATCGAACACCAGATCGACTCCGCCGACATCCTCCAAGGTGTCGTTCTCGAGGTCGACGAACTCCATCGCGCCGAAGTCGAATGCCGTCTGACGGTCGGCAGCGCGTCCGGTGCCGATGACGTAGGCGCCGAACTCACGTGCGAGCTGCGCGTCACCATCGAACCGACTGCGCCGGCCGCGCCGTGCACGAGGACGCTCTGCCCCGCCTGAAGGCGACCGTGCTCGAACAGTCCCTGCCACGCGGTCAGGCCCGGCATCGGCAGGCTCGCGCCCACCGTGAAGTCGACGTCGCCCGGCAGCGGCGCGAGGTTGCGCGCCTCGACGGCCACATACTCCGCCAGGGTGCCGCCGCGATACGAGTCCGTGAGCCCGAACACCCGCTGTCCCACAGACAGCCCCGTCGTGCCATAGCCGAGGGCGGTGACCACTCCGGCCAGCTCTTGCCCAGGGATTGACGGCGTCCGGTCACGGCCGAGGCGATCGGTCCAGGTCGAGGGCCACGTCAGCTCGCCCGAGGTGAATCCCGACGCATGAACCTGAACGACGACGTCGTTCAGCGCTGCCTGCGGCTCGCGCCGCTCCACCAGCTTCATCCCAGCCGTTCCCGCAGCCTGGTCCGTCACCACGATCGCCTTCATGGGAATTTGTCTCCTCGGTCATTTGTCTCTTTGGTGGACATGTTGCAGGGATGGAAAGCCCGTTCGACCTCGGCGGGGCTGATAGGACGTGGACAGCGCCGGCAGGCCACGCGCATCGATGGGCGCGTGTCGCTCACGGACGAACGCGGACGATCGTCTTCCCGGTGATCCGCTCGGTCGGATTGAAGGCGGCGACGGCGTCGTCGAGGGTCGAGACGTTGCCGATGTTCGTCCGCAGCCGTCCGTCCCGCACCCGCCGGACGATCTCACCCAGTTGGGCACGATCGGACTCGACAACGAAGAAGACCGCTCGCCCGTCGGCGGGCTGAGCCTCCGGGGTGTCGGCGATGGTCACCAGCGTTCCTCCGGCTCGAATC
>Ga0081538_10003207_pt1 | contig 15542 bp, 12 predicted proteins | sample TabmetS5T2R1_FD_71022 | JGI IMG/M metagenome (GOLD analysis project Ga0081538, IMG submission 71022) | Tabebuia heterophylla rhizosphere microbial communities from the University of Puerto Rico - S5T2R1 | ecosystem: Host-associated > Plants > Roots > Rhizosphere ... | reverse complement strand
GTGGACAGCCAGGTCGGCGCCTTCTACACCGGCTACCAGGCCGCCGGCGGCAAGGCGGTCCTCGGCCGGCCGCTCGGGTCGGTCTGGACCAGCGACGGCCCCGCCCTCCAGGCGTTCGACACCATGGTGCTGGGAGCGGTCCCGACCGCCAGCGGCCCGCCGGCGGTGCGGCCCATCGAGCTGCCGCCCCAGCTGGCCAAGCTGGATGTCGAGGCGGTGGCCGAGGCCGACATCCCGCTGCCCTCGGCCCGGCCGCCGGTGACCAACCGGCAGACCAGGGCCCTGCTCAGCGACGACGAGATCGCCCGCGTCTACCTGGGCACCGACCCGGCGGCGGCCACGGCCGGCGACTTCCGGCAGGCCCGCGACCGCTTCGGCCGGCCGCTCGGCACCCCGCAGACGATGCCGGACGGGGCCGTGCGCCAGCTGTTCGAGCGGGCCGTGCTGGAGCTGCCCGCCGACGGCGGCCCGGCCCGGCCGGCGGCCCTCGGCCGCCTGGCCGTCCGCCTCGGCCTCGTCCCCAGGCAGGCCATGCGGCTCGAGCCGGTGCCCGGCCTGCCCGTCGCGCCCTCCGAGCGACGGCTGGACACTGGCCCGCTGCTGCGCCTGACCGGCGCCGGGCTGCTGCTCCTGGCCCTTGCCGCCGTGGCCGGCGCGCTGTCCGCCCGGCACTCCAGGAGGACCCCCTCCGGGTAGGCCGGGACGGCGCGTCGCCGCCGGTCACACCCGTTGTTGACGTGCCGGACCCACCTCCGTACGCTCATGGTTCGAGAGCAACGGCGCTCGCCCCAGGCGGCGCCGTTTTTCGTGTCCCTGGACATCGTTGTCCATCGGCACCCGGGCTCCGGCGTCGCCCAAGCCGTGCATTCGGAGGCGAGATGACGGAGCACCTCCCGCAAGGGCCCAGCGGCCGGGCTCTGTACGACCGGGACCGCGACGAGCGCGACGCCTGCGGCATCGGCTTCGTGGCCGACGTCGGTGGCCGCCCCAGCCGGGCCATCCTCGACGCCGCCCTCGGCGGGCTCGAGCGGCTCCGGCACCGGGGTGCGGTCGCCGCCGACGCCCGCACCGGCGACGGCGCCGGCGTGCTGGTGCCGTTGCCGCCCGGGTTCTTCGCGGGCCCCGACCCCGCCGGCCCTCCCGGCCGGCTCGGCGTGGCCATGGCCTTCCTCCCGCGCGACCCCGAGAGCGCCAAGGAGGCCCGCCGGGTGGTCGAGCAGGCGCTGGTCGCCGAGGGGCTGGAGCTGCTCCGCTGGCGCCTGGTCCCGGTCGACCACGACGCCATCGGCGCGGTGGCCAGGGCCAAGGCGCCCGCGATCGAGCAGGCCGTGTTCCAGGCGGCGGCCGACCTGGACGAGGAGGACGCCGAGCGGCGCTGCTTCCGGGCCGGCCGGCGGGCCGCCCTGGCCGCCAAGGCCGCCGAGGTCGAGCTGTACCTCGCCTCCTGCTCGACCCGGACGGTCACCTACAAGGCGCTGTGCGCGGCCGACCAGCTCGCCGCCTTCTACCCGGACCTGGCCGACCCGAGGTTCGCGGTCTCGTTCGCCGTGTTCCACCAGCGCTACTCGACCAACACGGCGCCCTCCTGGGAGCGGGCCCAGCCGTTCCGGTTCCTCTGCCACAACGGGGAGATCAACACCCTCGACGGCAACGTCGCCTGGATGCGGGCCCGCGAGGGGAACCTCGGGGCGGGCGAGCTGGACGAGGGCCTGCTGCGGCCCGTGCTCGACCCCGACGCCTCCGATTCCGGCAAGCTCGACAACGCGGTGGAGCTGCTGGTCAGGGGCGGCCGCGACCTCCGCCACGCCCTGGCCATGCTGGTCCCGGCGGTCGAGCCCGCCGCCACCGGCGACGGCCAGGACCTGCGTGACTTCTACCGCTACCACGCCTGCCTGACCGAGCCCTGGGACGGCCCGGCCGGTCTCGTGTTCACCGACGGCCGTCTGGTCGGGGCGGCCCTCGACCGCAACGGGCTGCGGCCGATGCGCTGGGAGGCGACCGAGGACGGCCTGGTCGTCTGCGCCTCCGAGGCCGGGGCGGTCGACACCGGCGGCCGCGGCCGGGTGCGGCGGGGCCGGCTCGGGCCCGGGCAGATGCTCTGCGTCGACCCCGGGCGGGGCCTGCTCACCGACGACCAGATCAAGGGCGAGCTGGCCGCCAGCCGGCCCTGGAGCGCCTGGGTGGCCGAGCACCTGCGGGCCGCCGGCGCCGGCCGGCCGGTCGAGCCGCCCGCCGACGACCGCCGCCTGGTCGCCGCCCAGGCCACCTTCGGCTTCACCCGGGAGCTGGTCACCACCGTGCTGCGGCCGATGGCCACCGCCGGCAAGGAGCCGACCGCCTCCATGGGCGACGACACGCCCCCGGCCGTGCTCGGGACCACCACCCGGCCGGTCGGCCACTTCCTGCGCCAGCGCTTCGCCCAGGTCACCAACCCGCCCATCGACCACCTGCGCGAGCGCCACGTGCTGTCGAGCAGGACGCTGCTCGGCTGCCGCCACCCGCTGCTCGGGGAGGAGCCGGAGGCGGCCAGGATGGTCGAGCTGGACGGGTTCGTCCTCACCCCGGACGGGCTGGAGGCCCTGGCCGACCCGGCCCTCGGGCTGTGCCCGCGCGTGCTGGACGCCACCTGGCCGGCGGCCGAGGGCCAGGCCGGCCTGCGCGCCGCCTGCCTGCGCCTCGGCGAGGAGGCGGTCGCGGCCGTGCGCGACGGCGCCTGCCTGCTGGTCGTCGCTGACGCGGACGCCGATAAGCACGGCGAGCGGGTGCCCGTGCCGTCGCTGCTGGCCATCGGGGCGGTGCAGCAGCGGCTGCTGCGGGAGGGACTGGCCACCAGGACCAGCGTGGTCGCCGACACCGGCGAGCCGGTCGACTCCCACCAGGCGGCCGCCCTGCTCGGCTACGGGGCCGACGCCATCAGCCCCCGGCTCACCCTGGCCACGGTGGCCGGGCTCGGGCAGGACCCGGCGGCCGCCCAGGACCGGTACCGGAACGCGCTCACCGAGGGCGTGTTCAAGATCATGTCGAAGATGGGCATCTCGGTGCTCGACGCCTACCGGGGCGCGCAGATCTTCGAGGCCGTCGGCCTCGACGAGGAGGTCGTCGACCTCTGCTTCGCCGGCACCCCGTCCCCGCTCGGCGGGATCGGCCTCGACGAGCTGGCCCGCGACGCCCTCGACCGCCACCAGGCCGGTCAGGCCGAGGTGGCGCGGCTGGAGAACCCCGGCTGGTTCAAGCACCGCCCCGGCGGTGAGTACCACGCCACCAACCCCTCGGTGATGCAGGCCCTCCAGTTCGCCGTCCGCGAGGGGGCCGAGATGCGGGGCTCCAAGCGGGGCGCCCACCTGCTCCAGCAGGCGGTCAAGGGGGGCGGGTTCGAGCGCTACCGGCACTTCGCCAGCCTGGTCAACGAGCGCCCGCCGGCCGCCCTGCGCGACCTGCTCGAGTTCCGCCCGGCGGGCAGCGCGGGGCCCCTGCTCTTGGACGAGGTCGAGCCGGCGGCCAACATCCTGGCCCGCTTCTCGACCGCGGCCATGAGCCTGGGCTCGCTGTCCCCGGAGGCCCACGAGACGCTGGCCATCGCCCTCAACCGGGTCGGCGGCCGCTCCAACTGCGGCGAGGGGGGCGAGGACCCGGCCCGCTTCGGCACCGAGCGCAGCTCGGCCATCAAGCAGGTCGCCTCCGGCCGCTTCGGGGTCACCCCGGCGTACCTGGCCAACGCCGTCGAGCTGCAGATCAAGATCGCCCAGGGCTCCAAGCCGGGCGAGGGCGGCCAGCTCCCCGGCCACAAGGTCAGCGGCGAGATCGCCCGGCTGCGCCACACCCAGCCCGGGGTCGCCCTGATCTCGCCCCCGCCCCACCACGACATCTACTCGATCGAGGACCTGGCCCAGCTGGTCTTCGACCTGAAGCAGGCCAACCCCACCGCCGAGGTGTCGGTCAAGCTGGTCGCCGAGGCCGGCGTGGGCACGGTCGCCGCCGGGGTGGTCAAGTCGCTGGCCGACGTGGTCATGATCTCCGGCGCCGACGGCGGCACCGGGGCCAGCCCGCTGTCCTCGATCAAGCACGGGGGCGCGCCCTGGGAGCTCGGCCTGGCCGAGACCCAGCAGGCCCTGGTCGCCAACGACCTGCGCTCGCGCTGCAAGGTCCGGGTCGACGGCGGCTTCAAGACGGGCCGCGACGTGCTGGTGGCGGCCCTGCTCGGGGCCGACGAGTTCGGCTTCGGCACGGCCGCCCTGCTGGCCGAGGGCTGCCTGATGGTCCGGACCTGCCACCAGGACAACTGCCCCGTCGGCATCGCCACCCAGCGCCCTGATCTGCGGGCCAAGTTCACCGGCACCCCCGACATGGTCGTCCACTACCTCGAGTACGTGGCCGAAGAGACCCGGGAGCTGCTGGCCTCCCTCGGGCTACGCCGCCTGGACGAGGCCGTGGGCCGGGTCGACCTGCTCGCCCAGCGCCACACCGGCGACCAGCGGGCCGACAGCCTCGACCTGTCGCCGCTGCTGGCCACCGGGGCCTCCGGCGACGGCGACGGCGCCGCCCCGGCGACCCGGTTCGTGGCCTCCGACCCGATCCAGCGGCCCCGCTCGGAGCTGGGCGACCGGATCCACGACGACGCCTGGCCGGGGCTGCGCGACGGCGACCTCGTCCACCTCCAGTACCCGATCGCCAACACCGACCGGTCGGTCGGGGCCCGGCTCGGGGTGGCCGTCGGCAAGGCCTTCGGGTCGCGGCCGCCGGCCGGCCGGGCCCGGATCGAGCTCGAGGGCACGGCCGGGCAGAGCTTCGGCGCCTTCCTGGCCCCCGGGATCGACCTCCGGCTCACCGGCGCCTGCAACGACTACGTGGGCAAGGGCATGGGCGGGGGTCGCATCGTCGTCCGCCCACCGGCCGACGACGCCGGCGCCCCGGTCCTGATCGGCAACACGGCCCTGTACGGGGCGACCCGGGGCGAGCTGTTCTGCGCCGGGCGGGCCGGGGAGCGGTTCGCGGTGCGCAACTCGGGCGCCACCGCGGTCGTCGAGGGCGTCGGCGACCACGGCGGCGAGTACATGACCGGCGGGTCGGTGATCGTGCTCGGCCCGGTCGGCCGCAACCTGGGGGCCGGCATGAGCGGCGGCGAGCTGTTCCTCCACGACCCCGACGGCGACGCCCTCGACCAGCTCAACGACGAGCTGGTCCAGCCCCGCCGGCCGGACGAGATCGAGCTGGTGTTCCTGCGCGAGCTGATCGTCGCCCACCACGAGCTGACCGGCTCGGCGGTGGCCGAGGAGATCCTCGCCACCTGGGAACGGTCGTCGGCCGCCTTCTGGCGGATCGCGCCCCGGGCCGAGGTCGCGGCCATCGAGCACGCCCACGAGGGGACCGGATGACGGCACGGCGGGCCCTGGACGACGACCGGACTCCGCGTCAGCCCCCTTCCGGGCTACCATGCCTACCCGACGTACGTGGTGGAAGGAGCAGGATGGCGCGCGTGCTCGTCGCCGAGGACGAGGTCCTGATCAGGGTGGACATCGTCGAGACCCTCACCGAGGGTGGGCACACCGTGGTCGGCGAGGCCGGCGACGGCGAGCAGGCGGTCCGCCTGGCCCGTGAGCTCGGCCCCGACCTGGTGATCATGGACGTGAAGATGCCCAAGGTGGACGGCCTCACCGCGGCCAGGCAGATCACCGCCGAGGGGCCGGCCGTGCTCGTCCTGACCGCGTTCTCCGACAAGGACCTGGTCGAGCAGGCGGCCGACGCCGGCACCATCGGCTACCTGGTCAAGCCGTTCCAGCCGGCCCAGCTGCTCGCCGGGGTCAACGTCGCCCTGGCCAGGGCGGCCGACCACCGCGACCTCCAGGGAACGGTCGACGACCTCGAGGCCAAGCTGGCCGCCCGCAAGGTGATCGAGCGGGCCAAGGGCCGGCTCATGGAGCAGTTCGGCCTCACCGAGGACCAGGCCTACACCCGCATGCGCCGGGCGGCCATGGACCGCCAGCTGCCCCTGGCCGAGATCGCCAAGCGGGTCCTGGAGGCCCAGCCGGAGAGCCCGTCGGCGCCATAAGGCGGCAACGGCGCGGAGTCGGCCTTCGGCCGACGATCAGGAGACTCCGACCGGCGGATCCGCCGGTCGGTCCGCAACCAGGATGCTGAAGCGCGAGAACGAGGTCTCCTCGACCACCTCGAGCCCCGCCGCCTGGCAGAGGGCGTGCAGCTCGGAGCGGGTGCCGACGACGTTGCCCCAGGTCAGCTCGTACCACTGGGCGAGGGCGGCGAACCGGGTCGGCATCGTCCGCAGCGCCTCGTCGGTCTCCGGGTAGGCCTCGTCGAAGATCAGGAACGAGCCGCCCGGCTTCAGCGCCCGCGCCACCGCGGCGAACGCCGCCGGCTTGACCGCCGGGGCGATCTCGTGGACGACCAGGAAGCTGGTGGCCACGTCGTAGGTCCCGTCCTCGGAGAGCTGGTCGACGCTCTGCAGGCGGGCCTGGCAGCGGCCGGCCAGGCCCCGCTCGGCGATCAGCCGTTGCGCCAGCTCGACCGAGTAGGGCTCCAGGTCGATCCCGACACAGGTCGTCCCCGGGAATCGCTCGGCGATCTGGACGACCCCCCAGCCGCCGCCGCAGCCCACCTCCAGCACCCGGGCGCCGCCCTCGAGCCGGGCCTCCAGCCCGGGCAGGCGTGGCAGCACGAAGTCGAGGAAGATCCGCGGGAGGGTCTGCAGCCCCTCGGCCACCTCGCGCATGAACGCCTCGCCGTGCTCCTGGTAGGAGCGGGCCGTCCCGGCCCGGAAGCGGCCGACGTAGTCGGGGTAGTCCTCGCCGAGCAGCATGTGGACCCGGGGGGCGCGGGCCAGGTAGAAGCTGGAGGCCGGGTCGCCCAGGATCTGGTCGAAGTGGGGCGCCATGCGCCATCCCGGGCCCTCCCGCGTCAGCAGCCCGAACGAGAACGCGGTGCGGCAGAGCACGTCGGTGTAGAACGGGTCGGTCCCCAGCCGGGCCGCGAGGTCGTCCGAGGTGATCCCGGGAGCGCCGGTGACGGCCTCCCACACTCCCAGCTCCCTCGCGATCTCGATCAGGTGGGTCACGTGGTAGCCGGCGATCAGGTCGTACAGCCGGCTGACCTGATCGGCCAGCGTCGGCGGGCCGTCGGTCGTCATGGGCGGGAGCATAGCAACCCGCATCGGGGATGTCCCTGGTCGGACCCTGACCCGCCAACGGCAGGTCCGGGGCCGATACCCGATGCCGTTGCCGGGGAAGTCCCCCTAGGGTGGAGGGACAGTCGAGGTCATTGGAGGACCACCGCAATGGAAGCGTTTCGTCGTCAGGGGCTCGTCCGGCCGCGCCAGGGCAGGATCCTGGGCGGAGTCTGCGCCGGGCTGGCCCGCCGGTTCGGGATGGGCGCGACGATGATGAGGATCCTGTTCGTCGTCACCCTGATCGTGATCCCGGGCAGCCAGATCATCGTCTACCCGCTCCTCTGGATCCTGATGCCGTCGGAGTGACCGCGCCGGGAGGTGAGCGATGAGCGGACAAGAGCCCCATGCCGGAGGTGAGCAGGAGCAGCGGCCGGTGGGCGGGGTCGAGGACGAGACCGAGCAGGAGGTCGCCCAGGGGGAGCAGACGCGCGAACGCGAGCGCGAGGTGAAGGCGGCCGAGGCCCGGCGCAGCGGCGGCGGCACCGGCTCGGGCGGCTAGGCCGCTCCGCTGGTTGCCGGAACTACCCAGCCGCACATACGAGGACAAAGCCCGCGACGAGGCCCGGAAGCTTGCGCTGGAGGACGCCGGGAAGGTCGCCGAGGAGGACGACGGCCCCCGCCGGGTCACCACCCGGGAGATCGACTGCCCGCCGTGAGGTGTTGGGCCGGCGTGTGATGATGGGGGCCGTCGGCGGCGCGTGCAGGGACGACGGAGGAGGCCGCATGTCCAGGTTCACCGACCGGCCGAACACCGCGCTGATGGTGCTCGACGTCCAGAACGGGGTCGTCGCGAACGCCTACGACCGGGACAGGGTGATCGCGAACATCCGCTCGCTGGTGGAGAAGGCCCGCGCCAGCCAGGTGCCCGTGGTCTGGGTGCAGCACTCGGACGAGCAGCTGGCCAGGGACAGCGACGAGTGGCAGTACGTGCCGGAGCTGGTCCGGGAGGACGGCGAGCCGCTGGTCCACAAGCACTACGGCGACTCGTTCGACGACACCGACCTGGAGTCGGTGCTGGCCGAGCGGGGCGTGGGCCGCCTGCTGGTGACCGGCGCCCAGACCGACGAGTGCATCCGGTCGACGCTGCACGGCGCGTTCGTCCGTGGGTACGACACGACCCTGGTGGGCGACGCCCACACCACCGAGGACCTGAGCGAGTGGGGCGCACCGCCGCCGGACAAGGTCATCGACCACACCAACATGTACTGGCGGTACCACTCGGGACCCGGCCGGACGGCCGGGGTGGTGAAGGCGGCCGAGGTCCAGTTCTGAGCGCCGGCCACCCCACCGGCTAGGCGACCAGCTCGCGCTCCAGGGGGGTGCGGAAGCGAGGGGTGACCCGGACCGGGCCGAACCAGGCGGCGAGGCGGGCCGCCTCGGCCTCGATGGCGGTGGCGGCGTCGGCGCCGACGTCCTCCAGGAGGCGCAGGACGACCTCGCCGGTCCTGCGCTGGGCCCAGCCGCCGACGACGCGGCCGTCCCACCAGATGGCCGGGCCGGCGTTGCCGTTGCGGTCGAACAGCACGGCGCGGTGCGGGCCGAGGTAGAAGTCGCGGCCGGCCCAGCCCATGGTCGTCGGGTCGAGCGCGGGGAGCAGGGCCGCCCAGGGCTCGGGCGCCGGCACCGGGTCGAGGTCGTCGGGCAGGACCAGGCCGGGCACGCCGTCCAGGTCGACCTCGACCGCCCCGGTGGCGGCCACGGCCTTGCGGACCTGGCCCATGGGCAGGCCCGTCCACCACTTCACGTCGGCCATCGTCGCCGGCCCGAACCCGCGCAGCCAGCGGCGGACCAGCTCGGTCTGGGCATCCTGGAGCGACCAGGCGGCGACCCCGTCCGGCAGCCAGGCGTCCACCACCGACCAGCGGTACTGGCCGCTGACCCAGGAGCCGCGGGGACGGCCGCGGACGATGCGGCCCTCGGCGGCCAGCAGCAGCAGGATGCGGGTGACCACGCTCTGGCGGCCCTCGTAGGGCTTGCCCTCGGCGACCACGATCTGCTGGGCCAGGCGCGGGTCGTCCTTGGCCAGCTCGCCGGCGGTCGCCTCGCCCCGGGCCTCCAGGGCCCGGAGGGCGACCTTCTCCACCTCCTCGACCCAGCCGGCCGGGTCGGTGGTCAGCCCAGCCCCGTCGAGCATGGTGAGCAGCAGCCGGCGCTGCTGGACGGCGATGGCGTCGGTGCAGGCGGCCTGGACCACCGGCATCAGCTCCACCGGCTCGACGAACATGGTCCGGCGCATGCCCAGGATCCGGACCAGCGTCCGGTCCTCGTACAGGGCCTGCTCGACGGCCGCCACCTGGGGGTCGCGCATCCGCGCCCGGGCGGCCAGGTGGACGGTCGCCGGGTCGGTGCCGTGCAGGCCGACCAGGTCACGGGCCGCCTCGACCACGTCCGTGCGGGTCTCGGCGGCCAGGTGGTGGCGCAGGCTTAGCCGGGCCCGTCGCTCCTCTACCCCGATCCGTCGCATCGGCCTACTACAGCAGCCGCCCCGGACAGCCGACAACTTCCCGACGGGTCCGGTGTCACCGAATTGACAGCATCTGCGCGGATACGGATGGAACCTGGTACCCGGTTGTGGCGTCTTCTAGGTACGTGCTACGTCGCTGGGCGGTGGTGGCAATGAGTGGGACCGGGTCGGGGGCCGCGGCAGCCAGAGATCGAGGGGGGCCGCCGCCACGGCTGGTCGCCGTCCCCGGTGGCGGGAACGGGCGGCCGGTCCCGCGTCCCGCCCGGACGGTGGTCTTCCTCGGGCTGGCCGACGACGCCCGCAGCCTGGTCGCCGCGGCCCTGCTCGCCCACCGGTCCAAGGGCCGGGTGCGGGCCGTCTCGGCCAGCCCGGCCGCCGTCGACCCCGACCCGGGGGTCGCCGCGTCCCTGGCCGAGCTGGGCGTCGACCTGCGAAGCGTCGCCACCGAGCCGCCGTCGCCGGCCCTGCTCGACGGGGCCGAGCTGGTCGTGGTCATGGGCTACGACCAGGACGACCTGGCCGGCGGCCGGCGCAGCGAGGACTGGTGCATCGACGACCCGCGGGGCAAGGACGCCGACGCCGTCCGCTGCATCCGCGACGCCATCGACCGCCGCGTCCAGCGCCTCCTGATCCGCATGGGCGTCGCCCTCCCGACCCGCCCTCGCTGACCGCCCCGTAACGCTGCCGGGACGCACCCCCGGCCATACTGCGGCCATGGCGACACGCGCAGCTGCTGGGCCCACCCGGACACCCCGCTGGCCGGCCGTGCTGGCCTGGACGGTGGCCGGCCTGACGATGCTGAGCCTGGCTCCCGGGACGTGGCTGGTGTCGCAAACCTGGCGCGCGGGCGTGGAGGAGGCGGCGCCGGGGGTGGCCACGTTCGCTCCCGTCGCCCTCGTCGTGGTGAGCGCGATGACCGTCGGCGCGCTGGTGGCCAGCCGCCGGCCCCGCCACCCGGTCGGCTGGCTGCTGCTCGGCGTCGGCCTCGGGGTGGTCACCAACGTGCTCGTGGAGCCGTACGTGAAGTACGGGCTGGTGGTCCGGCCCGGGTCGCTCCCGGGTGCCCGGCACCTGGTCGGGTTCGTCTACTCGACCTTCTTCGTGGCGCTGTGCTGCGCCGGCTTCGTGCTGCTGCTGACCCCGACCGGGCGGCTGCCGTCGCCCCGCTGGCGCTGGTGGGCCAGGGTGGCCGCGGCCGCGCCGGTGGTGATCGTGGTCGGGCTCGTCGTCCAGCCCGACCCGCTCGCACCCGACTACCACGGCAACACCCTGGCCGTCCCGGCGCTGGCCCCGGTGCTGCTGCCCGCCGCGCTGGCCGGCTTGGTCGTGGTGGCGCTCTCACTGCTGGTCGCGGCCGGGTCGCTGGTGGTGCGGTTCCGACGCGCCCGCGGGGTCGAGCGGCTCCAGCTGCGCTGGCTGGCCCTGGCCGCGGCGGTGGCGTCGGTGCTGCTGCTGGTCGCCCTGGTCGCCGGGGGCCTCGGGCGGGACCCGGTGGTGCTGGCGTCTCTGGCCCTCTGCCTGGCCCTGGTGCCGCTGGCCACGGGGGCGTCGATCCTGCGCTACCGGCTGTACGACCTGGACCGGATCCTCAGCCGCTCGGTGGCCTGGGCGCTGCTCACCGTCCTGCTCGGCCTCGGCTACGGGGCCGTGGTGCTCGGGCTGGGGCGGCTGCTCCCGGAGAGCTCCAGCCTGGCCGTGGCCGCCGCCACCCTGGCCGTGGCGGCGGCGTTCCAGCCGCTGCGCCGCCGGGTCCAGGACCTGGTCGACCGTCGTTTCAACCGGCGCCGCTACGACGCCGCCCGGACGGTGGAGGGGTTCGCGGCCCGGCTGCGCGACCAGGTCGACCTGGACGCCCTGCACGGCGAGCTGCTGGCCGTGGTCGACCGGACGATGCAGCCCGCCACCGCGTCGCTGTGGCTGCGGCAGCGGACCGCGGGCGAGCAAACTTCGTCGTAGCCGACGACAATGTCCGGCATGCGCCCGACCCTCCGCGGCCCTGCCGCGCTCCTCGCCCTCGCCCTGGCCGTCGCCGGCTGCTCGGGGGACGACCCCGACCAGGGGGCCGGGCCGGCGACCAGCGTCACCTCGACCACGGCGGCGCCGTCGACCACCGAGGCGTCCACGACCACGGCCGCCCAGGCCGAGACGGCGTCCAGCGCCCAGTTCCGGGCGGCCGACGTCCGCCTCGTGCCGGTGGCCGAGCTGGAGCAGCCGGTGGCCATGGCCACCCGCCCGGGCGAGCGCACCCTGTACGTGGCCGAGCAGGTGGGCAGGGTGCGGGCGATCCGCGGCGGCCGGCTCGCCCCGGACCCGGTGGTGGACATCTCCGGGAAGGTGACCGCCGGCGGCGAGCAGGGACTGCTGGGGCTGGCCTTCTCGCCCGACGGCCGCTACCTGTACCTGGCCTACACCGACGGCAACGGCGACCACCAGATCTCCGAGCTGACCATGCGCGGCCAGCGGGCCGATCCCGGCTCGGAGCGCTCGCTCCTCAACTTCGAGGACCCGTTCGGCAACCACAACGGCGGCCAGCTCGCCTTCGGGCCCGACGACCACCTCTACATCGCCTTCGGCGACGGCGGGGGTGGCGGCGACCCCCTGGGCAGCGGCCAGTCGCTCGACACCCTGCTCGGCAAGATCCTCCGCATCGAACCTCGGCCGGCCGGGGGCCGCGCCTACGGGGTGCCGTCCGACAACCCGTTCGTGGACCGGGACGGCGCCCGCCCCGAGATCTGGGCCTACGGGCTGCGCAACCCGTGGCGCTTCTCGTTCGACGCCGCCACCGGCGACCTGTGGATCGGCGACGTCGGCCAGAACGCCTACGAGGAGATCGACTTCGAGCCGGCCGGATCGGGCGGGCGCAACTACGGCTGGAACCGACGCGAGGGCCGCCACCCCTTCAACGGCGGCGGCCGGCCCGACGGGGCCGTCGACCCGGTGATCGAGTACGGGCGGGACGACGGCTGCACCGTGATCGGCGGGTTCGTCTACCGTGGCCGGCGCATCGGCGGCCTGCGCGGCGCCTACCTGTACGGCGACTACTGCTCCGGCTGGGTCCGGGCCGCCCGGACCCGCGACGGCAAGGTGCTCGAGCAGCGCGACCTCGGCCTGGAGGTCCCCAGCCTGAGCTCGTTCGGGACCGACGCGGCCGGCGAGCTCTACGCCCTCTCGCTGGCCGGCGGGGTCTACCGCCTGGCCGCGGCCTGACGACCGTCGGGCGACAGCAGCAGGGCCGCCCCCAGGGCGCCGGCGTAGTCGCCGAGCTCGCCGAGGCGGACCACCACCTCCGACGGGGGAAGGAACAGGTGGGGGACCATGGCCGTCGCGACCCGGCGGACGAACGGCTCGCCCAGCTTGTCGCCGAGGCCGCCGCCGATCAGGACGGCCTGCACGTCGACCAGGTTGACGGCCGAGGCGATGGCCGCCCCCAGGGCCTCGATGGCCCGGTCGATCAGCTCGTGGGCCAGCGGGTCGCCGGCGTCCAGGGCCGCCTTCCAGACGCCGCTGGTCATCCGGGGACGGCGCCGGCGCTCCTGGATGGCCAGGAGCTCGGTCGGGCGACCGGCGGCCGCGGCCGCCCGGGCGGCGCGCTCCAGGGCGACCCGGCCGGCGTAGGCCTCCATGCAGCCGCGGCGGCCACAGGGGCACAGCTCGCCGCCGTCGACCACCACCACGTGGCCGATCTCGCCGGCGGCCCCGTGGGCGCCGGCCCGCAGCCGCCCCCCGAGCACCAGGGCGCCGCCCACCCCCGACCCGGCGAAGACCGTGAGCAGGTCGTCGAAGCCCCGCCCGGCCCCGAGCCGGTGCTCGGCCAGGGTGGCCACGACCACGTCGTTGTCGACCACCACCCGCTCGACCCCGACCGCGTCGGCGACCATCGCCCCCAGCGGCACCCGGTCGACGGCCCCGAAGACGTTGGCCGCCCCGAACAGCTCACCGGTCGCGGCGTCGACCCGGCCGGGGGAGCCGATCCCGATCCCGGCCAGCTTGTGCGGCGCGACCCTGGCCTCCTTGGCCGCCGCCTTGACCACCTTGGCGATCTCGGCCACCACCGCCGCCGCCCCGTCCCCGACCGGGGTCTTGCCCCGGGCCTCGCCGAGCCTGGCGCCGTCGTCGCCGACGACCACCGCCTGCACCTTGGTCCCGCCAAGGTCGACCCCTGCCGTATGCATGACCCGGATGATGCCAGCATCCTCCGAAAGGTGGAGAGCCGAATCGGCGCCGTGGCCGACGAAACGGCTTGCCGGGTCGCGTAGGCTCGCAACGAAACCAAGCAACGGACGAGGACGAGAAGGGGAGCCATCCGATGTCAGGTGCCATCGTGCCCGGCGACACCACCGAGACGCTGGCCGCGCGGGCCGTGCAGGTGACCAAGATCTACGGGCAGGGCCAGACCGAGGTGCGGGCGCTCGACAACGTCTCGGTCGAGTTCCCCAGCGGCCGCTTCACGGCCATCATGGGGCCGTCAGGTTCGGGCAAGTCGACCCTGATGCACTGCCTGGCCGGGCTGGACCGGATCACCTCGGGGCAGATCTTCATCGGCGACGTCGAGCTCAGCAAGCTGTCCGAGAAGCAGCTCACCCTGCTCCGCCGGGACAAGGTCGGCTTCGTGTTCCAGGCCTTCAACCTGCTCCCGACCCTGACCGCGGCCGAGAACGTCGAGCTGCCCCTGGCCATCGCCGGCCGCCGGCCGGACCGGGCCTGGGTCGACCAGGTGGTCGACGCCGTCGGGCTGCGCGAGCGCCTGAGCCACAAGCCGGCCGAGCTGTCCGGCGGCCAGCAGCAGCGGGTGGCCGCGGCCCGGGCGCTGGCCTCCAAGCCGGCGATCGTGTTCGCCGACGAGCCCACCGGCAACCTCGACTCGGCCGCCGGCGCCGAGCTGCTCGGCTTCATGCGCCGCTCGGTCGACGAGTACGGCCAGACGATCGTGATGGTCACCCACGACCCGAACTCGGCCGCCTTCTCCGACCACGTGCTGTTCCTGGCCGACGGCCGCATCGTCGACGAGATGGCCAACCCGACCGCCGAGAAGGTGCTCGACCTCATGAAGAAGCTGGGGGGCTGACGGCGGCCATGCGCAAGGCGACGCTCAAGGGCCTCCTGGCCCACAAGTTCCGGCTGGCCGCGACCGCCCTGGCCATCGTGCTCGGGGTGTCCTTCGTGGCCGGCACCTACGTGCTCACCGACACCATCACGGCCAGCTTCGACTCGCTGTTCAAGCAGGTCACCCAGGGCGTCGACGTGGCCGTCCGCTCCGAGGAGACCTTCGGCGGGTTCGAGGGCGAGACCCGTGACCCCATGCCGGCCTCCCTCCTGGAGCGGATCAAGGCCGTCGACGGCGTGCGGGTGGCCGAGGGCTCCGTCACCGGCTACGCCCAGCTCGTCGGCAAGGACGGCAAGGCGGTGACCACCGGTGGCGCCCCCAGCCTGGGGGTGTCGTTCAACCAGGACACCCAGTTCACGGCCGGCTCCACCGTCCGCTCCGGCCGGCTGCCGAGCGGGCCGACCGAGCTGGCCATCGACGCCAAGACGGCCGAGGACACCGGCTACAAGGTCGGCGACCGGGCCAAGGTGCTGTTCCAGGGCCCGGCCCGCGAGTTCACGGTCAGCGGCGTGATCGGCTTCGGCGAGGCCGACAACCTCGGCGGGGCCCGGCTGGTCGGCTTCGACCTGGCGACCGCCCAGGAGGTGATGAACCGCGAGGGCCGCTTCGACGAGATCGACGCCGCCGCCACCGAGGGCGTCACCCCCGAGGAGCTGCGCGACCGGGTCCGGGCGGCCATCGCCGACCCCAAGTACGAGGTGCTGACCGGCCAGGAGCTGGCCGAGGACACGGCCGCCCAGATCAACGACACTATCGGGCGCTTCCTGGGCACGGCCCTGCTCGCCTTCGCCTTCGTC
>Ga0081538_10003206_pt1 | contig 15544 bp, 15 predicted proteins | sample TabmetS5T2R1_FD_71022 | JGI IMG/M metagenome (GOLD analysis project Ga0081538, IMG submission 71022) | Tabebuia heterophylla rhizosphere microbial communities from the University of Puerto Rico - S5T2R1 | ecosystem: Host-associated > Plants > Roots > Rhizosphere ... | reverse complement strand
AAGCTGCGGCGGTTGGCATGGCGGATGGCTATGCGCAGGCCTCGGGCAAGGTCGGTGTGCTGAATCTGCATGTCAGCCCAGGGCTCGGAAACGCCCTGGGGGTGCTATACGACAGTTGGCGGATGAAGACGCCGTTGCTGGTCACCGCCGGCCAGCAGGACCAGCGTTACCAGCTCTCCGAGCCGGTGTTATGGTCGGAGTTAATCCCACTGATGCGGATGTATGCCAAGTGGACCTGGGAGCCACGCAATATCAAAGACCTCGTCACGGCGACCCGCCGTGCGCTCAAAGTCGCCATGACGCCGCCGACAGGGATGGTCTTCCTCTCCCTGCCCATGGATGTCTTGTATGGCGAGGGTGAGACTGAGTTGTGGACGACGCCGTCGACCCCGACCCGACTGCGCGCCGATCGAACCGCCCTTGAGGAAGCCGCGACGCTCTTGCTCCAGGCCAAGCAGCCGATCATCGTGGTCGGAGACGATGTCGGGGCTGCCGATGCGCTCGTGGAGGCGGCTGCGGTTGCCGAGCTCCTGGGGGCACGCGTCTTCACCGACACTTTCCCCGGCCGGACGGATTTTCCCTCCGACCATCCACTCTACCAGGGCATCCTCGTGCGCTCGCAGCCGGCCGTGCGCGCCATCTTGGAGCAAGCTGACCTGATGTTTGCCCTGGGCGCTGAGGTATTCCCCTTCTCGCTCCCCTCAGAGGTCGAGCCGGTGCCAGCGCATTTGACCATCGTGCATATGCATTCTGACCCTTGGGAGGTGGGGAAGAACTATCCAGCCAAGGTGGGGATCATCGGCGACCTTAAAGCCAGCCTCCCCGAGCTGGCGCAGATTATCCGCGCACGGCAGACCTCAGGGCAGCGGGAAGAGGCTCGCAAGCGCGCCGAGAACGCCGCCCATGCAAAGCAGACGGCGTCTGAGAGCCTCAAAGCTCTCGCCGCAGAGGTCGCCGATCGCCTGCCTATTCCAGCAGCAGTGTTGATGCAGACGATCGCCGATTCCGTCCCGGCCGAAACCATTATTGTCGACGAATCGATCACCTCCGGGGCGACCTTGCGCGATTTCCTGGTGCGCACGACCGCTGACAGTTTCTACGGCATGCGTGGCGGGGGACTTGGTTGGGGCCTTCCTGCCACGGTTGGGGTGAAACTCGCCAAGCCAGACCGCCCGGTCCTGGGCATCATCGGTGACGGCAGCACCCTCTATACGAGCCAAGCGTTGTGGACGGCGGCACACTACCGCATTCCAGTGGTCTGGCTCATCTGTAACAACGCGCAGTATATGATTCTGAAGCGACGCCTGCACGCGTATGGCGGGGCGGCGGCGAAGACGGAAACCTATATCGGTCTGGATATGATGGATCCAGAGGTTGACTTCCTGGCGCTGGCCCGAGCCATGGGTGTCCATGGGGTGCGCGCCGACACCGCCGATGCGGTGTCGAAAGCCCTGGGTGAAGCCATGGGGCGTCAGGGGCCGACGTTGATCGACGTGCCCATTGAGCGCTCGATCAAACCGGCTTTGTGAGGCCGGGCCGTGTATAGTCTTCTGTTGATCAGCGGGGTGCGAAGGAGTACCCGATGAGGGGTAGGCTGTTTTGGGTCGTGGTGGCGCTAGGAATGGTCTTGGGGGTGGGCGTGCAGGCAAGCGCGGAAATTTACCTCTGGACCGATGAGCGGGGCGTGGTGCATATGACCAATCAATGGGCCAATGTGCCGGAGTCAGCACGTGCACAAGTATCGGTGCGGGAGAGTGCGCCTCCGTCATTCGAAGGGACACCGGACATGGAACCGGCGGCGCGCCCCGTCGAGCCAGTCACCGTCCTGCAGCCTCCCTTGCAGATACCTCCTGACCTGGCACAGACGCCACCGACTGCGGCGCCTTCGCCTCCTGTCATCCCATATCCACGTGAATCGTCCGTACTCATTCCCAGTTCCCGGCCGTTTGTCCATCATCGTGAGAAGGTATCTCCCCCGTTCCCTTACAACGTTCGGCTCGACCCGTTTGACCCGAATTTCGTCTGGGTAGATCGGAATCGAGTCCCGAAAGACACGTTTACATATCCGCGCGTCTCACTCGACACACAAGCACAATTCCGCAACCGTCTGCGGGCTTTAGAGCAACGCCGCTCAGGGCCACAGAAGACGCTCCCCGCAAAGCCTGCACGCCCCTGAGGGCCAGCGTTCAGCAGACCAACTAGCTATGCCCGGCATGGCCACAGACGCCATGACGGGCGTGGGGCGACGTCTCCATCTAGTATTGTGGCCTTTTTTCGTGAAGCCGTGTTGGTGAATCTTGTGGTGAGTTCGTGCCGTACGTACGGGGGTACCATCTCCCTCAGGAGACTTTGGCCCCCGTGGCAGTCGTCCTTAGGTGGGGTATTGCGGCGTGTGGCGCCGCTGTGTGATCAGCATGAAGGGATCGTCGACTTTGAGCGGTTCAGTGGCGATGAGCCCCTGCGCATAGCGTGCCCCGATCGATACGCCACGAGCGCGTGCGACCGCCACTAGTGTATCGACGAAGTCATATCGATCCGTCTCAGGATTGTAGAACTGTGAGTGGTGGCATTTCAGCACTTCTACCCACTGATCGATGTAGTCCGAGATATCCACGACGAATGAGGGAGGCATCTCGCGTGGGTACAAGAAGTAGAAAATGTTTGACACGCTATGCGGCTCGCCCTCCAGGGGAAGGGCACGGAGGTGGGCAAAATTCACACCATGGGATACCAAGTACCCTGTGTTTTGATGATCCGTGTGTCCCACCCCCCGCCCCGGAGGACCATCCCAATAAGGCGCCAGCACAATGGTTGGGCGTTGCTGGCGGACGATGCGCGCGATTTTCAGGCGGCTCTCAAAATCGTCCATAACTCGGCAATCCTGAAAATCCATAACTTCCACATGATCCAACCCCAAAACCTTGGCAGCAGCCTTCAGCTCCTGTCGGCGAATTTCAGGCGTCCCACGACTCCCCATTTCGCCGACAGTGAGGTATACAATGCCGGTTCGATAGCCCCGGTCTTTTAATTTAAGCAGCACTCCTCCACAACCGATTTCGGCATCATCCGGGTGTGCACCGAAGGCCAAGATGTCAACGGTCATGCTGATCTCTCCCACATCACAGGTCTGTACAACTGCTACGCCCTTCTGCGGTCGTCAACTACCCAGGAACTATTCCTTCACGCCCGGTTGCTCCCCCACGTGATCAGCTATTGTGCTACGTCTCGGCCTCCATGGCAAGCTTTACAAATATCCCAGTGGATATTCCTCCGCCGGTGTGGGTGAGGCAGCCAGAAACTCCCGGCATGACTGGCAGAGTCGATTGTGTGGACCTTCTGAGAGAAACATGCGTTCACACCGGAGACACTGGCGCCGTTTGGGCTTCATGGCTCTCCGGGACGGTTTCGAGTGGGCTCTGACAGCACGTGCCATCTTGTCCTCCCATCTGCAGGAGTAAGATTCCTGCTCGTCAAGCTGCCAATGTCCTCTGCATACATTCCCAGGTGAAGCGTGCGACAATCGTTTCTCCAAGGTGGATGAGCAGGCCGGACATCTCACACTTAGCCGAACCTTGATCAATCCTGTCAGGCAGCAGGGCTCGGGCATGTTCACCGCCTTTCATTAGATGCTGTTCTCATAGAAAAGTTCCTAGGCATGGATTCATACCTGGCCAGCATCTGAGAGGCCCCCGAAGACATGAGAGTGGCGGTGTAAGTTCGTTCGCATCATCCTAGGCCAAGGTTGAGTCGAAGGCGAGAGACCAAATCGATGGCCAGCGGCTAGCGTCTCGTGCGCGTCGTGTTTTCGTCGCGCGTGGGGAAACGCCGAGAGCCTTGCAGACGGTCTCGAAGATGAACCGTGATGGAACGGTGCCGACGATGAACTCGACTGGGACCCCCTGCTTGAAAATTAACAGCGTCGGGACAGCCCGAATTTTGAACCGTGCGGCCAGTTCGGGGTTAGCAGAAATATTCACCTGCACAACCCGCAGCCGCCCAGCGAAGGCTTCTGCCAATTGACCGAGCAGCGGCACCATCCGTCTCGACCATGGTGTCTGAAAATTCACCAATACGGGTACGGGGGAACTGATGACCAGTCGATCAAAACTCTCTAAGCTCACGTCTGGAATCTGCGCCTGCTGACGGATGTTCACGGATTTTTCCTCCTGCCTTTCGTCACCCAAAGTATGCAGATTGCTTCGCACTGCGTGCGCCCTTGCCATTCCTAAAGTGCAAAATTCTTGCCAATGAGCCGACACCCACAGACTGGCATAGGCCCCCCGACCAAAACGGTCTTAATGTGGCGGCCACAAGCTCTCCGATACTTATTGGCTACTACGTCAGGCATCTGCTCGACGGATGTGCCGTCAATTATTTGACCAGCTGTCAAGAATTGGTGACCTCCGGGCGTGACAACAGAGTAGCCACATGTGTCACGATGGGCGGCACTGTCAGCGAATGGCTCTGTCGTGGCCCGCGTGGGAAAGTGTCCTATTTCTACTCATAGAGATGTCTGACGCAGGCAGTTGATTCCCTTGAAATGTTGAGGTGCAGGAAGGCAATACATAGCAGTCAGTTCGGTTGGCGTTCAGCAGCGGGACGCCGCTGCTGCTCCGGAGGCTCGCTGGAGTTCTCCTTTGCAGTGTCGGCGTCCGCTCTCAGGTGAGGGCGAGCACGGCGAGGCTTTTAGGACAGGGGCTTGGTTTGGAGCGTCATGCCGTCAAACAAGACCCGGCGGTTGATGCCGCGCTGAAATGCCAGGTACTCGGCTTTCGTCATGCGGGACTGCGTTTTGGACAGAATACCCCGAGCGGTAGCTGCATCATCCCACAGCAGGTCCACCGCGGTCATGGCCAGAGCCTTGGCGGGTCCGAGGTACGCCAGCTTTGGGTCGGTGATCTGGAAGTCTGCCCCATGTCCCATACCGCTCGCTCCACCCATATAGGGGTGCAACGTAGGCATGACGTGGCTGATATCGCCCATATCAGTCGAACCCGTGCGGTGTCCGATCGTGGTGAAGTTAGCCTCGCCCACCAGCGCCGTGGCGTTCGCCTTGAAGACCTCGGCCATCTCCATATTATTGAAGAGCGGCAAATAGCCTGGCAAGGTCTCGATTTCGACCTGGGCGCCAAGCGCCAGCGCGCCAGCTTGCAGAGCGCGATCGACCTTGGTGTTGGCCTCCAGGATGGCCTCGACGGTTTTGCCGCGCACGTAGGTCTCGATCCGCACGTCAGCGGGGATCACGTTCACCTGCACTCCGCCCTGGGTGATGATGGGATGGACGCGGATGGTATCTTGTTCTCGAAAGGTCTCGCGCACCGCATTGATCGCCGTCAGAGCGACATTGGCAGCGTACAGCGCATTGATCCCCATATGGGGCGCACCGCCCGCATGAGACGCCTTGCCGATGTAGCGGATGGTTTTCACCACACAGCCATTATTGGAGACTCCCACGCCGGCCAGCTTGTCCTCCGGGCGCGGCGTCGTATGAATCATCATCGCCATGTCGACGTCATCGAAGTGTCCCAGGCGCAGCAGCTCGGGTTTTCCCCCCAGAAACTCCAGCTTGCCCTCGCGTGCCTGGTGCACGCGCCAGGCCACGTCGCCGTATTCCTCAGCTGGGACGGCAAAGGCCACGACACGGCCGGCCAGATGTTGCAGGGCCTTACTGTCCAGCAGGCCCATCACGGCCCCGATCAGACCAGCGATCTGGGCGTTGTGCCCACAGGCGTGAGCGGCGCCGGTTTCAGGGTCTGCAAGCGGGTGGTCGCTGACCACGAGCCCATCCAGTTCCCCAAGCAAGGCGAGTGTCGGGCCCTCCTTGGCGGCGTTCATGGTCGCGCGTACACCCGTGAGTGCCAACCCTGTCTGCGGCGACAGTCCCAAATCCTTGAGCGTTTGTTCAACCAGACGGGCGGTCTTGATTTCCTTGAAGCCTAATTCAGGATGGTGGCGGATCGTCTCCCCGACCTTGATGATCTGGTCGGCACGCCGATCGATGGCCTCACGGATCTGGCGTTTGACTTCTTCCTTAGTGGGCATACGCACTCCTTTCTGCGACGATCGATGCTTCGCATCGCGCAATCGGATGATGGCAATCGGCATCCCATGACGACACGCCAGCGAGCGTTCAGTTGAGCCGACCGCGCAGCTCCGCGAGGGCTTGCCGCGCCCCAAGATCGTCGGGCATGATCTCCACGGCTTGCTCAAACTCTTTGAGGGCTTTGAGCCATTCCCCTTGCGCCCAGTATATGCGGCCGGTATTCAGATAGGGGTAGTGGCGCGGCTCATAGCGTGGCGCCTGCTTGGCCTTCTCCAACCAGGGGAGCGCCTCATCGAACCGCCTTTTCTGCATGAGATAGACCCCGATATCGTTGTAAGGATTGCCGAAATCGGGGTCGACCTCGATGGCACGATGGCATTCCTCAATGGCCTCGTCCAGTCGTTCCTGGAAACTGTACGTCCAGCCCAAGAAGGTGTGAGCTTCGGCGGTGGGGTAGACCTCGATCGACTGCTTGTACAGGCTGATGGCCTCCTCGTATAGCCTGGCCATCTGCAGTTCGTACGCCTGTTGGAAGAGCTCCTGGGCTTTGGTCACGCGATCATTGACGTCGAAGCGATCCTCGTCCTGCGCCGAGCGCTCATCCTCGTCGAAACGATCCTCATCATACCTGTCGTCCATACCCTCGACCCTCATTGCCTGGACTGGGTGCCTGTCGGTCACTTAAACTGCCACACCGGCCCCTGCGGGGGTTCTTGGGACAGTTTGAACAGCGGCAAGCTGAAGTCGGGGGACACGTCCAGGAACGTCACCTCGACGCGCTTGCCGATAGCGACATTCTCCTCTTTCTCCGCCGTGAAATCATCGGTTACCAAGTTCGAGATCAGGCGCAAGCCCTCATCGGCAGTGGGCTGTCCACGTTGTTCGTCGAGCTCCACCAGCACCACGGGATACGGCGCCCAATCACGGAATCCAGCCTGGATGGCCTGCATGACGATCTCATAGCTATGAATTGTACCCTTCCCGCTGACATCCTGCCAGCTCCACTCCAGCGACGTGCACCAGGGACAGGCGGCACCCGGCGGGTAGCGCAGCATGCCGCAGTGACGACACTGCTTCATCACCAGGCGATGGTCGCGGGCCGCCTCGAAATACCCCTTCCACTCGGTGTCGTTGTCGGGAATGATGAGGTTCATGCCACGATACTGTGCCTGCATCGATTATCTCCTCAGAATGAGCGCGCTACCGGTCGTGGGATTGGCCCAGCCTAAGTTCATGGTGATCTCGGGATCTTTCACCTGGCGGCATTGACCCTCGGAGTAGTCATAGGTGTGGATGCCCTCCTGCCAGCGCGGGCAATAGTCGTCGACCAAGCCGCGCAGCTGACGCGTGTTCTCGATCACCATGTTCATGCCGTGCGTATAGCCTTCGCACAGGTGGCCGCCGCTGGTGTTGTTCGGCCGCTTGCCCCCGAGTTCGATGATGCCGCTGGACACGTAGGCCCCGCCCTCGCCTTTCTTGCAGAAGCCGTATTCTTCGAGTTGCAGCATGGTGGTGAAGGTGAAGGCGTCGTAGGAACCGGTGATGTCGACATCTTCGGGGCCGATGCCAGCCATCGGGAAGACGATGTCCTTCGCATAATAGCCCGCGACCCGGCTGATGGGGCCATGGACGAAGTGAAAATCCACCCGCGGTTTACTCACCCGACCGGCGACGCCCATGATATAGACCGGCCGTTGCTTGAGGTCTTTGGCGCGCTCGGCGGGGGTGACGATGATGCAGGTGGCGTTATCCGTCTCCAGACAGCAGTCCAGCAGATGCAAGGGTTTGGTGATCCAACGCGAGTTCAGCACGTCATCGACGGTCACGCGCTGCTTCAGCAACGCCTTCGGATTATTGCTGGCATGTTTGCTGTGCGCCGCCTTGACATGCGCCACCTGGGCGCTGGTCGTGCCATAGTCATGCATGTGTCGCATGAATGTTGGCGCGAAGTTCTGGCCAGCGCTAAGCATGCCATACGGGCGAGTGGCCAGATCGCCGCCGCGCACTGGCGTCGCCGCCCGCGCCCCGGTGCCACCGATGCGCACCTCGCTGTAGCCGTTCATGGAACGGAAAATGGCCACCGTGCGGCACATCCCTACCTCCATCACGCCCATCGCCAGGCCGATGAGGGCCTCGGTACTCGAGCCGCCGCCGATCACATCCATATAAAAATTGAGCCGGATGCCCAGGTCCGACGAGATGGCTGTTGCCGACGTGGAATCGTTGCCGTGATAACTCAGCATCCCGTCGATGTCCCCAGGGCTTAGGCCGGCGTCATTCATGGCTTTTCTAACTGCTTCAACAGCCATCGCCCGGGTAGTCCGCCCGGAGTTACGACTATATTCTGTTTCACCGACTCCGACGATACAGTACTTGTCCCGCAGATTCGCCATACGCTCCTTCCTTTCCGCTCACCACACTGCCAGGCATCCTACAATCGCCGCAACCCATGCACCTCGCAGACCGGCAGCACACCAGCGCCTGCTCCGGCCACGATTATAGGGGCATTTAGACCCAAGTCAAACACTTTTGCGTGCGGAACAACGCGGCGCCGTTGTCGTTAAGCTGCACTCCGAGATGACATGCCGGGGCAGCCCGTGTGCTCGTCCACCCTCACCCTGACCCTCTCCCGGCGGCAGAGGGGGTCGGCTCAGCAATGGTGTCGCAAAACGGTGACGCACACTCGGGCGACCCCTGCTAGGGGGCAAGCCGTTTGCCGGGAGGGAATGCGCAGGCGTCTGCGGCGCTGCGATCACGCGGGCAACGGGTAGAAGAATCGGCAAGGCGTGAGGAGCGCGCGTACGGGACAGCCATCGGCCTCGGTGAGATTGAGGGGGGCGGCGATCAGGCCATAGATCCCCGGTATGACGTGCCGCAGGACGAGGTTTTCCACAATCAGAATGTCAGCTCCGAGCAGGCGCTTGTGGCTGGGGAAATCACCGGCCTCCCAGGCATCGATGGAGGGCCCATCAATCCCCACCAAACCTATCCCCTGCTCACACAAATAATCCGCCGCTGAAGGTTCCAGGGCAATGAAATCGAGGGCGAATGCCCGCCCGACGGGCCGGCGGGAATTGCGCGTTTTGAGAAGCAGTCGATCGTCAGGGTGCAGCTGCAAGCGCTGCAGGTCCGCGCGCGTGATGTGGCCCTCCGCCCTGACCACCTCGATGACACGACACAGCCCCACCAATGCGCCCAGATCAAGCTGGTCAATCGTGCGGCCTCCTGCGATGAAATGCCTCGGAGCGTCCAGATGCGTCCCGGTATGGGTGCCCAGGACGAGCCGGCTGACTTGGACCCCTTCGACCTCCAAGCTGGTCACCGGTGTCAATTCGGGACGAGGATCTCCCGGCCAGATGGGCATTTCAGGGTTGATGGGCAGAGCGATATCGATGATCCCGTGCGCCAGACTGGTTGTTTCCATGTCGACCGTCCTGCGTGAGAGCACGCACCTGAGATCAAGGCCGCCGATACCGCAGTGCGCTGTCTCAGGACTCGGAAATATGGCGTTGGCGGGAGCCCTCACGCCAGGCCTGGAAGGTGAGAGCCTGGAGCAATGACAGCATGAGGAACGTGGTATCGGAGGCGATGTAGAGTGAGACAAATTGCCCGCTGAGCGAGCGCATGGCGAGAATGGCGACCGTGGCGACGGCCAGGTTCAGGATACAGAAAACCAGCGTCAAGCCGAGGCATTCGCAGGTCTTGCCAAAGGCCAGCCAGAGCCCAGACTTGGAGAATCGCAGCCTGGCGACGCCGAAGACGTAGGCTCCAGCCGACGTCAGACCAGCGGCGACCAGAATAAATAGGGCCTCCATGGCTATTCTCAACCTATAGATATCCGGCAACGCGATAATAAGCGCGGGCCAGGCATTCCTGCGCGAGATTCCGCATCAATCCCCAACGCGCCTCAGGCTTCCAGGGGTCTGAGAGGTCTTCGACGGGTGCAGGCTGCACCGTAAAGCCTGCATTCTCGAAGAGCTGCCGGGACCGGGCCATATGCGCGTAACTGGTGACGAGGAGGATCACATCCGCCCCCATGGGCTGGAGCAAGGCCGCCATCCCCGCCGCTTCCGCGCGGGTCGTCCGCGCCGTCGTTTCGGTCACGATCGCCGAGGGGGAAACCCCGAACAGACGGGCCATTTCGGCTCGAACCTCGGCTTCCTTGGGGCTGAGCGCTCGTGGAGCCGGCCCCGAGAAGGCCAATAGGGGTGCGAATCCGCGATGAAACAGCGTGATACCGTGGACGGCGCGCTGCAACGAACTGGTGCTCAGCACCCCATCGCCCTCCATGCCGGCGCCGAGCACCACAATGGCCGCTGCAGGCTGGAGTTGTGCGGCAACGCCGGCCCAGCGATTCAACACGTTGGGCAGCGGAGTGAAGCTGACCAGCAAGAACGCTACGACGGTGATGATCCCCAAGAGCCGGATGATACGCCAACCGCTCACCTGTCCGTCCTACCGCCCATTACTTACAGGCGTAGCGACATCAGCTCCTCAGCGAAGATGATCTCCCCGTCGAAGATCTTGCCGACGTCCCCAATGCCTTTTTCCATCGGCCCGTGCGCAGCCAGATGCGGACCGACATGCACCAGTACGAGCTTCTTGACGCCCGCCTCACGTGCCATCTCGGCTGCACCGATCGTCCCACACTGCCCGATGTTTTCACCGCTTTGAATCATGCACTCCTGATCATCCCAACACATGCAGAGCAGCATATCCGCGCCGCGTGCCAGCTCAATGACCGACTGACAGGGTTGCGTATCACCGGTGAACACGACGCTCCCCTCGGGACTGTTCACGCGGTAGGCCAGGGAATCGAGGAATGGCTGGACATGCTCCGCCGGCGTCGAGATCACTTCCCAGTCCCGTCCGCTGTGCACCAGCCCTGGCCCAACATCTTTAGCGATCACTGACGGGGGTTTCCGGGGTAATGTGCCACCTCGGTTCACATACACCCGTTGGCTCAGCGGATGGGCCACGCGCGCCTTCCAGTCATGGACGAACGCCCCGTTTTCTCCCAGGATACGCTCAGTGATCGTCTCGGTGAGGGGAGGTCCGTAGACTCGTAGTTGGTTCTCCTTGCCGATGCTCTGATCCCAACGGCACAGCAGGAAGCAGGGGTAGTCCACGTCGTGGTCGAAATGATGGTGGGTGAAGAAGAGATAGTCGACTTTGGTAGGGAAGAGGCCTGCTTTGACCAGCTTGTGGGTGGCAGCCGGGCCGCAATCGAACATCAAGTAATCGCCGGCTACCTCGATGACATGCGCTGAGCCAAAACGGGTGGGTGTTGGCGTGGGTGTGCCAGCGCCGAGGATGTACACCTGACCCATCGTTGCACCTCCGACAGAGGACAGACATGGCATAGCCAGCTCAACGGGTCAGCACCCTGAGAGCCGGAGCGCTCATGCGAGATGGTTGGCCCCTGAGCGGTGGGAAAAACACGCCTACCGACGACACAGAGGTTCTCCATGCGCGGGCCGCTCATCTGCCTACCCGCGCGTTTGGCCCTGGGGCGGGCCACTGCTTATGAGTCAATTCTAGTTACCGAACACCCGCAGGATCTTATATGTCGTCGAGCGCTCGGCCGGGATGCGGCCGATGGTACGGATACGCCGGTGGAACTCCTCGGGCGGGATGTATTGCCCCGCCGTCGCCCCAGCCAGCCGCGAGATGTTCTCATCCATCAGCGTGCCGCTGTAGTCGTTCGCACCCGCCTTCAGACAGAGCTGGGACAGCTTCTCACCGAGCTTCACCCAGGAGACTTGAATATTATCGATCCAGCCCTGCAGCATCAGACGGCCGAGTGCATGTACGCGCAGATGCTCACTGATGGTCGGTCCAGGTCGCGACAATCCCATGCGGAACAAATCGGTGTTAAAATGCACAAAGCCCAGCGGCACGAATTCCGTGAAGCCGCCGGTCTCCTTTTGGATGTCGCGTAAGAGCACCATTTGATTGATCCAGTGTCGGGGCTCCTCGACATGGCCGTACATCAACGTCGACGTGCTGGGAATGCCCAGACTGTGCGCCGTCTTGATGACCTCGATCCACTGCTCCACTTTGAGCTTTTGCCGTGAGAGGACATAGCGCACCTCATTGTCCAGCACCTCCGCGGCCGTCCCCGGCAGGCTCCCCAGGCCGTGATCCTTGAGCATTTGGAGGTAATCGCGCATAGTGAGGCCGGTCTTATCGACGCCGTGTACCACCTCCATCGGCGAGAAGGCATGGATGTGCATATCGGGCACCGCCTCTTTAATGGCCAGTAGGATATCGCGGTAGTGATAGCCGTCCATGTCGCGCGGTAGCCCGCCCTGCACGCACACTTCGGTGGCGCCACGCTCACGCGCCTCCAGAGTACGTTTCTTGATCTCATCGAAGCTGAGAAAATAAGCATCTGGCGCCCGCCGAGCTGTTGAGAAGGCGCAGAACCGACAGCCGATAAAACAGACGTTGGTGAAATTGATGTTACGATTCACGACATAGGTGATAACGTCACCGACGCGCCGTTGGCGGATGCGGTCGGCCGTCAGCACCAGCGCGCTGAGCTCGGGGCCGTCGGCCTCGCCCAGAACATAGCCTTCCTCACGCGACAACTCGCTGCCCGCCAGCGCCTTCTCGAGCAGCCCGGCAACCGTCGGATCGATGCTCGGCAACAAATTTTCCAACGTCTGGTCGAAAATCTCCTGCTCGACGGCGATGACCTGTTCGTCCATGCCCTACGCCTCCTCTCGCACAAAACCTTCCGTATCGACATATCCCAGGATGCGGTCGCGTAGCGACACCGGCATGTACTCGGGATACATGGTGATATATTCGGGGTACACGGCTAGACGCTCGCGCAGGACCAGCCCCACCTCGCCCGTGACGCGCTGTAACTCTTTGATCTTAGGCCACGGTGCCTCGGGATTGATGAAATCAATGGTCAACGGTGAAACACCGCCCCAATCGTTGATCCCGGCTAGTAGCAACAGTTGATAGGCGTCCGGGGTTAAATTGGGCGGGGCTTGAATATTCATCGTACCCCCGAGGAGCAGTCGTGCCACGGCGATGGTTTTCAGCATATCCAGCAAGGTCGGCTCCAGCCAATCCTTCATCGGAATCGTTGGTTTGACGCGGAAATTTTGGATAATGACCTCCTGGATATGGCCAAATTCCTCCTGTAAGCGTCGGATGGCGAGCAGGGAGTCTACCCGCTCCTGCAGCGTCTCTCCAATGCCGATTAAAATCCCTGTGGTAAAGGCAATCCGTAGCTTGCCGGCGTTCTCGATCGTCTTTAACCGCAGGGCAGGCCGCTTATCGGGCGCGTCGTCGTGTGTCGCGCCGGGCTCGAGCAGCCGTTCGCTGACGCTTTCGAGCATAATCCCCATGCTGGCGTTCAGCTCCCGCAGCATGGCCAGATCGCGGTAGCTCATCAAGCCAGGATTGGCATGGGGTAGGAGCGGCGTGTGTGCTAACACCAACTCGCACGCGGCCCGCAAATAATCCAGTGTGCGCCGATAGCCCAGCTTGGCCAATGTGTCCCGATACTCTGGGTAGAGCACCTCGGGTTTATCACCGAGGCTGAAGAGGGCTTCCTTGCAGCCCAATTTGGCGCCCGCTTCGGCCACCGCCAGCACCTCGTCAGGCGTCATGGTCTTGGCGCCCTCCTCCCAGGGATCTTTGCGAAAGGTGCAATAGCCGCAGCGGTCGCGACAGATATTGGTCAGGGGAATAAATACTTTGCGAGAATAGCTGACATTGCGACCTTTGTGCCGGTCGCGCAAGACGCTCGCGGCATGGAGCAGCGCCGGCAGGTCACTCCTTGTGACCTGCATGAGGGCATAGCCGTCATCCGCGCTGAGCCGCTCCTCGGCAAGGGCTTTCTCCAGGATCTCTCGTACCTGAGAGTGGACCTGGCTGGGTGCAGCGACGTCATCAAACATCGGCGGGTTCCTCTCTCCCAGCGAACCCCCTAGATGATCGCGACGACAGGGGCCTGGACCCTATGTCGCCGCGACCAATCGCGGGGGATGCTCAAGGGCTGGCAGCTATCAGCATCTCGGAGCCAATCCATCCGTAGACATTTCATAGTCAGGGCAGGTTAAATACCGCACGCCATCAATGCTCCACCGGTCACGCGCCTCCCACCTAGCCCTTCCCCGCGATGGGGGGAGTTCGGGTGGGGGTGAAATGGCGGCGCCCAGTGCTAAGTCAAAAATGCCCGCTAGCTGGGCGGCAGAAAATGACCGTGCTGTATGAGTGACAGAGATCGGCAGACAATTGTGGACACGCTTTGGAAGGGACGCGCGGCGTGTGACGTTGAGGCCATCCTAGCGGCTTGCACCTGGAAGGTCAAGTTTTTTTCTGCAGCCGAGACCTCCCAGAAATTCTCCTACTGCCGCGCCACAAGAGATTATACGCCGGGGTGGATGTCCCACACATCGGTCGGTCAACCTTCCCCCCCCACCTGTATCCTCCCCCACCAGGGGGGAGGAAAAATGTAGGTAAAGAGGGCCGGGGTGAGGGGAGCCCAACCGCTCGATCATGTCCTATGGCCCTCACCCTTATCCCCTCCCAGCGGGAGAGGTAACATCATCCGAGCGCTTCCGTGGGCGCTTATGCCCTGCGGCAAAGGAGAAACCGCACGCTTGCGACCTACCTCTTGCCAGCCGGTATCGACGCACCGGCGGCCGTCGCGGCGGCCTCGGGTTCCTTCCCCCGAAATGCCGGCATCACCTCCTCGGCCAGACGGTGCAGCTGTTCGACATACTCTGCCTGTGGCATGCCCTCCGGCCAATGGAACCAGATGTGTTCGAGCGCCGGATACTTGGCCTCCAAGGCCTTCAAGCCTTCGATCACATCGTCAGCCTTGCCGCACAGCCAGACTTTCTGTTCCACGCCGTCCTCCAGCATCGGCACGCGGGCCGGCGCTCCGGGCGTGCCCCAGGGTCGACCTTGTGCATCCACGTAGCGCACGAAACCAAAGGGGGCAAACCATTTATAACGCTCGTCATGGTAGGGACGCAGGCGGCGGATCGCTTCTTCCCGACTGCCGGCGAGATAAAATCCACCCTGCCATGCCAGGTCCTGGCCTAATTCGAGATGACGGCCGTGGCTGGCCGCCAGGTCGCGAAATTGCTGAAAGAGCTGATCCAGGAGCTTTTCGCCGGTGAGCCCGACCACACCCTTGATGCCCATTTTCGCCACGTATTCGAGGGTTCGTCCGCTGACGATCGGCTGCCAGATCTCCACTGGCCGGTGGATCGGCCGCGGCACCACGGTGATTTCCTTGAGATCGTAGCCGCGATAGGGCACCGGCGCTGGAATGGTATAGTGCTTTCCTTGATAGGAGAAGGATTCCTCATTGAAGCACTTGAGGATGATCTCCATCTGTTCTTCGAAGAACTCCTTGTTGGCGTTGTTGTCGAGCATCGGCGCCCCGAACGTCTCGACCTCGCGCGTATGATAGCCGCGCCCGACGCCGAAAATCACCCGCCCGCCGGTGAGAATATCGGCCATCGC
>Ga0081538_10003205_pt1 | contig 15546 bp, 16 predicted proteins | sample TabmetS5T2R1_FD_71022 | JGI IMG/M metagenome (GOLD analysis project Ga0081538, IMG submission 71022) | Tabebuia heterophylla rhizosphere microbial communities from the University of Puerto Rico - S5T2R1 | ecosystem: Host-associated > Plants > Roots > Rhizosphere ... | reverse complement strand
CTCGCCCGCGCGGAACGTCTTGTCGACGACCGACCCGGAATCGATGTTCTTGAGCTTCGTCCGGACGAACGCGCCGCCCTTACCGGGCTTCACGTGCTGGAACTCGACGATGCGCCACGCCGAGCCGTCGAGCTCGATGTGCATGCCGTTCTTGAACTGGTTCGTCGAGACCGTCTCGGCCATCCGGCGGGCCAGTCTAGTGAACCGTCGTCAGCTCTTTCGTGAACGAGGTCAGCACCTCGCAGCCCTCCTCGGTGACCACAACCAGATCCTCGATCCGCACCCCGGCGACGCCGCTGAGATAGATGCCCGGCTCGACCGTGACGACGTTCCCCGCCGCCAGCACGTCCTCCGATTCCGGTCGCACCCCGGGCGCCTCGTGGACGAGGAGGCCGAGGCCGTGGCCGAGCCCGTGGCCGAAGTTCTCCCCGTAGCCGGCGTCGGCGATCACCGCGCGCGCTGCGGCATCCGCGTCGCGCGCCACCACACCACCGCGGATCGCGTCGACCCCGGCCTGCTGCGCCTCGCAAACGATCGCGTAGACGTTCCGCAGCGAGTCCGAGACCTCGCCGACGGCGAACATCCGCGTCGAGTCCGAGCAGTACCCGTCCACGACGGCACCTGAGTCCACCAAGACGAGATCGCCCTCGGCCACGACACGCTCGCCGGGCTCCGCATGCGGGCTCGCTGCGGTGGGGCCGGCTGCAATGTCGACCGGAAACGCCAGCCCGTCTGCGCCGCAGTCGTGGAAGAGCTGCTCCATCCGCCAGACGAGCTCCTTCTCCGTCCGTCCTGAGAACTGCTCCTCGGCGAGACGCTCGTACGCGGCATCCGTCACCTCCGTCGCCCGCCGGATCGCGTCGAGCTCCTCGGGCTCCTTGACGACGCGCAGCGACTCGACGAGCCCCCGCCGCGGCTCGAGCTCGAGGCCGCCTTCGCGCAGAAACATGTAGTTCGCATAGGTCATCGCATCCGCCTCGAACGCGACGCGGGGCGGGAGGAGTCGAGGGAGCTCCGTGTACATGTACCGCGGTGTCTCCTCGAACTCGACGCCCTCGACCTCGCGCGCGCGCTCCGCGTAGCGGAAGTCGGTGAAGAGCCGCGCGCCGCCCGGCTCGACGAGCAGCGCGGCATTCGTGCTGTCGAACCCGGTCAGGTAGCGGATGTTCACCGGCGCGGTGACGAGGAACGGGTCCTCGATCAGCTCGCGGAGCCGCTCTATCCGCGGGCGAGAAATTCCAGCGCCTCCTTGTAGCCCTCGGGCCCCTTGCCGATCACACGGTGCGCCGCGAGGTCGGCCAGCACCGAGTGCCGCCGCCACTCCTCCCGCGCCCCGATGTCGGAGAGGTGCACCTCGACGACCGGCCCGCGCGCGAGCTCCAGCGCGTCGTGGATCGCGTAGCTGTAGTGCGACCAGGCGCCGGGGTTGACGATCAGCCCGTCGGCCGACTCGCCGAGCTCCTGGCACCACTCGACGTACTCGCCCTCGCTGTTCGTCTGCCGGCACAGCACGTCGCAGCCGAGCTCCTGGCCCCAGGCACGCACCTGCTCCTCGAGCTGCGGCAGCGAAAGGCCGCCGTAGAGCGCCGCGTCGCGACGGTGGAGTGCGTTCAGGTTCACGCCGTTCAGGACGCCGATGAGCACTAGACGATCAGCTCATCGAGCGCCGTTCGCACGTCGCCGGGATCCACCTCGCGCACGACCGGCTTTCCCAGATCCTCCAGCAGCACGAGCCTGATTCTGCCGTCGCGAACTTTCTTGTCGCGCTGCAACGCGTCCCAGGCCCGCTCGCGGTCGACCGCCACGGGCAGCACGTCAAGCACGTCGGACATCCCCAGCCCCGACAGCCGCAGGGCGGCCGAGAGGCCGAGCGCGACCGCCTGGCCGTGCGGAAGCCGGTAGTCGGAGGCCGCCTCGAGCGCGTGGGCGAACGTGTGGCCCAGGTTGAGGATCTCCCGCCGCCCGCGCCGCTCGTAGGGGTCGGCGAGACACACAGATGCCTTGAACGCGGCGCAGGCTCGGATCATCTCGTCGGCCGGCAGCTCCCACAGCGGGCGGCCCGCCAGCAGCCCCGTCTTGACCACCTCCGCCATCCCGTTGCGGTGCTCGTCCTCGGGCAGCGTCGACAGGACCGCCGGGTCGATCACGACCTCGTCGGGATAGTGGAACGCACCGACGAGGTTCTTACCCTCCGGCAGGTCGACCGCCGTCTTGCCGCCGATCGCGGCGTCGACTTGCCCGATCAGAGTCGTCGGCAGGGCGATCCACCGGACTCCGCGCATGTACGTCGCAGCGACGAAGCCGGCGAGATCCGTCGTCGTCCCCCCGCCGGAGGCGACGATCGTCCCGTCGCGTCCAAGGCGCAGCTCGCGCCAGACGCGTTCGGCCTCCGCGAGTGTCTTCTCGCGGACGACGATCGTCTGGTCGAGCTCGAAACCGTAGAGCTCGCGGACGCGCTCATCGACGATCATGACCTCGCCGTCTGCCTTGCCCTGGCCGAACCGGATGCCAAGCGCGGCCAAGAGGACCCCGTCGGCGTCGCCCGCGACGCCCTCGGCGACGTCGCGATACCGAGGCGCCCTCGCGGCAAAGAGCTCCCGGAACTCGCTTTCGTCCGCCGCGAGCGGACGCCCGCTCGCTCGACTCCGCTCCCAAGCGGTCTCGACGTCGACGTCGATGAGCACCGCGTGCGCCCGGTCGTGGTCGAGCGCGTCGAAGGCCCCACCACCGAGCGCGATCACCGCCGGATCCGCCGACGAGAGCGCCTCCTCCACGACGTCGCGCTCGAGCCGCCGGAACTCGGCCTCACCACGTTCGAACAACTCCGGGATCGGCCCGTGCCTCGCCTCGATCTCGGCGTCCGTGTCGATGAAGGGCCGGCCGATCCGCTCGGCCACCTCCGCGCCGATCGTGGACTTCCCGGCGCCCATGAAGCCGATGAGCGCGAGGTGCCGGTCTACCGCGGTTGCCACGGGATGCGCTCGAGGTAGGCGCGGTGGGCGGCGACGAAGTCCTCGAGCGCGTCGCCGCCGAACTTCTCGCGGGCGGCGCGCGCCAGCTCGAAGGAAACCGCCGCCTCCGCCACGACGGACAGCGCCTCGACGGCGGCGACATCGCTGCGCTCGACGAGCGCCTCTCCCGCCTCACCGGTTTCGAGGTCGGCGGAGCGCAGGGGCCGCATCAGCGTCGGGAGCGGCTTCATCGCAGCGCGCACGAGGATCTCCTCGCCGTTCGAGACGCCGCCCTCGATCCCGCCGGCGCGGTTCGTCTCACGGTAGACGCCGCGGTCGTCGCGAAAGATCTCATCGTGCGCCTGCGAGCCGCGCAGGCCTGCGAGCCCGAACCCGTCGCCGATCTCGACGCCCTTCACGGCCTGGATCCCCATCAGCGCGGCCGCAAGGCGCGCGTCGAGCCGCTCGTCGCGCGTCGCATACGAGCCAAGGCCGGGCGGGACACCTCGCGCGCGCACCTCGACGACGCCGCCGACGGTGTCACGCTCGGCGCGAGCCTCGTCCACGTCCCCCATCTCGACGACGGCGCCAGCGACCTCGACGCCGATCTCCCTCAGCAGCGCCTTCGCGCACGCACCTGCAGCAACGGTGATCGCCGTTTGGCGCGCGCTCGCCCGCTCGAGCGTGTTGCGGATGTCCGAGTGGCCGAACTTGAGCGCCCCGGCCAGGTCCGCGTGACCGGGTCGCGGGAGGGTCACCGGCTTCACGCCCTTGCCGCTCGACTCGCCCTCGGGCGGCCACGGGCTCATCCCCCACTCCCAGTTCGTGTGGTCCCGGTTGCGGACGACGAGCGCGAGCGGCGTGCCGAGCGTTCGCCCGTGGCGGAGACCCGCCAGCACCTCGACGCGGTCCTGCTCGATTTGCTGCCTCGGGCTGCGGCCGTAGCCCTGCTGGCGCCGGGCGAGGTCGGCGTCGATCGCCTCCCGATCGAGCGCCAGCCCCGCGGGCAGGCCGGTCAGGATTCCGACGAGCGCCGGACCATGCGATTCACCCGCTGTCGCCAGGCTGAGCACGAGGCAAGCCTACGGCGCGGCGCATCACGTCGACCGGCGCCGGCACCCCGGTCCAGAGCTCGAACGACGCGGCGCCCTGGGCGACGAGCACCTCGAGACCGCCGATCACGCGCGCACCGGCCTCCCTGGCGGCCGACGCAGTCGCGGAGTCCGGGTAGGGAAGATCGATCAGCGTCTGCCCCGAGCGGAGCCGCACGAGCACCTCGTCACGGACGGGCGTCGCGTTCACGACGAGATCGGCGTCGGCGGCCTCCGGCGGCCACTCTCCGCGACGCGAGAACACGCGCGCGTCCGGCAGCGCCCGCCGGAACGCCGCCGCCGCTCCGCCGTCGCCGATGATCACTGCGCGCTCAACCTCCAACCCCTGCAGCACCGCTGCATCCGTGCTGTACGCGCGCACCGGATCGAAGAGCAGCGTGTTCACCGACTCGAGGTCGCTCCCGACCAGCCGAGCGACGTCCAGCTTGTACGGCGCCGTGACGTTGGCGCCGGCGAACCCGAGCGCCTCGAGCCCGCGGACGGCCGCTTCGACCGCCCGCCCCTCCACGTCGCACGCCACGTACCGCCAGTCGAGGCCGCGGGCGGCGAAGGCGGCGTTCTGCATGCGCGGCGACAGCGACTGAGCGACCGGCGAGCCGATCAGCGCGACGACGCGCATGGGCCTAGCCGTAGCCGTGCGCGTTCTTGTAGTTGATGAACTCGCGCTCGGACGCCGTGAAGAAGTGGTGGATCTTGTCCGGCTTCCGGACGAAGAAGAGGTAGTTCACCTTCGCCGGGTGCGCCGCCGCTTGCATCGAGGCGAGGCCCGGGTTGGCGATCGGCGTCGGCGGCAGACCGGCATGGACGCGCGTGTTGTAGGGCGTCGGGTCGGCCAGGTGCGACTGGCGCAGCGACTCCGTCGGCGGCACGCCGAGCCCGTAGCGAATCGTCGCGTCGATCCCGAGCGTCATCCCCGCCTTCAGCCGGTTGTAGATCACGGCCGAAACGAGCGGGCGCTCCTCGGGCGCGATCACCTCCTTCTCGACCATCGAGGCGATGATCAGCACGTCATACGGCGTCAAGTTCTTCGACCGCGCGTACCGCAGGTTCACCTTCGACCAGTTCTTCTGGAACGTCGTCAACTGGTGGTTCAAGAGCTGTCGCGTCGTCGTTCGCTTGGTGAACTCGTACGTGGCCGGGAAGAGGAACCCCTCCAGGTGCGAAGGCTGCTCCGTCGCGCGCAGGAAGCCCCGCGGCGCCCGGGCCGCGCCGTCCGTCAGTGCGAGGTAGCGCTCCGGGGAGAGAAGGGGCCGGACGTTCCGCTTGTCACGGGCGATCTTGTTCACCTCGTCGATCCGTAGCGCCATCTGCTCGCGCGTGAAGCCCTCCGGGAAGATGATCCGGAGCGGCTTCGGTGGCGGAGCGACGACCGGTGCCGGGGGCGCCTCCTCGCCGCGTCCGCCGAGAACCGCCCAGGCCGAGCCGACGAGCAGCGCGACGAGCCCGACCACGAACACGAGCGCCAGGACCCGGCGCGCGAAGATCCGGCGCCGCGACGGCCGCGCCTTGTGTGCCCGGACCGCCGGCTGGCGGGTCAGTGTCGTCGGTTCTTCGACCATTCCAGATAGCTCGTCAGCAGGTGCGCCGCCGCCCGTGCGTCCTCGCCGCTTCCCGGTCCAGCGAGTGTCGTCGTAAAGCGTTCGTCGAATCGCTCGACCGGGACGTCGAGGATAGCCTCGAGCGCGTCCGCGAAGCGCTCCGTCTCATGTGCCTGCTCTCCCCGTTCCCCGCGGAGCGTGAGCGGCAAACCGACAACCACCCGGTCGACCTCTTCGGCGCGCACGAGCTCCGCGAGCTCGTTCAACCCCGCGTCGGAGTCCGCACGCTCGACGATGCGAAGCGGACGTGCCAGGGTGCCGGTCGGGTCCGAGACGGCGACGCCGGTCCGCGCCGAGCCGTAGTCCAGCGCGAGGACCTTCACTCGAGCGCGGCTGCGATCTCGCTCTTCGCCACTTCGTAAGCTTCGGGAAGCCCGGCCGGATTCTTGCCTCCGGCCTCAGCGAGATCAGCACGGCCGCCGCCGCCTCCGCCGATCTTCTCAGCCGCCTTGCGCGCAACGGCGACCGCGTCGAGACCCTTGTCCACAAGCGCACGGTCGAGGTTCACGACCAGGTATGCGCGGTCGTCATCCACCGATCCGAGCAGCACAGCCTGAGCCTGCTTCGACTGGCGTATTCGGTCCGAGAGATCCTTCAGCTCCGAGCCCTTCAGCGCCGCGACCTCCGCGACGACGACGCCGTTCGACTCGTCGCGGTAGGCGACCTCGGTCTCCGCAGCCTGTTGCTGCCGGCCGGCGCCCTTGCGCAGCCGCTGGACTTCGGCGCGCAGCTCGTCGGCCTCCTCCGCTCGCGCTCGGAGGAGCGCCCACGCCTCGCCCGCGGTGACGGCCTCGATCCGCCGGGCCCCCGAGCCGACGGAGCCCTCCGACAGGATCACGAACGGCCCGATCTCGGCCGTCGAGCGGACGTGGGTCCCACCGCAGAGCTCACGCGAGTAGCCGTCGATCTCGACGACCCGCACCTCGTCCCCGTACTTCTCGCCGAACAACATCATCGCGCCGAGCCGGCGCGCCTCGTCGATCGGCGTGACGAAGGTGCGCACGGGCAGGTTCTGGAAGATCTTCTCGTTGACGGTCGCCTCGATCTGCTCGCGCTCCTCCGGCGTCAGCGCCTTCTCGTGCGTGAAGTCGAAACGGAGCTTGTCGGGGCGCACTGCGGAGCCCGCCTGCCGCACCTGCTCGCCGAGCGCGTCGCGCAGCGCCTGGTGGAGGAGGTGCGTCGCCGTGTGGTTCGCCATCGTCGGGAAGCGGACCGACCAGGGAACGACGGCGCGGACGCGGTCGCCCTGACCGAACCCTTCGCCCTGGAACGTCAGCACCTGGTCGTCGCCGACGCGTGTCGCCCGGAGGAGGTCGGCGCGCGCGCCGGAGCCCTCATGCTCGATGTAGCCGAGATCTGAAACCTGGCCGCCGCCCTCCGGATAGAACGGCGAGCGCTCGAGCTTCGCCTGGAACGTGCCGTCGCCGAGCTCCTCGTAAGCGACGATCGCCGTGAGCACGTCAGTCGTCTCGTAGCCGACGAACTCGGTCGGCCGCGAGCCGTCCACGGCAAGCGCCACCTCCGCGGTCTTCGTCTTCGACCGCGCACGCTGCTCGGCCATGAGCCGGTCGAACTCCTCCTCGTCGACGGCGAGGCCGCGGTCGGCGGCAAGCTCACGGGTCAGCTCGAGCGGGAAGCCGTAGGTGTCGTGGAGCTTGAACGCCTCCTCGCCGGGGATGAAGCCCTCCTTCGCGACCTCCTCGAAGAGCCCGAGTCCGCGCTCGAGCGTCTGCGAGAACCGCTCCTCCTCGGCCTTCAGGACGTCGGCGATCCGCTCGCGATTCTCCTCCAGCTCCGGATACCAGTAGGACATCTGGTCGGCGACGACGCCGGAGATGCGCCAGAGGTCGGAGAGCCCGATGGCGCGCGCCTGCTGCACGGCTCGCCGGATGACACGGCGCAGGACGTACCCGCGGCCTTCGTTCGACGGCAGCACGCCGTCGGCGACGAGGAACGTCATGCCGCGCCCATGGTCGGCCATGATCCGGTGCGCCTTCGTGGCCTTCTCCGAGCTCCGCCACGCGACGCCGCTCCCTGCCTCGATCCAGTCCATGATCGCTTGGTAGCCGTCCGTCTCGTAGACGGAGATGACGTCCTGCTGGATCGCCGCGGTCCGTTCGAGGCCGAGCCCGGTGTCGATCACCGGCTTCGGCAGCGGTGTGAGCTTCCCGTCCGCGTGGAGGTCGAACTCCATGAAGACGAGGTTCCAGAACTCGAGGTAGCGCTCGCACGGGCAGCCCGGCCCGCACGTCGGCCGGCCGCAGGAGAGCTCGGGGCCGCGGTCGTAGTACATCTCCGAGCAGGGCCCGCACGGACCGGTGTCCCCTGCCTGCCAGAAGTTCTCGGAGCGCGGCAGGCCGACGATCCGGTCGCGCGGCATGCCGACCGCCTCCCACGCCGCGATCGCGACCTCGTCCTCGCCGAGCCCGAGCTCCGGGTCGCCGGCGAAGACGCTCACCCAGAGCTTCTCGCGATCGATCCCCAGGTGCTCGAACATGAACTCCCAGGCGAGCTCGACGGCGCCCTCCTTGAAGTACTCGCCGACCGAGAAGTTGCCCATCATCTCGAAGAAGGAGAGGTGGAAGCCGTCCAGGCCGACCTCGTCGATGTCGGTCGCGCGGAAGCACTTCTGGTACGTGGTCATCAGCTCGGCCGGCGCCTGCTTCTGCCCGAGGAAGTACGGCTTCAGCGGCTGCATGCCGGCGCTGATCAGCAGCGTCGAGGTGTCCTCCGGCGGCGGGATCAGCGGCGCCGAGGGCAGCCGCGTATGGCCCTTCGACTCGAAGTACTGCAGGTAGCCCTCGCGGAGCTCGGCTGCCGTTCGCATGGCTCCGATTCTAGGTCGGGCTAGATTCGTGCCGCCCAGTCGCGGATGAACCTAGCGACCTCCGGCGCGGCGTCCGCGATCAGGTCGTGGCCGGCGTTCTCGATGAAATTGATGTCCGAGTTGGGCAGTCTCTTCGCGAACTCTTCGGCGGCTTGCTCGTTCTGCTCGCCGGTCTCCTCCGGCTCGGTGGCGAGCAGGAGCAGGATCGGGATGTCGGCCTCGGCGAGCGCGGGCCAGGTCTCCGTCACGCGCACCTGCATGATCCCGTGCATGACCGCTCCGCGGACCTCCGGCGTGGGGATTCCGACCAGCATGCCGTCCTCTTCGCGAATCCCCGCGCGGAAGGCCTCGAGCAGTTCAGGCGTCACTGGTCGACGCACCTCCTCCTGGACGTCGGTCTCGAACGCTTCCCAGCCGGCAACACGAATCTGACGCTCAGGTGCGCGCACGTCCTCGATCAGCTCCTCGAGCGACTTGCCGTGCGGGAAGGTCGGCTGGTCCTGGTAGTCCATGTGTCCGGTGTCGAGAAGGACGAGGCCTTCGACACGCTCGCTCTCGGCGGCGGCGAAAGACATCACCACCGTGCCGCCCCAGGAGTGACCCATCAGGATCGCCCGCTCGATCCCGCGGTCATCAAGTACGCCCCGCAGCAGCTCGCGCAGCGAGTCGATCCGGTAGCGCTCGGGCGGCAGTGCCGGGGACTGCCCGAACCCGGGCGCGTCAGGTGCGATCAGCCGCAGACCGGCAGCCGTCAGTGTCGGCGCGAGCTCGGTCAGGTAGGCACCGGACGTGCCGGCGCCGAGCGCGTGCCAGAAGACGAGCGGACGCGCCTCCTCCGAGCCCCATTCCCGAACGTGCACGGAGGTCAGGCTACTTCGGTCTCTTCCGCAATCTCTTCCCTGATCTTCTCCAGTGATCGCCTGATCAGTCGCGAGACGTGCATCTGCGAGATGCCGATCTCGTCGGCGATCTGCGACTGCGTGAGCCCGCTGAAGAAGCGCAGGTGCAAGATCCGCCGTTCGCGCTGGTCGAGCACCTTGAAGCCGGGCGCCAGCACGGCGCGGTCCTCGGAGACTTCGTACTCGTGCTCCTCGCTCCCGAGCGACTCGAGCGGGTCGAGCTCGCCCTCGTCGTCCGAGCTCGCGCCCGGCGAAAGCGAGACGGAGGTGTAGGCGCGGCCGCTTTCGAGCGCCTCGAGGACCTCCTCCTCCTCCACACCGGCCGCCTCTGCGAGCTCAGCGATCGTCGGCGAGCGGCCGAGTTGGACGGTCAGCTGCTCCACGAGCTTCGAGATCTGGACGTTCAGCTCCTGGAGGCCGCGCGGCACCCGCACCGACCAGCCTTTGTCGCGGAAGTGCCGCTTGATCTCGCCGATGATGTTCGGCGTCGCGTAGGTCGTGAGCTCCACGCCGCGCTCGAGGTCGAAGCGGTCGATCGCCTTGATCAACCCGATCGCGCCGATCTGGATCAGGTCGTCGAGCTGCTCGCCGCGGTACGAGTACCGGCGCGCGAGCGAGCGGACGAGCGACATGTACCGCTCGATCAGCTCCTCCCGCGCCTGGAGGTCGCCGTCCTCGTGGTAGCGCCTGAGGAGTGCCTTGTCGTCGCTGGGCATCAACTGGCCGGCTTGAGTCGCTTGCAGATCTCGACCCAGCTCCCATCGGCCCGGTCCTCGACCTCGTAGGTGTCGACGACCGCGTCGAGGAGACGCCGCAGGGTGAGGTTCTCGCCTGGCTCACCTTCGAGCTCGGCCCGGACGGCCCCGCCGCGAAACGGCCCGACCCGGGCCTGGAGGTCGTCGCCGTCGACGCTCAGCGACAGGGTGATCTGCTCGGCGCCGTCACGGCGCTCCAGCAGGCCGTCGAGTGCCAGCTCGAGGTCTTCGAGGTGCTCCACGGTGGCGTCCAGCCTGGCGGCAAGACCGGCTAGCACGAGTCGCGCGACGCCGAAGAACGGCCGCTCGCGCGGCATGGTCAGCATGATCTGATCGGTCACCGCGGCTCCTAGGGGGTCGCGGACGTTACCCGTCCGGCTCCGACGACGACGTCGTTTTCATAGAGCACTGCGGCCTGGCCCGGCGCGACGCCGTAGGCAGGCTCGTCCAGATCGACGCGGAAGCCGCGTGACGACGCCTCGACGGACCCGTTCGTCGCCGGACTGCGGTAACGCAACTTCACCTCGGCCCGCTCGACGTCCAGGTGCAGCCGTCCCTCAGCGCGGACGGTCCGGCGGGCAAGGGACTCCCGCGGCCCGACGACGACGGCGTTCCGCGCCGGAATCGTCTTCAGCGCGTAGACGGGCTCTCCGGTGGCGACTCCGAGACCCTTGCGCTGGCCGGGCGTGAAGTTCCAGAAGCCTTCGTGGGTCGCGAGGACGGCGCCGTCCTCGCCGACGATCTCTCCCCGCCGTGCAACGAGGCCGCGCCGCTCGAGGAACGAGCGGTAGTCCGAACCGCCGAGGAAGCACGCTTCCTGGCTCTCCGCGCGCCGCGCGGCTGCGAGCCCGGCGGCCGAAGCCTGAGCCCGCGTTTCCTCCTTGCCCTGGTCGCCGAGGGGAAACCAGATCCGGTCGAGGACACTGGGATCGAGGCGGGCGAGCATGTACGACTGGTCCTTCTCGGCGTCGACACCGCGCCCGAGCAGGAGCCGGCCGCGGTGCTCGACGGTTCGCGCGTAGTGGCCGGTAGCGAGGCGTGCTGCTCCGGCCCGCTTCGCGAATGCCAGGAGCCGCCCGAAGCGGAAGAACCCGTTGCAGCTGATGCACGGGTTCGGCGTCTCTCCGCGCTCGTAGCCGCGGACGAAGGGCTCCACGATCGCGCGCCGGAAATCCTCGCGCGCGTCGAGGGTCACATGCGGGAGGCCAAGCTCGTGACAGGTTCGGCGGGCAGCGAGCACGGCCTCGGGCGAGCAGCACGCGCGCTCGGTGTCCGGCCCTTCCGGATCGAGCCAGAGACGCAGCGTCACGCCGATCGCCTTCGGGCCGGCGCGCAGAAGCGCGACGGCGCTGTCGACGCCGCCGCTCATCGCCACCGCGACGCGATCGGGATCGCGGCGCGCGCGAAAGACGGGGCCGAGCGCATTCGCGAGCGCATCGACGGCGAGCTCCTCTCCGCCGACAGCCGCTGCCTCGAGCAGCGTCAGGCCTTCGAGCGGACGATCGAGACCCTCTGCGTCCGCGCTGACGATGCGGTCGCCGTCGATCGCAAGACGCACCAAGCGCCACTCGCCGCCACGCGAGGAGTCTCCGACGACCTCTTTCATGAGGCCACGGTAGCCAAGAAAGAAGCCGGGCCCGTGGGCCCGGCAAGAAGACGCTCCACCCTGCCGATGTCGTCGCGCCTTGCGAACCTGGACTAGCCAGGTGGGTGCCCAGCCGATGCGGGTTCTGAGGCCCGAACCGGACTCGAGCTCCCTTCGCGTGTGTGTTGGTTCACGTTATTGCGCGACGCCACGCACAGGGTCGAGCGGTCTCACTGTACTCGACTTACCCAGGAGCGGCGAAGCGCCAGCGAATCATCGTCCGCTGACGGATCCCGAGCTCTCGCGCAAGCGCGTCGGTGAGCCCGAACTGAAACGCCGCAGTGCCCGGGCCTCGCGCGACCACCTGCGTGAGGATCTCGGTGTCGCCGTGCGCGATGTAGACCTTGGCGCCGCAGATGAGCACGGGATGCGACACACCGAGCGTGTCGCGCTCGAGGTTCGGCCCGCACGGGTTCGGCCGCGTGTAGGCGCGGGGAGATTCCAGTCCGGCCAGCGCTTCGTACCAGCCGCCGCCGGGAGCCGGAACCGCTTCGGGCAGGTTGCCGGTGTCGCTGCCGAGCTCGACTCTGGTCGAGACGGCGAGCGCGACGACGGCGGCAAGGAGGGAGATCCCGGCGAGCAGGATCGCGCGCTGCGCGAACGGGATGCTCATGACGGAGCGGCCTTGCGCTCGAGGACGCCCCCAAACGACTCGCGCACGAGCTCGTCGAACTCGACCGGCAGGTCGCCCTCGGCGTTGGCGAACTCGCGGAGGTGGATGAAGAGGGCGCTCCACTCCTCGTGACGCTCGGGATCGTCCGCCGCCCGGACGGCCCGCTGAAGCTCCCAGATGTTCCACTCGCGGGGAGCCGATGTGGTGACCGCAGGGGTCTCGGTCTCGGCCGGTTCGGCCGTGCGCTCGACCCAACGCGGCGTGGACTTTCGGCGGTCTGGCGGCAGCGGTGGAGTACCGCTGGCGAGCAGCGCACGGGCACTCCGTTCGTTGACGACCGCTTGCGGTTCTGGTTCTGGGTCTGGTTCGGGTTCGGGCGGGGCCTCGGCCACGACGGCCTCGGACTCGACGTCCGCGCTGCTGTCGCGCTTCGAGACCCACCGGCGGAAGCGGCCCGGCAAGCGGCTCACGTTCCCTTCGTGCCGACGGCGCCGCGGCGCCGCCAGAACCGGCGCCGGCCGCCTTCGGTGTCCGCCTCACGGATCTCGGTGATCGCGGCCGGCTCGACGGTGTCGAGCGGGGTGACCTCGTCGGGCTCCTCGACGACCTCCGTCGGCCTGGGAGCAGCGGCCGGACGCGTCGTTTCCGACCAAACCGCGAGCTCGAAGAGGCAGACGAGAAGCCAGGCGCCGGCCATCCCGAGGATGATCGCGGTGGCGCTGAGATCGGCCAGGCCGAGGCCGATCGCGAGTGCGATCAGGAAGCCGGCTTCGAGTGCGAATCTGGGCCCGAGTCCCTGCACTCAGGACAGGCTAACTGGCGTCCGGGCTGTTTCTTTCCGTGTCGCTCGGTTCGGGCCGGTTCTCGGGCTCAGGCGCGTGCTCGGGCTCCGGCTCCGGCGCCTCGGCGGACGGCTCCTCCCGCGGCGGAACTGGCTGCGGGCGAACGCCTTCGGGACGAGTGTCCTCGGCCTCTTGCGTCACGGACGAGACGATTGCCTGCGAGACGTCCGAGATCGCGTCGTCGCCGAGACCGGCGGCGGACAGCAGCTGCTCGGCGCCCTGCTGCGCGCGAGTCATGATCGCCGTCGCCTGCGCCCGCGCCCACTCGAGCGTCTGCTCGACCTCGGCGCGGGCGGAGTTCGTCAGCTCGGTCGCCTGATGGCGCGCCTGTTCGAGGAGGCGCGCGCCGCGTGCCTCCGCCTCGCGCAGCTCTTGCGTCGCCTGGCGGTTCGCATCGGCGAGCAGCTGCCGGGCCTCGTTGCGCGCCGCGTTCACGATCTCCGCGCGCTGGCGCTCACTCTCCTGCCGGAAGCCCGTGATCTCGCTCTCCCGCTTGGCCAGCTCGGTCTGCTTGCGCCGGACATCCTGCTCGGTGCGGGCGAACTGCGCCGCGGACGCACGCTGTGCGTCGCGCTCGAGCACATCCGCGAACTCTGCGGCTTCGCGGATCAGGTGAAGTGCGTCCATGCGGACCGCGTGACCCGTGGGCTCGACGGCGGCACCCTGGCCGGCCGCCTGCAGCACTCTCAGCTGCGCCTGGAGCTGAACTGTGTGGCGGCGGAACGCCTCAAACGCTTCCTGCACGCGCTGCTGGTCATACCCCTGGGCAGCGACCGGGAGGTCCTCGACGCGCGGAAGCGAGGTGATCGCGGGCTGTGCGCGCTCTTCTTGGGCCATGGGATTCCTCTCTGATTCGCCGCTGGACGCGAAAACCTGCCGAAAGTATGCCCGTTCAATCGGCGGATTACGGCACCGGCTTGAACAAGCCGGTGCCTCGAAACGGACGTGCCGGCGGAGCCGGCGCGTCCTTCATGGTCGGCGCTCGCGCGGCGAGCGCCTTAGCCGGGCCTTAATTGCAGTCCGAGCTCGGCGAGCTGCTCGTCCGCCACGTCCGTCGGCGCGCCGCTCATCGGATCGACGCCGGCCTGGTTCTTCGGGAAGGCTTGCGTGTCGCGGATGTACGGCTCATCGAGCAGCGCCATCGTCAGCCGGTCGATCCCAGACGCAATTCCTCCGTGCGGCGGCGCGCCCATCGCAAGGGCATCGAGCAGGAAGCCGAACTTCGCGCGCTGCTCCTCGGGCGAGATGCCGAGGAAGTCGAACATCCGCGCCTGCAGCTCGGGCTCGTGGATCCGGATCGACCCTCCGGCGAGCTCGATGCCGTTCCCGACGAGGTCGTAGGCGACGGCGCTCGCCGCGCCGGGATCGCTGTCGAGCAGCGCGAGGCTGTCCTCGGTCGGGCGCGTGAAGGGATGGTGCTGCGCTGTCCAGCGGCCCTCCTCCTCGCTCCACTCGAGCAGAGGCATCGGCGTGATCCAGAGGAACTCCCATGCGTCCCGGTCGATGAGCTCGAGCTCACGTCCGAGATGAAGACGCAGGAGCCCCAGCACCTTGGCGGCGAGCTTCGGCGCGTCGGCGACGAACAGAGCTGTCGTGCCCGGCTCGCGAAACGACTCCAGCTCCTCCTCGGAGAGAAACTTGGCGATCGGCGAGGCGACCTCGCCGTCGGCGCGAAAGACGATGTACGCGAGCCCCTTTGCGCCCCAAGGCTTGGCCATGTCCTCGAGCTTTTGGACCTCTGCGCGCGACAGCTCGCGCGGCACGCTCAGGTACCGAACGGCCTCGGCGTTCGCGAAGACCCCGAACTCGGAGCCGCGAGTCACCTCGGTCGCGTCCTGGATCTCGAGCTCGAAGCGCAAGTCAGGCTTGTCCGATCCGTAGCGGAGCTCCGCCTCCTGCCAGGACATTCGCGGGAACGGCGTCTCGAGCTCGACGCCGATCGTCTCGCGCCAGATCCGCGGAACGATCCGCTCCATCAGCGCGAGGATGTACTCCTGATCCGGGAAGGCCATCTCGACGTCCAGCTGCGTCAGCTCCTGGAGCCGGTCGGCCCGGAGATCCTCGTCCCGGAAGCAACGCGCGATCTGGTAGTAGCGCTCGAAGCCCGAGATCACGAGCAGCTGCTTGTAGATCTGCGGCGACTGCGGGAGAGCGAAGAACCTGCCCTTCTGCAGGCGCGTCGGCACGAGGAAGTCGCGCGCGCCCTCCGGGGTCGGCTTGCCCATGATCGGCGTCTCGATGTCGACGAATCCGTCCGCCTCCATCTCCTGGCGGATGATCGCGACGAGCTGGGCCCTCGTACGG
>Ga0081538_10003204_pt1 | contig 15546 bp, 14 predicted proteins | sample TabmetS5T2R1_FD_71022 | JGI IMG/M metagenome (GOLD analysis project Ga0081538, IMG submission 71022) | Tabebuia heterophylla rhizosphere microbial communities from the University of Puerto Rico - S5T2R1 | ecosystem: Host-associated > Plants > Roots > Rhizosphere ... | reverse complement strand
CACTTTGGGGAGGTCGCGATAGAGGCTGAAGACCTTGAAGGCGTATCGAAGTTCTTTCAGCGTGCTGTTGGCGATCTTCAGGTCACCGAGGTCGGCGCCGTCCTCGTACATCTTGAGGACGGTGGTCAGGAGTTGCGCATAGAGGCGGCGTCTATCGGCTGGGATTTGCAGCCCGTCGAGCATTGCCTTGATTTGCTGGTTGGCCTCCTGCGCGCGTAGTTGATATTGTCGTTCTTGCACTCTGCACACCATACGATCAATTGGACCATTTACCCGAATCGACCCGTGATGTAATCCTCAGTGCGTCGATCACGCGGGTTCGTGAAGAGATCCTTGGTCGCGCCAAATTCCACCAACTCGCCGAGGAGCATAAACCCTGTATAGTCTGACACACGGGCCGCTTGTTGCATATTATGCGTTACGATGACGATAGTGTACTCCTGTTTGAGGTCCTGCATCAACTCTTCGATTTTCGCCGTGGCGATCGGGTCCAGCGCCGAGCAGGGCTCATCCATCAACAGGACTTCGGGTTCAACCGCCAGGGCTCGGGCGATACAGAGGCGCTGCTGTTGGCCACCGGAGAGTCCCAGAGCGGAGTCCTTCAGACGGTCCGACACTTCATCCCACAGGGCAGCCCTACGCAGGCTGCGTTCGACGACGGCGTCGAGCTCGTGGCGATGGCGCACGCCGAGGATGCGTGGGCCATAGGCGATGTTGTCGTAGACCGACTTGGGAAACGGGTTGGATTTCTGAAAGACCATGCCGACCCGCTTCCGCAATTCTGTCACGTCCAGCGCAGGGTCGTACACATCGATTCCACCGATGCGGATCTTGCCCTCGATACGTACACCGTCCACCAAGTCGTTCATGCGGTTAAAGCAGCGCAGCAGGGTGCTCTTGCCGCAACCGGAAGGGCCGATGTAGGCGGTGATACGTTGAGCGGGAACCGACATCGAGATATTCTTCAGCGCCCGCTTTTCCGCGTACCATAACGACAAGCTCTCAATAGCGACGATGGGTTGGCCCAGGTCCAACGCCGCCTGCATATGCGGATTCAAGGCTTTGGCCAGACGGATATCCGTGGTCATGCCACCCTCCTACACGGCCGACAGGGCGTATTTCTTGCGCAGTCGGTTGCGTAACGTAATGGCCGTGAGGTTCAGAACCACCACGATCAGCAGCAACAACATGGCCGTCGTGAAGACCATGGGTCGTGCTGCGTCGACGTTCGGCGATTGGAAGCCGACGTCGTAGATATGGAAGCCGAGATGCATGAACTTGCGTTCCAGATGCAGGAACGGCCAAAAGCCGTCGATGGGCAGGGCTGGAGCCAATTTGACCACACCGGTGATCATCAGCGGTGCCACCTCGCCAGCGGCGCGCGCCATGGCCAGGATCAACCCGGTCAAAATCGACGGCATGACGCTCGGCAGGACCACCCGAATGGTCGTCTCAAACTTCGTAGCGCCGAGCGCCAGTGAGGCTTCCCGCATGCCCCCAGGGATAGCGGCCAGGCCTTCTTCGGTGGCGACGATCACCACCGGCACCGTCAGCAGTGCCAGCGTCAAGGAGGCCCAGAGAATCCCGCCGGTGCCGAAGGTCGGTGTGGGCAGGGACTCCGGAAAGAACCAACGATCGACCGTACCCCCCACAAAGTAGATGAAGAACCCGACGCCGAACACCCCGAACACAATCGACGGCACGCCGGCGAGATTGTTCACCGCGATGCGCACGGCGCTGACGAAGGGCCCCTGGCTAGCGTATTCACGCAAATAGAAGGCGGCGATGACGCCCAGGGGGGTGACGACAACGCTCATGATCAGCACCATCATCACCGTCCCGAAGATGGCGGGAAACACCCCGCCCTCGGTGTTCGATTCGCGCGGATCGTCGGCGATGAACTCCCAGACCTTTTGCAGGTAAAACCCGATTTTGGCCGGCCCGCTCATGAGGTTTGGACGATAGGCCCGCACCACCTGCGACAGCGGCACCTCCTTCTCCGCGTCACGGGCCGTCGACACCACCACGCTGGCGGTGAGACTGGTGCGTAACTTGGTCAGCGCCGCCGCCTGTTCGGTATACTGCCGCTGCAGACCTTCCATCTCCTGCTGCAGGCGTTGTCTCTCTGGGCCGGCGCGGACGCCCTGTAGCTCCAATTTCCGCAGATTCAGTCGGATCTGCTCCTGGGCATAGTTGATCCCGCCGATCTCCTCCGTTTCGATGTACCTAATCTCATCGTATACACGGCTCACTTCCGGCAAGCGGGCCTGTAACGCTTCCCACCCCTTCTCTGCGCCGGCAGCGACCACCTGCCCATGATCGCGGACTTCCTTGATGAAGCCGTAAAAATTTCCCCACTCTCGGCGCTCAATCACCGCGGCCTGTGGAGGTTTGTCCCGTTTAACGATCTCGGCTTCATCGATCCAGACGAAATCGGCGCCATACAGATCACGGTTGCCCTGTTTGACTTTGAGACGATACTTCACCGGCGTGCCCACGGGTGCGCCTGGTTGTGGGATCGCCTCGCGCTCGTCGATTTGTCCTAGGACGACGGTGTTGTCGGCCAGCCACAAGCGTGTGACATCCGTCGGCCAGAAGAAGCCCAGGCCACTCCAGAGGATCAAGATCACCAATCCGGCAACCATGATCAGCGAGAAGGCAAGTGCCCCGCCAGTGAGCCAGATAAATGGATCGCCACTCTTCCAAAACTTGTTCATAGGTACCGGTACTTCCTCCGGAGTCGCAGCCGCACCAGTTCGGCCACGGTGTTGACCACGAAGGTCATAACGAAGAGCAGGAAGGCTGCCAGGAAGAGCACGCGATAGAGCGTTCCTCCCTCAGGGGCCTCAGGGAGCTCGACGGCGATGTTGGCCGACAACGCCCGGAAGCCATTGAAGATCGACCAGTCCATGACTGGGGTATTGCCAGTGGCCATCAGGACGATCATGGTTTCGCCCACGGCACGGCCGAAGCCGATCATAATGGCGGAGAAGATCCCTGGGCTGGCGGTCGGCAGAATCACTCGGATCGCCGTCTGCCAGGGCGTGGCTCCCAAAGCCAGGGAACCGGCTCGCAGGTGCTGTGGCACGTTAGACAGCGAGTCCTCGGCGATGGTGAAGATAATCGGGATGACGGCAAAACCCATGGCGAAGCCGACCACCAGCGAGTTGCGCTGATCGTAGGTCAGCCCCAGGACACGCAGGAGCCAACTGCGATAATCGCCGCCGAAGACCGCGCCCTCGAACAGGCCCCCCAGAGAAATCGCCAGCCATCCTCCCAAAAGCGCCACGGGCACGAGAAAAAATACCTCTCCTCCTGGTTTGAGCCAGAGTCGGCTGCGCGCTGGCAACATTCTCCACAACAGTAAGGTACAGAGAATGAGCGCAGGAATCACAATCGGCATCAGGATGAGCCCAGGCACTATCCGCTCAACGGTGGGTGCCAGCCAGAGGCCGGCGATGAATCCGAGGACGACGCTGGGCAATGCCGCCATGATTTCGACGACGGGCTTGACCACCCCCTTCAGCGTCGGGTGCATGAACTGTGAGGCGTACAGCGCGCTCAGCAGTGCAATGGGCACGGCGAACAGCAGGGCATAGAAGGTGCCCTTCAAGGTCCCAAAGATCAGCGGCGTAAGGCTGAACTTAGCCTCGAAGTCGTCAGTGCCACCCGTGGACTGCCACACGTATGCAGGCTCCTGGTAGCCTTCATACCAGACCTTCCCAAAGAGGCTCTGCAAGGTGATCTCAGGGTGAGGATTGTGCAGTACCCACTGCGACAGGCGACCCGCCGCGTCAACGCTGATGAATCCATCAGCCTTGGGGGCAAAGGTGATCCCTCTCATATCTTCGCCTTTGGCCTTCACCGTGAGGAAGGTCTTTCCAGTCGTCCCGTAATGCACGTGCGCGGTGCCGGAGGCGTCCGCGGTGATGAACCCCTTATCCCGCTGTGATGCGGAGAGGGCGACCACTGGTCCGCCATGAGGCTGAAAGGTGTAGGTCTTCTGCAAGGAATCCTTGCCCTGATCATCCCTCAGCAGCTGCCAGGAGCTGACGCCGCCTGACGAATCTCCGACGATGACTGTACGATCGCCGATCAGGAAGCCCAGGATACTGATGCCAGGCCCGCCTGGCCCGGTCGCAGGAACGGGGTCGGCAACCTTGAGGTTATTAGGATTGGCGAGATCAACCCGCACAACCTGGCCGGAGGATGTACCCGCGAAGAGGTTGTCGCCGCGTTCATCGATGATGAGGGCGGTGATCTCACCCTCCAGCGGGAGCGACAACTGCGCCCGGGACTCCTCTTTTCTGGAAGGACCTATAAGAGCCTTGCGCTCCCTGATCATCACGATCGCCAAATCTTTCGCATCGACGGCCGCGGCAATGATCGGACCGCTCTCCGGCGCGGTGTAGGCCAGCCTCCTGATCGGTCGACCGCCGGCATCGACCTGCACCGGGTCTGCCATGCTGACGTCAGGCTCCACCTTACGAAATCCGCGAGGATAGGAGATGGTGAACTTCACCGTCACCGGAATGACCCGGCCGTCGGACAATCCCACCGCAAAAGAGCCTTTTCCGAGCACTTTTCCGAGCATTGAGGTCGCGACCGCCGTCGCACCGTTGAGTCCCTGTAGCGGCGCAGCCTGTAAGAGCTTACCCTCGTCGAGCGAGAGAAATTGTACGTCGCCCCCGGAGACCACGTAGGCGATTTCACGGTATTCATCCACCCCTATCGCCAGTGGAGCGGAGTTAAGCTGGGCGGCCACCCCTCCCACTGGCCCAACGAGCTCAGCTGTCGGCTTCCTGAACAGTGGATACACCTCAGCAACGATGACCAGGAGGATGGCGAGGATTGACGCGATGATCACCACGCCGCCGAGCGTGACCAGCCGACTGGCCAGGCGATCGACAAAGAGCCGCTGCCTGACTTTCGATTTTGATGGAGAAACCGCCGGGGCTGGTGTAAGTGGCCCCGGCGGTCTGATGGCTTCGACGTGATTGGCCATACTAATTGGTTTTTTCGTTGAGCTTGGCCGTCTCTTCTTTGGCAATCGAGGCCGGAATCGGGAAGTAGCCATCCTTCACCACAACTTCCTGGCCTTCCTTCGACACCATTAATTTCACAAATTCATGCGTCAGTGGATCAAGGGACTTGCCGGGGGGCTTGTTGATGTACACGTAGAGGAAGCGCGCGAGGGGATAAGTGCCGGCGTACGAATTGTCTGCCGTGGCCTCGACGCATGCGGCGCCCTCTTTCTCAGCGATGGGTACCGCTCGGACGCCGGCCGTCGCATAGCCAATGCCGCTATAGCCAATGGCGTAGCGGTCCACGGTCACCCCCTGCACCACCGAGGCTGACCCAGGCTGTTCCTTGACCTCATCCTTATAGTCGCCGTTCTTCAAGGCATGTTCTTTGAAAAAGCCATAGGTTCCCGAAGCGGAATTGCGGCCGTAGAGGCTGATCGGGCGGTTTGCCCAGTCACCGCTTAGCCCCAGTTGTCCCCACGTCTTTACGTCGTCCTTGTAGCCGGAACGGCGGGACTTGGAGAAAACGGCATCGACCTGTTCCAAAGTCATACACTTGATGGGATTATCTTTATTGACGAACACCGCCAACGCGTCCACAGCGGTGCGAATCGGCGTTGGTTTGTAACCAAACTTCTTCTCAAACTGATCGACCTCGGTGCCGCGCATCGGCCGTGACATAGGGCCGAGTTGGGCAGTGCCAGAGATCAAAGCCGGTGGCGCTGTGGTCGAACCCTTGCCTTCGATCTGAATCTTCACGTTGGGGTAGAACTTGTAGAACGTCTCAGCCCACAGCGTCATCAAGTTGTTCAGGGTATCCGAGCCGACGCTGGAGAGATTCCCCGAAACCCCGCTGACGGCATCGTAGGACTTGAGACCGGGATCTAACTTGACGACATCTTGCGCCGAGCTCACCCCAACGAAAGCCATAGTCATAGCCAACGCCAGGACTGGCATAACGAACGTTCGACTTCGCATAAACATCCTCCTCTTGGAATGCCTTGGTGCGTAATGATCGCCAATCGATGTTTCTGTGATGTAACATGGATGTTACATCGGCGTAACATTTTGGCTACCTATGCCCTGGACGGCACCCACCCCCATTCTCCCTTATAGAACCTAAACCTTTGATATGACAGCTAGATAGCAGGAAAGTTAATTATCCGTAAACTCATCTGCTGCCTCGAGTCCTGCCTCACGGGGGCTGCGGGACTGCTGCCCATCTTCAAGGTATCTCCGGCATATGGGGCTCCTGAGTTTGACACCCCAAAAAGATCGCGTCGTGAACGTAGGTCCTAGCACCCATTGGTGGGAGTAGGTGGAGGAATGGCTTTGCAGAAGCACACCTTACATAAAGCCCACAAGCATATAGCAGCGAGTTTCGTAGTCCACTGAGGTGAGTGGCACGAGAGACATCACGGAGGGCTTCTCCGCCACGACCTAACACCGCTTAGCATGATCGGCGGGAGTCGAAACCTCAACCATCTCAGCACAGTAAAGGTACTGCTTGTATGTAAAGACCGGGTGACGAAGAGGTGAATTACAGGTTAATTCTTCATGTTTTTGTCACACTTGCTACAGTTAGTCGCCCCCAAGTCCCTTCGTTAGTGTGGGGAATGACCGCTTTTAAGACCTGGAAATAACGTTAGATCTTGGAACATCGGATGAATTGAAGGCGCGGGTTGCATTTTTCCCCAGCGAAAATGCGTCAGCTTTGCGTCGAAAGCTTGGTACACTATGGTCAGAACAAGGGCGAGAACTCTAGCGATCTCCACCGCCAGAGTAGCTTACCTGTGCCGCCGTTGGCAACGATGCTCACGTCCATGCCGCACCACTGAGCGCCGCTCAGGTGCAGGCTCACGACCGGGGGGATGCTATGCGCGACCATCCACCGCTGTGCCGAGCTTTGACGGGTGAGCTTTTGGGGACGTATTTGCTCGTCTTGTTTGGAACAGGATCGGTGGCTGCCGCGGTGCTCACCAACGCGCAGATGGGACTGTGGCAAGTTGCCGTGGTATGGGGGTTTGGTGTGACGCTCGCCATTTACGCGTCGGCGTCCCTTTCGGGAGCACACCTCAATCCAGCGGTGTCGCTCGCGTTCGCTTTGCTGCGGCGCGAGGATTTCCCGTTCAGTCGTTTGCTGCCCTACATGGTCGCACAGATGCTGGGGGCCGTGCTGGCGGGAGCGACCGTGGCTGCGCTGTTTTGGCCGTTTCTGTTACGCTTTGAGGCCGAGAAGGGCATCGTCCGAGGCGCACCGGGGAGTGAGCTGTCGGCGATGGTTTTCGGCGAGTATTTTCCTAACCCTGCCATGTTCGGCACGGACGCGGCGGCCCGAGCCCTCGTATCGCCAGTGCACGCCGCCCTGGTAGAAGGGTTTGGCACGGCGGTGCTGGTGTTGGTCATTTTTGCCCTCACCGCGTGCCGCAATTCAGCGGCTCCAGCAGCGCACCTGACGCCATTTTTCATCGGCTTCACAGTGGCCGTGTTGATCAGCTTGTTCGCACCGCTCACACAGGCGGGATGGAATCCGGCACGGGACTTCGGGCCACGGGTCGTGGCCTACTTCCTGGGATGGGGGCCAGTGGCGATACCTGGACCAGGGGGGGGCTTCTGGGTCTACATTCTCGGTCCGCTCATCGGCGGGCCCATCGGCGGTATCGTCAGCCATCTGGTCGGGTTCGATAATGGTCCCGCGTCGCGTGCGACCGACGCGGACAAATAAAAGGGAGATGCGCCATGACAACCATGCGCCGGGTGCGTGATGCTATTATTGAGTGTTGCATTGCCAACAGAAACCATGCGCGACCATCCCCCTCACCTGTATCCTCTTCCCCAGTGGGGAAGAGGATACAGGTGAGGGGGCATACCTGCAATCGCTCTATGGCTTATGCAAAACGCAATAAGACGCGCATTGATGCCTTTGTGGAGTTGAAAAACGACGCCATGGGTAGGACGCGTTAAGGGGCGCTGGGTGCTTGCGAGGCCATGACCTCGCGTTATGCTTATGTTTCGCCCGACGCCCTGAGCCGGTAGCCGATTCCCCACACCGTCTCGATAAATGGTGCTTCTCCGGAAACAGCCTTCAGTTTGGTGCGTAGCCTGGCGATGTGGACATCCACCGTCCTGGTATCAATGAAGAAACCACTCCCCCACACACGGTCGATCAGTTCCTCGCGCCGAAACGCACGGCCATCCTCGGACGCGAGCACCCACAGAAGCTCAAACTCCTTTCTGCTGAGCTTCACCTCGCGGCTGTCTATCGTGACTTCGAAGCGCACGCGATCGATGCGGAGTCCCCTAACCTCGACGACGTACGCTTGTCGATCTGCTTTCATGAGCATGCCCGCCAAGGAGGAACCGGCATTGTGGTATGTTCTAGGAGTTCTCTTACGAGGCATGTTCCCAGCGTAGAGGAGACATATGAATAATGTGTTACAGAAAAGTGAAGACATCGTTAAATATATTCTTGCAGTTTTGACAAAGTATTACGATTCCGATGGCGAGAGGGTGGCAGGTTGTATCTGACCGCGTCAAGCCTTCGTTTGCGTAATGCAGCCTCGAAGCCATACCGGCTTTTTGCTGGTATTTTACTGATAAGTCAGGATCCCGTACCATGAATGCGTTAAACTAAGTGTGCGGCCCATGGCCGTGTGCGAACTGCCCCTCAGCCGGGCGCCTTTGAAGGATTCGCTCGTCAGCAGAATTACGCACGGGCTGCTGATCGAAGCGGTTCTGGGCGCCTTGAGCTTTTCGGCCGTGTGCCCGTCTTGTCGCGATGGCTATCTGGCGCTGGCCCTTCTCACCGCCGGCATGACAGCGACAATCATGGGCCTGTTGTTGCCGTGGGTGCCAGCCCCTATCGCAAAAGACCAGGCGTTTGCTTTAGGACCCGTTGCCACAATTATCCAGTGGCCAGGGTGTGCTCAGTCTGCTGAGCTATTGCATGCTTGTTCGACTTTTTCTCTAGATCAGGGACCTGTGCCCTCTCATAAAGTCTGAAGATCGCATAGCCGAGTGCCGAATCGAATAGTCATTTCGAGCGGACAGCTGTAGTAGGCATGCGACTCTCCGGCTCTGGAGCATCGGTGATTCAACCCATTCATACGGCAGTACCTGGACGAGCTCGCTACAAAATTATGGGATTATATCGCTCAGAATCCCTGAAACGACACCTCGAAGCCAGACTCGTCGCGATCGACAGTATCCATGCGGTCTCGGCAAGCGAACTCACGGGTAACATCCTGGTGCGTTTCGATCCTGTCCGGAGCGCCGCTGATATCATTCGGCTGCTCGATGGAGTCGTTGCGGAATACGGGGCAAAGAGTGCCAATGAGACGCGAGGACATTCCCCTGGCAGCTCAAAGTTGGCAGGCAGCCCAGTAGATCGGTCTCAGACGCAGACCACTGACGCGCCACCGAGTCGCGATGCACTGCGACGCCCCATCGCTCAGGCTGAAGCGCAAAGGGATACCCCCTGGCATCTCATGGAGGCCGATGCCGTCGCCACCCTGCTCGAGACTTCGAACACCCTCGGACTCTCCCAACAGCGTGTGGAAGCGAACTATCGGAAATATGGCCCGAATCTTCTATCGGAAGCGCTGCCGCGCTCTGCCTTCAGCATCTTCCTGGACCAGTTCAAATCCCTCCCCGTGGCTCTTTTAGGGGTAGCCGCCGGTTTCTCGCTCGTCACCGGGGGAGCGGCTGATGCCCTGGTGATTGCGGCGGTCGTCGTCATCAATGCCGCCATCGGGTATGGCACGGAGAGTCAATCGGAGAGGATCATTCACTCGCTCAAGCACTTGGTACATCCATCCGCCGCCGTGGTGAGAGACGGTACGCCAAGAGAAATCCGCGCCGAAGACGTCGTCGTCGGCGATCTGCTGGTGCTCAAACCTGGCAGCTATGTGGGCGCCGATGCCAGGCTGGTCGAGGCTGATCGGCTGAGCATTGATGAGTCTGCCCTTACCGGGGAGAGCCTGCCAGTCAGCAAAACCACCGCGCCCCTTCCTCGCGCCGACACTCCCCTTGCCGATCGCGTCAACATGATCTACAGGGGCACCTTGGTGACGGGCGGACAGGGGCTTGCCGTGGTCGTCGCGACAGGCAGATTCACCGAGATGGGGAAAATCCAGTCTCTTGTCGGCGAGGCCAGCACGCCGACGACGCCGATGGAACGACAGCTCAGCCAGCTAAGCACACAACTGGCGCTCATCGGCAGCGGCGTGTGCGTACTGGTCTTCGGCATCGGGATCTGGCGTGGCTACGGCGTTGTGCCAATGCTCAAGACCGCCATCTCTTTGGCCGTGGCCGCGATTCCCGAAGGACTGCCGGCCGTCGCCACGACGACCCTCGCCCTCGGCATGCAACGCATGCGGCGGCACCATGTCCTCATGCGCCGTCTGGAGGCGGTTGAGACCCTAGGCTCGGTGCAGACGATCTGTCTCGATAAGACGGGAACCCTCACGTTAAACCAAATGGCCGTCGCATCGATTCACGTGGGTATGCGGCACATCCGCGTCACAGATGGCAAATTTTTTACCGAAACGGGGGGACTCGACCCCTTCGCGTGCGATGAGCTGCTCCGGCTCCTTCACGTCGCGGTCCTGTGCAATGAAACCGAGGTCAGTAGGCATGAAGGAGAGTATGTGTTGAAGGGCTCTCCCACAGAAAGTGCGCTGCTGCATATGGCCATCAAAGCCGGGATTGACATCATGCAGCTCAGCATGCAGTATCCGCTGCTCCAGATCAGTCCCAGGGCTGAACAACGCAATTTCATGCGTTCGGTTCATGCCATGAGCTCACATGGCAGGCTTGTTGCCTTGAAAGGTAGCCCTCTAGAAGTCCTGGCGATGTGCCATTGGTACATCAAGGACGGCGTGCAGATACCGCTCACAGCGGAGGACAGGCTGCGCATCGAAGGCGAAAACGAGCGCATGGCCGGGAGTACTCTCCGCGTCCTCGGAGCAGCATACACTGCTGTCGCGGCTGGTGAGGCTGAGGTCGATGTCCAGGAGGGTTTGATATGGCTAGGCCTGATGGGAATGGTCGATCCGATCAGGACGGGGGTGAAGGACGCGATCAGGACCTTTCACCAAGCCGAGATAGAGACGGTGATGATCACCGGCGACCAAACCCCCACAGCCTATGCCATCGCCAAAGAGTTGAACCTGAGTCATGATGGATCGCTGGAGATTCTGGACTCGACCCAACTCGCCCCTATCGCTCCCGAAGTGCTGCAGGCGCTCTCCACCAGGGTACATGTCTTTGCGCGCGTCAGCCCCGCCCATAAGCTGCAGATCGTGCAGGCGTTGCAGCGGGCCGGCAAGGTGGTAGCAATGACCGGCGATGGGATCAACGATGGCCCGGCGCTCAAAGCCGCTGACATCGGCATCGCCATGGGGCACGCCGGCGCCGATGTAGCCCGCGAGGTCGCCGACGTGATTCTGGAGGATGATAACCTCGAGACGATGATTATCGCTGTGGGCGAGGGCCGGAGGATTAATGATAATATCAGGAAATCGATCCATTTTCTGCTGTCGACCAATCTCAGCGAAATCCTGGTGATGTTCTCCGCCACCGCGGCCGGTCTGGGCCAGCCGTTGAACGCCATCCAGTTGTTGTGGATCAACTTGGTGTCCGACATCGCTCCCGCCCTGGCTCTCACCCTTGAACCGCCAGAGCCCGATGTGCTGCGGCGACCGCCGCGCCGTCCTGGTGAGCCGATCATCCAGTCCGCAGACCTGAAAAGAATCGCCTTCGAATCGACCGTTTTGTCTGCCGGTGCGCTCGGCGCTTACGGCTATGGAATGGTGCGCTATGGGATGGGGTCGCGGGCCAATACCCTAGCCTTCACAAGCCTGACAATGGCGCAGCTTCTGCACGCCATCAGCTGCCGCTCGGAAAGGCCTACAGTGTTTAGTGCCGAACCATCGCGACCTAACCGATACCTCGATATGGCGCTGCTCGGCTCTTTGACTGTACAGGCTCTTGCTCTAGTCGTTCCGGGGCTTCGGAGCCTTCTCGGGATCGCGCCGATCGGCTTCCTGGACAGCATAGTGATCGGCGGCTCTGCACTGTTCCCTCTCGTGGTCAATGAAACCTCCAAGATCCTGGGAGCGCAAAATGTCAGCCAGTCCCGGACAAGCGCCGGCTGATGGGGCGCGTGAGTCTTACAGCCCAAGCGACAAAGGGTGAGCCTGTATGAGCAAAGACTTCATCTTCACATCAGAGTCGGTCACTGAGGGGCATCCTGACAAGCTGTGCGATCAGATCAGCGATGCCATTGTGGATCGTTTTCTGCGGCAGGATCCCGCTTCAGCGATCATTGCTGAATGCGGTGTGGCCACAGCCATTGTCTTCATCGCCGCGAGGTTTGCCTCTAACGTCAGCATCGATATTCCGGACATCGCCCGACAGGTCATTACGCAGATCGGGTATGAGCAACCGGATTTCAATGGCAAGACCTGCAGCATCATCACCAGTTTCCAGGAGATGCCTCGGGATGACCGCCGCCTGTTTGACGAGAAAGATCTCCCCGAGGAAGAGATGGATCGTCTCACCGTCAAGGACCAGGTCACGGTGTTTGGCTTCGCCTGTAAGCAGACCCCGGCACTGATGCCCCTGCCGATCTGGTTGGCTCACAAGCTCGCCAGGCGACTGACGTCAGTCCGGCTGCAAAAGCTCTTACCCTATCTCACGCCGGACGGGAAAACGCAGGTCGGGGTCGAATACCGCGATCGACGCCCCTATCGCATCCATAGCATCACCGTCGTTGCCAGCCAAAGCCGCTCACCAGCCGCTGACGGGCCTGATGGCAAACAGCTGCAGGATGACCTGAAAGAAGCCGTCATCGAGTTTGTCTTTCAGGAGGAGGAAATTAAGCCGGACAAAGACACCCACCTCTTTATCAATCCCGATGGGTTGCTCATTGGCGGAGGTCCTGCCATGCATGCCGGCCTAACCGGACGCAAGACAGCCGTTGACACCTATGGCGAGTATGCCAGGCATAGCGGAGCCGCTCTGAGCGGCAAGGATCCATGCCGGATCGATCGAGTTGGCGCCTATGCCGCCCGGTACGCCGCCAAGAATGTGGTGGCAGCCGGTCTTGCTGATGAGTGTGAAGTGCAGCTCAGTTACTCGATCGGCCTCTCACACCCGGTGAGCATCCAGGTTGAAACCTTTGGGACCGGCCGGGTCGCGGATGAAGCGATCGCGACGCTCCTGAAGCAGCACTTTGATTTCCGGCTGGCCGGCATCATCAAGCAGTTTAATCTGCGACGGCTCCCCTCGTTGATGCAAGGGGGGTTCTATCGAAAACTGGCGGCCTATGGCCATGTCGGCCGGCTGGATATCGACCTGCCATGGGAGGTGACTGACAAGACGGCGGTGTTGGGTGAATTGAGATGACAAACCCTATAGGTTCAACCAAACACATTTCTCTGCAGGTCCGAGACCAGGAAGGCACGGCCCATACAGTACGGTTGGTGGTCACTGAACAAAATGAGACCGGTACTTTGGCCATACTGACGCCTGCGGGAGAGGTCGCCCAGCAGTTTGCGCTGAGTCATCTCAAAAAAAGCCGGGATGGCACGCATCTCACCTGTGCTGTCAGCGGTGCCACAGTGACGTTATCGTTGAAACGCGATAACAACCCACCGGAGCTGCACGTCTCAGCCAGCTTATTTTTGCCGATTTTTGAGGCCGTGTATCCTCTTGAGTCCACCGAGCAACAGCGGTTTATGGCATGGATTAACTCACTCAGCATCGGCATCCTAGCCTCATCCTGAGAGCGACGTCCAGCCGATCGTCACGTGCTTCGCTTTCCTCTCAAGGCATCGTCCGCCCCCGGCGATGACGCTGCGCGGTCATGCCTCAGACAGCACCCCAGAGATGCCCGTGCCTTTATACTGCCGCTAGAGGAGACTGCGCCTTGACGCTGTTTCGAGCACTGCGATACAATGAACAGAGTGAATGATGACCGCCCTTTGGCGCAGAGGGGGTGCGACCATGTTAGCCCGGGACAACCTACTGGCACCCGACGTGCTCGACGATCCATATCCCTACTTCGCTCACCTCCGGGACACTGACCCGGTGCACTGGAACGAGCGCTGGGGAGGGTGGCTCATCTTGCGGTACGATGACGTGGTGAAGGTTTTTCGTGACCACGAGACTTTCTCCTCCGACCGCATGGCCTCGTTGATGCTGGAGCTGAATCCTCAGGAGCAGGAGCACTTCTCGCTGCTTATCAAGTATTTCTCCAAATGGCTTGTCTTCACCGATCCACCCTACCATACCCGCGTTCGCCTGTTAATCAACAAGGCTTTCACCCCCACCAGCGTTGAGAAGCTGCGCCCTAGGGCCCGCCAGATCGTCCAGGGGTTGCTGGATCAGGTGATGCTGAAGAGCCACATGGAGTTCATTCACGACTTTGCTTTCCACCTGCCGGTGATCGTTATCTCGGAATACATGGGTGTGCCCGTTGAGGACCGCGAGCAGGTGAAGGAGTGGTCCGACGAGACGTCGCGCGTTTTCTTCATCCGCGCCAACGAGCCGGACCGCCGTGAGCGCTCCCAGCAAGGGCTGGAGAAGTTGGTGGCGTATTTCGAGCCGTTGATCGAGGAGCGTCGCGAATACCCCAGAGACGATCTCATCTCGGCCCTCGTCCAAGCGGAGGAGCGGGGTGATTTGTTGTCGCACGAGGAGTTGCTCGCCACCTGTACCGTCCTCCTGTTCGCCGGTCATGAGACCACCACTAACCTGCTAGCGAACGGCCTGCTAGCCCTCATGCGGCACCGCGATCAATGGGATCTGTTACGGCAACATCCCTCGCTGGTGCGCTCGGCAGCCGAGGAGATCTTACGCTATGATGGCCCGGTCAAGGCGACCTTTCGCTGGGCCAAGAAGGACACCGAGCTGGGGGGCAAGACCATCCGTGCTGGTGATCGTATGTTGCTGATCCTGGCCGCCGCTAACCGCGACCCCGCCAAATTTGTTGACCCCGATCGTCTCGATATCACGCGCACATCGAACCCGCATGTGGCGCTTGGTCAGGGGATTCATGTCTGCCTGGGGGCGCCGTTAGCACGACTCGAGGCCCAGGAGGCCTTTCTGGCGCTGCCCCAGCGTTTTCCAGACCTGCGCCTGACCGCTGATGGCGCTCCGCTGGAGTACCACCCGACCATCGTCGCGCGGGCCCTGAAGGTGCTACCAGTCTCATGGTAACGGGGAAGAGGGCACCTCTATGCACATAGGCTAGGGCGACGCATCGATCGCCCCAGCCTTGCCGCCCTGCCCTTACAATGCACCAACCTCCCACGATCCCCAGATGGCGAAGCTGTAACCGAGGTCTCCAGCCTCGCCGATGCGGGTATCCCCCTGAATGTTGACGAACCCCTTCAAGGGGGGAGAAAATGGCGGCCCCGCGGGCAGATCCCTGCTGGACAACGCTTCGCCCATTGGACTCGGCATCGGCGGGGGCGGGGGTGGGGATATTCACGGAACAAAAAAATTACAACGTGGG
>Ga0081538_10003203_pt1 | contig 15550 bp, 16 predicted proteins | sample TabmetS5T2R1_FD_71022 | JGI IMG/M metagenome (GOLD analysis project Ga0081538, IMG submission 71022) | Tabebuia heterophylla rhizosphere microbial communities from the University of Puerto Rico - S5T2R1 | ecosystem: Host-associated > Plants > Roots > Rhizosphere ... | reverse complement strand
GTCGGACATGTCGAGCCGGTCGGCGTTCACCTGCTGCATGTGCCACCAGGCGTGCAGCCTCGTGTCGCCGTTCGCGGCATCGAACAACGCCTCCAGCCGGCGGTTGCCGCGCGTGGGCGCCCGGATCTCCATCCGCGGAAGGTCCACGTGAGTACCCTTCCAGATGATGGTCCGCGAGCCACTATTCGACGGCCACGGACGCCGGATCTCGGATCTGCGGGTGTCGGTCACCGACCGCTGCAACTTCCGCTGCCAGTACTGCATGCCGGCGGACGGCCTGCCGTGGCTCGACCGCGACGAGGTACTGCGCTTCGAGGAGATCGAACGCGTGGTTCGCCTGCTGGCGGAGATGGGAGTCACCGATCTGCGCCTGACCGGCGGCGAGCCGCTCGTGCGGCGCGAGTTCCCGCGCCTGGTGGCGATGCTCGCCCGGATTCCGGGAATCGAGGACCTTTCGCTCACCACCAACGCCTACCTGCTCGAGCGCGACGCTGACGCGCTGGTGGACGCCGGAATCACGCGCGTGAACGTGTCGATCGACTCGCTCCAGCGTGACCGCTTCTTCCAGATGACCCGGCGCGACTCGCTCCCGCAGGTGCTGCGCGGGCTCGAGGCCATTGCGCGCCATCCCGAGGTGCGCCCGATCAAGGTGAACGCCGTGGCGATGCGCGGCTTCACCGAGGAGGAGGCGCTGCCGTTCGCGGAGTTCGCCCGCTCGACGAGCTACCAGGTGCGCTTCATCGAGTTCATGCCGCTCGACGGCGACCACTCCTGGAGCAGCGATCAGGTGCTCACGGGCGACGAGATCCGCGCGATCATCGACCGCGTCTACCCGCTCGAGGAGCGGCCGCGTGAGCCGCACGCCACGGCGCGCGTCTTCCGCTTCCTGGACGGGCGGGGAGAGATCGGCTTCATCAACCCAGTGTCGGAGCCGTTCTGCGCCGACTGCAACCGCATCCGCCTAACCGCGGACGGCAAGCTGCGCACCTGCCTCTTCTCGGTGCACGAGACGGACCTTCGCGAGCCGCTGCGTTCGGACGCCTCGGACGCTGACCTCGAGGCGGTGCTCCGCGACGCCGTCTGGCGCAAGGAGCTCAAGCATCACGTGGGCGAGCCGGGCTTCCGGCAGCCGCCGCGCACGATGTCCGCCATCGGTGGCTGACTTCACGCTCACCGTCCGAAGCGGACCGAAGGTGAGACGCGAGCGCTTCGAGACGCTCACCGACGCGCTCGAGGCAATGGAACGCGAGGGCCGCGAGCTGGAGGCGGGCGCCGACGCGCAGGCCGTGGGCGGCTTCCTGATGCGCCGGCTCGAGCCGGTCCAGCAGGTGGTCGGCCGGCTGGAGCTCGCGGGCCCGGACAGGCTGCGGGCCGGCGTCGACGTACGTGGCGACGGCTCCAGCGAGGCCTTCACCGGGCGGCTGCGGCGGCGGCTGCTCGAGCAAGGGCGCCGCGAGTCCGCCTACGACGCGTTGCGCCGGGCGCTGCGGGAGCGGCCGTGAAGCGCTGGCGGGTCCCGCTCCCGCGCGGGGCCGAGCCGCCGTATCGGGTGTTCGTGAACGGCGTTCCCCAGCAGGAGGGCAAGGATTACGAGATCGGCCGGGGGGAGCTCCGGTTCTTCCAGCCGCTCGAGAAGGAAAAGCTCGGCATGGGCCGCTGGACCGCGATCTTCCTCGGGCTGTTCGGTTCCTACGGCAAGAACGACTCGGTTGACGTCCAGTATCGGCTCGGCAGCCGCGACGCGGTGGCGACCGGGCTCGAGATCATCCCGCCCGAGGGCGACTGAACCCGACGTGCTAAGGTCCACGGGACAACCTTGACACGATCATGTCAAGGTTCTACCTTGGGCGCATGCGCATCGCAGAGATCCTCGAGCAGCAGCGACCCGTCTTCTCCTTCGAGTTCTTTCCGCCCAAGACCGACGACGGGCAGCGAACGCTCGAGGGCACCCTCGCGGTGCTGAAGGACGACCAGCCCGACTACGTCTCGGTCACCTATGGCGCCGGCGGGACCACCCGGGCCCGGACCGTCGAGATCACCAAGTGGATCAAGCAGGACCTCGGGATCGAGGCGATGGCGCACCTCTCCTGTGTCGGTGAGCCGAAGGAACGGCTCACGGAGATTCTCGCGGAGGTCCGGTCGGCCGGGATCCAGAACGTCCTGGCGCTGCGCGGCGACCCGCCGCGAGGGCAGACCGACTGGACTCCGCATCCCGGCGGGCTCAGCTATTCCGTCGAGCTGATCCGGCTCATCGACGACCGGTTCGACTTCAGCATCGGGGCCGCGTGCTTTCCCGAGGTGCACCCGGACGCGCCCGATCGGACGAGCGATCTGAGCTATGCGCGCGAGAAGGTCGAGGCGGGGGCGAGCTTCCTGATAACGCAGCTCTTCTTCGACAACGAGCTCTACTTCGACTTCGTCGACGACGCCCGCACGGCGGGCATCAACGTGCCGATCGTCCCGGGCATCATGCCGATCACGAACGTGAACCAGATCAAGAAGATCACGGGAATGTGCGGCGCCACGATCCCCGAGGAGCTCGAGCGGGAGCTCGACGGGCGCGCCGACGACCCGGAAGCGGTTGCCGAGCTCGGGGTCGCCTATGCGACCCTCCAATGCTCCGATCTCCTGGCGCGGGGCGCGCCCGGGATCCACTTTTACACACTCAACCGCTCGCCGGCAACGCGGGCGATCCTGGCGGCGGTCCGCGCGGCGCACCCCTGGACGCGCGCCAAGGCGACGGTCTGAAGCGGCTGGCCCGCCCCGAGGGAACGTAGCGCCCGCTTCGCCTTCCGACTCGCGCGCTGAGCGGCAGTGGAACTCCGCCGGCGTCTCATACCGCTCGCGCGTGAAGATGGGGGCGCCGCATTGGGGACAGGCCGTCGAACGTGCCGTCCCGCTTGGCACTCCTCCTGCGGGGGTGGTCTCCACCGGTCATCGCAACTTGACGTCGTTGTGTTGACCGGAAGGGGGTCGAGCGGTGAGAGAGGGTGTTAGTGCGTATGGGAGGCGGCTGGACCATCGGGACCGGCTTGAGGTCTTGGAGCGGATCTCTTGTGGGGAGACGCGGCCGCGGGTCGCCGGTGCGTTGGGGACGACCGAGAGAACGGTCGCCAGGGTGTTGGTTGCGGCTGGGGGGAGGCCGTCCAGGCGTTCTCGCCGCCGGCGGCGCTCGCCGCTGCGGTTGTCGCTGATCGAGCGCGAGGAGATCCGGGGGGGGATCGCGGCCGGTGAGTCGTTTCGGGCGATTGCGAGGCGGATCGGCAGGGCGCCGTCGACGGTCAGCCGCGAGGTCGGCGGGCTGGCGGGCCGTGGGCGCTATCGGGCGACGCGGGCGGACGATCGCGCCTGCCTGCGAGCGCTGCGGCCCAAGCGGTCGAAGCTGGCCTCGAGTCCGCGGTTGCGGCGGGCGGTCACGGGGATGCTCGAGCGGCGCTTCTCGCCGCAGCAGATCTCGGCCAGACTGAGGCTCGACTATCCCGACGACGAGGAGCTGCGGATCGCCGCCGAGACGATCCACCAGTCGCTCTATGTGCAGTCCAGGGGCCGCCTGCGCAAGGACCTGGCGCGCTACCTGCGCAGCGGCCGCTCGAAGCGAAAGCCGCGGCGCGGGCCCACCGGCCAGGGCCACATCAGGGACATGGTGTCGATCTCTGAGCGCCCGGCCGAGGTCGACGACAGAGCCGTGCCGGGCCATTGGGAGGGCGATCTGATCGTCGGCAAGCAGGGCCGCTCGTTCATCGGCACGCTGGTCGAGCGCCAGACCCGCTTCGTGCTTCTGACCGAGCTCGGCAACGACTCCTCGACCGAAACGGTCACCCAGCGGATCGCCGACCAGATCGTCAGGCTGCCCGAGCAGCTGCGCCTGTCGCTGACCTGGGACCAGGGCACCGAGATGGCCGATCACATCCGCTTCAAGGTCGCGACCGGCGTCCAGGTCTACTTCTGCGACCCCCACTCACCCTGGCAACGCGGCAGCAACGAGAACACCAACGGACTGCTGCGCCAGTACTTCCCCAAAGGCACCGATCTGGCCCCCCACCACCAAGACGAGCTCGACCGGGTCGCAGCCCAACTCAACCAAAGACCAAGACAAACACTGGGCTGGCACACCCCAGCTGAGAAAATGGCCCAGCTGTTGCGATGACCGCCTGAAACCAAGGGGGTCTATCAAGGACGGCACGAATCTCGACGTGCTCGGCCGAAATGCGCCATCCCGCTCCCTTGGACATGGTCGTGGCGACCCCGCCTTATGAGTCGGACAGCAGATGGCCCCGGACCGAGGCCCGGGCCGTCTTCCTTCAGGCCTTCATCGCAATCGCGGTTCCGCGGAACCGCCCCAGCGGGCTAGGGGCTGTAGCCGTTGCCTCCGCCCGAGGTCGATCCGCTGCCGATGATCTGCGTCCGCGACGGAGACACCACCCACCAGAGGCCGCCGAACGCGTTGATGCCCTGGCCGTTCGTGTCTCCAGGCTTCTTGTCGCCCTGGAAGCGGTAAAGCGGGTGGTCGTTGTAGGTGACCTGCGGCTTCTCGTCTGCCCGCTTGGTGGCTCCGACCATCGAGGCGCGTGCTCCGCTGCCGGCCGTCGGCGTGCCGCTCGCCGGGAGCGGGGGCCAATCGACGGCACACTCGCCAAAGCAGCTGCTCTTCTTTCCGAGGGCGTTCGCCGACAATCGCCTGTTCGTGCCCTGGCTCGACCTTCCCACCCGCGCGAGGGCAACCGGCCTCCCAGGCGGGCTGGCGGGGCAAAGCCCCAATCTCCGCAAGGGCCGGGGCGGCCTCACCGCCGTCGACCCCGCCAGGGGCAAGGAAGTCGATCGCGAGGCCCGGCAACGTCACGTTCGCCGTGAAGAGCAACGGCCACGAGGCGCACGACTTCAACATCAACGGCAAGCAGATAAAACTCCTGCAGCCGGGTACGACGGCGAAGCTCGCCGTCTCGTTCAAAAAGGCGGGCAGGTACCACTACCTCGGCACGGTGACCGGACACGCAGCAATGGGGATGCGGGGCGTCTTCACCGTTCGCTGACTTCGACATACTGTCCTCGGAGGGTGCGCGTCATCGACAGTGAGACGCTCCACGACGGTATCGCCGCCGGGTCGGCGGCGGCGCTCGTCAGCGGGGCGCCCTCGACCCTGTACGGGCTACTAACAGGCGGGCGGCTGCTGGAGCCGTCGCTTGCCGCGGGAACGCTGCTCTTGCCTCACGAGCGGCGGCGGGCGCGCCTGCTGCCCGCCGCCGCGGCGGTCCACCTCGCACTGTCACTCGGCTGGGCACTCGTGCTTGCAGTCGCCCTGCCGCGAGATCGGACGGTCGCGTTGGGCGCTCTGGCCGGACTGGGCATCGCCGCGCTCGACCTCGGGGCGATCGGCCGCCGCTACCCCCGCATCCGAGCGCTGCCGCAGCTCCCCCAGGTGGCCGACCTCCTGGCGTACGGCGCGACGGTAGGCACCGTGCTGCGCCTGCGCCGGCGGCGAGGGAGTTGACCCCGCGATGAGGGTCGACAAACGCCGACTGACGACGGCGGTCGCGAAGCACGTATTGAACCCCATCGTGACGATCGGCGTGGATACGGGGCTGCTCGGTGGATGGGCGATCATCGAGACCACCGGACGCAAATCCGGTAGGCCCCGTCGCACGACAGTGGGGAACGGACTGCAAGGCGACACGTTCTGGATCGTCGCCGAGCACGGCCGCCGGGCGGGCTACGTGCGGAACATCGAGGCCGACCCGCGGGTACGCGTCAACGTACGCGGAAGGTGGCGCTCGGGAACTGCACGTCCGTTGCCCGACGACGACCCGCGCGAGCGCCAGCGCCGGATCGGCCGACGCCTCAACGCCGCGGCCGTACGGGCGATGGGCACGGAGCTGCTGAGCGTGCGGGTCGACCTCGATCCCGACTAGCGACGGAACACGTCCCGCACGTCGACCGGGCGCTCTCGGACTCACCAACGAAAGATCGCCGAGCAGCTCGTCGTCTTCGCCTACCAGGCCGGGCTCGTCCGGCCCCGCGGCAATGCTTCCGCGGCGGAACGCAGAACCCCGTCGCTAAGGTGCTCACGGTCCTACTCGTCTGTCCCGCCTGTGGCACCGAGAACGTCGTGAGCTCCGATCTCCTGGCCCGGGGCGCGCCCGGGATCCGCGTTTGGACACTCAACCGCTCGCCCGGCAACGCCCGCGATCCTAGCGGCGGTCCGCGCGGCGCACCCCTGGACGCGCGCCAAGGCGACGGTCTAGATCCCCTTAACGAAGCCTCCGTCGACCACGATCTCGGCGCCGATCGTGCTGGCGGAGCGCGGCGAGGCGAGTAGCACGACCGCATCGGCGATCTCCTGCGGGTCCACGAGTCGCCCGGTCGTGATTTGCATCGCCTCGGGCGCGACGGTGGTCATCACACTCTCGCGGTCGGTGCCCGCCTCAGCCGCGAGGATGTCGGCCGCGCCGCCCTGATCGGTCCACCACGCCGTCCTGGTGGGCCCGGGGCAGACGCCGTTGACGCGGACACCCTGGGGTGCGAACTCCTCGGAGAGACTCTTGGTGAGGCTGATCAGCGCCGCTTTGGCGGCCGTGTAGTCGACGTTGATCGACGAAGGCTGCCGGGCCAGACAGGACGAGACGTTGACGATCGCGCCGCCCCCTCGTTCGACCATCAGCGGGATCGCGGCACGGCAGGTGCGAACCGCCGAGTAGAGGTTGAACTCGAACATATCGCGCCAGTCCGTGTCGGCGAGCTCGAGGAACCCGAACCGCGGGAGCTTGACGCCGGGCGGAGGCCCGCCGGCGTTGTTGACCAGGATGTCGACGCCGCCGAAGGTCTCGACGGCGCGGGCAACGGCCTCTGCCGGCGCGCAGGGATCCATCAGGTCGGCCGGGACATGAAGCAGGCTTCCGCCGAGTGCGTCGAGTTCAGGCGTGCGGCTGCGCGACGTTGCAACCACGCTCGCGCCTTCCTGTAGCAGCGTGCGGGTGACCGCGAGACCGATGCCCTTGGAGGCGCCGGTTACCACGGCCACGCGACCGTCGAGATCGAGGTCCATGGGGTCCTCCTTATCTGTCCAGGGACCCCGTGGCAAGCGCGGCGTCCGGGTTGACTGGTTTGACTGTTTGGACTCGCGGTGGCGCGTGTGCGCGGGGCCGGTGGTTTGGGTGATGCGCGCGGGCGCCCAGCCTTATCTCGGTCCACGGCCCTCCGGGGGCCGGCGACATGATGGTTGATGGGGTGATCCCGCTTGAAGCGGTGCGGCCGCTCGGTCTTTCAGGGCCGTCCAGAGCGTCGCCGTGGCGGCAGGAGGCTGCCGGGAGCCGGCCGCGGGTGATCGGCTGATGTCGGGCTTGGGCGCGCATCGGATCGTTAGGCCGGTTGCAGCGCCTCCTCGCCGAGCTCGCGCAGTGTGTGGTAGCTGCGCTTGAGCAACCTGCGTGCGACCGACAGGCAGGCGCGATTGCCGCCCAGGCGAGCGGCGGCCTGGGCGTAGTAGTCGCGGTCGGGCGAGCCCGGGCGGCGCGCGACCTGGGCGGCCTCGAACAGCGCCCAGCGCAGCGTCGGCGGGCCCTGCCGCGAGAGGTGGCCGGGGCTGCGCCTGCGATCCGATTCGGAGACGGTGATGTCCATGCCGGCGTAGCGGACCGCGTGGCGCGAGGATGAGAAGCGGCCGACGTCGCCGAGCTCGGCCAGGATCGCCAGCGAGGTGATCTCGCCGATCCCGTAGTGGGCCTGCAGGGCCCGGCAGCCGGGCTGGCGGCGGGCGAGCGCCCGCAACTCGCGATCGAGCGGCTCCAGCTGGGCGTCGAGGCGTCGATCATCCGAAGCGCGACGTCGATCTGGCGACGGGCGGCGTCGGGTAGCTCGAGCGCCTCGAGCCAGGCGCGGCGCTCACCGACCAGCAGCTGGCGCCGGCGGGGGACGCCGTGGTGGTAGAGCTGCGCCTGGATGCGCTGCTGCCACTCGCCGCGCTGGTCTTGCAGGGTGTGGCGCAGCCGGACCTTGGAGCGCAGCTCGAGAACGTGCTCGGGCGGGATCCACGACTCGGGCACTCGCCCCGCCTGGAGCAGCTCGCGCAGACGCCGGGCATCCTGGCGATCGGTCTTGGCACGCTTCTTGGGGCCGCGCAGCGCGCTGGTCTCCGCCGGCTCGGCGAGATGCACCTCGGCACCGACCGCGCGCAGCTCCTCGACCATGAAGCGCCAGCCGGTCGTCGTCTCGAGCGCCGCCTCGATCTCCTCTCCATCCCAGCGGCTCAGCCAGCGCCGGAAGCCGAGCCGATCGGCAGGCCTGACGCGACCACGGCTCACCTCACCGGTGGCCGTGTTGAGCGCATCGAACGCGATCTGCTCTCGGTGCCGGTCAAAGGCCATAACGATCCTCATAGGGGACCTCCTCAGGCTCCGTCGATCGACGACATTCGCGCGGATCATCCGCGCCTGAGCTGAGGGGGTCCCTGGTCATGCCATCTTTCGGTGATCTCCCCAAAGGACGCGTGGGGCCGGCGAACTGTGAGATCGGTCCTTTGGGACCGGGCCCCTCGCGGGGTCGGAGTCCTCGCAATGGCCCGGCATTTGTCGGCGCGGGCCGGGGACTGGATTTGGGGGTCGTGCTTGACTAATCGAGCTTGGGGCTTACGCTTGCGGTGGACTCGTAGGCCCCGATGGGGAGGACTGCATCGCGCCTGATGGCTGGCTTAGCGTGAGGTCGCTTTGCGCGACGCTCGTCGCGCTCGCCGGCGCCGCGGCCGCCGCGCCCGCGGCGTGGGCGACGTTCCCGGGGCCGCTGAACGTGCCCTTCCCAGGGCTGAACGGCCAGCTGGCCTATGAGGCTGGCAGTGGGGCAACGCGGAACGTATTCACCATCCAGCCGCTCGCCGCGATGCCCGGAGCGGGCAACCCGCTCAATGGAAAAGACGCCCGCGCGCCCGCCCGGGACGCGACATGGTCGGCCGACGGGGGCCGAATCGCCTTCATGAGTGAGCGGGACGGCAACCCCGAGATCTACGTGATGAAGGCCGACGGCTCGGCGCAGACGCGCCTCACATTCGACCCCGCGGTCGATGCCGATCCGGCCTTCTCTCCGGATGGCACGCGGTTGGCCTTCACCAGCACGCGCGACGGAAACCCCGAGATCTACGTCATGGCCGACGACGGCTCGGCACAGACGCGCCTGACCTTCGATCCGGCGGCCGACCAGCAGGCCGACTGGTCGCCGGACGGCACACGGATCGCCTTCGAAAGCACTCGCGACGGCAACCACGAGATCTACGCCATGAACCCCGATGGCAGTGCCGTCACGAACCTGACCGTCAGCCCGGAATTCGACGCGGACCCGTCCTGGCACCCTGACGGTGCGAGCATCGCCTTCGTCTCGGGCCCGAGCGGAGCGCTGAACATCTTTACCCTTAGGCCGGGCACCGCCGGCCGGACTCGACTCACGCGCGGCCTCGACGTCCACCACCCCGCCTGGTCCCCCGATGCTCAGCAAATCGCGTTCACGAGCGTCGAGAGCACGCTCGTTATGAAGGCGGACCCACCCGGCACCGGAGTGTTCGCCGCCAACGGCGTCGACGCCGCGTGGGGGCCGCTTCCGCCCCCAACTCGAGCCCCGGAATTCAGAAAGACCATGAACGTGGAGGCCACCTCCGGCACGGTGTTCGTGCGAATGCAAGGAACCGTCGCGGCGGCCCCGCTCCGCCCCGAGGAAGCCGGCGAGATCCCCGTTGGCAGCGCTCGGTGCGATCCTGACAAGCCAGCATCGACGTGCACTGTTATCGACACCAGTGAGGGGGGCAAGCTGGAGATTAACGCGGCGACCACCGCAAGTGAACAGTCCACGAGTTCGGTTGCGGTCTCAGAGGGCCGTGCCACGCTGTCTCAGACCCGTGGCGGGGTCATCGACCTACAGCTGCCGCGCCCCCACTGCCCACCTGGCGGCGGAGAGCGGGTGCCCAACGAGTTGCACGTCCAGACCCCGCCCGAGCCGGCCGCGTCCGCTGCCAGCCGTGGCCGCTCCCTCAGGAAGAAAAAGAAGAAGCACAAGAAAGTTAGCGTCGGCGGCAGTAACAGCAAGGGAGCCCCAAAACAGACCGAGTGGACGACGGTCGACACGTGCGGGAGCACCATCACCCGCGTGAATAGCGGTGTCGTCGAGGTGACCGACTTCACGAAACCCGCTGGCTGTGCCCGGTCGCCCCGAGTGAGGTGCAAGAGGGTGCTGGTCGGGCCCGGCACGGACCAGGGGCCCAAGTACACGGCACGGCCGCGCCGGTAGCGCAGCATGCGTGAGCCACTTGAGAGCCACTGCCGGAAGGTCGTCAAGGCGATGTCACGTGGCCAGGTGGTGCCGCTACTCGGGGCCGGCGCGAACCTCTGCGACCGGCCGCCGGACACGCCCTGGGACGCGGACCGCTACCCGCCCAGCGGGGCGGAGCTGGCACGCCTCCTCGCCGATGAGTTCGGCTATCCGCTCGACGATCGCAGCGATCTCGTTCGGGTCTCCGAGTACGTTGACCTGGCCTGTGGCGAGGGCCCGCTGTACGAGTACCTGCGCGATGTCTTCGACGCCCACTATCCGCCGAACTCCCTCCACCGTTTCCTCGCGTCGCTGCCGGGGTCCCTCGAGGGAGGCGGCGACGGGCGCCGCCACCAGCTCGTCATCACCACCAACTACGACGACATCATGGAGCGGGCGTTCCGCGAGGCGGACGAGCCCTACGACGTTGTCGTCTACGCGGCGGGCGGCCCGGACCGCGGCCGCTTCGTCCACTGTCCGCCGGACGGCGACAGGCGGCTGATCGAGCGCCCCAACGAGTACACCGAGCTGTCGACGGACACGCGCTCCGTGGTCCTCAAGATCCATGGCGCGATCGACCGGCGCGACGAGTCGCTGGACAGCTTCGTGGTGAGCGAGGACCACTACATCGAGTACCTCACCCACGCGAACCTCTCCCAGCTCGTCCCGGTGAGCGTCCTCGCCCGGCTTAGGCGGAGCCACTTCCTGTTCCTGGGCTATCGGATGCGCGACTGGAACCTGCGCGTGATGCTCCACCGGATCTGGCGCGAGCGGGATCGCGGGTACCGCTCCTGGGCGGTCCAGCTCGACCCCGACGTCGTGGACGAGGAACTCTGGAGCCGACGCGAGGTTGATGTCTTGGACATGGCGTTGGACGAGTACGTGCGTCAGCTGACGCGTCAGCTCGAAGCGGGCGCCGCGGACCCCGTCCGCGCATGACCGCCTCACGGGCCTCGGAAAGGGAGCATCGCGCGCCGGTCGACGGCGGGCGGAGGGACGGCGCGCCGCGGTCCTCGCCGTACCGCGGCCTCGAGAGCTACACGGAGTCGGACGACGACGCCGCCATGTTTTTCGGCCGTGACGCGGAGCTCGAGGTGGCAGCGGCGAACTTGTTTGCGTCCCGCCTCACAGTGCTATATGGGTCGAGCGGGGTTGGCAAGAGCTCGTTCCTGCGCGCCGGGCTGCTCCACCGCCTGCGCCTGACGACCGCGAGCGAGCCGAGCGACCTCGGGGCGCCGGGCACGGTCGTGGTGATGCTCGACGAGTGGCTGGGCGACCCGGCCGCCGACATGTGGCGCCTGGTCGCGCGCGCGACCCTGGGGAGCGTCGGCGGCTCTGGCCAAGAACTCCGTGGGCGCCCGTTGCACGAGGCCCTCGACGACCTCAGCCGGGACCGAAACGTCGAGTTCCTGGTCGTGCTGGACCAGTTCGAGCAGTACCTGGCCGCCCACCCGCCGGACTCCGGCGACCGCTTCGGCGAGGAGCTGCCCCGTCTCGTCGCCGACCGAGACCTGCCCCTCCGGCTCCTGCTCGGCATCCGCGACGACGCCCTCGCCGGCCTCGACCGCTTCAAGGGCCGGATACCGGAGCTGTTCGACAACTACCTGCGCCTCGACAAGCTCGGCCCCAAAGCGGCTCGCGAGGCGATTGAGGGTCCAATCGAGCGCTGGAACTCCGGCGCCCCCGAGCCGGTCGACCTCGAGGACGGCCTCGTCGACGAGGTGCTCCGCCAGCTGGCGTCGCTCGCGTCCGCGGCCGCGCCGTCGGACGACGCGCGGATCGAGCCGGCGCACCTTCAGCTCGTCATGGCCAGGCTCTGGGCGGCGGAGGCTGCGGCCAGCAGCACGACGCTGCGGCTCACGACGCTCGAGAGCCTGGGCGGCGCGGCGACGATCGTCCGCACCCATGTGCAGGGCGCGATGAGCTCGCTTCCGGCGCGCGACCAGCGGCTGGCCGCCCAGTTGCTGCGCTACCTCGTCACGCCGTCGGGCGCCAAGGTCCGCCACGTCGCGAGCGACCTGGCCGCGTACGTGGACCGGCCGGAGCCCCAAGTGCGTGGGCTGCTCGAGCGGCTCTCTTCCGGAGATCTACGCATCCTGCGACCGGCGCCGCCTCCGCCCGGATCGAGCGCCCCAGCCGCCTATGAGGTCTTCCACGACGTGCTGACCGGTGCCCTGCTCGACTGGCGCTCCCGCTTCGAGCGGCGCCGCCTGGAGGCACGCGCGAGGCGCCTGCTGCACGCGCTCGTGGCGGTCAGCGCTCTCGCGATCACGCTTACCGTCTACCTCTGGAATCCCGGATTCCTCCGACGGATCGAGCTAGATACCGTAGATGTGCGATTCGCCGTGCGCGGGGAGACGGCCACACCGCGAGACATGGCGCTCGTGGCAGTCGACGACGCCACGCTACGAGAGTTCGAGGCTGTGGACGGCGTCCTTCCGCGCGAGCTACATGGGCGCCTCATCGATCGTGTGAACGCCGGCCGGCCGCGCGCGATCGCGGAGGACATCACGTTCGAGGGACCGGGACCAAGCCCGGCGGGCGACCGCTCCCTGATCGCCGCCATGCGGCGCGCGCGTCCGCGCCTCGTGGTCGCCTCACCGTTTACCTTCACCGTCCGCGACGGCAAGGTCGAGCCTGGGGCGGTGCTCGGCCGGGATCGCTTCTTCGAAGACAACAGGATCCGGTTCGGCTGGCCGGGACTGCCGAACGACCCCGAGGAGGTAATCAGGCGCATCTACTACGAGGTCACGCCGGAAACCGGCGCTGACCCCGGCAAACCCCTCCCGACACTCGCCGCAGAAACCGCCGAGGTGTCAGGCGTCGACCTGGACAAGCTCCCGGACGGGGCCCGCCGGCGTGCCCTCGGCGGCCAGCCGCGAAGCACGACGTGGATCGACTACCACGGCGGGCCGGGGACGTTCCGCGCCGTGTCTGCACGGGACGTCCTGTCGGGCCGCGTGCCATCGGATACATTCCGCGACAAGGTGGTCGTGATCGGTGTGGTCGGGGGGACGGGCGTCACGGACGTGCATCGCACCGCAGTGGAAGAGGACCGCGCTATGCAGGGCCTGGAGGTCCACGCCAACGCGATCTCCACGATGCTCCGCGGCGCGCCGCTGCGCGACGTCCCGCGCATCGTCGACGTGCTCCTAATCGTCGCGCTCGGGCTGGTGCCCCTCCTCGCCTGGACGCTACGATCGTGGCCAGCCAGAGTGGCCGTAGTGGTGGGGGCGGCGCTGGTCTTCCTGGTCGGGGCCTACCTGCTCTTCGCTGCAGGCGAGCTCGTCGCCGTGGTCGCGCCGCTGTTCGCGCTCACCCTCGCGACGCTCGGGATTCTTCTGGTACAGGCGGTCCAGACGTGGAGGCGCCATAGGGGCGCGCGCCGGCGACCTGACGTACCGCCCGGCGACCCAGCGGCTATCACGCCCGGCTGAGGTCCCGCGTGTAGCGAACTCGATGTGCGTCGAGTGTCTCCACGAGCTCGCATAGCAAGTGCTGCGCGTCGCGCAACCGCACCTGGGCTGACTCCTCGGCAACCTCGTTGCGCAACCGCTCGAGCGAGGGTGCGAACGTGTCCTCGCAGCGTTCGCGGAACGATGCGTAGCCCATGCAGAGCACCTTGCCGTGCTGTTCGACGATCATGAGCTCACCCAGCGCACGTTGCTCGTCGCTCCAAATCATCAAGGCGGGACCCCAGTCGTCGCGGAGAAAGCACCTTGCGATTTCCGATTGCAACTGCGCGACGCGGCGTGTGTCGTCGTCCTCGGGGAAGCTGAGGAACTGGATATCGCGGCGCAGGAGCTCGGTCCAGCCGAAGTACTGCGCCAGCCGAAAAAGGGTCGTTCTCAGCGCGTCCTCGGCGCGCTCGCCGGCGCCGAACTTAGCGAAGAAGTCCAGTCGCAGGATGTTGTAGAACCGGCTCTGGAGGTCGAACGCTGCGGCGGCCAGCGGCTCGCGGTAGCGCGTCAGGACCTCCTCGGCACGCAGATCGCGGTCGAACAGGGCTGCGCGCCTGTTCTGCTCCGTCTCGAGCTCGTGGTTGAGTCGCGCGAGGCGCTCGTCGGTCCGCGATTGCCGCAAGGCGACGAAAGCGCTCACGACCGTCGCAAGGACCCCGCCGGCGAACCCGATCCACGCCGCTGTCATGTAGCGAACCTCGGGCGGCCGTCGGCGCCCACATGGCTCACCTTGGTGCTCATCCGCAGCACGTGCTGGATGTCGCCCTCACGGTGAGATCGTCTCAGTTCGCGAGAGCCGCCGTGGATTCTCGAACACTGCTCACGGGTCGATCAGCACGCCCGGGTTGAGGATGCCCGCCGGGTCGACGGCGGCCTTGGCTGCGCGCAGGGCCGCCGCGAACGGCTCCGGCCTCTGGCGGTCGTACCACCGGCGATGGTCCCGTCCGACCGCGTGGTGGTGGGTGATCGTGCCCCCGGCGGCGGCGATCGCGTCGGACGCCGCCCGTTTCACTTCGTCCCACTGATCGAGCTCCGAGCCGCGGCGAGCGGGGGCGAGCACCGTGAGGTAGGGAGCGGCGCCATCCGGGTAGACGTGCGTGATCCGGCAGGTGACGCGCCCCCGCCCGAGCGCCGCCTCGGTGCGCTCGTGCACCGCGGCCACGAACGTGTCCAGGCGGTCCCACGTGATCGCTGTCTCGAAGGTCTCGGCGAGGATGCCGGCGGCGACCATGGTGTCGCGGAGATACGGCATCTGCAGGAAGGCCTCGCGCCACGCGCCCTCCGCTTCGCGGCGCTCCCCCACCGCCGGCGCCGCGGGCAGCTCGCCGCCGTGATCACGGCAGCACTCGAGCGCCCGCTCCATCCACGCGTCGAGTGGGTGGTCGGGGGACTCGAAGCCGAGCACCAACAGGGCCCTGCCCTCGGGGGCGGCGCCGGTGAAGGCGGCCTCGGCGGGGTCGAGCAGCCGGCAGTTCGAGGGATGGAGGCCCGACTGCCCCAGCGCGCGGACCGCGCGGGCGCCGTCGCCGAAGCCGGGGAAGAGCACGCCCGCCGACGCCTTGAAGCGCGGCGCCGCCTGCACTCGCACCCAGGCTTCCGTGATCACGCCGAGAATGCCCTCCGATCCGATCAGCATGCGGTCCGGGCTCGGCCCGGCGCCGGAGCTGGGCAGTCGCCGGCTCTCCCAGACGCCGCTCGGGGTCAGCGCCCGCGCCGACTCGACGAAGTCGTCGATGTGGGTGTGAAGGGTCGCGAAGTGGCCCCCGGAGCGGGTGGCGATCCAGCCTCCGAGCGTCGAGAGCCCGAAC
>Ga0081538_10003202_pt1 | contig 15550 bp, 18 predicted proteins | sample TabmetS5T2R1_FD_71022 | JGI IMG/M metagenome (GOLD analysis project Ga0081538, IMG submission 71022) | Tabebuia heterophylla rhizosphere microbial communities from the University of Puerto Rico - S5T2R1 | ecosystem: Host-associated > Plants > Roots > Rhizosphere ... | reverse complement strand
CGGCGCTAGCCACTCTTCGACGGGTGGTGACGGTCGGCCGATTCCCTCGTATTCGAAGCCGGCCTGCCGCACGGTCTCGGGATCGAGAAGGTTGCGGCCGTCGACGATTAGTGGCGTCCTCATCGCGGTTCGTACTTGGGGCCGTGGGAATGCCTTCAGCTCGTTCCATTCGGTGACGATTACGGCGGCGTCCGCCTCGGAGACGGCCTCGAGGAGGTCGTCGCAGAGTTGAACCCCTGGGAGGTTGGGTCGTGCGGCTTCGATCGCGACGGGATCCCACGCCCGGACGTGCGCTCCCTCGGCGAGTAGGCGCAGGGCCAAGACGAGGCTCGATGCCTCGCGAATGTCGTTCGTATCGGGCTTGAAGGCGAGTCCGAGGAGCACGACGGTTCGATCGCGAAGGCTTCCGAGATGTTTTCGCAGTTTTCCGACGACCCGCCGTTTCTGCAGCTCGTTGACTTCGATCACGGCTGTCAAGAGTTGAAAGTGGTAGCCCGAGTTGCCGGCCAGCTGCTTCAGGGCGGAGACGTCCTTGGGGAAGCAGGAGCCGCCATAGCCGATGCCGGCCCGGAGGAAGTGAGGTCCGATGCGCCGGTCGAGGCCCATTCCGTCGGCAACCAGCGTGACGTCGGCGCCCACCTGCTCGCACACGTTGGCGATCTCGTTGATGAACGAGATCTTGGTGGCGAGAAAGGCATTCGACGCGTACTTGATCATCTCCGCCGATGTGACATCGGCGCGCACGACGGGGGCGCCAAGCTGCCCGTGGAGCTGTGCTACCCGGTCGCCTTCCTCGCCTCGGAACGAGCCCACGACGATTCGGTCGGGCCGCATGAAGTTGGCGACGGCAGTGCCCTCGGCGAGAAACTCGGGATTCGAGACGTACCCGACATGCGAGAGCCCCCGCGCGTCCAGCCACGCGCGCACCCGCTCGCCCGTGCCTGGTGGAACGGTGCTTTTCATGATCAGCACGAGCCCGTCTCTGGTGTCCGGCAGCTCGTCGACGACCCGCCAGACGCCACTCAGATCCGCATCGCCCGAGTAGGTGGGTGGAGTCCCGACGCAGACGAAGGCAAGCCCGGCCCTTTCGAACACCTCAGCCGAGCTGGTGGTGAACCGGAGGCGATCGCGATTCCGGTCGAGCAACTCCCCGAGACCCGGCTCGTAAATCGGCACTCGCCCAGACTCGAGCTCCGCAATCCGCGCGGGCTCGACGTCGCACACGATCACTTCGTGACCGAGATCGGCGAAGCAGGCGGCCGTGACGAGACCCACCCACCCGGCACCGATAACGCCGACCGGCTCCCTCATCCGCCAACCGCCGGGCTCTTCGAGAAACAGTGGGTCGGTGAGGTCGTGGTGATTGAACCGAAAGTCCGAGCCGTTCCCGATGTGTTGAATGTTCTCAAGCGACCCGGTATCGAGGTTGTCAATGCAGACGACGCGATGGCCGTCGCCGAGAAGGAAGTCACACACAAGTGCGAGCCCAGGAAGCCCGCACCGCCTGTCACGACCGCAGTAGCCACGCCGCAGCCCCTAGTGGTTCGCCGGGACAGTGAAGGGCCAGAGCCTAGCGCGAAGCGAGGTGAATTTCTAGTGAAAGCCGAGTGTGGATCTCGAGTGGCGGTCAGCCTCCGCGGGACGAATCCGGAGAAGGCTGACGCTGACGAGGGCCTTCACCAGCCGGGTGGCTCTGGACGGACCGCTCGTCACGCTCGAGCTCGGCGCGGTACCAATCGACGGTCGACCGTAACCCCTCGGTGAGCGTCCTTCGGGGCTGCCAGCCGAGGAGGTGCTTCGTCCGTTCGACGTCGGCAGCTTGGACGATCTCGAGCGGGCGCTCCGGGAGCGCTCCGAAATCGGGCTCGACTCCTATGCCCACTGTCTCGACGATCCGTTCCATGATCGCCCTCATCGTGACGAGCTCTCCCGTGCCGATGTCCAGCGAGGCGCCGGCGAAACCTCCCGGGAGGATGCGGCGATGAACGCATCGACCACGTCGTCGACGTAGACCCAGTCGACCGGGCGGGACCAGTCGACAGCCTCGGCCGCTCCGCTTGCAGAAGCGAGGTGACGACGTAGGGCACGAGCTTCGTGCGGTTGTGCTGCCCCGGGGCCGTAGAGCATGAAGACGCGAAGGTGCACGACCTGAAGTCCGTGCAGCGCGTGAAGCATGCGTGCGAACGAGCCGACCGCGAGCTTCGCGGCCGCATACGGCGAGGCGGGCACGGGATCCTCCGCAGCGAGCTCGGGTGCTGAAAGGGTCAGAGCACTCGCGCCTCTGGAGCGCCGCGTCCTGGGAAGGTTTTCATAACGCCCGAAGGGGAACGTCCCGCTCGTGTCTTGAGTCTTCGAGGGTTGCAAAGGGGTTGATGTTGTTGTTGGAGCGAATGCGGACTGGTTTGCGTGAGATGCCGTCCAACGCTGCCTGGCTGCTTGGCCAGGCCTTGAGCCCTGTCGAGGCGGCCGGGGACGTGGCCGGGTCGGCTGCGGCGGGCGCTCGCGACCGACGTCGGAGAGTAGCGGCCGCCGTGGTGGACGCCACGCCCTTCGGCGGGGACTCGGTCGAGATCCGAGCGCGGCGTGCCCAAGAGGCCGCCGAGCGTGCTCGGGAAGCCGAAGAGCGAGCCCTGGAGGCAGCGCGGGAGTCCAAGGCTCGCGCTGCCCACGCGCGACATGTCAGCGAGCGTGGTCACGCCCGGATGACGGAGGTGGAGCGCGAGACGAGTCGGGACGTCAAGCAGCGGGTTGCAGAAGCTCAGAAGGCGGCCAACGAGTTCGTGCGACGGGAGCGCCAAGCTGCCGAGGCGGATGCAGCGGAGGATCGGCAGGAGGTCCAGGACGAAGTCGACGAGGAGGTCGAGGAAGCGCGGCTTGACGCCGAAGAGGCCCAGCAACACGCCGAGGAGCTCGTCGAAGAAGCCACCGAGGCGCTCGCCGAGGCCAGGCGGCTGGCGGACGAGGCGTCTCAGGCTGCGCGCGCCGCGGCCGAGGAGGCCAATCGCCAGGCGCAGCAGCTCGCCGACCAAGCGGAGCAGCATGCGAGCGACGCCAAGGCAGGAGTGAAAGAGACCGAGCAGCTCCGCGAACACTTGGCGGCGGCTGCAAGACACGCCGCGCGCGAGCTCAACCGGGAGACGGCGAACGGCGGCCTGGAGTCCTACAACAAGCCGGAGCTGGTCGATCTTGCAACCAGCATCGGCATCCAAGGACGGTCGAGCATGACCAAGGGCGAGCTCGTCGAGGCAATCACTAAGGCCTCTCGCAAACGCTAGAACAGGAGTCTTCGAGTGAGAATCTTCACAAGGAAGAGCGAACGGGAGCGGCTCACCGATTCGGTAAGCGATTCGCTCGGCGAGATGAGCGACCGCTTGACCAAGAGCAGGCTGCTCAAGGCCGGCTTGATCGCCGGCGGCCTCGCAGGCCTCACGGTCGGAAGTGCCGGCATCTCATCGCTCCGGCGGCGCAACGAGGGTCACGATTCCTGAACCTCACGAAGGGCCGGGGGCGAGCGATGCCTAGATCGTCGAGGGCCACAGCTCCGGCCTGGCTAACAGCGGTTCCCGATCCGAGGAAACGCCTCTCGGACGGAGTTCTCGTCGAGGCCTGCATCCGTGCCCGCTTGATGGGCATGCCGCTCTTGAAGATCGAAGGGACGATTGTTCTTGCGCCGGCCGGACTGACAGCCCCGGCCACTGCTCCGCGTGACCTGCCGATCCAAAGCTCCGCGCGGTCATCCCACGCCGCATCGACGCGCTCGGGAGTCCCCGGGCAAGGGCGGCTGACCGAGGCTGTACGGACGATCAACGAGGGAGCCGAGCTCCTCGCCGACGCGCGACGCAACGGCTCCTAGATCAAGTTCGCGAAGCCTCGGCGGCGAGGAGGACTACCCAGCGGCGTTCGCGCTCGGGATCGCCGAGGTGATGGGCAGGGCGTTACCGCGATTCGAAAGGGTCGACAAGCGGACGTCGACCTCACCGAGGCCCAAGCCGTGCCTGCCTGGCCGGGCTTCGCGGAACTCGGCCGGAGCCGGCCGCCCACGCGCTCGCGGATCTTGCCCACCGCCGCGATCTTGCACGAGCCAGCGAGGCCCTAAACAGGTGGGGCGCAAGTCGCGTTCGGGACGCGGGCCGCTAGGAAGGCACCCGGATCGTCCAGTTGCCGATCGCGTTGACCGTCAGCTTGTGACGCCCGGAGGGAACCTCGGTGTTTCCGGAGTGAGCCTGTGAGTTGACGAAGACCGAGAAATCGCCGGTCCACAACTGGAACAGGTCGCCCTCGTTGGTCCACCTGAGTTTTCCGCCGCTCGTTCTGATCGTGACCGTCTTGGAGCCGTTGCCCTTGTAGACACGCTTGGTCGTGGCCGCTGGCTCCGGCTCCGGCTCTGGCACTGGCTCCGCCGTGCCCGAGGAGCCAGCGGCGCCGGTGCCGACGCCGACAAAGAAGAGCGCCGTGCCGATGACCACCGCCTTCCAATGCTGCCGCAACCACTTCACCGCAACTACAAGTATCTCGCGCTGCAAGGCGGGAAGGAACCGCCCAGCCGTCTAGGCCGGGCGCGGGCCGCAAGGGGTGACGGAATCTCGGAATGGATGACGACTCCGCCTTCAGCCTGGCCGACTTCGACCGCTACATCGAGGAGCACGGGGTCGCGTGCCGGGCCGCAGCGCCGCTCTAGCGATGGAGAGCCTTTCCTGAGACCATCGCAGAGACGGGCGCCGACTACGCGCTCTCCCAGGGATGTGTGTATTCACGCATGTCCCTGTTCCCCCGGCTTGGCCGCAGGCCGGTGGAACAAGCGCAAGATCGGCGCCCGTCGCATCCGACGTTTCCTGCCTTCTCCAAGCGGGCAGATTCGGTTGGGCGCCGAGCTGCTGCGGCCGGCGCCGGCGCCCGATGCCTTCCACTCCTGGGCCGGACGGTGAACTGACCCCGATCGGCTCCATCCCTGCCCGGCCAAGGTGACCTAGTACGAATCCCGGGCGCTGGCTGAGCTCATCCGTCGTCGCGGGCTCGAGCGGGCGAGCGAGGTGCCGATCCGGTGGGGGCCGCTAGAGGGGCACAGATTGGACCACGGGCGGTCTACGCTCCGCGCAAGAACCGACGGGTTCAAGCGTCATTAAGAGTTAGCGGAGCCGGGCTGAAGCCGCGCCGTCGTTAGGGGGACAATAGCCTCGGCGCCTCGCGACTACGGGGGCCCGGCTCCGCACGGCCTATGTTAGATCTGGCTCGACGCTTCCTGCCCTAGCTTCGCAGGCAAGGAAGCTGGGGCGCGGCCGCAAGGACTCCCTAGAACTTCCCTGCCCAAGCGCCGGCGAGGTCAGGAAGACGATCTCCACGTACATGGGCCACAGCTCTATCACGATCACCTATGACCGCTACGGGCACCTGATGCCTGGCAACGAGGAAGAGGCTGCCGGGCTCCTGGACGCCTACCTTGCGGGCCAGAAATGGGCCAGTGAGGGCCAGAGATAGGTGGATCTCAGCGGACTTGTGCAGACAACCGTTCTCCTAGAACACCCGTTCCGAAAGCGCTGGTAGGTTGCCGCTTTCGGTGTGGATAGAGGGAATGGCCCCGGGAGGGATCGAACCTCCGCACGCGGATTCGAAGTCCGCCGCTCTATCCACTGAGCTACGGGGCCCGCGACGAGTGTAGCCCGGCGCGTCGCTCAGGCTTTGGCCGGGGCCTGGAGATTGACCTCGGCGGGCTCACCGCGACGGAGCTCGCGGCTTCGCTCCGCCTCGGCGTTGACCTCCGCTCCGAAGAGGATCGCGAGGGCGGAGAGCCAGAGCCAGGTGAGCATGATGATCACGGCGGCCAGCGAGCCCCAAGCCTTGTTGTACGAGCTGAACATGCTGACGTAGACGGCGAAGAGCCCGGACGCGACGAGCCAGATCACCACGGCGAGAACCGAGCCCGGAGTGAGGAAGCGCCAGCGTGGATGGTCGACGTTCGGGCCCAGGTAGAGGAGCCAGGCGAAGGCGAAGAGAAGGCCGAGAAGCAGGACCGGCCACTGCAGGGTCCACCAGATCCACCCGAAGACGCCTTCGAGGTCGAGCAGCCCGCCGAGCCAGTCCGCGATCACGGGGCCCAGGACGAGCAGCCCGAACGAGAGCGCAAGGGCGAGGAGGAGGAAGAAGAGCATGCCCAGGGCGGTGAATCGTTGCCTGACGAAGCCGCGTGTCTCGTCACGGTCGTAGACCCTGTTGAGGCCGCGCATCAGTGCGTTCAAGGCGCCGGTCGTCGTCCAGAGGGCAAGCAGGAAGCCGACGATGATCAGCACGAGCCCGCCGTTCTGGTTCTCGGTCGCCCGCGTGAGGCTGTCCTCGAGGAGGGTGATCACCTCCGCGGGAACGACGCCCTCGAGCCGGTTCATCATCGACTCGATCGTGTCTGTGCCCGCGGTGAGGGAGAAGACGCCGACGGCCACGAGGAGCGCTGCCGGGATGGCGAGGAAGGCGTAGTAGGCCAGCGCGGCGGCGATGTCCGTGACGTTGTCGTCCTTCGTCTCCTTGGCAGCCCGGACGACGATCGCCTTCCAGTCGCGAGCCGAGAGGTCCCGAATACCGGGGTTGCGAACCTCGGGCTCGGTCCGCTCGGGCTGGGGTGGTGGCTTTTCCGGAGGCGCGCCGGACCGTTCCATACTGCTCGTTGTACCGCTCGCTATCGTCTTTCTAACGCGGGCGTGGCGGAACTGGCAGACGCAACGGGTTTAGGTCCCGTTGGGCGCAAGCCCTTGGAGGTTCGAGTCCTCTCGCCCGCATCGCTCACCTGAGCAGGGAATTTCGTTACACCCCGCTCGTGTCGGCGTCCGATAGCTGCCCAAACGTCTCATCGAAGGCATCCAGGAGCTCGCGCTCCCGCTCCTCCGCGTCGGGCGCCAGGTGCCCGTAGGTCACGTCGATCATCGCCAGCGACGTGCCCATGCGGCGGCTGAGGGCGAACAGGGAGACGCCAGCTGCGAGGCTCCAAGTCGCGTATGTGTGGCGGCAGTCGTAGATCCGGCGATGCTCGATGCCGGCTGCCGCAAGCGCGGGCTTCCAGTCCCGTGAGCGCCACTTTCCGAGCTCGATGTAGCCGCCTCTCGACGCCGGGAACAGCAGCGGCGTGTCCAGTCTCGGCGGGAGGCCGTCGAGGGCGTCGAAGACACGCTGGCGCAGCGGCACGCGCCGTCTCTGTCGGCTCGACTTCCCGCACGCTTTCAGGACGCCCTGGGAGTAGACGCGCTCCACGGTGACGACGCGGGCCTCTCGGTCAACGTCGCGCCGCTCGAGGGCTATCCACTCCTCGGGCCGAAGGCCGGTGCCTACTGCAAACGTGACGATGGGGCCGAACCGCGGGCCGAGCTCGGTGGCGATCGCCTCGACTTCCTCCCACGACTCGAACGGGCGGATCTCGGGCGCCTTTGGCTTCGGGTTGCGAATTCCGGCGGCAGGGTTTCGCTCGATCATTTGCCACTCGACGGCCTGCCGAAGCACCTGCTTTAGCGAGCGAAAGACGCCATGACGGGCGCCTTCGGAGAGTGAGGCCCGCCAGGTCGCAAGGTCGGCGGGGACGAGCAGTTCGAGCGGAACGTCTCCGAACACGCGCGTGGCCTGCCGGAGGTCCGAGCGGAGTTTCCTGATCGTCGCCGGGTCAGCCTGATGCGTGTCGACGTAGCGGTCGATGAGGTTTGACAGCGTGATCGTCTCGCGGTAGAGGCCGCCGAGACGCATGCGGCGTAGCTCCTCGTCGAGCACGGCGCGGGCTTCGCTGCGGGTGCGGAAGCCTCCCACCTGGCGGCGCTTGCCAGCGGCGTCTCGATAACGGTAGGCCCAGGAGTCGGCAAGCTTGAGGACTTGTCCCCGCTGGACGCTAGGCACGGTGGGCCTCCGAGTAGTACAAGCGATCAAGCCGACTTAGCGGCCGCCGCTCGGTCTTCCAGCGGATCTTGCCCTCGTGATCCTCCCGACGCGAGACGATGATCAGCGCCCGGCCGTCCTCCGAGAGGTAGCGGCGGTCTTCGACCCAGGTACCCCAGCTCATGGCTTCCCTCCTTGAATCGGGCTAGGTGACAGTTGTGATACTACGCGGTCGGGCGAGCGCTTTGAAGGGCTAGGTGACGCTTCCCTCCTAGCGTTCGCCCGCCTTTCCTCGAGCCACGCCTCGACTTCGCTTGGGCGGAAGCGCAGGCGACCGCCAAGCTTGAAGCCCGGCAGCTTCCCCGCCTCGTACCAGTCGACGATCGTGCCGGGAGCGAAGCCGAGGAGTTCGGCAACCTGGCGAGCGGTGAGGAGCGGCTCTTTCACGCTCGCGCCTTCGGTCGAGGCGTGCCGGGTGTCGGGCCCGGTTTCGGCATCGGCAAGTCGTCGTCTTTGAGCGGAAGCCTGCGCTCAGTGTCCGGTCCGAACGCTGCCCGAATCGCCGGGTCGGGCAGGAGCACCCACGCTCGACCGTGGCGCTCGACGAACCCGGCAGCCACGAAGGGGGCGAGCAGGTCACCATTCAGCGGCTTCGCTCTTGCTGCCAGAGCCACGGGCGCCGTCCGCCGTCCGAGCTCTGCGGCCGTGAGGCCATCCGGCACCTTCCGCCGGCCAGGCTTGCACCGTTCCGAGCAGTAGCGACGTGGGCGACCGGTCGCAGCGCGCTCGATCGGGTTTCCGCAGCCGGGGCGGGCGCAGGTCACAGACCGACCGCCCTTCTGGCAGCTGGCGAAACGGCCGGGCAGTCCGGCTCATGCCTCCAGACGACGTGGCCGATGCCGAACTCGTCGACTCCGGCGAAACGCGCGACGGCGCCGCAGGCGCACTGGCCGCTCGTTGTCGCGGCGTTGAGGATTTCCAGAGCGAGCCGCTCAGCGGTGGTGGCTCCCTTGCGCGGCTCCGGGACAAGCACGAGCACGCGTGGTCGGCGGGCCGGCGGGACGCGGGCGCGTCGTCCACGGCTCACAGGGAAACTCCGGGGACGAAGTCAAGGGACGAGTTCAGTTCGTCCAATCGACCTCGTCCCTCCCTGTAAGGGAGGGGGACGACGGGACGAGGTCGAATTTGGGGGGACGAACCCGCCCCGGGACGAGCTGGGGACGAGCTGGGGACGAGGTCGTTAGTCGCCATCGTCGTTAGTCGCCATCGTCGAACCCCTCTCGGAAGGGGCGAATGGACGTCACGTGTCGGGCTCCGCGAGGTCCAGGCGTCTCCTCCAGGAAGCCTTCTTCGACGAGGCGGTCCATCGCCTCGCGGACGTATTGCGCCTTCCCCTCGACGGCCTCCTCGACGGCCGAGCGCGTCACCTTCTCCTCGGCGACGTGCGCCCCGACGAAGCGTGACACCTTCTCCATAAGGCGGGTCGGGCGGAAGACAGCGCCGTCCTTTGCGTCACTCGAAGCAGGTCGCCATGTCCAGGCAACGGCGCCCGTCTCGGCGTCGCTTCGGAGCTCCAATTCGGCCGCTCGCGGACGCGGTAGCCATCCGCGTCGGTCTTTGTGGGTGACGACCCGAGCGAGGCCCGTCCTGCCGCGCCCGAAGGGGTGGACAAGCTCGAATCCGAGCGCGACCTCGGCGAGGCCGATCTTCCGCTGCGAGCCGATCGCCCAGCGCCCCCGGGCCTGCTTGTCCTTGCTGACGTGATCGAGAACGACGACGGCCGCTCCGGTCGTGCGTAGCGGATCGACGACCGTCCGGTAGAAGCGGCTGACCTCGATCGTCGAGTTGGGATCGAGGCCGTGTAGCTCGAGGAGTGCGTCGAACGAGTCGAGCACGACGAGCGTCGGGCGCAGTTTGCCGAGCATCTGCTCGACATCGGCGAGAATCGCAGCATCCTTCGTCAGCGGCACGCTCGGCTCGATGTAGGCGATGCGGTCGAGGTCGTCCTCGGAGAGGCCGAGCGCGAGGAACCGCTCGCGCATCTCGCGGGCGCCGTTCTCGGCGTCGATGTAGACGATGTTGTTCCCGGCTGCGACCTCCTCGACCGCCAACGCTGCAGCCCCCCAGGTCTTGACCGCTTCCGGCTCGCCGAAGAAGACGTGGCGCAGGCCCGCGTAGGCGAGCCCGCCGATGGTCGGACGTGGCGCCGGCTCGAGCCCGAACTCGCGCAGGTTGAGCGGTCTCCAGGAGTGCGGCTCGTTAGTCGGGTCGTCAGTCACGCTCGACTGCGGTTCGGGCTCACACCCGTTGGGGCTTGTGACGAGCACTCGAAGGGCGAGCTCATCGGTGAGCACGAGCGGCGGACCCTCGGGCCTCTCGTCGATCCGCTCGAGCACGTCGCGCTTCAGGCGTGAGCGGTCGACTGGCAGACCATGCACGAGCCCGCCCCACGCCTCGGGATCGGCCGCGAGCAGCATCCCGGCGGTGATCCTCCGGTCCTCGGCGTCGCTCACGCACACCCCCGGACCGTGCGAAGGGAGTACCCGGCTACACCGGGTGGGTCGCTGCCGTCGCTAGATGATGAGGACGGGCCGTCGCGGCTGCTGGAGCGGCGGACGCGTGAAGTTCGCCGTTCGCGGGGAGCGCTGAATCGGACGAGACGACCACGCGGCGGGGTCGGCACCCAGCGAGGAGAACGCTGCCACCTTGGAGGTCCCAGATCGAGGCAGACGCGTCGGCGAATATCGAACTCCTGCCAGACCGGCATTTCGGCGTATAGCCACCACCACGGCTTGTCGCGCGCGTCTACTTCGGGAGACATGTCGGCGTCGTCGTGTGCATGAGAGCTCTTTCATTGTAGGAGCCAAGCAAGCCGACTCCGACAACGACGAACGGCCCCGAGGGGCCGCCGCCGGCTCTTGCACAACAACGCTGACGGCTTGAAGTCTAGGGATCGCCCCCGAAGATGCGCCGAAACCGGGCGAGCGCAGTTTCGGACGGGAAAGTTGGGCGCCGCGTGGCGACCTTGAATTTCGTTACACCGCCCTCCGCGGCCCGTAGGAATTCGGCCAGACCAACCGAGGAAGACTTTGCATCACCCCCTGATGCAGTACGGGTCTCGGCGGACCGCCCTAATGGAGGCAGGGTCTTCTGTCGCCCAATCGCATTGGGTAGATCAAACTGACCGGAAGGTGGGCGCGCGGACGCCAGGATCGACCTCCATGAGGTGAGTGCGGGCCCCTCGCTGCGGTCAGGGGCTCGTCCTCCACGGCTTTCTACTGGAGCCCGACTGGCAGGATCTTAGGCGTGGCCGATGATTCCGCCCTCTCGCTGGCCGACTTCGACCGCTACGTCGAGGGACGCGGCATCCCCTCGGAGCACTACCCGGCGGCGTTCGCGCTCTGGCTCGCCGAAGTTACGGGCGGCCCGGTGCCGCGGTTCGAGAAGGTGGAGCGGGAGGAGCCGGCGGACGGCGTCGTGATCGAGGGCGATGATCTCTAGGCCGGGGGACGCGGCGGCCCGTAGCTGGGCGGGAAGACGATGCGGCCGACGTCGAGGCTGTCGACCGTGAGAGAGCGCAGTCCTACGCGAGCAGCACGACGACGCCGAGACCGACGACTCCGGCCAGGACGACGGTCAGCGCGAGAATCCTCAGCTTTCGGCGGCGAACGGCCACGGCGCCCCCCGCCCGCGACGGATCCGAGCGCTGCGGTGCGAGAGAGAGGAGCAGAAGCAGGCAGCCGATTCCACCCAGGAGGAGCACTAGGAGGAGCAGCCAGTCGAGCGGGCTCGACGGGGGAATGGGCGACGGAAGCGGTCCCCACGGTGTCCTGCCGCCCGCCTCCCCTCGGCTGCCGGCCGGCGACCGGGCGGGGTCCGCCGGGCGAGACTCCGAGCTTGCGCGGGCGCTGGCGATCCCACCTCCGCGGGCTCCCGCCGAGCCGGTGTCAGCGGACTGTCCAGGAGACCGCGCCGCGCCGACGTTCTCGCCCGAGATCTGGCGGTCGAGGCGCCTGAGGAGCCTGCGAAGCGCCTGCGCTGCCGGTCGCTCGCGTGCGGTCAGTCCACCCCGCTCGAGTCGCCGGATCTCCGTCCGGATGAGGCGGGCGACTCGCTCGCGAAGCTCGGCTGGGGCCGAGGCGAGCAGAGCGCGAAGCCGGGCGCCGGCGACGCGCGGGCTTTGTCCCAGCTCGAGCCGCTCGAGAAGGAGCTCGTACCGACGAGGAAGTCGGTCGAAACGCGAGTGGAACGTCCTGCCCGGGCGCACCCCGGAAGAGCCGCCCGCAAGGGCCTGGGCGCCGCCGGAAAGGGCGTCCGTCGCTGCGGAGTCCGTTGCTCGCGAGCCGCCGGCCCCGCCGCCCTCGGTTGCGGTATCGGTCGGTTCGGAGACGACCGTCGTCTGCGCCGTGACCGACGAGACGACCGAGGTGACGGCGTCGATCGGCCCGGTCTGCAGCCCTCCCACCGCCGCGCCGCTCAGCAGGCCACAGGACGCGATCAGCGCGAGGAGAAAGCTTCGTAGCATTCCGACCCCTTCCAACCACGGGGATACCCGCTGGCGATGCGGCCAAACCGGTCACCTCATGTGTCGAAGCGGCAAGTCGCGAGCGAGCGGCGGAATAGAACAGATTGGCCAGGACGCGGGCCGCAAGGACTCCCTAGGACTACCCTGCCCACGCCCCGGCTAGGTGACGTTACGCCGCCGCGAGCCGGCTGCCTAGATGGCCGTTTCGGCCCCGACCGCTAGAACCACTTTCGCCAGAACAACCTCTTCCACGACAGGGAGGCTGATCTGCGACCCCGCATGTTCCCCGCTGACCCGTGCGCCTCTTCTTCCTGCGCTAAGCCCGAGCGAACGCTCGCAGCGTTCTTCGCGGGCAAGTCCGTGTTGAACGTTTCGTAGCTTGCACGGTCGGGCAAGAAGTGGCACCAGCGGCCACCCCGAAGTCGAAAGGAAAGCGCGGTCATCATGTTTGCTCAAGCTCTCATCTTGTTCGCCGACGTAGGCGACAGCGTCCAGCAGGGCTTCGACGAGTTCGCCCAGTGGGTCCCGAACTTCGTCGGCTTCTTGGTCATCCTGATCGTCGGCTACTTCATCGCAAAGATCCTGGGCTCTCTTGTTCGCAAACTCCTCGAGCGTGCGGGCTTCGACCGTACGCTTCACTCGGGCACTGCCGGAAGTTTCATCTCCCGCGTGACCTCAAGGCCGTCGCATCTGCTCGGCCGTATTGCGTTTTGGCTGATCTTCATCGGGGCGATCTCGATCGCCGTGGACGTTCTCGGGATCGCGGCGCTCGAGGACTTCGTCGCGACCGTGTGGGCATACGTTCCCAACATCATCGCGGCGCTCCTCATCTTTCTCGTCGCGGGTGCTCTTGCAGCCGGTGTTGCAGGCCTCGTCGCGCGTCTGATGGGTGACACGACTACCGGCCGCCTGATTGCCACAGCGGCACCGATCCTGATCATGGCGGTGGCCGGCTTCATGATCCTCGAGCAGCTCCAGATCGCGGAGCAGATCGTTGTGATCACCTACGCCTCACTCCTGGGAGCCATTGCCCTGGGGATGGCGCTCGCATTCGGACTGGGAGGACGCGAGGTTGCCGGCGAAATGCTCCGCGGCGCCTATGAGGGCCAGCGTGAACAGGTCAAGCAGGACTTTCGCCAAGGCAAGGCGCAGGCCCAGCAGGATGCGCAGCTGCCCAAGGACAGAGCCCAGGAGCACGCGGACGGTGACACGGTGACCGCTCCGCACCAGGAGGACGTCGAGGTCGATTTCGAGCCCTCGGACGATCTCGTCCGCCCCGTCGATCCGCACGTCCCACCCAGCAAGCGACGATAAGCAAGGCAGAGAGGGCGTCTCACAGACGCCCTCTCAAATTGTGCCCGCCGCACAACTCACCGACGCCCAGATCGAGAACTTCGGGGCCTTCATCGGGTCGCAGACACCGGCTATGAGGCGGTCGAGCTCTTCCTCCGACGCGAGGACGCCGAGCGGGTCGTGCGCGATTGGGATCGAGACGAACCTGAGCAGGCGGGCCTGCTCTACGTCGAGGCAGTCGAGCTCGAAACGTCTTTGAACTAGACCCTTCGCGGCCCGTAGCTTCGCGGAAAGACGATGCGGGCGACGTCGACGGCCCGGGAGGTTCCGGCGGGCGCAAGGACGACGTACGAAGCATGAGTTGTTAGATTCCTCCGACGCTCGGGATACAAAGACGAAGGAGAGCAAGACGCACCGCCCTTATCCTCGCGGGGATTCGCGATCACTTTGGCGATGACCTCGCCAACAACCTCGTAGAGCACTACGGCAGCGCCGACGCGGTCGCCGCCCGGATGCTCGATTACGGAGAACGGGTGTATGGCCGCCCGCGCTGGCCGTTCGCAGTAATGCTCTTCTGGAACTCCGTCGATCAGATGTCTCGTGAGGCGTTTGGGCACGGAGTGGACTTACCTCCGCGCCCGCCCGAGCGCGGGGCGTAACAGACTTGAGGCCGGCCGCAAGCCGGCGCGGCAGAAAGCGGCGCGGGCTCGAGCGAGCGTGGTGGTGCTTCGGCCGGCGACTTGAAATCTGCGCGGGCACCGTGCAAGGCTGGAGGTGACGAGGAGGCGGTATGAGGCTTGCGATCGGGGTTGTCATCGCATCGCTGACGTTGCTGGCGAGTGGCGTTGCGCATGCGGCGGCGGAGCGCTGCGGGGGCCTGGCGAGCACGATTGTCGGCACGTCGGCGGGCGAGCGGCTCGTGGGAACGCCCGGAAGGGACGTCATCTGGGCGGGTCGCGGAAGGGATGTGATCGCGGCAGGGGGCGGCGACGATGTCATTTGCGCCGGCGCCGGCCACGACAGGGTGCGCGCCGCCCAAGGGGATGACCGCGTCCTTCCCGGGTCCGGACGCGACCTTGTCTTCGGCGGAGGCGGGGCCGACCGGATTCGAGATTTCGACGGTGGCGATACGTTCTTCGGAAACAACGGTGACGACGTGATCGCTGGCGGCGCCGATGGCGACACCGCCGACGGCGGGCCGGGCGCGGACTTCATCGACGCCGGCGCGGACCACGACCATCTCCGGGACGGGCCGGGCGACGACGTCTTGCGCGGGGGCAGCGACGGCGACCTCCTCATGGACGACCTGGGAGACGACGTCCTGGACGGCCAAGACGGGCCCGACCACCTCTGGCTCGGCCCGGGAACCGACCAACTTTTCGGCGGCACAGGGAAGGACCGGGTCTTCGCGCCTCTGGGATCCCCATCGGCGGTGGTCATCGACCTCACGGCGGGCGAGGCACAGGGCAGCTCTGTCGGGCTCGATGCGATTGCGCAGTTCGAGGAGGCGTCGGGAACGAGCCGGGGTGACACCTTGATCGGAGATTCGGCCGACAACTTCCTGTCCGGCTCGGCGGGTGCCGACCACATCGAAGGCCGAGACGGCAACGACTTCCTCTTTGGCGGACGCGGAAACGACGTTCTCGACGGTGGGAACGGCACCGACATCTGTTTCGCTGGTGAGACGCTAATGAACTGCGAGGACTAGTCGAACCGGGGCGCGAGCCGCAAGGACTCCCTAGGTTTAGTTCCTGAGCACGTTGGTTCATCCGGGCCTCCTTGGAGGCTGAGGGCTGCCAAGCACTCTCAGTCCCAAGGAGGGGATCCGGATGATGCTTCACGGTAACGCGGCTCTCAGCTGGCAGGGTCGCCGTCGTTTGGCGGTTCGCG
>Ga0081538_10003201_pt1 | contig 15552 bp, 16 predicted proteins | sample TabmetS5T2R1_FD_71022 | JGI IMG/M metagenome (GOLD analysis project Ga0081538, IMG submission 71022) | Tabebuia heterophylla rhizosphere microbial communities from the University of Puerto Rico - S5T2R1 | ecosystem: Host-associated > Plants > Roots > Rhizosphere ... | reverse complement strand
CTGCAATCGAATGAGTAGCAGCTTAATCGACAGTGTTTCCAAGTCACCTTTCTTCCTCTTCCTCTTCTTGCTGTTGCATTTTCATCGCCTCTGCCAACTTCAGTGCTTTGGGTTCATCTTGTTTCATAGACACCATACTTTTTTCCTGTTGTTGTCCTTCTCTATCTTTTGAGGCTTTTTCTAATATCACTACTTTAACAGTTTCTATATAGATAGCATAGTCTTGATTGCAATGCTGAGAAACGTATTTTGGTTGATTAATATTGCCAAAATCTGCTTGCCACTCTAATTGTCCGCCACAGATATTACATTGAGAGTCAGTTAAAGCATAATGAAGAGAAATAGGCAAACTATTGTTTTGTTCTATTCTTGGCATTTGATTGTATCATCATATATAGATGCAGTATGCCATATCTTCATTATGAATAGGTCTTTTTAATTTATAAGCGATATCTAACGATATGCATCTAGGAATCTTTTAATACCAACTTTCGGTAACAAAACCCCAACTCATTTCTCGTGCAAAATTACTTCTGATCAAAAAACATCAGTAAGGACAAACGTACTATTTACAGCATAAAACAGGCAACTCTTCAAACTCCCTTGCAAGCCTCTCAAATGGATACACTACTGTCCGCAGGGCACAAGTCGTTATTTGGAGACAAAACTTAGTTGAATCCAAGGCATAAATTTCCCCTCGTGGCAAGTATCAAAGTACGTTTAGAGGAATACGAACAAAATTCATTTAAATAAAAGAAATTAACCTAGCTCTTGCAGTGGAAGAAAAAGATGTAGAGCCACACCGTGAGAAGATAATAACTACATATTCTCTTGTAACACTGTTTGTTCCGATCGGTGCCCTTGTACTAGTTCTAGCCTATGGGAATCTACTGGCCCTTAACTATCTTCACGTACTGACTGGGGGGACTTGGACAGGGATCGACCTTTTTATGGGTATAGTTATGGGCAAGATACTAAAGGGTTTAGATCCTCCTGCAAGAACACAGGTAATCAAAAAACTTGTACCTCTTATGTTGTTCCTTATGCCTGCTCTTGCGACAGTAGCAATAACGTCTGGAATAAATCTCGCTTCTCAGCTAGGTATGCTAACATTTGCTTCTCCTATGATAGTTGCAGCTGTTGTCATAGTTATTATCTTGTCCGTGCAGGGATTCGGCATACTTATGCCTACTGAAATCCGAATATTTTTGGAGCTAAGAAAAAAAGAACCCAACAGAGACAAGATAATAAAATGGGGAATGAGAAACGTAAAGCTAGCTGGAAGCCAAGGGGTTTTTCAAGTAGCGCTGATATTTGTAATGGCGAATTTGGCACTAGGATTTACACTAATTTCACGATAAAAAAAGTCAAAGAATTGTGAGGATTTTTAATAAAGTGATTAGCAGGAAGAAACAAGAAGAAGAGGAGGATAAGGAGACTGGGTCACCAGAGTTTTTAGCAGGTCCAAAATGCAAGTGTGCTCCTCGAGGAGATTCTCAGGTCTAAGAACTTTTAATAATTTGAAAGATCAATTGATGTCCGCTAAAAAATTATGTCTTTCTCCTCCTCATACTTTGAAGCCGACACAGTCAAGACGTACTATGAAGATTACGGCGATAACAAGAAATCCTATCCTCTAATCCTCATCCATCCAATTGGAGGAAATATCCTGATTTGGCATCACGAAATACCACTGTTGTTGAAGAGTGGGTTTAGGGTTATAGCGTATGAGATTAGAGGGCACCATAGAACGAATATGGGCAAAGTTGGAGCTTATGCCCTACAGGATCTAGTAAATGATCTTCATCATCTGTTAGAGCATCTGAATGTTAAGAAATGTTCTATTATAGGCCATTCAATAGGGGGCATAATTGCATCGATGTATGCAGCGCAATATCCTCAAAACGTTGATGCAATTGTAATGATCAATTCTTCCCCCAAGAAATTCGAAGAAAAGGACTTGGAGAAGCATTTCAAAACGCGGCAGATAGCGATCACTCAAGGGATACAAGTATTAGGAGAATACAAACTCAAAGCTCCTGATGAAGCTAGAGATTTGTTCAAAGATAAAAAACATTCAGATTTCTTTAGAGATGTCTTTGTAAAGACATCTGTTGAAGGAATCGTCGCCGCCACAATAGCACTTTATACTATTCCTGAAAATGCGGTGGACAAACTACAAACCTCCAATTGCAAGGTATTTGCGATCGTTGGTAGTGACGATGATGTCTTTATGCGACTTTTAAAAGAAACCAAAGAAGAGATGCCAAGATTGAAACTGCGTATTTTGGAGGGAAGCGATCACTGGGTCATCATAGAGAAACCTAACGAGCTATATGATATACTAATGAGTTTTCTGGGACAGATTAGAGGATAATTACTTTTGGATAGAAAGATACCTCAAAAATACGCAATGTAAAATTATGTTGCTAGTCTGCTGTATTTGAGTGCATGTAATGATAGTAGCACAAAACATACATTCAAGTGTCTTTGTCTGCCGGCATATACGTCAAATCAACTTCCAGAGAGATATATGTATTATTAGTTGGTCATTAGTTGATTCAAGAGAGCAGTAAAAGGGCTAAAATTTTATATCAATCTGTATATACTGTTGTTCTTATACTGTGGATAAAGTCCCGAAAGCAATTGTTATATCATTGATTGCTACCTCTGCTCTAGCATGGATAGCTTCTATCAATCAACCTGATATGATGGTTGCTATGACTAATTACAACACTCTGTCAATTTCATTGTTTACTGCTAGCTGGACAGCAGGGATGGCTGCAATGATGTTTCCTGCCATCACCCCAATGGTCTTGTTGTATAATAGACTTGTTACAAACAAGGAGAATAATAGGAGTAGTCAAAGTTCAGTCACAATCCAAGAAGAAGAACAGAACGGCAAAGTTAGGTCCTCATCATCATCATCATCATCATCATTTCCATCAGCGAGAATTATTCTCTTTGTTGGTTCATATCTATTCGTGTGGGCTTTAACTGGTATTACTCTTCTTCTTGGATGGTCAGTAGTGATGAACAATACAATAATGACAACTGAAAGTACTTCTCTTGTCCAGTATCTTTATGGTTCTCTTCTGATTCTAGCAGGTGTTTACCAATTTACTCCCTTGAAGAGAATATGCATTGGTTATTGCGAATCTCCTATGAGCTTCTTTATGCGTAGATGGCGAGATGGGACGTCAGGTGCTGTGAATATGGGGCTTTATCATGGCATGTATTGCCTTGGATGTTGTTGGGCATATTTTCTTCTTATGGTGGCACTCGGATGGATGAATTTGCTTTGGATGGGTTTGTTTGCTGGAATAATCTTTGCAGAAAAGATGTGGTCTAGAGGTATTTGGGTGGCAAGAGCAGCGGGCATTCAATTAGTAATTATCGGGGTTTTGGTTTCAGCTGGAATGCTTCCATCATTGGTATCTTCGGCGATGTCCATGACAAGTAGTGAAGATGGCACAAGTGATGAGATGATGACTATGGAGAATAGTGCAAATAATAACAATAATAATCCTATGACCACGGATAATTCTAGTCCTGGGTCTTCTATGGATATGTCAGATGATAGTATGGCCTCTGAGACAGCTAGCGATGAATCTCCTCGAATGGCAAAAGATTACAATGGTCAAACCATGGGGTCTATGGATATGAATGATAATAACCCTAGTGAAGGACAGACTCAAATGATGGATATGGAATAATATGCATTCCACCACTCCATTTGAAAGAGAATAACAATTTCAAGATAAATGTATCATTATTGCAATCCTTCCTGCAACGATCTATATTATTACTTTTGATTCTATTCAACATACACCTTGATGTCTTTCTGCAATCTCTTTTTGCTTTCAAGCTATCAAAGGTTTCTCATGCATGGTGTAACAAATGAGGAATTGGTAGAAGCTGTAGCAATTGTGGGACAGACCACTTTCTAGAGTAATGTACTCCACGCACAGAATTATGGTATTAATCCTACAAATTTACGAAGGAATTCCAGGCAACTGGGTAACACTTGTCAAAAAAGTGATGACGATAATAATGATGTTGTCTTTCAAAGACAAAAACAGAGGAGACCCTTCGTATTCCTAATTGTTGTAATGAGTTTTTATTGACATCTATATGTATCTCTACTCTCGATTGTGACAACAACAACTATTTTATTTAGAACTGTGGCATCTTCTTTGATTGGGGTTGATATCCGCCTCAATAATAATAATAGTGGCTGCCTTATTCATGTTATCTATAGTCTTTATTTTCTCAGAATCATCGGAGCAAACAGTTACAGTTGTTAGGGAGTCATTTTGGACCGCTGCAGAATCAATGCCTACATCCAGAACAGAGGTCACTGCGGCAGTTTTAGAAAATGATATTTATGTTATAGGTGGATTTGATGGAGACGGTCAAGTTACAGATATTGTAGAAATTTATAGTATTGCAAATAATTCCTGGACCAAAGGGCCCCCACTGCCAGAACCATTACATCATACTGCAGCTGCTTCTTATAATGGCAAAATATATGTGGTTGGTGGATATACCTCTCCTTGGTCTCCAAGTAATAAGCTGTTCATCTATGATTCTCTTCAAAATAAATGGCAGGAAGGCAAGCCAATGCCAACAGCTAGAGGAGCATTAAATGCTAATTTTATTAATGGAACACTCTATGCTATAGGCGGTTCTTCTGATAGGCCTTTAAATTCAAATGAAGCATACAACCCATCTAGTGATACTTGGACAACTAAAGCATTCATGCCTACTTCAAGACACCATGCTGGCTCTGCCGTAGTTGATGGCAAAATATTCGTTGTGGGTGGCAGAATATCTGGTTCTTTGGAGAATATATCTGTGAATGAAGCTTATGATCCAGTGCAGGATACGTGGATAACTGACCTTGAACCCATGCCTTCTAAAAGGAGTGGGATTGCAGCAGCTTCTTCTTCTTCTTCTTTAACTAATAGTAGCATCTACGTTTTTGGAGGAGAAGAAGCTATAAAGACATTTAATAACAATGAAAGATATGATCCAAAGATTAACAAATGGATGTCTGAGCCTCCAATGCCAACAGCACGCCATGGATTAGCAGCTGTATTTGTAGAAGAGAATAAAATATTTGTAATTGGAGGAGGACCACAACCTGGATTAAGTGTTAGTGGCGCAAACGAGATCTTTCATGTTCGATAAATATATCATGATTGTCCTTTTCTCTATGAGAATACTGCAAGCAAAAAGTACCTAACTATGGGATAATGATTATTAGCGGATATGGGTCATTTTCATTTTAAGATTGTTTACCATGTTCACATTCTATGGGGTTTAGTTAATTCAATTTTCTAAAATGTTTTTTCTATACCTTCTTAAGATTACTATCATTACATTCACCATTCAATTACAAAGCTTTCTGACAGTTAGGACACCAAAATGATATCCGAGTACTTCCCATTCTGTTGGACTAGATCGGGGTACTGCAAATCTAACAGGGTTTACCTGTACGCCGAAAAACCCAATGCGAGAAATTCCATTTATTCTCTTCTTCGCCTTTCAATTTGGGCCGCGTTCTGCCTGCATTCCCACAACCGAATTTAAGTACATCTTAGGTTACGTAGAATGAAAAGATGTATGCAGTTCATTGTTCCATCCTGCTCTAGTCTTCTCCTCCTCTAAACCATCTATAAACAACAAGATAGCCTACAATGCTAGCAACTGCAAATACTGTTATTTCAAAAATTATGGATTTGACAACATAGTGAAGAGCCATCAGAATGCATCCCAACACGAAAATAAAACCCGAATTATTATACTTTGAGGAACGTAGTTCGTCTAAAACCTCCAGTAAATAACCCGACCTATAAGTGTACTTTGTAAAGCAGAACAGCTGCCTCCAATGACTAATATATATCTGGGTCGCTATTCAAGATGTTATCCGTTAACGTATCAATCTAATAAGCGCAAATCCTATGATAAATCCAAGGACAGCACCAAATGTGGGTAGCCATTTTCTTTCCTTATGAGCTTTGGGTATCATATCGTAAAATAACATATAGAAAATGCCGCCAGCTGAGATAGCAAGAGTCAGTGCTATAACAACTTGCATACCTTGGATAAAGAATAAACCTATCAAGCCAAGAAAGATTGGTATCATTGATACAACCCCAATTGCAATCAGGGCTCTTCCTTTCCTACCCCTAAAAGCTGTTGTTTTATCAGAAGTCATCTCACGAAATGAGGCAATTCCTTCTGGTACATTTTGTATTCCAATAAGCAGAGCAATTGCAAATCCAGCACCACTTGCTACCGAGGCTCCTATGGCAAGTGATTCTGGAATAGAATCAAGACCTATGCCAATTAGAATTCCAGCTCCTCCACCCTTCCGCTCTGCTATTACATCTGCGACGGCAAAGATTATGGAACCAGCAACAAAAGCAATCAAAGTCATAAGAATACCGATGGTCTTCTCTGCTTCAATTACCATTCCAAAAATAGCTGCAGAGATCAAGATGCCTGCACCAAAGGCAGTGAAAAACAGAATCTGTTGATAACTAAAATTGACATACCTTGCTATGAGCGCGCCTGCAAATGAGGTGCCGCCTGCAAATGCACATATCATAACAACGCGCACTACGTCTATAATCTCAATGGTTGGCATTGTTATAATGGCTACTTGCTAGTCCAGCTTTATATCATCCTTCTCGTTAGACTGTCATATGAAAATGCCATGTTCTCTCTAATCTGCAAATAATAAAAAAATGTTGTTCATATTTAAGGAATGTAACTGCATCAATTAACAACGTTAATCCATCTTTAATTGACAGGACGTATAGGCAGTATCATGCTTGATAGGGAACAGGCGTTATTTGTAGCAGCACCACCAGCAATCGCCAAGAAAGATGGTAGAGAATATTACTTCCTGATATGTGATATATGCTTCTGGTGTGCATCAGTGCTTAAGTCGAATTTGTCAGAGCATCGAGAAGTAATTTCCTGCCCTGGCTGCGGAGCAATCAAAATGCAAGCTATTCAATTTGCATCCAATGAGGTGTAGAGATTAATAATGCATATCTAAAGCTGAGGGTGAAGAGGAAAGTTCTTTTTATCTGCAGGTGATGGTCTTGCTTCCCGTTGATCATTGTATATATATTTTGAGGAATTACTATCACCAGTTTCTTGTTACTATAAAGCAGTTCAGTTGAAAGCAAATGAGCAATAAGGAGCAGAGAATCTTTATGGACCTTTCAAAGCAAGTGTATTCTTTCTGCACATTCTTTATGAAAATACTTTGATCTTTTGCTATGTCCTTTACTTATTATGATATCATCATGTTTTATTTGTTTAGCACAGAAGCGGCAACATCCTTCTTGTCGAGCGCTTATTCTACTCAAAACCCTCGTGTAATTATAATTGTCTGTATCTATGACGTGTATTCTAGCCAAAAAGAACTGTCGAAAGTCGATAAGTGTATTTTGCATAAAAAGGCTGACTTAACTATGTTAATCATGATGTATATACACTCAAATTAACTGAAACTATCAGTAAGCTCATGCATATATCGGAAAATGGCTTGTAAGAATATTTGTGAGAAGTATAGGGCAAAGAAGGACAGAAGAAGCAGCTATTATATCCAAGGATACAAAAGGTGCCAGATATGCGGTATCTTTATCAACTGGAAAGGAACAAAGTGCCCCTGCTGTCAGAGGCCATTGAGGTCAAAGCCACACAACAAAAAAGGAAGTGGAAACCAACGTGAGAGGATGAATTAACTATATTAATCATGATATAAATAGTCATTTAAAAGATTAGTTGATATGGCAAAGAAGCGCCGCCATCATCATCAGCAAAATGAGCGTTCTGCATCTTTTAAGATGACACGGAAGAGGATCGTTACCTACGGAATAATTATAGCCATCCTTTCTGGAGTTGGCATCGCTGGATACAAGTCGATGATTCCTACAAATGGCAATACTCCTGTTTTTGGTCTTCCCGTTAATCACTTTGTTAAAGCAAAATATTCTGCGGGATCGGGATATACCTGGGTCACCATGTCTACTGGTACTGCTAAGGGATTGAAGAGTATCACTAGACCAGCTGTTAATCCTTCATACGTTTTCGTGAAAGGGACGTTGCAATCTATGCATGTGGTAAATGAAGACTATGAAACCCATTCAAAACATAACTTTAACATAGATGAATTCAATGTCCACTCTAAGGATTTGGCTTATTCTGAAAGCCAAACCATTACCTTTATTGCGGACAAACCTGGGACATTTCACTATTATTGCGAAATCCATCCAGAAATGAAAGGAGACATAACTATACAATAATAAGATGTAGGAGAAGGGGTGAGATCATGAGCAGCGACAATCAAGATGGTTTAACATCATCATCAACCCGACAAGATATTTTGTCTCTTCTTGAGAGTTTTATACAACAAATGCAGAATATGAGAAAAATACTCTTGGGCATGTCAGTTTCTGCAATAGTTCTAGGCCCACTAGCTATTGCCCTTTCAATTTACCTTTTATTTCATCCTTCATTCTTTGCTATCCTAGAAAGAGAAAATGAATTCGGACTAGTTTTAAGTGTGCTGCTTGGAGCAGTCATCATTACATCGGGAGTGTGGCTTGTTACTGGTATTAGACAATATCGCTCCATTAGCAAATGGAAAAAAAGACATGAAGAATATCAAAGAGAAAAGGAAGCAATAGATAGAAAGATAGCCTCACAATTTGGGTTAGATCAGGACTAGCATAAGTGAGCCATTGTTAAGGTTCTTCTTTTCATTACCTTCAGTGGAAGAAGACTCCTCTTTTTTCTTCTTCTTTTCTTCTTCTCCTTCTTCTCTCCTCCTTGGAAACATCTTTTCATATGGCTCTAGTATGTCTCTGCAAAACGCCATACCTTTTTGGGTTGGCCTATACATTGTGACTGTTCTTTTCCCTAAAGTTACTTCTCTTTTCTCTATCAAGTCATTATCTTCAATGTCTTCCAAGATGGACTTGTGCTTTTTTAGATTCAAGCCACAAAAGCTTACAAGGGCTGTCTGGTTTAGCTCACCATATTCTACAAGCTTGAGTATAACATCTTTAACTATGTATATTCGATCTCTGTATGAGCTCGGTGAGCCAGACATATTTCATGTTCTCGCTTTATTTGTCAAGTCTGCGATATCTTTACCACAATATAACCTGTGTTAGATTCTCTGAGGTTAACAAGGTTAAGCCATGTTTTAATAATGTGGAGGCATTATGCTGAATGCCATCTGCGTCAGCATATGGAGAAGCAGGATCTGGCTTGGCCCTGTCCGGACCCTTTTGCAAATCTATCGCCGCTCTAACGTCAATCCTCCCCTTGGGACAGGGCCATTATCAATAGATAAATATATCGTCATCATTTTGACTTGAAAATCATTAACAATGCTAAGTCATGCTTCAATAAATAATTAGCATATACTCAAACGTACCTTAAGAGAATCTTTGAGTTAATACTTTTAGAGAGCTCTGCGTGCTACTTTGTAATTATTTCACACACTTGACCTGATTATCTCATTTTGCTGCTACGATTATGTTTGTTGCAATTCGTCAGAACTACCATAAATGAACTTCTTATAACTCAATTTAGTTGTAATTAAAAATTTGGAACCATTATAGGCTTGACTAAAGACAAAGCCTTTGGTATTGAGATCTAGTTGACATTATTTTTCATGTTTTCCAAAGTATATCAAGCCTGTAAAGTGTCTTGATTTTCTTTTATGCAATTCTAGGGAATCTTTTGTATTAAAGACCATCTTGCATTCCTTGCATACAAATTTTGTCTCAGATCTTGCAGCATTATCTTTTCTAAAAGAAGGCATTTTCATTTTCCCTAATTTCTTCTATTATTGCACTTTAAAGCATAGCTTAACATGGTTAATCTAATGGCGACTCTGCCCTTTTTTCATTCTCCGACATTTGTAGAATCGCAATGCATCTTTCCTTAGGAGACTGATCCACATTTCGAGCACCTTGTAGAAAAAATTAGGTCGGATGATTGTTAGAGAGAGATATATACATCATTGACATCTATTCCCTTATACCCCCGTATCCTGGCTTACAACTGTCTCCTTAATTCTTGAAATCCTCGTGGTCAAAGACTATTTTATTCTAGTCGATGATCTGGCAATCGTATCCTGAGAGGAGCTGACATAACTTTGGGGATAGAAGAACTAATACATTGATTAATGCATTCACTTCATGAGAAGAAGATAAGTAAATAATGACAGCAGCTTCAGCCGTTGTCCTCTTCCTTATCCTTTGAAACTTTGATACAGTCTTTTTTCTTCCTCTACAATTGAAGACGCAATTATTCTCAGGTTGAATTTCCTCTGTCCATTGCACCTTCCTGAGTTGGAGCTTGACCCTGTGGGACTTCTAATTGGCCTGCACCGGAAGGCGATGGTGCATCACCTCCTCCTTGTCTAGGTGGACCTCCACCTCCGCCCATCGGACTTGGCATTAACATCGGTAGCGCAAACAAACCAATCAATATCAGTGCAATGACTATTCCACCAAGAACGGGCATATGTCTTATGCCAGTACTACTTTTTGTTGTTGATTCTTCTACTTCTTGTTTCGTCTCGCCATGTTTGAGCTGCTGTTCTTTTTTCTTCTTTTTTCTATGTTCGTGGATTATTATAGCCGCTGCGAGCCCTATGAATGCTGCCTGGAATACTTCAATTGTAATAGCTATGGGATTGCCCGCGGGGCCACCTCTGCCCGTTATGGGGTTACCCGGCATTCGTGTTATGATCCAGAGCGCCATGAACACAATGGTCCCTGCAATTCCTATTGCATACCATGGTATACCCCATCTTCTTATCATCGGTATTATCCAGAATACTTGAGCAATTCCTCCTACAATGAACAATATGCCCTGATTGACGTTAAAATTCAGACTATTTGGACCCAACATAAGATGCAGCATGCCTGCTATTGCAGTTGATACAGCTGCTGCAACATATAATGCAAACATATTCATAAGTTTTGAGAGCTTGGAATACGATATTTATGTGTTGACAAATTTGTCGCCAACTAAAGTAGAAATCGTCTTTTCATAATAAGATATGACTTACAAGAAGTGGTTTGATAGTGCTTATGAAGCCACTATCATAATCCGATTATGCTAACAATCCCACCTCTTCTTACGGGCCATCTTCTGCAATCTGCGTAGTTTTGAAGGATTGTAATCAGAAACCGTCAAACAGCAAACGTAAGCACCGATTGTATGCGGTTCAATGCGAGCTGTTTGTAATATGCTTCTCTCCCCATCATGACTATGCTAACGCCAATGGTAATGAAGGTACATTCTCCAGTACACGACCAGACGACAAATACCACCTAATATCATGACAATTTTGTCAATTTAATATACCTAAATGTCTGAAATTAATAATGAAGAACGCACAATTTGTTACGTTCGGTGGCATAGCTGTAGTACTTGCTGGGTTGTTCACCACTATGTCACTGCAGGAAATAATGGCCCAAGAAACAAACAACAGCACCGCCCAATCTAACCACCAAACCCGGATGGGAATTCCCCAGCTGAACGGCTCGGTAAACATAGTAGAGCAATCAAACCAATTCATACAAGATAGTATCCAAGTGCCTTTTGCTACTGCATTGGAAACTGCTCAGTCCGAAGTTGGAAATGGGACTACTGCAATTTCAGGCCGCCTGGGAATAGTACAAGGATATCTAGTTTACATAGTTAAAGTTGCAAACTTTGACTCTGAAACAAGCCGTACTGTGGTAGTGGATGCAGGAAATGGTGCAGTATTGCATACCTCTGGAGATATGCCATTATATTTCGGCGGAGGTGGTGGTCCTGGCTGCGGATTTTTTGGAGGTAGTGGTGGTGGACATCATCATAAGGGTTTTGGAAGTCATGGGGGAAATTATGACAGAGGTATGACAGCAGATAGTAGCAATAGCAGCAGTGGCCAATTTACAGGTAACGGATTGGTTGCATCACCCGCCATAGGTGTATGATGATCACGACCGTTACACACAGAGACCTTTCTTTCTTTTTCTGCCATGCTGGTATACATAGCATGAATAACTGTTAACAACCCTACTCAAAGGATTTTGTATGTTCTCATTTACTGCCTTTCTTTTCCTTATCCTGGACCTCAGATCATATTTCCGTGTGGTAAAGTAAGATGCATCTGATTTTGATAGTAGTAGTATTTTGAGGTTGAGTTAATAGCCCTCGCCTTATTACATAAGAAGAGCAATTCTTACCAACGGACTTGCCGTTTATCATAATAATTGTATCCTGTTGGTCCACCATCAGGCAGAGTTGCCAACCAAACAGGTGTAGCAGCACCTTCTTCAACTGACCTTGTAGCATTTTTTCCTCCCATATCAGTTCGCACCCATCCAGGGCATACTGCATTGACAAGAACATTGGTTCCCTTGAGCTCTGATGCAAGCATGACTGTCAAAGCATTCAAACTAGCCTTTGACAGAGAATAAGCTGGCCAATGCCCACCAGATGTGGCCATATATTCAAATTCACCTGCGCCACTAGAAACATTCACTATTCTACCAAAACCGTTATTCTTCATAAGAGGGATGAAAGCTTTGCACATACGCCAAGCGCCAAGTAGATTGGTTTCCAAAGTAGTCTTTACAGTTTCCAAGTCGGCATTTGATGCAGTGACATCATCTCTATCGATAAGGATGGCTGCATTGTTTACCAAAATGTCAAGCCTTCCAAAACTTTTTTCAACCTCCTCTAAAATTCTATCAACACTGACCTGACTTGAAATATCTAATTCCATGGGAACCACATTTTTCACACCATCTCTAGCAAGCTTCCTTACTGCGGCCTCTCCACTAGCCGGATTTCTGGAGGTAAGGATTACATCGATTTTCTTCATGGCTAGCTGCTTGACTATCTCAAAACCTATCCCTCGATTAGAGCCAGTTACAAGAGCCACTTGTTGCTTCATATGCCCAGATTTTCTCTCATTGTAAATAATTGTTGAGGATATTAAACGAGCTTGCCTGCCCTGATCTATTGTGATTATAGAACCTGGGTCCGTAGGGCTTTGGACTAAATTTATTTGGATCCCAATCTCTCGTCTGCTTTGCTAAAGGGTAGTATATGACACAAACCTGTTTGAGTACCGCATCCACTGCTAAACCAACGAACAAGCTCTGGAAAATTGTCTCTGCTGCTTTAAGCCTTGGTAGGTTAAATATGTGCTGGAACTAAAGTACTATTTCGTCAAAACTATTGTTTGGTTGTCTCTGTTCCAATCAATGCTCTTATCGTTTCAATCCATGCTTTTTGGTTTTCAGAATTACTTGTTTGTAATAATAGCTTATTTACAGCTAATCCGTTGTAAAGTGCTATAAGAGCTGAAGCAACAATGTCGGCGTTGATATCTTCTCTTAAAAATCCTCTCTCAATTTGTGTCTTTAGAAATTCTTTTACCACTCGGTAAACCTTGCTTTGGTTTTCATTCAATATTTTCCTTAATCTCGGGGTACGTGTTGATACTGCAATCATTTCAAACCATATGGTGTCACTGCCAAGACTTCTTTTTCGGTACTCATCATAGAATCTCTCAGCATCTAGCAGAACATTCTCTTTTCTATTAAATAATCTAGATAGCTGCTTTCTTAATTCTTCTAGATTGTGATCACATATAGCGTAAAAGAGATCTTCTTTGTCTTTGAAGTAAAGGTATAGCGTGCCCTTGGCTAAACCAGCTGCTGTAGCAATATCTTCCATTCTTGTTCTATCAAACCCTTTCTTGGAAAAATTCTCCATTGCTGACTGCATAATCCTTTCTCTCAGCTCTGTCCTGTATTGTGGATTAAATTTTGTGCGCATTGTGATTTTTCTCTCTCCCTTTGACTCATCTAAGATCTATAGATGCACGATCCTCTATAATGTATTATGGAATACAGAATAAAGAACTGCATAAAAGAATATGAAAAAAGCTCTTGGGACGTGAGAGAGACATACAGTATATACGGTATAAGATAAGATGGCAACACCCATCTCAGATTTGCAGCAATGCTTTTGAGAAAAACTATTGACAGTACACAATCTCTTAGTATTGTAACTTCTTGCATTCAATGTAGAGAATAGATCGCATTTTTTGATCCGCACAAAGTAAAAACTGTATTTAATATATTTGACTGACCAGTCAGTCAAATATATTAAGGACTGACTTGTGTCAATAACTATGTCTTTGAGATTATCGGTTTTGAACACGAATGTGCTATTGGCAGCACTGCTTGTAGCCACTGTGGGTGGAATCTTGCAGATAGGCGGTGCAAGCTGGGACATTACATCGCATATTTTAAGACAGCCAGAAACATTTTTCACGCCATCTCATACGGTACTTTATACAGGTGTTGGCCTTACAACATTTGCAGCAATAATCGGTGTATTTATTTCTCTAAAAAATAGGGAAGATATTCGAAGTAAATCATTTTACACTGCTTTCAAATTATTGATAATAGGCGCAGCCATTCAAGTTATTTCAGGGCCAGGCGATTTTGTATGGCATTCGGTATATGGTGTCGACGGTCTGATGAGCCCACCACACTTGGCTCTTGCCACAGGTATTTTGATTAACGCTATTGCTGCTGTAGTCGGGCTTGCAAGGATTTTGCAGTATATACAATCGAAGAGAAATCAAACACTAGCCAAAACTGCTTTGATCCCGGCTTTTGCTGCACTATGGTTTTCCTCTATCTGGTATATCTTTATGTTTGCACTTCCACTTTCTAATGGCGAGCACTTTAATTTTAATCCCGACCCAGCGGCAGGTGTAGTAATAGCCACAATAGCACTTCCATTTGTTAGTGCAATGATATTTCTTATTTCATCTAGGACGATAGGCCGGCTAGGCGCAGCAAGTGCAGTAGCAGGTGTTGTAATCACTATGAATGTGCTTGCAAACATTGCTCCAGCATATCAATTCTTAGGGGGCTTCCTTCCTTGGCAGCTACTTGCAATCATTCCGGTCGCTATTGTAGCTGACGTTGCGATCCATAGGGCAGTCCCACGAACGGGCATGATAATTGCAGGGGCTTTAATTGGTATTACATTCTACATCTTTAACTATCCCATGCTTCCAATGGCATTTGCAGAATTGCTAAATCAACCCAATCTATCTATTGAGGACATTTTGCCAAGCATGTATTCTAGTCTTTCACAGGTCATTGTCCTGACAGCTGTCCCAAGCATCCTTTCTGGTATAGTTGGGGCGATCACTGGCTCAAAGAAGATACAGATGCCACAAATTGATGTGGCAATCTCAAGATAGTATAGAGTGAAGGCGCGTCATGAATACAAGATTGGCAAAGGCATTGGCCATAGCAGCACTCATTCTGTTTCTCATCTCTGGAATAGACGTTGCTACAAATGCAGCAGGAGGTGGCGATTTATTGTCGCTTAGCTCAATGGTAAGAGGAATGATTTTCGGCTTTGGAGCAGTTGCAGTGGCAACAGCAGCATTCTTCGTTTCAATGAACAGAGGATCGATCT
>Ga0081538_10002303_pt1 | contig 15554 bp, 16 predicted proteins | sample TabmetS5T2R1_FD_71022 | JGI IMG/M metagenome (GOLD analysis project Ga0081538, IMG submission 71022) | Tabebuia heterophylla rhizosphere microbial communities from the University of Puerto Rico - S5T2R1 | ecosystem: Host-associated > Plants > Roots > Rhizosphere ... | reverse complement strand
CGGCGGACCCGCCGACCCCCCGCTCGTCGAGGCCGGCGCCGGCGGCGGCGCGGGCCCAGGCCTGGATCGTCTCCGCGGTGATGCCCCACAGCATCTTCACCGCCGGGTCGTTCAGGGCCTCGGGCATCGGGCCGAGCGCCGGCGGCGGCGACCACTGCCGCAGCGCCTCCAGCATGCGCTTGCGCTCGGCGACGATCGGTTGGAAGTGGGCGCCGCCGAGCGGCTCGCTGCCGGCGGACCAGGCCAGCATCACGTCGGCGAGCGCCTGGTCGACCTCGGTGTGGTGCAGGTGGAACACGTCCTCGGCGTCGGCGAGCACGCCCTGGCGTGCCAGCAGCTCCCCGAACTCGCGGACCTTCTGGAAGAAGCGGGTGGTGAACCAGTGCTCGCAGTAGAACTTGTGGTCCTCCACGTAGGGGAACACCACCCGGCAGAGCCCCAGCATCTGGTCGAAGGCGGCGCGCTCCTCGTCGCCGGCCAGCAGGTCGCGGTAGGAGGCGGCGATCCGCTCGCGCTCCTGCCTGAGCGACTCGGTGGGACGGTCGAGCGTCGCACCCTCCCGCACCAGCCTGACGTAGCGGGGCAGCGCCGAGAACGGCACCGTCAGGTCGTCGTTCCAGCTGCGGTGGTGGTGGTAGAAGCCGTCGCCGGTGGAGACGTGGAACCAGGGGTCGCGCGCCCGCTCCAAGGCCTCCAGCCAGCGGCCACCCGCCTCCCCGCGGCCGCGCAGCGCCGCCAGCACCTCGGCGGGGTCGGCGCCGTCGACGAACAGGTCGTCGAGCCCGCCCTCCACGGCCAGCCGGGCCAGGCGCCGCAGCTCGTCGTCGGGCCGGTACATCGTCACCTCGATGCCGGCGACCATGCGGGCGACCATCTGGTCGGGGATCTCGGGGAAGGCCTGCTTGCAGAACTCGAAGAAGACCACGTAGGCGCCGTAGCCGAGCATCAGGAACTCGGTGTGGTGGTGCCACATCGTCGAGTACAGGTCGATGCAGCGGTGGAAGTTCTCGCGCACGTAGTGGTTCTGCGCCACGCCGGTGGACCCGGTGACGACCTCGGCGTCCTCCAGCTCCGGCAGCTCGGGGACGGTGATCGCCTCGATCTCGGCGATCAGGTTCCGCATGCGCGCCTTCCAGCCCTCGTACAGCCGGTCCCAGTTCTCGAAGTAGTACCCGGCGCGCTCGTTGAAGACCGCCGCCCGTCGCTCCACCTCGGCCGGGTCCAGGACCGGGATGGCGGTGATGTAGACGCGCCCGTTGACGATCCGGTGCTCGATCCCCAGCGTGGTCGGGAAGACGAACACCCGTGCGGTGTTGGCGCCGATCGCGGTGTAGGGGATCTCGGCGGTGATGGTGTCGAAGGCGGGCATCGGCTCGGGGAAGTGCATCGAGTTGTAGAACCAGAACCGCTCGTCGTCCTCCGGCTGGAAGCGCGTGTAGAACGGGTACATCGACTGCCAGCCTTCGGCGCCGGGCGCGTCGGCGATCTCCGAGGGCAGGGGGAAGCTGCGGACCAGGCCGCTACCGTCCATGGGCATCTCCTCGGTGGTAGTCCTGCTGGGTGCGCGCGTAGGTGAGGAAGTCGTCCAGCGCCTGCGGGTCGGCCACGGCGCTGCGGCTGACCGCCTGGTCCAGGGGGACGCCGAGCAGGATCCTGCGGACCGGCACCTCCAGCTTCTTGCCCGTCAGGGTCAGCGGGATCGCCGCCACCTGGAGGATGCGGTCGGGCACGTGCCGGGGGCTGTAGGCGCCGCGGAGCCGCTCGCGGATCCTCCGCCCGACGGCGTCGTCCAGGCGCCGCCCGCCGGTGAGGGTGACGAACAGCGGCATGAAGGAGCCGCCGTCCGGCAGGTCGAGGCAGACGACCAGGGCGTCGTCGACCTCCTCCACCGCCTCCAGGGCGCGGTAGACCTCGGCGGTGCCGATCCGCACGCCGTGGCGGTTCAGGGTGGCGTCGGAACGGCCCAGGACGAAGCAGCCGCCGCGCCGGTTGACGCGGAAGAAGTCGCCGTGCCGCCAGACGCCCGGGTAGTCGGCGAAGTAGGTCTCGCGGTAGCGGCGGTCGTCCTCGTCGCCCCACAGCCGCACCGGCATCGACGGCATCGGCTCGGTGATCACCAGCTCCCCGACCTGGTCGACGACGCTGCGGCCGCGCTCGTCGAAGGCCTGCGCGGCCACCCCGAGGTGGCGGCCCTGGATCTCGCCGGCGCGGACCGGCAGGGTCGGCACGCCGCCGACGTAGCCGGTGCAGAAGTCGGTCCCGCCGCTGCCGGTCGCCACCCAGAGGTCGGCCTTGACGTTGCGGTAGAACCAGGCCGTGCACTCCGGCGACACCGGCGACCCGGCCGGGAAGACGGTGCGCAGCGCCGACAGGTCGTAGCTGGCGGCGGGGACCACGCGGGCCGCGCGCATGCGGTCGACGTAGGCGGGGCTGGCGCCCAGCAGGGTGACGCGGGCGTCCTGCGCCGTCCGCCACAGCACGCCGGCGTCCGGGTGCAGGGGGCTGCCGTCGTAGAGCACCGGGACCACGCCGAGCAGCAGCGAGCTGGCCAGGAAGTTCCACATCATCCAGCCGGTGGTGGTGTAGAAGAACAGCCGGTCGCCGGCGCGCAGGTCCAGGTGGAAGGCCTGGAGCTTGAGCTGCTCCAGCAGGATCCCGCCGTGGCCGTGGGCCAGCGCCTTGGGCAGCCCGGTGGTGCCGGAGGAGAACAGCACCCACAGCGGGTGGTCGAAGGCGACCTGCTCGAAGCGGAACCCCTCGGCCGGCACCGGCGGCCCCGCCAGCGCGGCCTCCCACGGCAGCGCCCCCGGCCCCGCCGCTGCCGGGTCGGACGGGTGCAGCAGCGGCAGGTGGACGACGCGCTCGACGCTGGGGAGGCCGGCCAGGACGCGGCGGAGCTCCTCGCGGCGGTCGAACTCCCGGCCGCCGTGGCGGTAGCCGTCCGCCGCGAACAGCACCTTCGGCTCCAGCGGCCGGAAGCGGTCCAGGACCCCCTGCCAGCCGAAGTCGGGCGAGCAGCTCGCCCAGGTCGCGCCGACGGCGGTGGCGGCCAGCATGGCGACCACCGCCTGGGGGACGTTCGGCAGGTAGGCGGCGACGCGGTCGCCCGGCCGCACGCCCGCCTCGCGCAGCCAGGTCGCGAGCGTGCGGACCTGGCCGGCGAGCTCCTCCCAGGGCATGCCGGCCAGCTCGGTGGCCTCGCCGCGGTGCAGCAGCGCGTCGCTGCCCGGCCGCGCGCGCCGCAGGACGTGCTCGGCGTAGTTCAGCCGGGCGCCGGGGAACCACTGCGCGCCCGGCATGGTGCGGCGGCCGAGCACCCGCGTGGGCGGCGCCGAGGCGCCGACCCCGAACCAGTCCCAGATCGCCTGCCAGAACGCCTCCAGGTCGGTCACCGACCAGCGCCACAGCTCGTGGTAGCCGGCGAACCGCAGCCCGCGCTCGGCCTCCAGCCAGCGCTGGAAGGCGGCCAGGTTGCTGCCGTCGGCCCGCTCCGAGCCGGGCGTCCAGAGGAGGTCGCCCTCGCGGACCTCAGTGGTCGCCGGCCCGGTCGTCATCGCTGCCTCCTTCGCCTGGCAGCAGCAACCATCGCCCACCGCGGGAGGCAGGGCAACGAATTCCTGGTAGGTTTTCGCAGGGTGAAACGAACGGAGGCGGCGGATGCGGAACTACAAGGTCAAACCGGTCGAGTCGCTGTCCCGGGGGCTGCGGGTGCTGCAGGTGCTGCAGGAGGTGCGCGCCGCCAGCCTGCACGACCTGCACCTGGCCACCGGCATCCCCAAGAGCACCCTGACCCGGATCCTCTACACCGCCCACCGCCAGGGGCTCGTCTGGCAGCGCATGGCCGACGGCGCCTTCCTGCCGAGCCACACCCTGCACCGCGTCCCGCTCGACGACGCGGACTGGCTCGGCGAGATCGCCTCGCCGGTGCTGGCGCGCCTCTCCGAGCGGGTGCGGTGGCCGTCGGTGCTGTCGGTCCCCCGGCTGGACTACCTGGAGGTGGTGGAGACCAACAGCCGCCGCGCCTCCTTCGACGACATCCGCGCCAAGCCGGTGAGCTTCCGCGTCAACCTGCTGCGCTCCGCCTCCGGCCGCGCCTACCTGGCGTTCTGCCCCGACCGGGAGCGCGAGGCGGTGCTGCGCCGCCTGCGCGAGCGCGACCTGCCAGGCCACGAGCTGGCGTCGCAACCCGAGGCGCTGCACCGCATCGTGCAGGCCACGCGCCGCCAGGGCTACGCGGTGCGCTCGGCCGACTTCGGCGGCCACTACTCCAGGACCCGCGCCGAGCACGACGACGGTCGCCTGTCGGTCGCCATGCCGATCCGGCTGGAGGGCCGGGTGCTCGGTTGCATCAACCTGACCTGGCGGATGAAGGTGATGACCGTCGCCGAGATGGCCAGGCGGCACCTGGACGACCTGCGTGGCGCGGTGGCGGCGGTGGAGCAGCGGGCGGGCGAGGTCAGCCGCCGCCTGCGCGACGGGGTCGGCGTCAACGAGGGGTGAAGGAGCGGCGGTGCGTGCCGTCCTGGTGGAGCGGTTCGGCGGACCGGAGGTCCTGCAGGTGGCCTCGGTGGAGGAGCCCACCCCGGGCCCGGGCGAGGTGCTGGTGCGGGTCGCCGCGGCCGGCGTCAACCCGGTCGACTGGAAGGTGCGCGCCGGGGCCGCCGGCGAGCGCTTCGGGCGGCCGCCCTACGTGCCCGGCTGGGACGTCGCCGGGGTGGTCGAGGCGACCGGCGACGGCGTGTCGGCCTTCGCCGCCGGCGACGAGGTCTTCGGCATGCCACGGTTCCCCGATCCGGCCGGCTGCTACGCCGAGTACGTCCGCGCCCCGGCCGGGCAGCTGGCGGCCGCGCCGGCCGGCATGGACCCGGCCGCGGCCGCCGGGCTGCCACTGGCGGGGCTGACGGCACTGCAAGTCATGGACCTGGCCGGCGTCACCGAGGGGCAACGCGTGCTGGTCCATGCCGCCGCCGGCGGCGTCGGGCACCTGGCGGTCCAGCTCGCCAAGGCCCGCGGCGCCCGGGTGATCGGCACCGCCCGGGCGGGCAACCACCGGTTCCTGCGCGAGCTGGGCGTCGACCAGGCGGTCGACTACGCCACGGTCGCCTTCGAGCAGGCCGTCGAGGACGTCGACCTGGTGGTCAACCCGGTCCGCGGCGACTACGGCCGCCGGTCCCTGCGGGTCCTGCGCCCCGGCGGCGTGCTCGCCATGATCGTCGGCGGCGGCGACCAGGGGCTGGCCGCGGCGGCGGAGGCGGCCGGGGTGCGGCTGGTGCGGCACCTGGTCCAGCCGGACGGGCCGGGGCTGGTCCGGCTGGCCGAGCTGGCCGGCGGGGATGGGCTGCGGGTCGTGGTCGAGCACCTGCTCCCGCTGGAGCAGGCGAGCCGGGCGCACCAGCTGGGCGAGCGCGGCCGCACGCGCGGCAAGATCGTGCTGGCGGTCGCGCGCTGACCCGTCCGGCCGGGGCGTCAGCGCGCGGCCAGGCCGAGCAGGCGGGCGGCGTTGTCCTTCAGGATCTTCGGCCGCACCGCCGGCTTGACGTCCAGCTCCTCGAAGTCCGCCAGCCAGCGGTCGGGCGTGATCAGCGGGAAGTCGGAGCCGAACAGCACCTTGTCCTGCAGCAGCGAGTTGGCGTAGCGCAGCAGCAGCGGCGGGAAGTACCGCGGCGACCAGCCGGACAGGTCGATGTGGACCTGCGGCTTGTGGGTCGCCACCGCCAGGGCCTCCTCCTGCCAGGGGAACGACGGGTGGGCCAGGACGATCGGCATGCCCGGGAAGTCCGCCGCCACGTCGTCGACGTGGATCGGGTTGGAGTACTTCAGCCGCACCCCCCCGCCGCCCGGCGCGCCCGCGCCGATGCCGGTCTGCCCCGTATGGAAGACCGCGGGCAGGCCCAGCTCCTCGATCGCCTCGTACAGCACGTAGGCGGCGCGGTCGTTGGGGTAGAAGCGCTGGAGGTTCGGGTGGAACTTGAACCCCCGCACGCCGTGGGCCTCGGCGAGGCGGCGCGCCTGCCGGGCGCCGGCCCGCCCCTTGGCCGGGTCGATGCTGGCGAAGGGGATCAGCACGTCGGGGTTGGCCGCCGCGGCCTCGGCCACCTCCTCGTTGGGCACCGGCGGCTGGCCCGTGGCCGCCTCGGCGTCGACCGGGAAGACCACGCAGGCCATCTGCCGCCGCCGGTAGTAGGCGGCGATCTCCGGGAGCGTCGGGCGCCGCGCGTCGACCTTGAAGTACGCGCTGGCGGCCTCCACCAGCTCGGGCGGCAGGTAGCTGTGACCGTCCCGGGAGACCTCGGCGTGGGCGTGCACGTCGATGGCGACCAGTTCGGCAAGTCGCAGGGAGGTCATGGCGGCTGCAGGATGCCGCAACCGCCCGGCGCGAGTCGAGGGCGGGATCACCAGCACGTCGCCGGGACCGTTTGACGCTCGAGGGCAGGGCGACCGTGCCGTGGTGATGCTCGTAACGTTCTCGGAACGGCCGCGGAGGAGCCTGACGGTAGGAGCGGAACCCAGCGGCGTCCCGTGGTCAGGTGAGGAGCCCGCATGCCAGCGTCCCAGCCCAGCGAGACGGTGACTCCCACCGTCCAGGTCCGGGTCGCGTGGGCAGTTGCGCTCGCTACGGTCGCCCTGGTGGTGTTGGGCGTGGCCCTGCTGCCGTCCCAGGAGTGGCAGCTGACCATGGAGTTCGTCAGCCGCGCGGTGGGCAACAGCTTGTTCATCCTTGCCTGCGCGGTCGTCGGGCTGCTGATCGTCTCCCGCCGCCCCGGCAACCTCATCGGCTGGATCTACGCCCTGGTCGCGCTTGCCTTGGCGGCGGGCGAGGTGGCCGGTGGCTACGCCAGCCGGTCGCTTCCCGGTGCGGCGTGGGCGGCGTTGCTGCCGGACCTGCTGTGGCTGGTGGCCACGCCCTTGGGCGTCGCCCTGCTGCTGCTGTTGTTCCCGACCGGACGGCTGCCCGGACGAGGCTGGCGGCCGGTGGTCTGGGCCACCGTTGCGGCCACGGCGGCGGCCGTGGTGGGCACGGCGCTGACGCCCGGTCCGGTCGAGTTCTTCCCGCAGTTCCAGAACCCGCTGGGCCTTGCGGCGGCCGGCCCGGTGCTCGACCGCACCGTCCAGGTCGCGTTCGTGGTCCTCACCGCGGGCGTGTTCGCGGCCGCGGGGTCGCTGATCCTTCGGTGGCGTCGCGCTCACGGCGTGGAGCGGCAGCAGCTGAAGTGGCTGGCCTACGCCGCCGCCATGCTGGTCGTGGCCCAGGTTGGCGCCTTGCTGCTCCCCCGCGCGCTGTTCCTGGTGGTGACCGTGGTCGCGACCCTGCTGTTCCCGGCGGCCACCGGGATCGCGGTGGTGCGCTACCGGCTGTACGAGATCGACCGGCTGATCAACCGCACCCTGGTCTACGGGCTGCTCACCGTGACGCTCGGCCTTGCGTATGCCGGGCTGGTGCTGGTGCTGGGCCGGGTGTTCGGTGGGCTCGGCGCCGAGCCGCCGGGCTGGGCGGTGGCCGGCGTGACCCTGGCGGTGGCGGCGCTGTTCCAGCCGGCCCGCCGCCGCACCCCAGCAGGCGGTGGACCGCCGCTTCAACCGGCGTCGCTACGACGCCGCCAAGACGATCGAGGCCTTCAGCGCCCGCCTGCGCGACCAGATCGACCTCGCTACCCTCACGGCCGAGCTCGTCGCGGTCGTTGACCAGACCATGGAACCAACCCGGGTCTGGCTCTGGCTTCGACCCTCCGCACAGGGCCCCCGGGCACGCCCCGCGGTCAGGCACGGCCAGCTCCCTGGGCCTCCTGAGCAGGCCAGTTCGCACAAGAGCCCGTCCCAGCCAGGCTGTTGAAAGTGCCAAACCACCTCAGGGACGGACCGCTAGTAGCCGCGTGCGACTGCCTGATCGGGCACGTGATGGAGGCCCAGCGGAATCCAACGGCGCGCGGGACGTCCTCCTGTGCTGGCCGACTCCGACTCGGGGCCGGTCAACGGTACAGCGGCTGGCTGCGGCGTCGACGCGAGGCTCCCGCAACAAGCTGTTCAGCCACCCTCCAGGCGCAGGAGTACCTCATTGAGCGGCTTGCGGTCGATGTCGGGCACGGTGGCGTCCTCGGCCGGGTAGCCGACCGGCACGACCACGAACGCCCGCTCGTTGGCGGGGCGGTCGAGGATCTCGTTCAGCCAGCGCATCGGGCTCGGCGTGTGGGTCAGGGTCGCCAGGCCGGCCTGGTGGAGCGAGGCCAGCAGCAACCCGACCGCGATGCCGACCGACTCCTTGGCGTAGTACGGGCGGGGGCTGTGCGGTCCCTTGTGGACCTCGAACACCACGACCACGTAGGGAGCGGCCTCCAGGAACGGCTTGCGCCAGTCGGTGCCCAGCGGCTCCAGGGCCGCCAGCCACTCGGCCGAGGCGCGCGAGCGGTAGAAGGCGCGCTCCTGCTGCTCGGCCCCGACCCGCAGGCGGCGCTTGCGCTGCGGGTCGGAGACCACCACGAACCGCCAGGGCTGCAGGTTGGCGCCGCTGGGCGCGGTCGCGGCGGTGGCGACGGCGTTGCGGACCAGCTCGAAGGGGACCGGCCGGTCGGAGAACTCGCGGACCGTGCGCCGGGCCCGCATGGCCTCCAGGAAGGCACGGCTGCGGGCCAGGGCCTCCTCGGCCGGCACCTGGAACCTGGGGGCGGGCCGCACGCGATGCCGCGGATTGCAGGTCATCAGGGACCACCTCCACTCGACCGGGCCACGAGACCGCCGACGGCCGGAGGGTCCCGTCGCCCGCTGGTATCGCCCTACCACGAATGACCACGCCATCCAGCGGATATCCCTTAGGACGGTGAGACACACGTCCAGACGCTGCTCGGCCACCAGGAGGTTCGGATGGGCGAGGTCGCCTACCGCTCCCACGTCACCGTCACCCGGCACCACGGCCCCCTGCGGACCGCCACGGTCCCGGCCGAGGAGCGGCCGATCACCTTCGGGGTGCACGGCGCCGTGGCCGAGCACTACGGCACCGACCTGGCAACCCACCAGCCGCACGCGACCACCCTGGACTACCTGGTTGCCGCGGCCGCCGGGTGACTGACCGGGACCTTCGGGCGCGCGCTGGCGCCCCCGTCCGAGCATCCCACGGGTCCCCGGCCGCCGACAGTCGACCGCTCAAGGCGAACAAAGCCCAGTACAGCCTTCAATAGCAATGGCAGGCAGACCGCCCAAGGTGATCTGGCGGTTCGCACCGGACGACCGATTCCGCCTACAGCGCCTTCTGCGGCTCCTGTTCGAGCCGGACACCGAACTGGAGCAGTTCGAGGGCGGTAGTGATAGCCACGCGTGCTGACAAGCGATGCTGCCGGCTGGGTCAGCCGGCCGTTGGTCCTTCCGGTGTCAGTGTGGTGAGATCCAGGCTGGTGGTGATGTCGACGCAGCCGCCGATGGTGCGGGCGACCGGGCAGCGGTCGGCGTGGAAGCCGAGCACCCGCTCGATCGCCGCCCGCTGCTTCTGGTCGTCGGCCACGGCCTGGTCGACCGCCAGGTGGTAGGTGACGTGGACGCGCTTGACGACCAGGACCTTGCCGTCAAGCTCGACCTCGCCGACCGCTTGGGACCGCAGGCGACCGCCCGCGGCGGAGATGCCTCGTGCCTCGAGTGCTCCTCCGAAGGTGCCGGTCAGTCAGCCGGCCGCTGCGGCCACCAGGTAGTCGAGCGTGGTCGGGCGCGGCTCCTGGTCGTCGGCGGCGACGCCGTAGTGCTCGGCGACGGCGCCGTGCACGCCGATCCGCACCGGCTCCTCGAGCTCCGGCAGCACTGCGCTGCGCAGCGTGCCCCGCTCGCGCGTGACGCTGACCTGAGAACGGTAGACGACCTCGCCCATGGCGCCTCCTGGATGTGGCGGATTCTTCCAGGACGTGTAGCGGTAGAACTCCCTGTCTTCGTGACCAATGGCGTCGCCCCTCAAACGGCAGTGAGGACAGCACGTCAAGCCACCTCCGGTAGCCGCATGGTGAACGGCAGGCGGTGCTCTCCCGATGGGGGCGCACTTTTAGAGGCGCGCGGCATCCCGGCCGGAGGCGGTCGTCTCCAAGCGGACGCGGTCGGTGAGGTCGAGCTGGACGCCAGGGTGCTCGTGGTGCGGCGCATCCACGTCACCTACCGGCTGACGGCGGACCCGGCGCAGCGGCCGGCCATCGAGCGGGTGCTGGGCTTCCACGCCGACCGCTGCCCGGTCGCCCGCACCATCGGCAGCTGCGTCGGGATCTCCACCAGCCTGGAGCTGAACCCGGTCGGCGAGGCGCCTGATCCGTGACCGGGGAGAAGGCAGGACCAGCGTCCTGGCGGAGGGTTGGCGCCCTGCGCAACGACGCCGGTCGTCGAGCCGCGGGGCTTCCCGGTCCACAACCTCGTCCCGTACCCGGCTTGGAAACCCCGACAGGACGCTGTCGCCACCGGCGGCCACGCTGTGCCCACAGGCAATCCGACACGGGAGGCCAGAGATGGCGGCACCAGTGGTGTGGTTCGAGATCGCCGGTCGCGACCTGGAGGCGCTCACGCGCTTCTACGGCGACCTGCTGGGCTGGAAGGTCGACGCCGACAACCCCCAGCGCTACGGCATGGTCGACACCGGCGGCCAGGGCGGCATCCCAGGCGGCATCTACGCCCCCGGCGACCAGGTCGGCGAGTACGTCTCCTTCTACGCGGGCGTCCAGGGGCTGGAGGGGTACCTGGAGCGCGCCGAGCAGCTAGGCGGCAAGGTCGTGCAGCGACCGACGTCGATCTCGGACACCGCCCGGGTCGCGATGCTGCTGGATCCCGAGGGCCACCGCATCGGGCTGCTCGAGCAGTCCTGAGGGTCAGGGCTGCGCGCCGCTGCCGCCTGCTTGGTGACCGGTCAGGCCACAATGGCGGGTTGCCACGACCGCTCCGGGAGGCAGCTGCGCTCCACCGTCGCCGGCTCGCGCACCGGCGAGCGCTCCCCGGTCACCTCGACCACGCTGACCCGGTCCAGGCGAAACACCCGCACCGCGCCGCGCAGCCGGCACCAGCCCACCAGGTACCAGTCGCGCTCGGCGCCGACGAAGCCCAGCGGCTCCACCAGCCGCGCCACGGTCGGCTGGCCGTGCTTGTCGCGGTAGTCCAGGCGCAGCACGCGGCCCTCCAGCAGCGCCTGCTCCACCGCGCGCAGCGCTGGCCCGGCCGACGGCTCCCGCTCGGCGTGCAACAGGTGGATCCGGCCCAGCAGGTCGGTGGCGCCGCCGCGTCCGGCCGCCGACATCGCGGCGGCCACCTTCTGCAGGGCCGAGCGCGCGGCGCCGCCGAAGGGCATCGGCGCGCCGCGGGCAATCGCCAGCGCCACCGCGGCCGCCTCGCTGGCGGTGAAGTTCAGCGGCGGCAGGGTGTGGCGAGGGTCGATGGCGTAGCCCCCACCAGGGCCAGGGGTCGCCCAGATCGGCACGCCCGCCTGCTGCAGCGCCAGGATGTCGCGCTGGATGGTGCGCACGCTGACCTCGAACCGCTCGGCGAGCCGGGCCGCGCTGCGGGCCCCAGGCGCCGCCGCACGCAGCTCCTCCACCAGGGCGTACAGGCGGTCGGTGCGGTTCATCGCCGCACCAGGCTATCCCGGGGCTGTGACGGTCCCGCCGACGGTGGCAGGACGACCGCCGGGGTCGGAGAGGCCGACCTGGTCGACGGCGGCCTCCAGCGGCCGGTAGCCGTCGGTCCGGCCCGGTCGCCAGGCCCGCAGGCCCTCCAGGTCCAGCAGCGGACGCACCCCGGGATCGTCGTAGGACATGCCCAGCAGCAGCTCCCGGAACCGCTCGACGAGGGCCGCCGGTGCGGCGTCGGTGACGGTGAGGTTGCAGTGGTCGTAGGCCGGGGTCCTCGTGAGCACCCGCGTCGACCCTGCCGGAAGGGTGCCGTCGGCGGCGAACAGCGCGTGGTTGCCTTCGATCAGGCAGGCCGCGTCGACCTCACCGCGAACCAGCGCCAGGGCCGCGTCGCGCTCCCCGCCGACGTGGTCGCCGTGCTTGCCGGCCAGCACGTCGAAGGTACGGACCCGGAAGTCCACGCCGGGGGCGAGCCCTTCGGCGCGAAGGTGCCACAGCGGCAGCAGGGTCGCCTGCGGGGAGTCGACCGCGCCGACCCCGACGAGCTTGCCGGCGAGGTCGCCCACCGCCCGGACCGGCGAGCCGGCCGGCACCACGACCACCGAGCGCAGGTCGCAGTCGGTGTCGCGCATGGCCACCGCCCGCACCCGCACGCCCTGGGCGGCCGCCAGCCGGCGTGCCTTCACGAACGCCAGCGGCGAGTTCCACGCCACGTCCACGTGGCCGGCCAGGTGGGCGTCGACCAGCCGCTCGTAGTTGGAGTACAGCACGTAGTCGAAGGCCAGCCCGTGCCCAGCGAACCAGGCCTTGAAGCCCTCCCAGATGGTGACCACCTTGGGGTCGTAGGCGACCGCGCCGAGCAGCAGGACCTCGCCGGCCATCCGGCCTCCTTCAGGCGAACAGGTCGATGCCGCAGAGGGCACGGCCGACGAAGTCGTACAGGGCGTCGGTGGTCGGGGCCATGACCGTGGCCGCGCGCGCGTCGCGGAACTGCCGCTCGACGCCGGTCTCCTTGCGGAAGGCGGCACCGCCGCAGACCCGCATGGCCAGGTCGGTGACCGCGGTGGCGGCCTCGGCGGCGGCCGCCTTGACCTCCAGCACCCGCAGGGTGGCGTCCGGACGGCCAGCCTCCATCGCGGCCAGGGTGTCGTCGAGCAGGACGCGGGCCTGGTCGGTCCCGATGCGCATGCGGGCCAGGTAGGCACGGATGGTCGGCAGGCCGGCAAGGCTGGTGTCCAGGTGCTCCAGGCGCGTGGCGGTCACGTGGGCGACGGTCCTGGCCACCGCCGCTTCCATCAGGCCGACCGCCATGGCGGCGCTCATCGCCGAGAACCAGCCCAGCACGATCCCCAGCATCACCTGGTCGCCCTTGCCGTCCTCGCCCAGCATGGCGGCGGCCGGCACGGCGACGTCATGGGCGCTGACCGGGCTGGAGGCGTTGCCGCGAAGCCCGAGGCCGTCGAACGGTCCAGCGACCTTCAGGCCCGGCGCGTCGGCCGGCACCAGCCAGATGGTGCTGGGGCCGTCGACGGCCAGCGGCCGGCTCGACCAGAGGTAGGAGTCGGCCTCGCCGGCGGAGGTCACCCAGCTCTTGGCGGCGTCAAGCCGGACCATCCCGCCGTCGGCGGTGGCGGTGGAGACCGGCGCCCAGAAGTGGCTGCGGGAGCCCGACTCGGAGAAGGCGAGGGTCGACAGGTGCCGGCCCGCGGCGATCGCCTCGCGGACGGCGCGCGGTCCGTGGGCCTCGATCACCGCGGCCGCGGCGTAGTGCATGCACACCACCATGGCGGTGGACCCGCACGCGCCCGCCAGCCGCTCGACCACCTCGGTGGCGGCGCGCAGGCCCTCGCCGCTCCCGCCCACCTCGTGGGCGCTGACCAGGCCGAGCAGGCCCGCCCGGCCGAGCGCGTCGACCGCCTCGCGCGGGAAGCTGCCCTGCTGGTCGACCTGCACGGCGGCCGGCGCGACCACCTCGGACAGCACGGGCGCAAGGGCGTCCAGGTGCGAGGTCACCGCGAACCTGCTCCTTCCTGGGCGACTGGCTCGGCGCGATCCTGGCACACGGACCCGGCCTCGGCTAATTACGAAGTGCTTAAGAAACCAGGGCGGCAGTGGCTCCGGCGGTGACGGCGACGGCGTCGGCGAGCTGTGGGCGTGCGGCTCCCCGGGCCGAGGCGGGCGGCACCCGACCGGCGCCGGGGCGCCCTGGCGCCGGGTAGGGTTGCGGCCATGGGGGAGGAAGCCACCGTCACCACGCCGGCGAGCGAGGCGGGCCGACGGCCACCTGGTGGGTTCTGGCGTGCCACGGTCGCCACCGGCGCCGCCGTGGTGGCGGTCGGCGCGCTCGGCACCCTGGCCCACCGGGGCTTCGGGCGTGTGCCGTTCAGCGTTCCTGCCTGGCCGTGGTACCACAGCGACCCCTTCTACCTGTTCTGGGGCCCCCGGTGGCCGTCGGGGTGGGCGCTGGGGGCGCTGCCGGTCGCGCTGGCCGCCGCGGCCGGGGTCGTCGCCCTGTTCCGGTCTGGGGTGGGGCCGTGGGTGCGGACGGCCGCCTCCGCGGGCCTGCTGCTGGTGCTGGCGCTGGCGGTCGCCGCCCTGGGCGGCGGGCCGGCGGCGTGGTGGGCGCCGTTCGGGTTCACCGGGGAGTACCCGCACGGGGTCGGCCAGGTCGGCGACGTTCCCTCGTTCCTGCGCGAGTTCCCGGAGCGGCTGGCGTCGCTGCCCAGCCACGCCAGCGGGCATCCCGCCGGAGCGATGGTGCTGTACGCCCTGCTGGCGCGGGTGTGGGCGGGGCTCGACGGGGCGGCGCTGGGGACCGTCGCGCTCGGGTGCCTGGGGGCGCTGCCGGTCGCTGCCCTGGCCCGCGACGAGCTGGGCGAGGAGGGGGTTCGCTGGTCGCTGGCGCTGTGGGTGCTGTCGCCGATGACGGTGCTGTACACCGCGACCTCGGCCGACGCGGTCTTCGCGGTCGCGCTGGCGGGCGCCGCGCTGGCCGCCCACCGCGGGCTGGTGCGCCGCTCCTGGGCCTGGACGCTGGCCGGCGGGGTGCTGCTGTGGGTCGGCTCCCTGCTCACCTACGCGGCCGTGCTGCTGCTGGCGTTCCTGCTGGTGCGCGCGGCCGGGCAGCTTCGCCAGCAGCCGGGCTGGGTGCTGGGCTGGGCGGCGGCCACGGCCGCCACGGTCCTCGGGCTGGCGGGGCTGCTGTGGCTGGCCACCGGCTACGACCCGGTGGCGGCGGCGCGGGCGACCCACGCGGCCTACCAGGCCGCCCCCGGCTCGGCGCGCCGCCCCTACCTGCCGTGGCTGGTCGGCGACCCGATCGCGTTCGGTGCGATGCTCGGCATCCCGCTGTTCGCCGCCCTGGTGGCGCGGGCGGTGGCGGTGGTGCGCCGGCGGGTCTGGACCTGCTTTGACGCGGCCGTGCTCGCCTGCCTGCTGGCCGCCTCGTCGTGGGGGTTCTCCAGGGGGGAGGTGGAGCGGATCTTCCTGTTCCTGGTGCCGCTGGCCCTGGTGCCGGTGGCGCGCCAGCTGCTGGCGTGGCAGGCACGCCTGCCGGCGGTCGCCGCGCTGCTGGTGGCCCAGACGCTCGCCGTCCAGACGCTCTTCTACACGCGCTGGTAGCGGTCTCCGGACCGGTGCTGCTCAACGGGTCCCGGCCCGCCGCCGCTCGGCCTGGAGCACCGCGATGATCGTCATCGAGTCCACGATCTCACCGGCGTCGACCATGCCGAGCACCTCCCGGAACCGGTAGGGCCGCACCTGGAACGACTCGGTCGCGTCCGGCTTGGGCGCATGCCTCGGCCTCGTCAGGTCGAAGGCGAGGAACAGGTGGGCCGTCTCGTCCATGACGCTCTTGGAGGTGTGGTAGGCGCACACCGGTTCCAGCCGGCCCGCCCGGTAGCCGCTCTCCTCGGCCAGCTCGCGCTGGGCGGCGTCGGTGATCGGCTCCCCCCGCCCCACCCCCCCCGTCGGCCGCCC
>Ga0081538_10003200_pt1 | contig 15557 bp, 15 predicted proteins | sample TabmetS5T2R1_FD_71022 | JGI IMG/M metagenome (GOLD analysis project Ga0081538, IMG submission 71022) | Tabebuia heterophylla rhizosphere microbial communities from the University of Puerto Rico - S5T2R1 | ecosystem: Host-associated > Plants > Roots > Rhizosphere ... | reverse complement strand
TGACTACCCTGATGATGAGGTCATGAGCCAATTAAACATGTTGCCCTCTGTAGTAGAGGTAAACAGAGTAGAGGGGCCCTATGACATCGTAGTAAAGTTGTCAGATGACAATATGAGTGTATTAAAAGAATCTATAGGGAAGTATATGATACGAATACGCGGAATACAGTCCACATTAACATTAATGGAAGAGTGATTTAGGCAGCTTCGCGTGTTTTACAGTTACTGGGCAAACACATGAGGCAAGAACAACCTAAATTTTCAAAATTGAAAGAGTAAAGGCTTAATTAAGTTAAATTAGAGCACATTTTTAACATGAAACACGAAAAACGCTTTTGTTCCCACGGTGGAACTTAAAGTCAGCAAGATGTCTTTTATTCCTAGAATATACTAATTATCTAATTCTACCCTTCCTTGCTCGGATAAAAAAATAGCATATCGCGAAATAACATACAAACAACTAGCCAGACATGGTTTTGTAGAAGACAAAACAAAACCTGCGACTAAAGAGAAGAAATAAAAACCATGCCTCTTTGCAGCCCCTCTACATTAAGACATATGTACCTCGGCTAGTGCTTTCTATATTGGCTACAGTTATTTGGGTCAATGAGATATTATTCCGTGGATATAATATTGGGGTGGATTAGTGCAGTATATTTTCTTAAGCCATGATGTTGATTGGCGTAAACAAGGGGCCTCCAGAGAGCATATCCTTAAGAGAAAACAACGCTTTGATAAGGTCACAATTAACAATCTTGGAGTAAGGAATCCATACTATAATATTCCAGACTATATGGCGATAGAAGATAGATACGGGGTGAAGTCGACATTTTTCTTCAGGACTCTCTACGAAGATGGAGATTTCAGGGATTACGAGGATGATATTCAGGCCCTGATTAAAGGAGGGTGGGAAATAGGACTACATAGTGATCCAGGATCTACAAATAGTTTGGAAAAACTAGCGAGTGAAAAAAAGCAATTAGAATTAATCGCGAATCATCCCATTACGGGAAATAGGGTGCATTATTTGAATAGTGATACGGAATTGGCCTTTAAATTGCAATACCTAGGATTCACTTACGATTCATCCGTGAAAAAGGTCAAAGATCGGATAACTAAGGATGATATGGGATATTACAAGATTGGAAATTTAATAGAATTTCCCATTACACTGATGGATGCATATATTTTTACTTATATGAAACTCCAAGAATCTCAGTTAGTTACACTATTTGAGAAAGCCTTGGATTTATGCAAAAACCTGAAAAAAGATATTCTAACAGTTATCTGGCACGATAATGTCTTAAAAATGATAGGGGGTAGAATGTATTCTAATATTCTACAATATCTAACATCTCGACCTGATATACAAATATGTAGGGGTATTGATCTGGCGAAAATGATCAATCAAATCGAACTATAGTGAAATCATCAATGAGTAAAATCTCCCCTTCTGCGCGTATAGAAAATTCCAAATTGTACTCAAGCCATGTTGCTATAGGAAAAGATGCGAGACTAACTGATGTTGAAATAAAAGCGAGGGGAATAACCGTAAAATCAGGTGCAATTCTGACTGGCTGTAAACTCTTTTCAGACGGAAATATTGTGATAGGACAAGGTACAACGATCAAGGAAAGGACGATAATTAATGCTTTCAAATCAGTATTCATTGGCGATTATGTTATTATCGATAGAGATGTATTCATTGGTGGAATGCAGAGTGAGAAGAGCGCCATAGAGGTGGGAAATCAGTCTGTTATACTATTCAGATCATACCTTAATACAACTAGAAGAATAGTTCTCGGAAATAATGTTGGCATAGGAGGTTATTGTCTTATTTTTACACACGGTGCTTGGCAAAACGTGTTGGAAGGTAACCCTTACAAATTTGCCGATGTCGAAATTAAAGATAACTCTTGGCTGCCATGGAATGTGACTGTTCTACCAGGAGTAACAATTGAAAGAGACGCAACTATTGGAAGCGGGTCGACCGTAACGAAGAATATTCCCCAATCAGTTTTTGCAGCTGGTGTCCCAGCCAAGATTATCCGTCAAAAGAGCTCAAAGCCCCCTTCGTTAGAAGACAGAAGCATATTATTACAAGATATTCTTAAAGACTTTTATCAGTATGCGTCCAACTATCTCAAACTAAAAGGTCTAAAATTTTGTCATAAGGGAGACATGACGATTGAATACGGAAATATAAGGATGATATATACATTAGACTTCAGACATTTTGGACGAAATGATATCGTCTTATCATTTAAGATACCGTATAGGATAAAAAAACAAAACATGTGGATAGAGTTAGATAGTAAACGTTCAAGCTCTTCCTGCGATCTGGCAAATTATTTCATTTCATTTGTTAGACGGTATGGGATCAAGATAGTACCGAATAGTAGTGAGAGATAGAATTGTTATGGTTAACGCAACTGGAATTCTTTTGTATTCTCGTCATATTTGCAGTCTTATGATTTTATAGGGGCTTTCAGAACACTCGATATTTATCTCAGCAGTCTTGGGCAGATGTTCTATGAAATGCCATGCAGTACAAATTTGGTACGTCATACATAAACGATGAAGGAGACAATATTGTACTATGGCTGTCAGACCTAGAAGTGACTACTTTTCAATATCCATAGTTTAGAATTAATTTATATGCCTATACAGGACAAATTTAGTGTGTCATTCATTGACGATGAAGGAAGCATTATTGTACCCAAGTCTGTCAGACCAACTATTGACTACGAAGTAACTCCCATTGGGGATAAAAAAGGTGCTAGGCAACAATTTCGTCATAAGAATTTACATATCAGAGATTATGGTGACTATTATACGGTTCATCTTGATAGTATTGATCCTAGAAACGATCCCTTAGGTCACCTAATAATCGATGCCCCTGAATTTTTAGTAGGTATTATGTCTGCCGTTTTAATTGGAAAGCTAATTGGTCCTGCAATTGGCAAGAACAAGAGCTTAGAAGCTGACAAAAAAGAAAATCAATTGTCGAACGGAATAGCAGCAGGATGCATAATTGGTTCGGCAGCTGTAACTTCCTATATGGCTACAATTTTTATCAAGAGAATAATTAAGCGGGGTTGGTTCTAAATCATCAGATTATAAATGGGATATCCTTTACCTTAATTAACTCGGATCACTTTTACAATGTCCATTTTTTTTGAATCTAAACCATTCTTTGATGTCCACAATATCATCTTTAACTAATCCTGTCCCAATCCCTGCAAGTATGCCAAAGACTGCCGCTGAAATGGGGACTTTACCCACGAGTAGAGAAGACATTGACAATAAGGTTCCAATTTCGCCATGATGAATTCTTCTACCGAAGATATGAACCTCAGGGGGAGGTTTTCTTGAGTTCCAATAGTGCATTAATATTTCCGAAGCCGCGAATCCAAGGATTAATGCCCCTTTGGTACCGATGCTTCCAAATAATAGTAAAGGTATCATATTACTAGTGATATCGCTAGCAACATCCTTATTAATTTATGCTAATGTTCTGCCGAGGACCTTGAGTTATCTACACTAGTTCTTATAAGCTTGGCGAGCCGATTCCCGAATATAGTATCTATCTGTGAAAATTTTGATTCAATATGAAACGTCAATAGTTCAAAAAATAAATTACCAGAATTTTTTTCCTATTGTAACAAATGCCGCGATTACAATGGAACCAATAAAGCCGGCATACGCTATGTTATTATCATAAGGTAAGGCAATTGCAGAGCCAATAAACAAGCCAGCAGCAAATATGACTCCAGCAACTAGGGTATTACTCTTATCCTTCTTAGTTTTATTATTTGTATCATAAAGTTGGGTGTCAAGGTATGATTGCAATAGTGGAGCAACGTTTAGGGCCGACTCAATATTCTTTCCTAGTCGTAAGATTGAAGTTCTTGCTTCCTCAATATATGCCTCTCTGAGCAGCCCTTCTCCTTCAAGTATTTTGGCAAGCACCTTAACAAATTGAAACTTGACTTTATGATGTAGATATATTCCTTCTATTATCGATGCCATTCTCATATAAAGTGCAAGGTTTTTTGGTAACCTGAATGGGAACCTGCTCATTGTCTTGTTAGCAAGATCTGTCAATGCCTTTACTTCCATCTTGTCCACCTCTTTTCCATACAATGATTGAATACTAAGTTCGATGGCCTTCTCAACAACATAACGATTGACAGTTGGCTCCAGTGTTCCAAGTTCCATCAAAATATTAACTGTTCTCGGAGGATCTTTATCAATCATACCTAAATACAACCTGATCAGTCTAAGCCGTGTCTTATTATCAAGCCTTCCTACCATCCCAAAATCGTAAAGAATTATCGAGCCATTGTCAGCAACCGAGATATTGCCCGGATGTGGATCCGCATGGAATATGTTATGTCGAAGGAGCATCTTAAAAAAAAGCCTGTGAACTCGTGTAACCAACACAGATCTATCTATACCCATAGCATCCAGTGCTGCAATATCGGTAATTTTGATCCCTGGGATATACTCCATTGTCAAAACGTGCTTCGAGGTTCTATCTAGAATAACACTAGGAATTATAACTGACTTGTCGCCTGTAAGGTTTCTTTTGATTGTTACTAGATTATCTGCTTCTATGCGATAATCCATTTCCTCATATATTGTTTCTATAAACTGAGATAGCATTCCTTCCGCTGAAAATGCCAGATTCGGATCTATAAATCTGGTAGCAAGAGGCAAGATTTTCTTAAGAATATAAATATCATATTCAATTACCTCTTCTATATTGGGTCTGCTAATTTTTATGATGACATCTCTATTATTGTACTTCGCAAGATAGACCTGACCCAGGCTGGCACCTAGAAGTGCGGAAGTGTTGAATGATTCAAATATATTTTCTAATCTGCCAAGTTCAGATTCAATGATTGGTTTTACTTTTGAAAATTCTGCAGGAGGAACCTGGTCTTGTAATTTTGACAATTCTTCTAGATATGGAAGGGGTAAAAGATCAGCACGTGAAGACAACCATTGTCCTAATTTTATATATGACGGGCCTAGCTCAATAAAGACTTTGAGCGCCTTTTTTGCATGTTTTCTAAATTTCCGTTCATCTATATTCTTTCCTTCATGTTTTACCCATTTTCTCCGATCCTGTCTTAAGTTGATTACAATAGGTAGCAACTTGAGAATTACCTTTGCCACGCGTATTTTTGATGGACGTTTAACTGATGTTTTTCGCGGTTCTGATTGAGAATTTATAGTTACTGACTCAATTTGTTCTTTTAGCTGAGCTGGGTCTTCCAATTATGTATCACTATTCTTTATTTATTTATTTATATCCCTTATTCTTTTAATGGCTTACTCAAGAGTTATTCCTCCGCGTATTCAAGAAGAAATCTTCTAACTAAGATTTTTGAATTTCAATTCTTATTGATTGTTGGGATACTTTATGATAAAACACCCGGAGATGATAAGGTATTTAGATTATTATATATGCCTTAATAACATATCGATAGAGTGGTGTGGATAAGATTAGAAATTTGACAAAAAACTATGTCGATGCCTTTATTTACAAAGACAAAATATTCCCTTGCAATGATTTCCTATCAGGTTTGGCATGGAAATTGTTATGATGTTCTAACTAAACTCGCAAATAAACCGGACGAACGAAACAAGTACAGGCTTATTGTTTCATCTCCACCATATTATAACCATAGACATTATGGCAAAGACCCAAGAGAAATCGGTCAAGAACAAACTCCATCACTATTTATAGAGAAATTGGTTGAGATTTTTACCGTCTGCATGGATTTATTAGCTGAGGATGGAAGCTTGTGGATAGTAATAGGAGATACAAGACGAAATAGTGGAAAGCTCATGGTGCCTCATAGACTTGCTTTTAGATTAGTTGAAAAGGGCTATAGGTTTAGAGACGATATAATATGGTACAAGAAAAACAATGTCTCTAGTAGTTCCAAGGCTAATTTTACTCAAGCATACGAACTAATTATGTTTCTTTCAAAAAATGAAAAATGCTTCACGAACATGACGAGTCTAAGAGTGAGAGGTAATGAGGCTAGAGAAGGAAGAAACAAGCTACCTCCACCGAACATGTTACAGTATGAACCGATAAAGCCGGATAGAGATAAGATTTTACAAATAAAAAAAATTATTCATAATGCAAAGCCAGATACAAAATTTGAAGATTTACCTACAACAAGTGAGATATCAAGTGCATATGGGTATGATCCAGAGAAATTCTGTCCTACTTGTTATCGTAAATTTAAGCGGCATGCTACTCGCAAGCGAATAGGAGCTCACAGTCATTATCCGATCTTCGCAGTATGTAACTCTAGCGGTAAAAATCCCGGAAATGTATGGGAAGTGTCTACAAAAGCCCATTATGGGAACGAACACTTTGCAATATTTCCTGAAGATCTAATCGCAAAAATTGTTGCATTTGCCTCAGAAAAAGGAGACCATGTACTAGATCCCTTCATGGGGCGGGGGACAACTGGAATTGTATGTGCAATGCTTGACAGGAACTTTACAGGAATAGATCTGTATCCGATAAATGTCGCTAAGGCCGAGAAGAATATTAGAGAAACGATGATAGGAAGAAATGCTATAAATCTAGATATGGTCGATGAAAATCTCGCTTCGGTAAATAAAGTTACATCCTTGGAATATAATATCAATACTTGAGCTCCAAAATTTCTGAATTTACAGGATTATATTAATAACAAATTAATTTTAAAGGGGGATGTAGTGGGGGAATACGATCTAGGAAGGAGTTAGTTGCGTATGAATAGAAATAATTGTAGAAAAGAAATCATAAATATGCAATAATGAATAGTCCAGCGGCGGCCACCATGGTAATTCCCCAAACTATTTTGTTCCAATCAAATATTTTCTGACCGTCCAATAGTCCGAAAGGCATGAGATTGAACAATGCTATCCAACCATTAAATGACGCACCTACTGTAAAATATGGACTAACCGAATTGAAATAGACCGAGATCAATAAGAAGGAAAAACCCATCATCAAATTTGTTAATGGGCCAATTAATGCAACTCTTCCAAACTTGCTTCTATCCGACAATCCAATCATAACTGCACCAGGCGCAATAAACTTGAATGGCATAATTGGAAGAGCAGATATTGCTGTTATTACTAGGCCCCACATGTAAGCTCTAAACTCAGCCCAGCTCCCATAATATTGAGCTAAAAATTTGTGAGCCAGCTCATGTATCAAGAACGCACTTACAAATATAGCAAGAAATTGCCATGAAACATATCTATAACCATTTAGCGAAAGACCAACTGCAGTGACCAGCAATGTCGCAATACCGAGATGAAGTAATTCAGTTCTTGAAGATTTCACCCTTAATATCCTAGAAGACGCAGGACGTCGACCTCCGTTAAGGAGGAGCTTTTTTCTCTTTGTATCGTAAATATTCAAAAATGGACAGGAGTGGTTGACAGGATTTCTATGAATATTACAGAATGAATTTTTGCAATAGTTGCAATGAAAAGGAATACTTTCAGTAGCTCCACATATATTGCATTCGACCATGTTTAGTTTTTTCTTTTTTTCTCCCTGTATATCATATTGTAATACAAAGTTAAATACCCATACCTACTACTTGCTCCCGACTTCATTCTTATGAAATAAATCCCATATATTGGTGGCGAATGATGTCCTGATATTCTCATATTAATAGTAAGATCGTTATTGTGGCGTCTGTATGTGTTATATGTGTTAGTAACCTTCTAATACTGGTATGAAATCCGCAAGAATTGTCAAGCCAAAGGAACCGTTAGAAGTACAAGAACTCGAAACTCCAAAAGCTAAGGGTTCACAGGTTGTCATCAAGGTACAATCGTCAGGTGTCTGCCATAGTGATATTCATTTATGGGATGGAGGCTATGAGGGCATTGAAGGACAGTTTCTCGAAACTACTGATAGAGGAGTAAAATATCCATTGACTCCTGGACATGAGATAGCAGGGGTAGTGGAAAGTCTTGGAGAAGAGGCGCAGGGATTCATTAAAAATGAAAAAGTACTTGTCTACCCATGGATAGGTGAAGGACTGTGTCCCGCATGCAGAAGTGGCGAAGAAAATCTATGCGATAAACCTAGATCTTTGGGTGTCTATACGGACGGAGGTTACGCAGAGTACGTGTTGGTCCCAAGTTACAAGTATCTATTAAAATTGAATGATGAAATGGATATTGATGCGGCCTCAACTTTATCGTGTTCTGCATTAACAGCATATGGAGCAGTAAAGAATGCCAATCTCAAACCTTACGATAATGTCGTTATTGTCGGTGCAGGAGGATTAGGCCTGATGGCAATACAATTAGTGAAAGCAATTACAGGTTCTAAAATAATTTCCATGGATCTAGATGATGAGAAACTAAAAGCTGCTAAAAGGAATGGAGCAGATATCTCTATAAATTCGAAAAAAGAGGACCCGATAAAATCAGTCATGGAAATTACCCATAGAATGGGAGCAGATGCAGTTATTGACTTTGTCAATGCGTCTAAGACTGTAGAAACGGACATGCAGTTTCTTAGAAAAAGAGCAAAGTTAGTCTTGGTAGGACTCTTTGGTGGTGAGCTAAAATTAGGTTTGGTCAGTATGCCAACAAGGGCGTACATGTTGATAGGATCGTATACTGGAACGCTGAGCGATATGGCAGAGCTAGTATCCTTAGCTGAAAGAGGAGTAATCAGACCACTTGTTTCAAATCGATTTAAACTCAATCAAGCGACAGATGCGTTAACAATGCTAAAAGAGGGCAAGATTGTTGGTAGAGGTGTAATAAATCCTTGATTGAAAAAGCAGAATTAAAGACAGTAAATCCAGCGACAGAGGAGATTGTAAATCGGTACAAAATAATGACTAAAGAGCAGATTGACGACAAAGCAAAAAACGCAAGAAGTAGATTTCAAGATTGGAAAAAAGATGCTGGTAAGAGAGCAGATCTTCTTCACGACTTTGCAAATGAATTAAGAAGAGAGAAGGAGAATCTTGCCAGAACAGCTACAAATGAAATGGGAAAGGCTATAAAAGAAGCCAGGTCTGAAGTTGAAAAATGTGCTTGGGTAATAGAATATTATGCTGATAATGGACAGATCTTCTCCACAGACGAAGTTGTTAATACTGATGCTAGAAAAACTGTGATAAAATTTCAACCCATTGGAGTAGTAGGCAGCATAATGCCGTGGAATTTTCCTTACTGGCAAGCATTAAGATTCGCAGCTCCTTCACTGATGATTGGCAATACGATCGTGTTAAAACCAGCCAGTGCTACTATGCAGTGCGGAATTGAAATAGAGAAGACCTTCATCAAAGCAGACCTACCGGAAGCAGTGTTTCAAACTCTAGTGGGCGATTCTAGTATCGCAGAGACATTGATAGACTCAGATGATATAAATGCTGTTACATTTACAGGAAGCGTCCCTGTTGGAGCTAAAGTTGCTCAAAGAGCGACATCCAAACTTAAGAAAACAGTTCTGGAGTTGGGTGGTAGCGATCCTTTCATAGTGTGTGAGGATGCTGATGTCGAGAAAGCATCTAGTGGTGCCGTAAAGGGGCGCTTTATTAATTGTGGTCAAAGCTGTATTGCTTCAAAACGTTTTATTGTAGTAAAAAAAATAGCAGATGAATTTATTGAAAAGTTCGTTCAAAAAACAGAGAAACTTGAGGTAGGAGACCCATTATCGGACGGTACAGATATAGGCCCTCTTGTAAACGCTAGTAGCCTAGAGAAAATAGATTCCCAAGTCAAAGAGTCGGTTAGAGAAGGTGCTGAGGTATTAACAGGTGGAGAACGAGTAGGGAAGAAGGGTTATTTCTATCGACCAACAGTTCTAAAAAATGTTAACCCAAAAATGTCTATAGCACAAGAGGAAGTATTTGGGCCAGTGGCTCCGATTATTGTAGCTGGTAATGAAAATGAATCGATCGAACTTGCCAACAATTCTGATTATGGTCTTGGGGCTAGTATATGGACTCAGGATCTTGATAAGGCGGAAAGATTCTCAAGAAGCTTGGAATCGGGTATAGTATCCGTCAATAATGTGGTAGCATCAGATCCCAGAGTTCCATTCGGGGGAGTAAAAAAAAGTGGGTTTGGTAGAGAACTGTCAAGGTATGGCATGTTAGAATTTGTCAACATCAAATCAGTTAGGTTTTATGATCAATTAATTCACACTCATCACGTAGAATGATAAAAAATAATCATGCTCAGGGATTGAAATGTCGGTAATGTCTGATACTATAGAGAATGTGTTGATACTTCAGGGTGGAGGTTCTCTAAGGGCCTTTGGCTGTGGGGTTTACAAGGCACTTGCAAATAATAAAATAAAAATCGATATAGTTGCTGGTACTTCAATTGGTGGATTAAATGCTTCTATAATTGCGGGCAAGAAGATCATCCTGAAAAGGCACTGGAACAATACTGGTTGGAATTAGCTGAGGAAACTACAGACCTAAATTTCCCTTTTAGGGAATGGATGGCTCGATCCTCCTCATCGCTAACTGCTTGATCATTACCCACAACACCACCTGCACTGATAACATCACCTTCACCAGATTCAGAAACACAAAGCGCATATTGCAATTCAAGCAGAAATCATTATAGACTTTGTACTCCTAATGATTCATATTGAGTGAAGATTTTGTTAAGGTCGCTAATAAGAATGACATTCAACCATCACATATGAAGGAAGTTCAACTCGATGGTGAAAATATATGTCTAGTAAATGTTGAAGGAAAATACTACGCTATTAATAATATTTGTACGCATGAGGGCGGTCCGTTGGCCGATGGCACTCTAGAGGGCTATGAAGTCGAATGCCCATGGCATGGATCTAAATTTGACGTAAGGACAGGAGAGGTGAAAGAACCTCCTGCAAGTGAACCAGAGCCATCATATCAAGTAAAATTAGAGGGCAATAGCGTACTAATCAAAAAACTGGATAAAAATAAAAATAAGTCTAATCAAGTGGAGTTAACCCTTACAAAAAAAGATAAAGTGGAGGGTACCGATGTAATGTCATTTAAATTTAATAGGGGATTCGATTATGCTGCAGGTCAATTTGCGTTTTTTGATATAGGCGAGGTCTACAATGATCCCAAAGGTCCGATCAGACACTTTACAATTTCATCCTCTCCAACTGAAGATTTTATTATGTTCAGTACTAGAATCAGAGATTCTCCGTACAAAAAGAGACTTTCGACTTTAGAGAATGGATCAAAAGTAAGGGTAAGGGGACCTGAAGGGCGATTCGTATTGAATCAAGATTATTCAAAACCCGTTGTATTATTTTCCGGTGGCATTGGCGTTACGCCATTTAGGAGTATGATAAAATATGCTACCGACAAGCAGCTAGCAGTAAGTATTATAATGTTTGATTCAAACAGGGACCGTAATAGTATTTTATTCAAAGAAGAGTTTGACGAGTGGGCTGGTATAAATAAAAATCTGAAGATTATTTACACCATTAGCGAAGAGGATCGTCATGAACAATTATTAACAGATGCAAATGATTGGAAGGGTGAACATGGCAGAATAGATAAAGCAATGATTTTGAAGTACCTGGATTCTAATACCCTGAATAAATCCATATTTTACATCTGTGGTCCCCCTAGCATGTTAAATGCAATGCAAGCTTTGTTACAAGAGCTCAACATTCCTAAAGAAAGAATCAAGGTCGAGGAATTTACAGGCTACTGAAAAATAGTATTTCGACTTACTTCTGCGAAATAGAGTCGGTTTTTGTGGAGAATTTTTGCCCTAGTTCGCTAAAGTCCAATACTGATATCTTAATGATACAGCTTATTATTTTGACTGTACGCAATACGGATTACAAGCATTTGGAGAAGAAGCTAAAGCTCTATAATGAAGTATACAAATGTATAATGTGTGGCAGACCGCCAAGGATGACAAGACGACCCGTAATCGTGTAGGAAAAAATTGACGGTAGAAGCTATATCTTTGATACTAATGGATGTGCATTGATATTCCGGAAGCTCAAGGAGGTAATCGGAAAGGAAGCATTCCAATGAGGAACTAAGAATTGAACAAAAGTTTACGGGATTATACAGGACATGAATTGAATATGGGTAACCACCTAAATCTATGTAGGTATGCTCCACGGCTACCTCAATATAAATTCATTATATTAATAACACATTGTAGGGAAAACATCTCAATCTAAAAAACCTACTTTTTTTGTATCATGAATGTTCCCTTACCAGTGATGTTAGCTTTATCCCTCAGACTTTCATTCTAACCATTGATTTTGTTGCAATCATGAAAACTACTGCGGCTAGAAGAGTAATGACAAGCACTTGAATATTCGTAACCATGTCAATTTGTGAAAATATTCCAGCTCTGCTGATATCTACAATGTAAGTCAATGGATTGACATAAAATGCAACAGATAAGGGCCATGGCAATCCTTGTGCAGGATAAAAGGCTGTACTGACGAAAGCGAAAAATAGAAAAAGGCCGTTACTAATCACATTATATCCTTCACTACTCTTGATCCTAGTTGATAGGATTATTGTAAAAGAACCAAAGAATATCGAGCCTATAACTAATGCATAAACAGTATATGGTATGCTCCAAAGTGTAATTTCTACATCTTCGTACATTGTTGGAAGACCGATTATCATAATAGCCGCTGCACTAGCCAAACCAATTAGAATGATCGTTATTAGATTACTGATGATATATTGAGGCCTACTGAATGGCATTACTAGTAGTTGCTGAAACATTCCATTTCTTTTGTCGTTCCAAATAATGGCGCCAGCTACTGTACTACCGTTCATTACATTGAACCCAATCATTCCTGCGGTCAGGAATGAAGTATAGGTAACTGTTATGGAGCCTAGGGATATGCCTTGATCCCCTATCATTGCAGAATATGCATAGCCTGCTACAAAAATATAAACAACAGGAAATGCTATTTGCCAAATTAAGAATATTCTGTCAATAGCAGCAACTAGGTTTCTGTAAACTAATAATATTATTCTGTCGACTATCAACATATTCATTTATTTACCGGTTTATTTTCATCATTAACGATCGACAGGAAAACTTCCTCTAATGAAGGAGGATTTATAGCAATACTTTCTATTTGCAAGTCATGTTTAGAAACAACTTGCAATATTTCAGAAATGATTTCCTCTATATTATTGACTGTAATTGTAATTGTATGTTTTCCATTAACATCAATATTCGATTTACTCTTATCACTTCCGCTACTCTTATTACCATTTTTCTTGTTAATTGTAGCCTTTAGCAGATTCACAAAGTATTCATCCAATGTGTCTTTAAATGTGAGTTCTATGGTCTTAGCTCCTCCGCCATATCTTTGTTTTAGACCTGTCGGCGTATCGAAAGCTATTATCCTGCCTTTGTCTATAATAGCTATTTCGTTACATAGATATTCTGCTTCTTCCATAATATGGGTGGTAAAGAAAACTGTTAAGCCAGATTTAACATGGGCTTTAATATAATCTAAAAGTTGTCTCCTGGCCGAAGGATCTAAACCAACAGTTGGTTCATCAAGGAAAAGAAGATCCATTTCATGCATGAACTCTCGTGCAACCTGAACTCTTCTTCTCTGACCTATTGATAGCTCATCATTTTTGGAATTCCGAATAGATTCCAAGTCGAATGTTCTGATGACCTCATTTACTTTTCTTTTTCTGGTTTTTTTATCACGTAGACCCCACAGCATGCCATAAAGATCAAGCGCTCTCTCTGTTGTCAAATTTGCTTCATAACTAGGATTTTGAGTTACAACTCCTATCCTTCTTTTTATCTCTAATTGATTTTTGAAAAGATCTTTTCCAAATATATATACACTTCCAGATGACGGATTAAGGGTGGTGGTAAGTATTTTTAGCGTTGTGGTTTTACCTGCGCCGTTTGGACCAAGAAATCCAAAAACTGTACCATTCTTTACATTAAACGTGATATTATCGAGCACATAACCGCTACTCCTGTTATATTGCTTTCTTAGATTGTAGACTGAAATACAATATTCATTTTGAAATTTCGACAATACTCTAGCCTCTATGGACTAATTTATTTTGTAGTTTATGAAGTAATTCAATTAGCTCATCTTCATTCTTTACTCTATAATCTGAAAAATTAATAGGCCAAGGAGTTGGTATTGGATCCTTTGCAAACAGTATAACTTTCCTACCAAACTTCTTTGCGACAAACATTTCAATAGCTGCTCCATAGCTTGGACCGTTCCCTATTACCACAACTACATCGGTTTTTTTAATGTATCTTAGGTCATGCTTGACTATTTGACGTGATAGATTCTTCTTGTTCCTGAAATCCGTAATACCAGAATAGTTCATTTTTTCATTCTGCACCGAGTTTTTAACACTAGGGAAGCCTTTGCTTTTTAAAAACAAACACATATTCCCTATATCGTCAATTTTTCGAGAATATCCTATTGAACCACAAACCATAATTTTCAACTTATTATCAAATCATAAATACCTCAATAGGTATGTTTAAACTGAGCGTGGATTGACTTAAAAGAAAAGTCCTAGCACCTACATCATCATTCATACGACCCCTTTTAGCAATTTCGTCGATGGGGAAAAATCTCCTGTTACCTAGGAAGTATGGTATTCCTCAGATAGGTACATGAACCACCTAAGACTATCAAACCCCGCCGACTTAATAATCAGCACAGGCCGTTGTTTTGTCACAACGATTCTATAACATTGTTCCCTCGCTCCAGACGAAACGAAGGTAATATTTTTATTGTAGATTTAGTATTATTTAATATATGTTCGAAACCTTGGTTATGGCAGATAGGATAAGCAATTACGCAACAGTTTCCGGTGTCATAGTGGGGTTAGGTGTATTGCTGTTTGCAGTACGAACTCATAGGAAAAAAGAGGACAAGGAAAGAAAAGTAAAATATGGTTCCAATGGCAAGCCCATTTCTGGTTAATATATGTAGCCTACAGAAAAAATAAGCGAAACATGAGATATCTTGCAAATATGATGGAATCATTATAAACAGGTGAATTCTATCATGCTAACAGCACGGTTATTGTTCTGGTTACATAATCATGGAAAGTCTAATTTTAGTTACCAATTACTCAGACATCGAATGAAAGCCTTACGGTGATGTGAGTCTGCTGCAAGTCTGGCGTAGTGAAGACTATTAGGATTGAAAAAGAGTGGTGATGCTAAAGTACAAAATAGTGTTGGTTAATGGTGCTAAAATACATTAAGGATTTTAGGTACGACTATCAATTCGAACAACGATATAATACCAGTTAAGGTATTCTAAAACTCTAACAACTTTTGGTCTAGACCTTCTGAAAAGATTGGGCTAAAAAAGTCATGCATTTCTTGTTGTAAACAACCACGTTTCATCTCAAGCCATCTTCTTTCCTGCCTGATCTTCCACTTCTTTCGTTATTGTAACTGTATACTTTTTACCCTTGTCTAAATCACCAATAGGCTGTAATACTGCGGTTATAGTAAACAGAGTACGCCTGTGCATGTGAAGCAAA
>Ga0081538_10003199_pt1 | contig 15559 bp, 15 predicted proteins | sample TabmetS5T2R1_FD_71022 | JGI IMG/M metagenome (GOLD analysis project Ga0081538, IMG submission 71022) | Tabebuia heterophylla rhizosphere microbial communities from the University of Puerto Rico - S5T2R1 | ecosystem: Host-associated > Plants > Roots > Rhizosphere ... | reverse complement strand
CTGACGGCCGAGGAAGAGCGCGAGCTCGCCCGCCGGAAGGACGAGGGCGACGAGGCGGCCAAGGCGAAGCTGATCGAGTCGAACCTGCGCCTGGTCATGTCCATCACGCGCAACTACACGAAGGCGGGCGTCCCGCTCCTCGACCTGATCCAGGAGGGCAACCTGGGGCTCATCCGCGCCGTGGAGAAGTTCGACTGGCGGCTCGGCTACAAGCTTTCGACGTACGCCACCTGGTGGATTCGCCAGGCGGTGGCACGGGCACTCGCTGACCAGGGCCGCACCATCCGGCTCCCCGTCCACGTCGCCGAGCAGGCGCGGAAGATGCTGCGCTCCCGGCGGATCCTCACGCAGAAGCTCAACCGCGACCCGACCGTCGAGGAGATCGCCAAAGACAGCGGCTTCACGCCCGAGCGAGTCCGTGAGCTCTTCGAACTGGTGGAGGATCCCGTCAGCCTGGAGACGCCGGTGGGGGACGGCGAGAGCCTCTACGGCGACCTGATCGAGGACACGAAGGAGGACGGGCCGGATGCCGCGACTGCCAAGCAGCTGCGGTCGGCCGAGCTCGCTGAGGCGCTGTTGCGGCTGAACCCGCGCATGCGGCGCGTCCTGACGATGCGCTTCGGCCTCGAAGGCCAGACGCCGCGAACGCTCGAGGACGTCGGAACGGAGCTGGGGATCACCCGCGAGCGCGTCCGCCAGCTCGAATCACGGGCACTCCGGGAGCTGCGCACCGTCGCTCCCGGCCTGCAGTTCTATCTCGAGAACTAGGGCCTTAGCCGACTGATTCGATCTCGTGCAGGCGCGAGAGGCGCTTGAGAGCCTGGCCCTCGATCTGCCGGACGCGCTCGCGTGTGAGGTCCAACCGGCGCCCGATCTCCTCGAGCGTCTTCGGGTCCGAGTTGTCGAGCCCGTAGCGGAGGATCAGCACCTTGCGCTCGCGCTCGCTGAGCGCGGCGAGGGCGCGGGCGAGCGCCTGACTGCGTAGCAGCCCCTCGACCTGCTCGTCGGGTGTCGGCCCGTCGCCGGCAACGAAGTCTCCGAAGACGGCGTCGTCAGTGTCGCCGACCGGCTGGTCGAGGCTCGTCGACGCGTGCGCGGCCGCCTTGACCTCCTTGGCCTGCTCGATCGGGAGGCTTGCCTCCTCGGCAACCTCCTCGAGCGTCGGCTCACGGCCGAGCTGCGTCCAAAGCATCCGCTCGGCCTTGTTCAGCTTCTGCAGGCGCTCGACGATGTGAACCGGCATCCGGATCGTCCGCGCCTTGTCCGCGAGCGCGCGAGCGACGGCCTGGCGGATCCACCAGGTCGCGTAGGTGGAGAACTTGTAGCCGCGCCGCCAGTCGAACTTCTCGACGGCGCGGATGAGCCCCAATGTGCCCTCCTGGATCAGGTCCAGGAACGGCAAGCCCTGGTTTCGGTAGTTCTTCGCGATCGAGACGACCAGCCGCAGGTTCGACTGAATCATCCGCTGCTTCGCCTGCATATCGCCGCGCTCGATCCGCTTCGAGAGCTCCACTTCCTGCGCCGCCGTCAGCAGCGGATGCCGGCCGGCCTCGCGCAGGAAGAGCTGTAGCGCATCGGTCGTCGTCTCGACGAACACGGGCTGGGGCTGAGGCATCGGCTCCGGCCGGGGCTCTTCCTCGACGATCTCGATGCCCCGCTGCTCGAGCTCTTGGCGGAAGGCCTCCAGCTCGAGCGCATCGAGCTCGAGAGGCTCGAGCACCTCGTGAAGGTCGTTCTGCCTGACCGATCCGCCGTTCTGCTCGGCCGCCTCGAGCAACCCGCGAACGTCCTCGCTGCCGAGGACGGTTTCGATCTCAGCCGTAGTCATGCGCGCGTTTTGTTCTTTCCCAATGGACGGGCGACGTCAAACCGGAAAGTCAGCGGGCACTGTGCCGAGGCCCGGCGCCGAGCATAGCCGAACGCACGAGAACAGACGTTATGTCAAGTTGGAACAGGCGAACCTGTCTGCCCCACTGCGTCAGCCGATAGCGTGAAGATACGGTGAACGCCGTGACCAGCTCGTCGGTTGCATCGGCCGCCGACCGGCCGTACGAGGTCGACCGTTTTCGCCGCTTTCTGGGCTTCGCGGTGCCGGCGCTGTATGCCGTCGCCCTGACGGTCGTGGTCATCACCGACGGGTTACCCCTGTCGCGGCGTCGCGTCTTGGTCTGGGTCGTGCTCGGCCTGCTCGCCTTCTCGCTGACGAATGTCCAAGGCTGGGTTCGCGGCGTCGTGCTCGAGTGGCTTCCGTTCGCACTCGTCCTCTCGGCGTACGATCTCCTGCGCAGTCAGGCGGACACGCTGCTCTTTTCGGCTCATGTCCGTCCTCAGCTCCGCGCAGACGAAATCCTCTTCCTCGGGCACGTGCCGACCGTCTGGCTCCAGGAACCCCTCTGGGACGGCGCCGGACAACTGCATTGGTACGACTACGGCACCTGGGCGGTCTATACGAGCTATTTCCTGGCGACCTACGTGGTTGCGGCGCTCCTCTGGTTCTACGCTCGTGACCTCTTCCGCCGCTTCGTGGCGATGGTGCTGCTCCTCGCCTTCATGGGATTCGCGACCTATGCCGCCTTCCCAGCCGCGCCACCGTGGCTTGCGAGTGAGCAGGGCGCCCTCGCCCCCACGACGCGCTCGATCGGCGTGATCTGGAGCGAGATCCCCGTCGCCCACTTCAACACGATCTTCGAGGAGGGCTCGCAGTACTCGAACCCGGTTGCCGCCGTTCCGTCGCTCCATGCGGCCTTCACGCTGCTCATCAGCCTCGCTCTCTGGCGCCTGGCGCCGCGCTGGGGTCGCGCGCTTCTGGCCGCCTACCCCGCAGCGATGGCGTTCGCGCTCGTGTACACCGCCGAGCATTACGTCGTGGACATCCTGCTCGGCTTCCTCTACGCCCTGATTGCGTTCTGGGCCGTCACGCGGCTGGCCGAGCGCCTGACCCGTCGGCGCGGCGAAGTCGCTCCCGCCTGAACGGACCACAAAAAAGTTCTGCCACCGACTGTACCCGTGGGCACCTCCGGTGGCAGAACTTTCGCCGAGCCGATTTCGCTTTCGTCCACCGTTCCCGTTGACTTTCGCCTTCCGGCTACGGCCCTCGAGATCGGCTTCGACCTACTTGCGTCCCGTACTCGACGCAGGCGGGACAATACGGGCGGGTCTGGCCAGATTCAAGGGGGGTCAAGCGCGGAAATCGGAAAACTTTCCGCTATTTGCAAACTTTTCTTTTTTCCACATTTCCACAGCGATCCTTGCAACCTGTGGATAACCGGCTTCAGGGTAGGATCCATGCGATGCATCTCCGCTTGCCGTCCTTCGACCGCGGGGTCACGTCCTTTCTGTGGGCGTTCGGCCTCGGCTTGTATCTCTGGCTCGGGATGCTCGCGATCGGCGTCAACGGCGCCACGGCCTTCATCTTCTCCGCCCTCGCGGCAGGCGTGATCTTCCTCTACGTCCGGCTTTACGGCGCGGACGAGGTCAGGCGGCCTGCGCGGCGTCAGTCGGCGAAGGAGCGCGCGGGGAGTCGGTGATCCCCGGCGAGCGCGCCGACCAGGCGGTGCGCGAGCTCTCCCCCGACCACGGCTTCGAGGCGCTCACGGCCACGCGGCGGAGCCTCGACGAGACCTGTCACACGGACGCAGTGCTCGAGCAGGCGGCTGACTGCTTTGACGTCGGTTTGCGGCGAGACGTTCACGGCACTCCTGGTATCGGCGGGCTCGGCGACCCTGCTCATCCCTGGCGGGAGTGAGCATCAGCCGAGCTGAAGCCGCCGAATATCCAACGAATCTGAGTAAAGCTCCTCACGGAACGTCTCGACCGTCCGGAGGACGTCGACCTCGAACAGGTGCGGCACGACCGCGACCTCGCGGTCGTGGTGGAACGGCAGATCGACATGGTCGGTCGACACGATGTTCACGGAGACACCGCCGCACGACGGGCAGCCGACGGCGAGCGCGAGCAGCGCGCGAGTCGTGGCCGGAGCGAGCACGACGAAGGAGGACGGGAAGATCGGCCTCGGGCGGTCCTCGCCGAAGCAATAGAAGCTCCACGGCCAGTCGCCCTCGCCGATGTGCCGTGCGGCGAGCTCGACCAGGTCCGCGGCGATCGGCTCCGTCTTGTCGGTCATGAGGTTCACGAACTCGCCGTCACCGAGGCCGAGCGGTGCCCAGTCGAGATCGCCGTGGGCGACGAGAGTCTGGTGGTCGTCGCCGCACGGGCACTCGAATCGCACGCTGTAGACGCTGGGATGCGCCGGGCCGGGCAATCTCTGCAGGTAGCGGAACGAGGAGAGGCGCACTCGGGTCTCTCCCCTCACGGGACACGCGAAGCGGTAGCTCGTGGTGAGCGCGTCGTACATCGCCGTCTGCCCTTCTTAGTCGGCAGATCGGACGGTGAGGCCGAGCCTCCTAGTAAGCGATCAGCGAGTGGAGCGGGTACTTCGAGAGCCGCTCGCGGCCGCCGAGGAAGGTCAGCTCGATGATGAAGTTCACGCCGACGACCTCACCGCCGAGCTGCTCGACGAGGCCGCCGATCGCCTCCACCGTCCCCCCTGTCGCCAGCACGTCGTCGTGGATCACGACTCGCGCACCGTCGCCGATCGCATCAGCGTTCAGCTCGAGCGCGTTCTGACCGTATTCCAGCGCATACGTCGCGCTGACCGTCTCCGGCGGGAGTTTCCCGGGGCGTCTCGCCGGCACGAAGCCACACGGCACCTCTTTCGCGATCGCCGCTCCGAGGATGAACCCGCGCGCCTCCGCGCCCAGGACGACGTCAGGCCGCCGCTCGCGCGTCCAGTCTGCGAGTGCCGTCACCGTCTGTATCAGGGCGTCGGGATCACGGAGGAGCGGACTGACGTCCTTGAAGCCCACGCCCGGCTCCGGCCAGTCCGGAACCTCGCGAACGCGTGTTCGCAAATCGATCGCGGTCACGAGGTCACCGCACCCCGCAGCGCCCGCGAGAAGAGCAGCTGCGAAAGCTCCTGCGCGAGCTCCGACAGGGCCTGGAGGTCCTCCACCCCGCTCTGGCGTCGCTCGGGGTTCCGGGAACGAAGGGCGGGTGCCACGACGGCCGACAGTAACCCGATCTCGCGCTCGGCCGCTGTCCGGAACGTCCGGAGATGCCGCGCATCGATGCCGAAGCGGGCCAGCTTCGCGCAAACCGCAGCGACGTCGGCGTCGCCCTCCGCGTAGACCCTCCCCCGGCCGTCGCTGCGCGACCCGATCAGCCCGTACTCCTCGAGCTCACGGACGAATGCCGCTGTCACGGAAGCGCGCTCGCACAGCTCGCCGAGGTCGATTTCCTCCTGGTCTCCGAGCGTGAAGGCCGATCGTCCGGCGCGCCGCACACGCTCCTTGCCCGCCGCCGAGGCGAGCTCCTGGCGGATCACCCGAAGCGGCAGAAACTCGTCGCGCTGGAGGCGCAGGATCGTCCTCAGCCGCTCGACGTCGTCATCCCCGTAGAGCCGGTAGCGGCCCGGTGTGCGCCGCGGGGCAAGCAGCCCCTGGTCTTCGAGGTAGCGGATCTTCGAGATCGAGATGTCCGGGAACTCTTCCCGCAGGAGCCGGCAGACCGCGCCGATCGTCTGCGGCCGATTGTCCTGCGGCGTGACGGCGGCTGCGCTCATTTGTGCAGGAAGGTCAGCCGGTACTTGCCGATCTGAAGCTCGTCCCCGTCCGAGAGCTCGGCGCTCTCGATCCGGTGGCGGTTGACGAACGTCCCGTTGAGGCTGCCCTGATCCTCGATCGTGAAGCGCTCGTCGGAGCGGTGCAGCACGGCGTGCTTCCTGGAGACCGTGACGTCGTCCAGGAAGATGTCGCAGTCGGGCGAGCGCCCGATCGTCGTGCTTTCGCCGGTCGGGAGGAAGTGCTCGCCAGCGCGTCCTCCTCCGGAGCGGACGACGAGCGCCGGCCCGTCGACACCGAGATCCTCGAGCGGTGAGCTCTCCTCGAGCTCGCCGGGCGTGTACGCCATCGTCGTGTCGGCCCCACCCGTCTCACGCGGCAGCGCTGCACCGCACTTGGAGCAGTAGTTCGCAGCTTCGGGGTTCTGGAAGCCGCACTCGGGGCAGTAGACGTAGCTCACCTAGCTTGTCTCGGTCGTCGGCGGCGCGGCCTTGCCGGCCAGGATCTGCGTGAGTTTCTCCACGTCGACTTCGCTGAGCGGGCTCTCCCCCGCCCCGACCTGCCGCTGGAGTCGCGCAACGAGCTCTGCGCGGAGGATGTCGATCTTCCCGTGCAGCAGCCGTCGGCGGTACGACACCTCCTGCTCTTCGTGCTGCAGGTCGTCGATCAGCTCCTTCAGATCGGCGTCGGACAGAGTTGCGAGATCGGGCAGCGGTTCCAAGTGAGGCCTTTCGTTCGGGGGCGGGTCAGTTAACCAGTCGAGCGGCTAAGGGTCAACCTCACGTTGAGGTTAGGCGGGGACCTCCTCGCCTTCCTGCAGAACCTCTTCGACGAGGCCGCGGAGCTCCTGCTCGAGCTCCGCCGAGGTCTCCTCGTCCGCGCCTTCCGCGTAGACATGGACGACGGGCTCGTCCGGGTCGGGCAGGACCTGGGCCCAGCCCCGGCGGTCGAAGACCTTGATGCCGTCGCGGAGGTCGACGTCGCGGTCCTTCAGCCGTTCGGTCAGGACGCGCATGACGAGGCCCTTCTGTGCCCACGGACACGGAACGCGGCGGTGCACGACGTGTGATTCCGGGAGCTCGGCGACGAGCTCGGAGAGCGGGCGCTCGACGGGAGCGAGCAGCTCGAGGAGCTTGCACAAGCTCGCCATCGCGTCGTAGGCCGGCAGGAACTCCGGGAAGACATAACCGCCGCCGACCGCGCCCGCAAAGACGACGCCGTTCTCCGCGGCAGCCTTCGTCAGCGCCGCAAGGGAGGCGGGCGTACGAACGACCTCGAGCGAGCTGTCCGCCACGACCTTCTCCACCTGGCTCGTGACGGTGATCGGGAACGCGAGCTTTCCGGCCTTTCCGTTGCTCCCGATCAGGCGCAGGTAGAGCAGCAGCGCTTGCTCGACGGGAATCTCCCGCGCCTGGTCATCGATCAGGTAGAGCCGCTCTGCGGCCCGATCGAAGACGACGCCGAGATCGGCTCCGATCGCGGCCACGAGCCGCTTCGTCTGGCCCACGAGCCCCGGAAGCGAGGTCGGCTCCGGGCTGGGCTGGTCGGGGCTGAAGTCGTGCGCGGCGACGGCTTCGACGCCGAGCGGGCCGAGCAGCAGCGGGAGGACATAGGACGCGGCGGAGTAGCCGTAGTCGACGACGACCTTGAAGCCGCGCGACTTGATGGCGGCGACGTCGAGGCCCGCCAGCAAATCGTCGGCGTAGCTCTCGCGCGCTCGGGCAGGATAGGCGATCCCACCCACGTCCGACGCGGCGATCCGGCGAAACTCGAGTCGAGTGAAGTGCTTCTCGACCTCCTTCTGCGTCGAGTCAGTCAGCTCGATGCCCGGAGGTTCGAAGAACTGGATCCGCACGAGTTCAGGATCGATCGAGCTGAGGCCGACGTGGAAGCCGCCGTCGTAGCCGTGGGTCTTCAGAAGATGCCTTCCCACGGGCGCCGGGATCACGCGCAGGTCGGCGACGTCGACACCCGTGGAGCTCAGCCCGGAGATCATCGCGCGCTTGATCATTCGGCACGGCCCCGGCGCCTCGCGGCTCGCCACGACGCGCGCGCCGCGGTTGAGCGCGGTCCCGTAGGCCGCTGCCACGCGCAACGCCGTCTCCGGCGTCAGGTCGACGTTGACGAGCCCGGTAATCCCGGCGGCTCCAAAGAGCTGCGCGGATCCCCGTGACTCGAAGATCAGATTCTCGAAGACCTGGGAGCCGGACTCGACCTCCTTGAAGGGGTAGATGCGGACGCCGGGCATGACGACTGTCTCCGCGCCGATCGTCACCTCGTCGCCGACGGCGACGTCCTCGTGGATCCGAACGTGCGAGCGGATGTCGCAGGAGCGGCCGATGATCGCGTTCTCGATCAGGGTGCTGCGCCCGATGTGCGTCGACGCGTCGACGACGGACGCCACCGTCCTCGCGCGGTCGCGAAGCGTGACGCCGGCGCCGAGCACGGAGTACGGCCCAACCGTCGCGCCGGCGGAGATCCGGCAGTAGTTGCCGAGGGCCGCCGGGCCCTCGATGCGGTCGAAGTCGTCGATCTCCACCCCCTCCCCCAGCCAGACGTTCCCGCGGAGCCGCACACCCGGAATCTCGAGCCGGACCCGTCCGTCGAGGGCGTCGAAGTTCGCCTGCCGGTACTGCGTGAGGTTCCCGATGTCCTGCCAGTAGCCCTCGGCGACGTAGCCGTACACGGGCCGTCCCATCTCGAGCAGCAGCGGGAAGAGCTCCTTCGAGAAGTCGTACGGACAGTCGGTCGGGACATGTTCCAGGACTTCGGGCTCGAGGACGTAGACGCCCGTGTTGATCGTGTCCGAGAACACCTGACTCCACGACGGCTTCTCGAGGAATCGCTCTACGCGCCCTTCGCTGTCCGTGACGACGATCCCGAACTCGAGCGGGTTCTCGACCGACTTGAGCGCGATCGTCACGGCCGCGTCCTTCTCGCGGTGAAACGCGATGACCTTCTTCAGGTCGAAATCGCAGAGCGCGTCGCCTGAGATGACGAGGAACGTGTCGTCGAGCCGGCCGCTGGCGAGCTTGACCGACCCCGCGGTGCCGAGCGGCGACTCCTCGACCGAGTACTCGACGTTCATCCCCAGCGACTCGCCGTCGCCGAAGTAACTCCTGATCGCCTGCGGGAGAAACGCCACGGTGACGATGACGTCCTCGATTCCGTGCAGGCGTGCGAGCTCGAGGATGTGTTCCATGCAGGGCTTGCCGACGATCGGGACCATCGGCTTGGGCTGGTTCGAGGTGAGCGGCCGCAGGCGGGTCCCCTCCCCTCCGGCCATGACGACGGCCTTCATCTGCGAGCCCTCAGCGCGCTGACCACGTAGGCGACGCCGGCGATCATCGCCAGCGTGAGCCCGAGCCAGAACAGGACGTAGGGGAAGTCCGTGCCCTGGCTCGTGATCATCATCAGCGTGAGCGAGGCGTAGAGGATCCACGTCGCCGCCTTCCCCAGAAAGTTGACCGAGAGCTCGAACCCTCGCGGCATGACCACCTTGTACCCGAGGACGAGCACGAGGTCACGGGCGAGAATGAGCACCAGGGCGGGCCAGGGAATGCGGTCGTGGACCCAGAGCAGGACGACCGCCGCGTCGATCATCAGGCGGTCGGCGAGCGGGTCGGCGACGGTGCCGAAGCGCGACTCGACATGCCAGCGGCGCGCCAGCCAGCCGTCGAGCTGGTCGGTGATTCCCGCGGCCGCGAACACGATCGCGGCCGGCCAGCTCTTGCCGCCGTCCGCCGGGATCATCAATGCGATGAACAGCGGGATCGCGGCGAACCGCGCGAGCGTGAGCGCATTCGGGATCCGGGCGAGATGAACCGGAACGACGCGCTCGGCCATGAGTCAAGGATAGTTCCCTGTCGTGGCTGAACCACTCGTCCTCCCCGGATTCGTGAACGCCCATTCGCATACGTTTCAGCGGGCTCTGCGCGGCCGTCGGACCGGCGAAGACTTCTGGGCCTGGCGCGAGGCGATGATCGCAGAGGCCGAGCGGCAGACGCCCGACACGATTCAGCGGGAGTACGCCGAGACCTACCGCGAGATGCGGGCCGCGGGCTACACGGCGGTGGGCGAGTTCCACTACCTCGGCGTCGAGGAGGCCCGGGCCGCCGCCGAAGCGGCGCGCGACGCCGGCGTGGAGCTCACGCTGCTTCTCACCGCATATGCGCGCGGCGGCAGTCCGCGCTTCCTCCAGGCCTCGGTCGAGGAGTACATCCGGCAGGTCGACGAGCTCCGCGCCGACGGTCTTCGCCTCGGCTGTGCCCCGCACTCCGTGCGCGCCTGTCCCCGCGACTGGTTCGAGGAGATCGGTCGCTACGCGGCGGATGCCGGGCTGCCGCTACACGTGCATGCGGACGAGCAGCCGCGCGAGATCGAGGAATGCCTGGAAGAGCACGGCATGCGCCCGATTGAGCTGCTCTCGGAGACCGGCTGCCTGGGACCTCGCACGACCGTCATCCACGCCACACACGCCGACGACCGGGAGCTCGACCTGCTCGCCTCCGCAAACAGCCGCGTCTGTCTCTGCCCAACGACGGAGGGCAACCTGGGCGACGGCTTTGCACCGTTCACCCGGCTACGGGAGCGGCGCATCGCCGTCTGTATCGGCTCGGACTCGAACGTCAGGATCGACCCCTTCGAGGAGCTCCGCGAGCTGGAGACGACTGCCCGCCGTGAGTCCGGCGTGCGCGAGGTCTGCGACGCCGAGACCCTGCTCTGCTTCGGCGCCGACGAGGGTGGCGCGTCGCTCGGCCTCGAGCAGTGGCCGGTGATCGAGCTCGACGCCGAGCACCCGTGCCTGCGCGCTGTGGCCGGCGGCGATCTCCTCGATGCGCTCGTCTTCGGCTGCGGCGCCGACGTCGTCGCCGGCTAGCGGCTAGCGGACTCTGATCCGGCCGGACCCGGCGAGGAAGCCGGTCTTCGTCGCACGGACGAGCACGATCCCGCGCCGCTTGGGCTTGACTGTGAAGACGACGCGGCCGGCGCGGTTCGTCCGCCGCCACTTCGTGATGAAGCCTGGCCCGAGGGTGCGCACGCGGGCACCGGCGACAGGGCGGCCGGCAGCTTTGACGGTGACGACCAGCTGCCGCTTTCGCTTGGCCCGCAGTTTGGCCCTGAAGGTCAGCTTCAGCCGTTGGTTTGCCCGGACGGTGCCGTTGCCCATGATGCTGAACGAGTGAGGCCGAGTGAAGTCGCCGACGTTCCGGTCCTCGTCCATCGCGGCGACCTTCCACCAGAACTTGCCGCCTCGGGTGTACTGCGTTTGCGTGAGCAGCGGCGCGTAGCTCGAGTTGTCGGTGATGACGTCCTCGACCCTCGTCGAGAAGTCCTCCCGGGACGAGATCAGAACCCGGTACTGCTTCGTGCCCGGCTTCGCGTCCCAACTGAAGAGGAGCCGGCCGGCGGCGGCATCCGTGCTCGCTCCGGTGGGCTCGCCGACGGTCCGCGTGTGGTGGATCGTCGCCGACCAGGGGCCCGGCGTTGTGGCCGCTGCCTTCGTTGCGAAGTTGGCGCGCACACGGACGCCGGTGATGCCAGTGCCCGTCATCTTCACGAACGCCGCCGCGGCCGACCGGAAGTCGTCGTACTCGAAGTGCTCTCCGTCTGGCTCGTCGACGGTGATGCTGTAGGAGACCGCTCCTGGAACCGGATCCCACGCGATGATGGGGAACATGTCGCCGCTCGCGGCGTCGAACCGCGGCGACGGCGCCGGCAAGCGGCGCTGGAACGCGCCGGTCGCGGACCAGCGCAAGCCCACGTCGCGCTCGTCGTTGGCGCGGACTCGCCAATAGAGCACCGTGTCGGCCGGATACGCGGTGTCAGTCGTGTACGAGGTTGCGGCCGTCTTCACCACGTGGAGCTTCGTTCCGAAGGACGGATCCTGTGAGACCTCGAGCGTGTAGTTCCGCGCGTGCTCGGCCGGCGACCATCTGAACGTCGGATACCCGATGACGTTTTCCCCGGCCGTCGGCGAGCTCAGAGTCGGCGGGATCGACTCCTTGACGAAGCTCGACGGTGACGCGATCAGCGGATTGCCCACGGCGCCGCTGCCGTTCTCATCAGTCGCAGGTAGCACCGCCCAGTAATAGAGCGTCGTCTCGTCCGAATACGTCGTGACGTTGAGCTGTGTGCGTGGCGCGTACGCGGGGAGCTGGGTGAAGGCGTAGTCGACGATGTTGCTGAAGGATGGATCTCTCGCCACGAGCACGAAATAGCTCTGTTTACCGGCGAGCGGCTTCCAGGTGAAGAGCGGCATCCGTGTGGTCGTCGTGCCTGTCGCCGGGAAGAGATAGTCGGTCATGCCGAGATAGCCCATTGCGCAGCTCGGCGTGCACGCACCGCCCGTCGGCGGCCCTTCCCACTCGAACGCCGGCGCCGTGCCGCCGTTCATGTACGTGTACTCGCCGTAGACCTCCGCGTTCGTCGAGTCGCGATCGCTGCGCGCGCGGACTCGAACGCAGTACTCGCTGCCTACGACGAGCTCCCGACCCTCCCAAGCGACCTGGCGGGCATCCGCGTAGGGCTTGATGTTGTTCCACGAGTGACCGAGCGGCGTCCACGCGTTTGTGGCGGTCGTCGAGTGCCAGCGGTCGGAGCCTGAGGAAGTCCAGTTGCACATCCCGCTCTCGAACGGGAACACGTCGATCTCGTAGCTCGATGCGCCTGGGACAGGGTCCCACGTGACGATGGGAACGTTCGTCTGGTAGCCAGGTGTCAAGCCGTCCACATCGCTGCCGGGATCCGAAAGGTTGTCGCGCATTCGGACGTTCTTCACGCTCGGCGACGTGACCGGCGGCACCTTGTCGAACGTCTTCGTGAATGAGGGGCCGATGTTCCACACGCCGGCGTTGCCGAACGCGTCCAGCGAGCGGACGCGCCAGTAGTAGGTGTTGTCGCGCATTAGCTTCGTCGGCGCATGCGACGTGCCGACGATCGCTTCGCTGCAGCACACCTTGGAGCCGAGCGTGAAGTCCTGGGTCGGGTTGATCTCGAGCTCGTATCTCGCTGCTCCCGGGACCGGGTCCCACGAGAAGAACGGGTCGTAGACCTCGGGATCGACGCGCAAATCGCCGATCGTCGTGGCGGTCGCGGTCGGCCACATCCACGTGAAGGAGGCGACCGCTGAGGGAGCTCCACGATGGCCCTGCGCGTCCATCGGCACGACGCCCCAGTAGTAGGTGCCGGGCGGCAGCAGTAGCGCCCGCGGCGCGTACGACGTCCCCTGGGTCTCGACGTTGGACTGGGCGAGCACGGCAGAGCCCAACGCCGGGTCGCTTGCGATCGTCACCTGATACTTCGCCGCGTACGGCACCGGCGACCACTTGAGGACAAGCGGCGTCGACGGATGTGACGCAACGGCACCGTCGATCGGCGACTGGAGCCTGGGCGCCTGGGTCCAGAGCTTGCGCAGCGACCGCGGAGCCGACCACGGGGAGACGGCGCCCCCCGCCGCGATGGCGCGCACGCGCCACCAGTACGTTCCGTTCGGGATGGTCTTCTTGACGGTCGCGCGCGTGTTCTTCGTGAAGAACTGACCCTCACCCCGACCGAGCACGGGCGCGTTGAAGCCGGCGTCGGCGGCGAGCGCGAACTCGTAGCGGTCCGCGCCCTTCACGGCGTTCCAGCCGAACGCCGGCAAGGCCTGAAGGGTGACTCCTTGTGCCGGCGAGACCGGCGTGGGCGTTGCGACTGCGCTCGTCGCCGGGGCGGCAAAGGCGAGTGCGGCGACTGCGGCGAAGGCTCCTGAGACGACTCGAAGCGTGGCGGCCATGCGGTTTGACTGAGCTCAGCGGCCGCAGAGCTGTCCCGGTGTCTCCTCCTGTTCTCTCGCGGGGTTTCGCGCGGTGCATCGGGGCTGCGAGCCGTTTCGCCAATCCCTCAGGCGAGGGGGTTCGGGCCGTAAGGGTTCTGAAAAGCCTCGATTTCGAGGGGTTTGTCACCTGCTTGCAGGGCATAAGGATCGGTATCCGATTCACGTAGGAGGGATTCACGATGCGGAAGTTGTCAGTCCTTGTCGCAGCGGTCGCCGGCGCCGTGCTGGCGGCGCCCGCGGTGGCGCAGGCGCCGCAGGCGGTGACGCTCACCGTCGGCGAGCCTGGCACGGGTCCCCAGGGGACCGTGACGACCGTGAGACACGGAGAGCTCGTCGAGCTTTCGGGTGACATCAATGTCGCCCAGGCGAACGAGCTCGTTGAGATCCTCGTCACCCCCTACCGGGGACAGACGACCACGAAGCTCGTCCGTACGCAGCCTGACGGCGAGTTCACGATCACCCACCGGCCGACGATCCGGACGAGCTATGTCGCGCGCTGGCAGGGTGCGACGAGCGCCCAGGAGCCGTTCGCGTTCGTGCAACCCGACGTGACGCTGCGCGTGCGCAACGCGCGCCTCGGCCAGTTCACCGTGTCGATCCGCGCCGTCCGCGCACATTCGTCGCGGGTCGTCTGGTTCCAGCGCCGCGTCACGCGGACCAGCTGGAAGACCATCAAGCGCGTCCGCCTCAGGGGTACGGCGATGAGCGCGCGCTTCAGCGCCCGCCTCCCGGGTGGCACCAGCCGCGTCCGGGCCTTCGTCCCGCAGACGCCGGGTTACCTTCGCGCGACGAGCGACTTCGTCCTCGTCCGCAGGTAGCAACCGCAGTGAGCGCCGGGGGCCCGCTCCCCGGCGCTCTTCCTTTGAGCCACGACTGCGGTACGGTTCCGCGCCGGGGAGGTCCATGTTTCACGCCCATTGGATCTCGGCATAGAGACGGCTTGGGAGGTGAAGCAATGCACGCAAAGTCAAGGGCGGTAAACGCCGTGATGCTGCTTGGCTTGATTGCAGCGCTGGTGGCGCCTCAAACGGTGCTGAGCGCGAAGCAGTCCTCGGCGGGTCAGCAGCTCGATCCAGCTCTGTGCTCGCCGACGCAGAACACGTTCAACCTGACGATCAACAACCCGTACTTTCCGTTGCCGGTCGGCCAACAATGGGTCTACCAGGGCAGGGAACAGGGCGAGACGCTCGGCCTGCGGATCACGGTCCTCAATCAGACCGAGGAGTTCCGGTTCGGCCGAACGAGGGTGACGACTCGCGTCGTCGAGGAAGTGGAATGGGTCGACGCAAATGCGAACGGGGTCATCGATCCGGATGAGAGCCTGATCGAGCGGTCGCTCAACTACTTCGCGCAGACCCAGGACGGAACGGTCTGCTACTTCGGCGAGATCGTCGATATCTACGAGAACGGCGTCGTCGTGAGCCACGAAGGCTCGTGGCGCGCCGATGCGCGAGGCAATGCCCCCGGCATCTTCATGCCGGCCAACCCGCAACCGGGCATGTCGTTTGCTCAGGAGAGCGCCCCGGGTGTCGCGGAGGACCAAGCAACGATCCTCAGGTTCGTCACGGCGAAGACGCCCGCCGGGACGTTCACCAACGCGCTTCGGGTGCGTGACTTCAACCCGCTCGACGGGAGCAGTGGCATCAAGGCCTACGCTCCTGGAGTCGGGCTCGTCATCGACGGCCCGCTCGAGCTGATCAGCTACTAGGCGTCTGGTCGGAGCTCGCGCCGCCGTACGCCGCGCGGCGCGGGCTTCGGCCGGCTATTCGACCTTGCCGATCAGATGGTGGGCGTACCCCCACCAGGACGTCAGGTTCGCATGGTCGCTCCCGCCCTCTCTCGCCACGGCGAGAACGTCTCTGTGGGTCGGCTGTCGAAGACGCTCGTGGGTCCAGACGATGACGGCGTCGTTGCCGTCGAAGTAGCAGAGTCTCCGCCCGCCCGGCTTGTTGGGCCCGTGGGACCACGGTCCCTCTCCACCCCACGTCAAGCGATTACATCTGCCCGCGTTGGCCGCCAGGTCGTGTTGGGCTTGCTGGGCCGCGTATGCGTCTCGGACGGCGGGCCCGCTCGGATAGACCGAGACCTCCCACCGGTCCGGTGTGGAGCCGCTCCCTCCGCC
>Ga0081538_10003198_pt1 | contig 15561 bp, 11 predicted proteins | sample TabmetS5T2R1_FD_71022 | JGI IMG/M metagenome (GOLD analysis project Ga0081538, IMG submission 71022) | Tabebuia heterophylla rhizosphere microbial communities from the University of Puerto Rico - S5T2R1 | ecosystem: Host-associated > Plants > Roots > Rhizosphere ... | reverse complement strand
CGTGTGGCCAGACTCTGCCGTATCACTCCACCATCCTGACTCCATTTACCCCACAGGACTTTTCCCCGCTGATAGATGCCTGCCATCTCAGCTCCTTCAGTGGGTCTGCCTGGTTCTCCCGGCTGCAGGATACGTCAGGCTGGAGGGCTTGTCAATCAAGGGCTGACGACGGTAGTGTCCTAATTTGCCGTATGGGAGTCTTCACGCCGAGCTGCGGGAGGCGAAATTAGGACACTTCCTGGCCTCTTTAGTGGTTGGCGAGGTCCATCGACCCATATACCTCGCTTCATCGAATCAAATTGAGCTGCGTCTCTCATTTTGATTGATCGGATTGGTTCGTCTACACCCAAAAAGGCAGTTGTAGACCAAACGCCCTCGGACCTCATGCCCGACTTCTCGCTCCTTTCCCGCCCCTGAACCGCACGTCAGCATGGGCTGCAGGGTCGTCTATGGACTGCTCACCTTCAGGTCGCTAGCTCGCGAGGCATAGATGTTGCACAGAAGCGCAAAGAGTCCCGTGAAGGTGGCAGGGAGGCGCCAGCCGCCTACGCGGTTTCGATGAATCAGCTGTTATCGAGGGATCTGATCAACTGGCATGTGAGAAGCGTTCTAGCCGGTGCTCAGTTGATCATGGATCTGGCTCTACGGGGTGGTCCGAATAGGTGGAAGAGAGGAGAAAACGTCATGAGTAGCATCTTCTACATTATCGGCGTCGTGGTCGTGGTGCTCATAATCCTCAGCTTCTTGGGACTTCGATAGGCTGGAACTTCGCAAGCTGCTGGGCTGGCGCTTTTGTCATGACCGGTGAGGCCAGCGATCTGCTAGGTTCCCTGTGAGCTGCCCGAAATGGGGCCATGTATACCAATCTCCGTCTGGTGCGCCTCACCGAGTCGTTCCACGGGCCGACAATGTGCAGTTTGTAGCCCGTCCGGACGGTGGGGCGCTCCACGCAATGGCTTGCATGCTGTAAAAGCCTGCCCCAGTGAAGAGCTCATCCGCGGGTGCGCCACTTGTGGCGTTGGGGGCCGAAGGCGTGGGGGACGCCGAGTTGTTAGTAATCATCGCTAGCGGCACGGACTGCATAGCTGTTCGTATGCGTTGAGGAATGGAGCGCCTTTGCCGGTTCCACAAAAGACGGGCAAGCCGGTCTGATCCTTCATAACCCTTCGTAGGTGGTGAATGCCCAATTGACAGGGGCGCCAGGTGGTGACCCAAAATGGCCTGTAACCCCCTGAGTGCGTCGACTTTCGTTTCCCCAAACAACAACTGGCCCAAGCAAGGGCTTACACTTCTTCTACGTTCTTATGGCTTTTTGTGGAAACGAGTAGCCTCACGATTCCGAGTAGCTATGATGCATCAGGCCAAGCCGTTGGAAGGAAAGACGAACTTGCCTCGATTGATGAGCCCAAGATACTCCGGCCGTATCCGCCAGCGCGGTGCAGCGCCCCTGCACCGGGAATTCCGCAGCAGCTTCTTCATTGTTGACTCCCCCCAAACGATTCTAACCAGCTAGTAACTTCCTTACGCGTGCGTAGTCTTACAATCTTGCTGGCGTATGGCCTAGCTGGGAATGCCCGCCTATGCGCGAAGTGAATCCTCGGCAATTCTAGGATCAGGGGTAGGGCACTTCTCCATGTTTCAACATTCCCGTTCCATAGTGGCGCACGTGTGCGTATGGATTGCCACGAGCGCACACACAGGCGCCACGTCTTGAGCGAGAGCGGCAGGTCTAGCCATAGGATGGCGTCAACGCGGTCGCTTACGAAGGTGCCAAGCTGTCGGTAACAAACCTCGTCGATTACCCATGAGTTACGCCCGTCTATCGCGGTCTCTATTCCCTTCCGCAGCTCCTCGTCAGTCGCCTCGATCCAGTTTGCCTTGTTATGGATCGCGTCTACTTCGATAAAGGTTGCACCTAGCCGCCTGGAGATCTCACGTCCAAGGGTAGTCTTGCCTGCCCCGCTCGTTCCAATGATTGCGAGGCGCACAGTAGCCCCCTTCTCACTGCGCGAGGTATAGCTTCGCTGCCACGATTCGGTTCCTTTCACCCCCGACTCACTTATCGACCCAGACGTAACGCCTGCGGATCACCCACCGGATGAACCCATCGGTGAGGAAAAGCAGCCCTGTCATCCAGAGCACGTAAGGGATGATGATATCCATGGCCACGTACCGGCGCACGACGAAGATGCGGTAGCCGAGGCCGACCGTGGCCGCCAGCGACTCCCCGGCGATGAGCAGCAGCATGGCGGCTTTGAGGTTGAGGCGAATGGTATCAAGCATCTTGGGGAAAATCTGCGGCATGACAATACGGTAGGCGATTTCGTGCTCCGAGGCTCCGAGCGTTTGCGCCTTGTGAATTTGTTCCCGCGGGATCGACTTGGCCCGCAGGTGGGCATCGAGCGCGACGGTTGGGAAGACCCCGATGACGATGAGGGCGATCTTCGACAGCTCACCGAGGCCAAAGACGATGAATAGGATCGGCAAGACCGAGAGCGCCGGGATTTTGTCGAAGAACACCAAGAAGCGGTAGAACACCGCCTCCACGTACGGGAAAAGCCCCATCCCGACGCCCAGCGGGATGGCCAGGAGAACCACGCCAATGGCGATGGCAAAGCGCCGGGCGCTGGCGAGGGTATCGACCCACAGCCGCAGGTCACCGTTGCGGTCGGGCTCGAAGGCCGCCCGTTTCATGCCGTCGAGCATCTCGGCCACCGTCGGCATGACCTGATCTTGCGGATTCTCCCGGTGGCGATAGTAGGAGCCCGCCAGATAGGCGGCGACGAGCAGCACGAAGAGGAGCACGGATAACACATATGTGGCGGTGGCACTCGGGCGAGCATCGGTGCGGAAAAAGGACCTCACGACCACGCCTCACTTAACAGTCTCCCCCAGCCAATCCTCCGCGTCACGGGGAGGATTGGCTGGGGGTGGAATAACCGCGCAACGTTCTTAGTTCTGACGCAGTTGACCGGTCTTGGCCTTGTACACAAAACGCGTATCATACCGCAGTTTGACATTGCGGTTGTCGCCCTGGATCGTGCCGTCGGGATAGCTGATGCCAACGACGTCAACGCTGCGGGCGTTCTCGCCGAGGAGGCCGTACTTGAAGCAAAAGTTGCGGACAAAGTCCATCTTGTCCTTGATCTCGCTGCCTCGCATGTAATCGCTGGCCGCTTCCGGCGTCCAAAACATGGCCGTGGTGCGCAGTTGGGCCTTGTACTCGTTGAGCGACGTATTCGAGCGCTGTGCCATGGCGGTCATCGCCTTGTCCGCCTCTGGACCGCGCTGTGACATCAGGCTCATCACCTCGTACCAGGCCCCCACCAGCGCCTCCGCAACACGCGGATCGTCACTCAGCACCTTGGTATTGACGACGAGAAGGTCGAGAACCTCGCCCGGAATCTTCGATGAGTCAAAAATCTTGCTCACGCCCGGCGTCTGCTCGATGCTCATGACCATAGGGTTCCAGGTCACCACGGCCTTCTGACTCTTGTCGGCGATGAAGGCCGGGGCGATATCGGCGTCGGACGTGTTGACCACCTTCAACTCCGACTCCTTGACGCCGTGCATGTCGAGGGCGCGGGCCAGCAGATAATGGCTCACGGATAGCTCCACCAAATAGACCTCGGCGCCCTTGAGTCCCTTCACGTCAGGGATGCCGCGGACGAGGAGCGCGTCATTGCCGTTGGAGTAGTCGCCGACGATCACCACGGTGGTATCGATCCCGGACTTAGCGGGCATGGCCAAGGCCTCCATATTGGTCATGACGCCGGCATCGACCTTGCCTGCGACAAACGCTTCGACACTGGGGATGTAGTCCATCTCGACCACATCGATGGTGATCTTATAGCGGTCGGCCCATTTCTTCAGGATGCCGTGATCCTTGGCATAATACCATGGCATCCAGCCGGCATAGATGCTGACCGCGAGCGTGAATTTGTCCTTAGCGAGCGCCAGAGAGGGGAGCGCTGTGACCGATAGCACAGCGACCGCCACGGCGGCAACCAGCGAACGCACCTTCGACATAATTCCCCCTCCATACGTAGTGGTGTGGGGTATGGCAGCACGCAGGCCCGTGCGGAGCAGAGGCCAAGGCTCAGATCTTTGGCACGTCCTCAGCTTGCCGGGGGGCTGTGCCGGTCTTCGCCTCGCGCTCGGCCTTGCGGGCCGCCAGCATGGCGCTGAAGTCGTCGTCGACTGAAGACGACCGCCCCGCTGCGGCGTATTCGGCGTCCTGGGCTCGTACATCGGTACCGGCCAGCCGTTCGCTCACCCGTGCCTTGGCGGCGAGCTCGCGATTCGCCTGCATCACGGCATCGAGCGGGCCGCGATCGATGCTCGCCTGCACACCCTGCAAGCGCCGGTTGAGATCGATGATCTTTTGATTCGACACGAAATCCGCCATCGCTTGGGCCTTCTGGCCCGGCAAATTCTGAATCTCGGCCTGTAGAGTGGTGAGCTGGCGCTCAAACCCGCGCATTCTGTCCTCCTGCAGCTTCACATCTTCGGTGAGCTCCCCTTGACGCACCTCGATCTGTTTGATGCGCCCCTGGAACCGCTCGAAGGCGGCCTTATGCTGCTGCATGACTTCAGCGTCACCGGCTTGCTGGGCGCGCTCATACATCGTCAGGGCGCCATCTCGCTTCAGACCTAAATCCTTCAGTTCTTTGGCCAAGGCTTCGCTCTCCAGGCGCTTCTCTTCGAGGACGGTCTCAAGCTGCCCGAAAGCATCGAAGAGATCTTGGTAACGGCGAACCAGTTGGTCACGATGCAGATCGAACGCATCCGCGATGCCCTCGGTCGAACCGGCGAACATGCGATCGGCAGCTCGGACCAGGCCAAGTTGTTTGCGCAGTCCGTAAAAAGTGATGAGGCGCCAAAACGCCTGGAATACCCCCATCCGCTCATCTGCCATTGCTCTCCCCCTTTCGCCTTAGACTTCGAGATACTCCTCATCAGCCCGCGTGTCCTCGTCGCCGAAGCCCCGCAGCCGCTGCTCCACCCGCCGTGCCGCTTCAACGGCTCTTTCCAGATGCGACGCGGCGTCGCTCGCGAAAGGCCCCCCGCTTGGAACCTGCCCGACCAGGTCAGAGACCTCGAGATGAGCCGTCTCAAGTGCCATTTCCAGCTCATTGAGTTGGGCGATGAGGGCCCTCAGCTCTTCCTCACGCTGGCGGTACCTGTCGAGGCGCTTCGTATGGGCCCCGATGTTGCGCTCAAGGCTCTCGGCGGGGCCCTCTTGCTCGCGCTGCCTGATCCACCCCTGGCGCTCCTGCTCAAGGGCGTCCACATCGACCCGTTGCAAGGCCTGGAAGAGGTTTAGTGCTCGCCTAAGGATCGTGACGCCGTGGCGATAGGTCTCCTCCGCCAGGACACGAAACCGCTCACCACTGGCGTTTCCATGACCGGCCCGCTGCTCGACAAGAAACTGGTGCAGCTTCTGATAGGCGTTGGTGATCTCCTGGGCCTCCTTCGCCCCGGCGGTGAAACCAGCCTCACGGCAGGCGAGGGCCAGATCATCGATTTCGCGGCGTTCGTAGTCGTCCCGCAAGGCTCGGAGTTTCTGGATGTGGCGCTCGACCAGTTTGTCCCCACGGCCGACATAGTTGATCACCCAGGCCGCAGCGCTGATGAAGCCAAAGCCTAACGTCGCCATCAGCGAGGCTGGACTCAGGTCAATCGCGACACTCCACAGTGCCGCCACCGTTGCCAGTGCCGCGGGCACGATCGTGGCCGGATGTTGCAGCGTGCCCTGCAAGACGGCGCGCTGCACGGCCCGCGGGGTGAAATCGTCGGCCGTCGGCTTGCGATCACGCGTCGGCTGCCCAGTGGGCTGTCCGTCGTCCTTCAGGCGTTCCCACCACACGTGGGTCCCCTTTCGCTACAGAATATTTTCCTCGAGCAGGACGAACTCCACTCTGGGAAGTCGATAGCGGTAGGCGCGTTCGGATTCCCCGGGCTTCCGCGGCGGGGATTGAGACGCCCCCTTGCCCTCGGCATGGAGTCGATCTGCATCGATGGCGTGTACGGCGACAAGGTACTGCGCCACCACCTCCGCCCGAACCTGGGACAGTTTCCTATTCTCCTCCTCATCGCCAGCGCCCGTATGGCCGCGCACGGCGACCCGGTATCCTGGGTAGTTGTCGATCAGCAGGGCAGCGATCTTGTCGACCTGCTCCTTGCTGGCGGCATCGAGGAGCCCCCCACCGCTCTGAAAGGTGATCGGTTCAACACGCAGGGTGCCGACCTCCCGCAGACTCTTCCACGCCTCATCGCTCAGGGGTTTGAAGTCGACAGGACTGCCCCCCTGCCGCCCCACCATCGCTGGCGCGCTCTTCAGCAGCTTGTCCAAGAGGCTGGAGTTGATGATCACGTAGGGGTTCCCGTCGAGTGGATCGCGCGGCAGCTTCGCGATACGCCGGAGGATATCGGTGCAGGCGATGATGGTCTTCACGACGCCGTCCGTCGCGGTCGCATCCGCGCTGGTGCCGAGGCCAAACTGTTGCCCGGCATTTTCGAACAGATCGTACCAATCGATCTTTTGTAAGATATTCTCCACGGCCTCCCGCGGCAGATGTGTCGACTGCGCCATGTCGGCGAGGAGCCGTGTCCGGTCGTTGGCATAGCTGCGCATCACCGTGAAGTAGACGTCGAAAAAGTCAAGGGCTTCCTTTTCGTGGCGCTGCACGAAGTCGCGGTGAAAGACAAAGACGTCCTTGATGTAGCCCGAGAACTTGTCAGAACCCCAGAGGTATTTTAGCTCGGGGACTTCTTGGAGCGCACGCGACAGTTCGGGCTCCCACAAGACAAACATATCTCCCTCATGCCGCCTGGCCCGCTCCAGGGCCTCACGCGCGCCGCCGACTTCGACGCGCCAGCTGTTGGATGACGCGAGGTGGAAGAGATCGAAGCCCACGATCGTCAGGTCGAGCAGAAACGAGCTCGGGCTATCGGCCGTGTAGACGACCTTCAGTCCGGGGTTGTTCAGGTCGCGAATGTTCCCGGTGGGGAATTTGTCAGCAAACCCGACGATGCCGTCGGCGCCCTTTGACTCGGCGATGGCTGCCACGATCACCCCTGGGAACTTGTGCGCGGACCCGTGCTGCAGGTAGGAGCTCACGGGCAAGACGACGGCGTCATACTCGCGGTTGGCGAACTTCTGCAACCGGGCGGCGTACGCTCCGCCGTCATCCTGAAAGGCGAGGGCGATGCCGCGACGGGCGGCCTCCCTGCGGGTGTCGGGCGCGGTAATGAACCAATAGCCCAGATAGCCGTCCCCTCCGATGCGGATGGTGGTCGACACCCGCGAATCGCTGGTTGCGGCCTGTTTGTAGGCCTCATACTTCTGGGTGGCATAGGGCCAGAGGAACTTGGCGGCAAGGACTGTCAGTCCCCCGAGGAGGAGGATGAGTACGGCAGCGACAGTGGACCTCTTGTTCTCCATGGTTTTTCTCAGGCGAGACCGCTGAGTGCCTGCCTCACCCCGCCCTTCGATCGGCGCCGGGTGAAGCACCCACACAATATGCCCTCCCCCCGCACCCCATTCCTGTTCCTGTGGGAGAGGGGGCAGGGGGCGTCTCACCGTCCGGGAAACGTTTGAGGATCGAACATGTTGGTCTCCGCCAGCGTTTCCTCGAGACCGAGCTTGAGGGCCTCGATGGAGTCGGCGGGACGATAGGATACCGAGGACTTCCGGAGCTCATGTTCGCTGCCAAGACACAGCCCGATCGTGTACATCGGGACCCGTCGCTCGCGGGCGTAGGCCACTGCCTGAGGGAGTGGACGCCCGGTCGCTTCCCCGTCGGTGACCACGATCAGCCGAAACTCCCCATATCCTAGCTGCTTGTCGCGCTGTTGCACCAGTCGGTTCACCCCCTGTTCGATCGACTCCGTGAGGGGCGTTCTGCCGCCCGCTCGGATCTTCTTGACCTCGACGAGGAATGGCCCGCGGCGGTCAGGACCCAACGACACGCGCTCGCTGTTGCCGTTCGTGTCAAAGACCCATAAGCCTAGGTTGACGTCGCGTGGAACCAGGGGGAGGAATTGCTCAACCGCCCATTTCGCACCCTCGAGCCGGGAGCCGAAACGCTTGTCGCCCTTGCACTGCTTGGTGAGCGATTCGGACATCGAGCCGGACCCGTCGAAAATGAAGTAGAAGTTCCGGGTCAAGGCGGCCTCACCCGCTGGCGTTGTCTGGCCTGGTCCCTCCGCCCGGCTCTCGGCCGCCGCCATCAGCGCGATAGTCAGGATAGCGGCGGGGAACAGGAGAGGTCTAGATCTCGTCCGTCTGCACATCGCGCCCGCCTCCCCCATCAGTTGCCAAGAGGCTTGAATTCCGTGAGCTCCGCCTCAACCTGCTTGATGACGAAGCGCACGCGACGATTGGCCGCCCATTCCTCCTTGGTCCGAGGCGGACTGAATTTCGGCGCCTCCACACCGCGACCGATGGCAACGAATTGTGACTGATCGATGTTCATCCCGTGGTCCTTCGCATATTGGATGAACGACGACCGCACCGCGTTGGCGCGCGCCAGGGACAAATTCTTCGCGACCTGGCGCATCTGATCGAGCACCTCCATCCGCTCGCCCTTCTGCTGCGCCTGCAAAATTCCCAGCGGATCGCTATGCCCCTCGACGACGGCGAGCGCACCACCATAGGTTTGGGTGATCTGCAAGGCCTTCTCGTAATCTTTGGCGTAGCGGTCCTCGGCAAAGACGCTCTGGTTCGGATCAAAGGCGACTTCGATGACGAACAGCGTGCCCTCCGTCTCCCAGGCCCCAGGTTCGACGGCGAGCTGCCGCTCGACGGCTTGCTGCGCCCGCGCTGGGTCGAATCTAGGAGCGGCGATCTCCCGTGTGTGCTTCAGGCCAGCGGCCAACTGGTTGTAGTCCCAGCTCGCAGACTGCAGGCTGACACGCTTGGTCATCAGCCCCATGTCGATAAATGCCGGCTGAATCTCCTCCGTCAGCGTGGAGAGCGTGCGGGTCGTCCCTACCCCGGTGAAGAAGGCGACGTTACCGGTATGAAAGACGAATTCGCAGTCGCCCAGCATGCCTTCGACGTCTGCGGTCGCCTGCGGCGCGCCCAGGAGCAGGTCCGCCGATTTGACGAGGAGCTGACGATATTTTGCCTGCTGTGTGGACTTATTCGCCAGTAATTCTGTTAACGCCTCCTGGCTCCGCAGCACGGCGTGGACGAACTTCTGCACTTGCGCCCGGTTGGCGTCAAAGTAATCCTTCCGAACCGCGTAGACATCGGCGATGATGCGCGAGGCGGTCTTCGTCGACAGGAGAACGCGGGCGCCTTTAACCGAGCCCTCAGCGCCGGTCCCCACGGTGCCCCCGGAGGTAAGCTTGAGCGCGTCCGGCGAGATCGCCATGACCGCATCGATCTTGTCGTCGACGGTGAAGGCGCTCACGGGGTCGACGACGGCACCCTGCGTATCATAGGTCGGCAGCGTGAGCTCCTTGAGCCATCGTAAGGTCACCTGCGACGGGCGAATCCCAGCATTGCCCAGAATGTTGGCCATATAGTCCATATGCGGACCGTAGAGCTGCAGGGCAATAGTTTTGCCCTTCAGATCATTCGGCGTGCGGACGGATGGCCGCACCGTCACGGTATCACCGCCGGTGCTCCAAGTCAGCTGGACGATGACAACCAGATCGGTCCCCGCCGCTTTGAACACTTCGGCGGCGGCGTTGATCATCCCCATCGTGCCGCGCAGATACGGAGTCTTGCCGTCGAGGACCGCCTGCACCTGCTTGGCGAAGTCGTTCTCGAGGCTCAGCGTGACATCCAACCCTTCCCCACGAAAGAGGCCTTCCTGGATGCCGTAGACCAGGCTGACGTCACCACCCCAGGTGATCACGTAGACGAGCTTTGTGCCGGCTTCGACCGGCTTGAGGCGTGGCGTGACCACCTTACTGAGCGGTTTGGCTTCGAGGTATTCGCCTTTGCCAGGGGCTCCCTGCGCGCTGCACATGAAGAGCAGCGAGAAAAGTATGAGAGCAAAAGCGGTGATGATGTTCTTCATCCCGTTCCTCCTTTTCTCTGTGCTCTTTTCTGTCTTCGAATCGGCGACCTCATACGCGCGTATGGCTGTGTGCGCGTGCATTTTACGATCAAGGACTGCTGGTAAGGTTCGGAGCTATCCTCAAGATAACATAGACGAACAACCGGTGCACCTCCAAGGCGAACCCGTGCTGCCGGGCAGGTCTTTACCATCACAGTGTCGTATATTGGGCACATCGAGGAGGACGTCTCGGTGAGGACAACGGCTCATCGCGCTGCGCCACGAGAGGTATACTGGCAGACGGCCCGCCGGTGGCGAGCCGTCTGGGCCGAGGGTGGCGGCGATTTAGCCGCGGGTGGCAGGAGGAGTTACTGGGCTGTGGGAGGGGCCCATGCCGCCGTGCATGCCTATCTGACCGGCGGCCAGATGACCCATCCGCGTCGCCCCGTGTTGCGGACCCGGAGGAAGTGTCCGCCGCCCGTGGTGATATAGAGGCTTCGCTGGTCAGGGTCTCCGAACGTGCAATTCGTCGGCGAGTCCACCCCCACAGGCATGGGGTGCGTCTCCAGGACACGCCCTTTGGGGTCCCAGATGTAGATCATCGGACCGGGCCCGCTGGCGTAGGAGCCAGCCGTCGCCACGATGTTCCCCTCGGCGTCCAGGCACATGCCGTCGATACCCCGATGCGGTCCGCGGTAGTCCTCGCCGAACTGATGCAGCACGATATATTGGCCCAGCGAGCCATCCGGCAGGATGTCGTAGGCCCTAAGCTCGCGGCGCTCGGAGCCGGTCTGGATCATATAGAGGGTGCGCTGGTCGGGTGAGATCAGCAGGCCGTTGGTGCCTGTTGTGTCGAAGGTCATGCGCTTGCACACCCAGGTACCGTCGGGCTGGGGATCGGCCCGCAGGATGGAGTTGTGGTCCAGCACCTGCTTCTCGCTAGGATCGATGTTGCCGGCGTTCCAGGGGTTGCTGAACCAGATCCGCCCCTGACGGTCGATCGCCAGGTCGTTCGGGGTGTTGAGGGGCTGCCCATCGAGCTTGTCGACGATGGTGGTCGTGCTGCCATCGGGCTCAAAGCGCACGATGGACCGTCCTCCGGAGCAGCAGCCGTACAGACGACCCTCCAAGTCGAAGGCCAAGCCGTTCGTGTGATTGGTGTTTTCGCGAAACACAGAGCACTCCCCGGTCGCCGGGTCGTAGCGCATAATACGGCTGGCCGGGATATGCGTGAACAGCACCGCCTTACCATCCCAGGCGGGACCTTCCGTTAATCGCGGGTTGAAGGGACCAGCCACTGACTCGAAATCCCATGCCATGGTACCCTCCTACAGGTGGCTCTACAACTTTGTCCCAGTACAGGCAGAGCTACACGCATCTTTCCCCCCGACCGTCTCCTCTCCCCATCGAGGGGAAAAGAGGCGGTCGGGGCACGGTGAACTCCAGGGTTCTCATGGGTTGCGCTACGCTCATTAACCGGGCACAGAGTCGTACTGGTCCCAGTTGCCGATCACTTCCTTGGCATACAGGTCAGCGATCTCCGCGGCGGAATAGCCCAGCAGACCGCCCAGCACCTCCTCGTTGTGCTCCCCTACCTTGGGGGTGGAGCCCACAATGGCTGGCGTGCGGCTGAAATGCCAGAAATCTCCGGATACGGCAATGGTGCCGGCCAAGAAGTCAGGGACGTCCACCATCGCCCGGCGCTCCCACGGATGGGGGTCTTCAGCCGCCTGTGCAATGCTGTTCACCGGAGCCGCGGTCACGTCGTGGAGGGTGAAGTGGGCGATGGCCTCTTTCATCGTCATGTTGGCCATCAACTCCTGCAGCGCTGTGCGCACGACCTCAGCATGCTTGCTGCGCTCGTGGCGCGTGTTGAAGCGCGGGTCATCGACCCACTCGGGCTTGCCCAGTGCCTTGCACATCCGCGGCCAGTGGTGTTGGTCTCCGGCGGTGATTAAGACCCAGCCGTCTTTGCAAGGGAACATATTCCCCGAACTGTCCCGTCTCGGTTGGACGCCGGCGCCGTGGTAGGCGCTGATCGGGATCTCGGTATAGCTGTAGCCCGTGTCCGCCAAACAGACGTCGATGGTCTGACCCTGTCCAGAGATCTCGCGCTCGCGCAGGGCGGCTAGCGTGCCGATGGCGGCATGCAGCGCCGTGGTGCGGTCGATGATCGGCACCCCGGCACGAATGGGCGGCATGCCTTCCTCTCCCGTGACCATCGCGACACCGGCCATGGTCTGGCCGATGGGATCATAGCCGATTTGTTCGCGATAGGGGCCAAACTGGCCGTATGCGGACACGTTGACCATGATGATGCGGGGGTTCAGCTCCTTCAGCACGTCGTACCCGAAGCCCATTTTTTCGATGGTGCCGGGCCGGAAGTTTTGCAGCAGCACGTCGGAAATTTTCACCAGCTTGCGCAGGGCTTCCTTCCCATCCTCCTTGCGCAGGTCCATACTGACGCTCTTTTTCCCACTGTTGTACTGCACCCAATAGGCGCTCTGCTTGCGAACCCACGGCGCGTGGTACCGAGTCTCCTCACCACCCAAGCGCTCGATCTTGATCACTTCCGCACCCAAGCGCGCCAGCACCTGGGCACACCGGGGTCCCGCCTGATGGCGGCCCAGATCGATGACGCGAATACCTTCCAACGGCCCCTTCAGCTCTGCCATATGCGTCACTCCTTTTTATCGCATGCGCCACGGTGAAAGTTGCGCCATTGTACGCCGATGGTGTTCAAAGGGCAAGCTGTACGATGCGCCCTTAGGTCTTGGGTTTTTTCATGCCTGGGTCGCGCGGGCAGGCCGCCCTGATCACCTGCTAGCATGAAACCTCAGGTGTCCGGTCGCCAACGCAGCGCCCGCCGTCGTGTTCTTTCTTTGCTTCCGCGGCGTTATCCCGGTAGATTCCAGCCAATCCAGTTGCACAGGGCCCGCCCCATGACCAGCTCCTGGTCACGCCCCGACAGCCACGACAGCTCTTCCGTGAACATCGTCACGCATTGCCGCCATGAGCACGGCATGCGTGTGATATCCGTCCCCCAGAACATGCGCTCGGGGCCGAAGGCGTCGTAGATCTGGCGGATGTAGGGCTGGATATTGCGATAAGGATAGGGCTCGCTAGAGTAGCTCGGCGCCCCGCTGGCCTTGACCGCCACGTTTGGATTCTTGGCCAGTGCCAAGAGCTCCGGCAAGTTCGCAAACCCCGCGGCGTCCTTCGCACCTCCGGCCCTGCCCAAATGGTCGACATGAAGCTTCAGCCCTGGATGGCGGGCGGCGATTTCCCCGACGATCGGCAGGAAATTCCCCGCGGCCAGCCCGATGGGCACCCCGGCGCGCTCGGCCCCAGACCACAGCCAGTTCAGGCTCCCATCTCTCAGCCAGGCCTGCTGGTGCGGCTGTTGAAAGGTGAAGCGCAGCCCGAGCATTCCCGGCCGCTGCTTCCAGCCGTCGAGCAACGTACGGCTCTCCGGGCGATCGAGGGGGAAGTTCCCCAGGATGGCGAGGCGGTCAGGGTGCTGGCGGGCGGCCTCGACTGCCACCTCATTGGCATTCGGATCCCAGCCCGGCGGATGAATCACCGCTGCGTTGACGCCCGCTTCATCCATTTCCTTGAGCAGATCGTCCTTGGTGAACGAGGAGATCTGTCGGTGGGCCGGATTGGTAGGTATACCGGTTGTCCAGATATGCACTTGCGAATCAACGATCAGCATGACGGGCTCCTTTTTCGCGTGCTATCTAATCCTACGTTGCTTCCATCGCCGCGCGGACGGGTGGCGGGAGCAACCGCCCATGGACCTGAGGTCTCACCGCCCCGCCCCGTCGTCGGGATGTCATCACCCACGTAAGCGAGATCAGGTGGCCGCGGTTCCGCTCAGGCAACATCCACTGCTAGCCACGTGCCTTCTGCCGCGCCTGCCAGCAGTGGGCTACGATCTCTGGCGTGCCGACGACAGCATTGTCGCGCAGCCGTGCTGGCGTGGCAAGAATTTTGTCGCGAGTTTCCATTGACGTACCATTTCGGTTATGATCTCCCTCCGTGTCTGTCATGCATTGGGATCGCATGCTGCCCCTGCGCCTGATGGCCGCGCGTTGAGCTATTGCTTCCCGGTGCAGGCCGAGTTGACTTCGGACGAAATCAGACCCGACAAGATTCGTAGCCATGGTCTGCGGTGATAGATCCCGCCGCGCTTCGCGCTCCCCCTTTGTCAAAGGGGGGCGGGGGGATGTCGCCAGCGACGGCACGCGCGGGTCTACCAGGGTCGCGTGGTTCGATTTCGCGTCGTGTACCCTCCCGGCAGGGCTTACGGAGGCGGATCAAGTCATCGCGCTCATGCTGCGCCGACAGCTATGATATCATAAAGTGCTGTAGTATTGACCGAAGACGGGGAGGCATGAAGTGCTGACACAGATTCGTATAGATAACAGGATCGATGGCTTTCTCGGGCGTCCCGGTGGGCCAGGCAAACATCCCGCAGTCATCCACCTGCACGAGCGCTATGGGATCGTCCAGCACACGACAGGCTTAGCGCAAAAGCTGGTCGATGCGGGATATGTGACGGTTGTCCCGGACCTCTTCTCCCGGTTTAGCGGTGACCGGCAAGCGCTGGCCCGCGGTGACAGTCGTGTGGAGCTGGCGGATGAGGAGGTATTCCAGGACGTTGACGCAACCGTGACCTATCTTCACACACTGCCGGACGTCGACGGCCGTCGGATCGCCATGATCGGCGTCTGCCAGACCGGGCGCCAGCCCATTCTGATTTCCGCCTACCGCGATTATTTGTCGGCCATTGTCATCATGTATGGTGCCATCTACAGCCCCGACTGGGAGTCCCAACCGCTCCGCCCAGAGCCGATCAACGTGCTTCTGGAGAGGGTGTCCTGCCCAGTCCTGGGCATCTTTGGCGAGTTGGACAATTTGGTCCCTGTAGGCAACGTCCTTCGCATGTGCAACGTACTGGCCAGCGCGAAGAAGAGCTTTGACATCCGCGTCTATGCGGAGGCGCCCCATGGCTTCCTGAACGACACCATGCCAGGCCGCTACCGCGCCCCCCAGACCCAGGCCGCTTGGAGCCAGATTCTTTCCTTCCTGGACGGTACGCTCCATAAGGGGTGGGACAAAGGGCGGGTCATCTGGCGCTTGGAGTGTGACACTTCGGTCCACTACGATTTCACCAAGAACCGGCGGTGGGAGTAAACTTCGCGGCGCTCCATATGGATCTGTCGCAAATTTCGGTTTTAGGGGTAAAATCCGAAAAGCGGGTAGCTGCTGTTAAATGACTTACAGGCACCACAACTCTTGAAAAAGCAAATTTGCGACAGAACCTACATAAGTGCTGACACACAATCTCAATCCCGTAGGTCCCTCTATGCTGAGACTGGTCAAATCGACCATCTCTGTCGGGCGTGTCTGCAGATCGGCGAACGGTCAAGTTCCCGTGGCGCTGACCTCCTTCCGTCGGAGGCAGAGTGGACCACATATCGAGATGAATTCCATGGCCTTGCGCCGCCACAGGCACGCAGCCGATGCCCTGGGCACGGGG
>Ga0081538_10003197_pt1 | contig 15561 bp, 9 predicted proteins | sample TabmetS5T2R1_FD_71022 | JGI IMG/M metagenome (GOLD analysis project Ga0081538, IMG submission 71022) | Tabebuia heterophylla rhizosphere microbial communities from the University of Puerto Rico - S5T2R1 | ecosystem: Host-associated > Plants > Roots > Rhizosphere ... | reverse complement strand
TCCTTGGCCGCAGATTCGCTCAGGAGCCGCTGGATCCTGGTGTCGGTCGGCTCGCGCAGCACGCGCAGCCGCGCTCCGGCGAGGGTCACCTGGCGGCGGGCGGTCGGCAGCGCCTGCCGCGCCCTCGCGAACTCCGCCTGGGCCGTGCGCGCGTCGCGCTGCGCCACCCGCCGATCGGAGCGGGCCTTCGCGACCGCATCCCGCCCTTGCGCGCGTGCCGCAGTCACGGCCCTGCTCGCCGCGTTCACGTCGAGACGCGCCACCGTGACGTCGTCGGCCGCCTGGCGCACGGCCGCCTGGAGAGCGGCCAGCTCCGTGGGGAGCGTGTCGGGAGGTGCCAGGGCGAGGTTGCGCTGGGCCTCCACGTGAGCGTCAATTGCCTTGTTGAGCAGGGACTGCTTGAGCGCGAGGTCGGCGTCCGCGAGCGCGTTGTCGCGCTGCTCCGCCCGAAGCGCGAGGGTCAACGCGGTGGTCTGGCTTGCAAGGTCCCTCGTCGCCCTCACCCTGATGCGCGCAGCCTTGATGCCCAGCTCCGCCGTGTCCACCGCGTCGCGGGCGGTCTCGAGGTCGATGCGCGCCTGCTCGATGTCCCCCGGCGTGACTGGTCCCTCGGCGGCGGTCTGGATGGCAAGACGGCTGTTGAGGAACGCGTCGCGGGCCGCCGCGGCCGCGGCCTCCGCGGTGCGCAGCTGCTCACGCTGCAGGTCGGTTGGCCCAAAGGGCGCCCAGCCGCCCTCCTCGTACCAGGCCGCTACGGCCGCGCCGGTCCGCCCGTCGTAGAGGCCGTCGACGGGCCCGGGGGAGAACCCCATGCGGGAAAGCGCGCTCTCGAGCTGCTCGACGTCCGGGCCGCGTGTACCGGGGCCGAGGTCCCGGTGAGACGGCTCCGCGCCGGCCAGGACGAACACGGGCCGCCCGGAGATCGACATCACCACATCGCCCTCGCCCACCGTGTTCCCACGCCGCGGCCGGGTGGTGACGATGTCCTCGCCGCCGGCGCCGGCCTGCTTGATCTCCGACGTCGCGAGCACGACCGGCTGGGGCGAGCCGTATCGCACCGTGCCGCGCACGATCACCTCGCTCGAAAGCACCTGCCGCTCCACCGGCACGGTGATTGCCGAGGGGTCTGGGGGAGCGGTCTCCGCTGCCACCTGCGCGGGCGAGCGGATCTGCCGTCCCACGAGCCAGGCTGCGACCGCGAGCAGGACCGCGAGTCCCAGCACCAGCCCGACCAGCCGCCTGCGGCGCAGCGTGATCACGGGCCACCGTTCCAGGCGGCCGGGTGTCGGCCAACCTCTACGCGTCGCGCCTCCGCGCTGCGCAAGAACACGGACCAGTCTCCTTGCAGCTCGCGAGTTCTGTCAGTGCCGAGTGTAGGTCGGCGCGGACCCGTGGCGCAAGCACCCCGCGGCCGGAGCTCACCGGTAGCGGACAAGGTCCATCCTCCCTTCCGCGAACTGCTCGCGGACCAGCCCGACCCCGGCGCAGTAGAACTTGAACTCGGTGTTCTTGTCGAGGGGCGCGTAGTCCTTCGTCTTGATGCAGTCGTCGAAGCGGCCGGCCGGCGTCGTCACGCTCAGTCCGACTGCCACGACCTCGGAGCGATCCTCGGCGACCCCGGGTGCGCGTTCCTGCTCGAACCGGTCACCCACCTTTGGATCGGCGGGCATGAAGATGCCCGGCTTCGCGTCACCCTTACCCGCGAGCCACTGGCCTTCGTGACCGACAACCTTCCCGTCCTCGATGTCGTCGACGACCTCACCCATGTACCTGACGCCGCCGTCGTCACCCAGCGCGTAGTAGTCGCGGGTGTGTTCGACGAGCTCGCCGTCCTCGAACTCGCGCACGTCGACCACAGTTACCGGGACTCCCGACACCCGGCCTGTTCGGTCGAGGACGCGTGACTCAACGCGTAGCTCGGCTCCGTCCTCGGTTCCCTCGAGTACCGTCGTTCTGACACTCGCGAGCGGAACCAGCGGATGGTCGACCTCCGCCGAGAACTGCGCCGGGTCGAGCGCTGTCGCGGCGGCGGCACGCCCCTCGGCCTCCTCGTCGTCATCGCCGCACGAAGAAACGGCGATGCTGAGGAGAACGAGTACACCGAGTACCCCTAGGAGGGCCAATCGGCTTCGCTGTTCGTGGAACGTCGAAGCCTCCTTTCTCCTGCCTAGTGTGCCTCAACCGGGCATCGAGGGGCAAGTACCGATTACGCCCGATTACGAACTGGGGGTTGCAGCCGGTTCGGATTGGTGTTCAACTAGACACTGCCCTGCGCGCCGCGCGTTATCTACTCCTACTGATTCCGCTGCTTGTCGTTGCCGCGGCTCTCCCCCCGGCCGCCTCGGCCCCCCGCGCAGCTCCTGACCTCAAGCGCTGCCAAAGCGCTGACATCGGCTTCACGGAGGTTCGGGTCAGGGTCTACCGAAGCGCATGCACCTCCGCACACAAGCTGGTCCGGCGCTGGATGCGCGCGGTGACCCGCCGCAAGTGCAACCGTGCGAACGACTTCTGCGACGTCATCCGGATCCGTGGCTGGCGCTGCGTCCGGGGAGGCACCGACCGCCTGATCCGCCTGCGCTGCCGCCACCGACGCACGCGCATCCGCGCAGTCTTGATGCGGCCGAACACGAGGGTGCTTGCGGGGGCGGGCGATATCGCGAAGAGGGGCCCGGGTAAGGAGGCTACGGCCAAGCTGCTCGACGCTATTGACCCGGATGTCGTCGCTGCCCTGGGGGACCTGGCTTACGATCAGGGGACGCTCGACCAGTTCATGACCCTCTATAACCCTACGTGGGGGCGTCACAAGGCGAAGACAAAGCCGGCGCTAGGGAACCATGAATATCTGACCCCGGGCGCCGCCGGGTACTTCGACTATTTCAACGGCGTCGGCGCCGCAACGGGTCCGGCCGGCGAGCGGGGCAAGGGTTACTACGCCTACGACCTCGGCGCGTGGCGGTTCTACGTGCTGAACTCGGCTTGCACGCCCGCCGGCGGCTGCGGCGCGACGTCGCCGCAGACGAGATGGTTGCGCGACGACCTGGCCGCCAACCCGCGACCGTGCGTCGGCGCCTACTGGCACACCCCCCGTTTCTCCGCCGGGCAGTACTCGGACGACGCTGATTTCGCGCCCTTCTGGCAGGCCCTGTACGACGCGGGAGCGGAGCTGGTCTTGGTGGCCAGCGACCATCTATACCAGCGCTACGTGCCGATGCGCGCGGACGGGACAGTGGACCGGGCCAGGGGCATTCGCGAGTTCGTCGTTGGCTCGGGAGGTGCGGACCACTCCGACCTGAGACCCCGCCCGGACGGAAAGCGCGAAGCTGCAAACGACGACACATTCGGCGTGATCAAGCTGACGCTGCACCCCGATGGCTACGACTGGCGGTTCGTGCCGGAGGCGGGCAAGAGGTACAGCGATGCGGGCAGCGCCAGCTGCCACTAGGTGCCAGTCGCGGCTCGGGCCGCCCCAGCTTCCTTAAGCGTCACCGGTCCGAATTCAGTACTTCCAACCACGCAACTTGCCGGGAAATTCGGCCGACGTGCTGCGTAGTCGTACCGTGGGTAGCCTCCGTTTGCGCCCGGGCCCCGAGCGCGACGCACGCGCGGGCTGCCTGGCGTCGTGAGGGGCTGGACGACGTCGCCGCCCTTGAGGCTTGACGCCGCCGCGCCGCCGTCCGAGCTTCGCCGCGTTCGGCATGGCGCTCTACTCCGGGGGCTCGCGCTGGGGCGTCGGCTTCCCCGACCTCCCCATTCGGTTCTGCTCGCGCTCATTCTCGCCATCGCAGCCGTGGTGAGGGTCTGGCGGCTAAACAGCCTCGGCTTCAACAGCGACGAGGCGGTCTACGCCGGGCAAGCGGCTTCGCTGGCGAACTACGCGCCGCTCGAGCCGTACTTCCCGACGTTTCGCGCGCACCCACTGCTCTTCCAGACGCTGCTGTCTTTCGGCTTCCGGCTCGGGTTCGAGGAGCTCTTTGCGAGGGTCGTCTCGGCGGCATTCGGTGTCGCAACCGTCTATCTGGTCTTCCTGACCGGGCACGCACTCTACGGCCGCCGAGTGGGGCTCGTGTCGGCCCTTTTCATCGCGCTGATGCCCTACCACGTGCTCGTCACCCGACAGGTTCTGCTCGATGGACCGATGGTGTTCTTTGCCACGCTCAGCCTGTATCTGGTGATCCGGTTTGCCCACTCACAGCAGCGAGCCTGGCTCGTTGCGGCGGGCGCCGCCATGGGGCTGACCTTCCTCGCAAAGGAGACGAGCATCGTGCTGCTCGGCTCGCTGTACGCCTTCTTCGCGCTCGCCCCGGAAATTCGCTTGCGCGTTCGCGACCTGGCTGCATCGACGGCCGCCATGGGCCTGGTCGCTTTGGCCTTCCCGCTGGCGATGAGCCTTGGGGGCAAGGCGGAGACCGGCGGCAACTACCTCGCGTGGCAGATCTTTCGCCGACCCAACCACGACTGGACGTTCTACGCGTCCACCGTGCCCGAAGCAATCGGGCCGCTCGTTTTGGTTGCCGCCGTGGCCGCCCTCGTCTGCTTGCGCAACACGCGCTCGTGGCGGGAGACCCTACTGGTGAGCTGGATCGCGATCCCGACCGCGTTCTTTCAGTTGTGGCCCGTCAAGGGCTTCCAGTACCTGCTGCCCGCGGCCCCCGCGATCGCCATCCTGGCGGCTTGGCTCGTCGTTGGCGGGCTCGGCACGGCTGGCGCGCTCCGGCGCGGAGTCGGTGGCCCCGGGCTTGCCGCCGGAGCCACCTGCCTCATCGCGGCCAGCTTGCTCCTGCCGACTCTCCAGCGCGTGCAGCCGCGGAGCTCCGAGACCTTCCTCGCCGGCTCCGGCGGCGTACCCGGCGGCAGGGAGACGGGCCGGTGGCTTCGGCAGCACGTGCCGCAGGGCGCGCAGCTCATGACCATCGGCCCCTCGATGGCCAACATCGTTCAGTACTACGGTCGCCGGAAAGCGTTCGGTGTGGCGGTCAGCCCGAATCCGTTGCACCGAAATCCCGCCTACGAACCGTTGCCCAATCCCGACCTGCTCATCCGGCGCAACGATCTGCAGTACCTGGTTTGGGACGCCTTTTCCGCGGCGCGTTCGCCCTTTTTCTCTGCCCGGATAATGCGATACGCGGACCGGTTCCACGGCCGTCTCGTCCACCAGGAGTCCATCACGGTGACGACGGGCGACGACAAGCAGGCCACCAAGCCGCTGATTTCGGTCTACGAGGTGCGCCCGTGACGGGGGGCAAGGGTTTTCGTACCGCCCTCCTCGCGGTGTGCGTTGGGGTCTTCGCGCTCATTCCGGCAGGCGGCGCCCGTGGCGAGGAGGGGGCTCCGGCCACGAAGACCAAGACCCCGATCAAGCACTTCATCACCCTGATGCAGGAGAACCATTCGTTCGACAACTACTTCGGAACCTATCCGGGGGCCGACGGCATTCCGGAGGGGACGTGCATGCCGCTCGACCCGAGGGCCGATTTCCGGATGGGCGGGCGCAGGTGGCAGCATGGCGAGCGGCGCAGCTTCGCGCGCTTCCTTCGCCGCCGCGAAGGGATTTCGTACTCGGACTGGGCACGCAGGAACCCCGACGACGCCGCGCGCGTGTTCGGCGACGCGCGCGCCCAGGCCTCGGGCGCGCGGGGGGGATGCATTCGTCCGTTCCACATCGGCAACCGCTCGGTGCAGGATCTGGGGCATAGCGCGCGCGTCTTCGCGGGCCAGTACGCGGGCGGAAGGATGGACGGCTTCGTCCACGCGATCGAACGAGACCTCGGGCGGATCGATCGCATGGTGATGGGTTACTACGACGATCGCGACCTTCCCTACTACTGGAACGTCGCCGACGAGTACGTGCTGTTCGACCGTTTCTTCACGTCGGCCGCCGGGGGCAGCGTCTGGAACCACATGTTCTGGGTGTCTGGGACGCCGGGCAACTACGAGGCCGACGTCGTCCCGGAGGGGGGCTTCGCGGACATCCCGACGATCTTCGATCGGCTGGAGGAGCGCGGCATCTCGTGGAAGTTCTACGTGCAGAACTACGACCCCGGTATCAACTTCCGCAACCCCGGCACCGGCGATCGCGGCTCGCAGGTCGTCTGGGTGCCGCTGCTGAACTACGCTCGCTTCGTCGACGACCCGAAGCTGTCTCGCCGCATCGTCGACTTGGAGGAGTACTACAAGGACCTCGAGCGAGGCACCCTTCCCGCGGTCTCGTACATCGCCCCATCGGGATCGAGCGAGCATCCGCCCGGCAGCATCCAGGCCGGCGAGCGCTTCGTCAGGAATCTCATCAACGCGCTCATGCGGAGCAGCGCCTGGAAGAGCTCGGCCTTCAGCTGGACGTATGACGACTGGGGTGGGTTCTACGATCACGTTCGCCCCCCACGCGTGGATCCATATGGCTATGGCTTTCGCGCGCCGGCGCTGCTCGTGAGCCCCTACGCCAAGCGCGGCCACGTCGACAGCACGACTCTCGACTTCACGTCGTACTTGAAGTTCATCGAGCAGAACTGGGGACTCGAGCCGCTCAGCCGCCGCGATCGTCGGGCCAACAGCCTGCTGGCCGCCTTCGACTTCAACAGTCCGCCCCGGAAGCCGCAGTTCGTCTCACCTGTGCGTCATGAACCAGCAAGGGACGAGCCGCGTCGAGTCGCGATCTACGCCATCTACGCGCTGTCAGTCGCGTTCACCGCGGCGATGATCGCCCTCGCGGTCAGGGCCGCAGGAGGCGAACTGCAGCGACCACGTGTCCGGGACCCAGCGGGCAGGTGACCGCCTCGCGCGCACTTCTACTCGGCCTGCCGCTCTGCGCTCTGGCGGCCGTCTTCTGTCCCGCGCCGGCCCATGCCCAGGGAGCGGGCGGCGCGACAGCCCTCAACGTCCAAACCGTGCCCGTGCTCGAGGGGGTCCCCTTCATGGTCGGTGGGCGCATGTTCAGGACGGACGCGCTCGGACGCGCGCGCGTCGTTGGCCCGGCCCCGAGGCTGGCGGATCGGATCAGGATTCCGGACACGGAGATCTCGCCCGGGGTGCGGGCTCGCTTCAACCGCCGCAAGGAGGGCAACTACCTGTTCGACCTGCTCTACCGGGTGCGGCTGTCGTTCCGCGATCCAGCCGGCCGCCCCGTCGATCCTGGCAGAGTGAACTCCGTCACGCTCAAGGGAAGCCACGGCGTGCGGCTAACCATGAAGCCCGTGGGCTCGCACTGGCTGCAGGGGATCCGAGTCGTGACCTCCAGCCAGGGCTACAGGAAGAAGAAATTGACCTGGGTTGTGGAGAGAGCAACCGTGGAAGGGTCGAATGTCGTCAACCGCAGCCAGCAGAGGTTCCTCCCCACGAGGACGCGGAACATGCGTGTCGCGCTGCTCCTCTACCCCGCGCATTTCTCGGCTCGCGACGCGCTGTTTGGGTTTCCACTCGGATCCCATGTGAATATCAAGTATCCGAACGGTCGCGTCGAGCGCCACACCTTGGGCGACGACGCGGAGGTTACGCTTTCCTCCCTGCCGCGCGGTCAATACACAGTCAGCGTGGTGGGCCCGGGAATCACGTTCGAGCGGCCGGTCGCCCTGTCGCGGGAGCAGGCCGTCGAACTCGAGGTCTTGAGCTACCTCGACCTGGGGCTGGGCCTCGGCGTTCTGGCCTCGCTTGCGCTCGGTCTGCTGCTGCTAGGACGCCCTCACCTGGTGAGGGCACCTCGCGGACTGAGCGCCGGTCTGTCGCGCGCGCTCGGTGGTCCGTGGCAGGTCGCCCACCCACCGCACGAGGACCGGCTCAGCGAGGCCCCGACCTGGCGCGACTCCATAAAGCGCGCCGCTGTCGCCGCCCTAATTTTCGGCGTGCTCGTCGTGCTGCTCTTCGGTCGCGACGCTTCCGTGGCGGCTGCGCTCGCCGTATTCATGTTCCTGCTCTATCTGCCGCTTGGCTACGGCATCGACAGGGTCATGTACCGCAGCAGTTCGCGCGCGCTCAAAGAGGGACGGCAGAGAACACGCCGTCAGCGCCGTCAGGACCGGATCAGCAAGGCCCGAACCCGAGACGGTCCATGAACGGCACGGTGATCGCCGCACTCCTGTCCCCCCGCCGCTTCGCCTGGCGACGCTCTCGCCCCCGGCTGCTCCTCGCGATCGTGCTGGTGAGCACAGCCATGAGCGCGCTATCGATGCCGGCAGCCGCAGCGCCGGCGGCGAACCCCCCACCGGTGTTCGCCTACTACTACATCTGGTTCGATCCGTCTTCGTGGAACCGTGCGAAGACCGACTTCCCCGCGTTGGGTCGCTACTCGAGCGACGAGCGACGGGTGATGCAGCGGCACATCCGGTGGGCGAAGGACGCGGGCATCGAGGGATTCATTGTGAGCTGGAAGAGCACGCCGACCCTCGACGAGCGATTGCGGGAGCTGGCGAAGATCGCCCGCGCCGAGCGCTTCGAGCTCCTCGTGATCTACCAAGGCCTCGACTTCGAGCGCGAGCCTCTCCCCGCTGCGCGCATCGCCCGGGACCTGGACGCCTTCGAGGCGAGATATTCGCGGCATCCGGCGTTCGATAAGTTCGGTCGCCCGCTCGTGATCTGGTCGGGCACGTGGCGCTTCTCAGCGGAGCAGATCGCACAGGTCGCGGCGTCGCGAGGATCCGGCCTTCTGATTCTGGCGTCGGAGCGGAACGTTGACGGCTACCGACGAGTGGCCCCGTACGTCGACGGCAACGCCTACTACTGGTCGTCCGTCAACCCCGAGACCTTCCCAGGCTACGACGCGAAGCTGGCGGAGATGGGCACGGCAGTCCACCGGCGCAAGGGGATCTGGATCGCGCCCGCCGCCCCGGGATTCGACGCCCGGCTCATCGGCGGCACGACCGTCGTCCCGCGCCGGAACGGCGTGACGCTACGGCGTGAGTTCGATGCGGCCATTCGCTCCTCTCCGGACGCCATCGGCCTGATCAGCTGGAACGAGTTCAGCGAGAACACGCACATCGAGCCGAGCGTCCGGCACGGCGCACGGTACATCGAGGTGCTCGCCGACGTCCGGGGAGCGACAGTTGACATCGACTCGGACCTCGATTCCAATGCGCCTGGCACTACCGGGCGGAGCTACGGTCCGGCGATCCTGGCCGGGCTCGGGGCGCTCGTGATCGGCGCCGTGGTGATGGCCGTTTGGCGCGCACGGACCAGGCGGCGGACGCCGTCGACCCGCTGATGACTCGCTGGCGGGCAAAGATCGCTGTGGTGGCAACCGGATTGACCGTGGCCGCGGCGGCGGCCGTTGTAACTCCCGCCTGGGAGTCAACGCGCAAGGACATTGCCGCGCCGGCCCCAGCGGAGCATCCGCGGTACGCAACGCAATCACGTTCACGTGAATCTGTTCGAGCCGCGCACCTGCGCCAGACCGGGAAACAGGTGGAAGACACTGCCGCCGAAGCCTGTGAGCGCTTCAGCACCGAGACCTGGGCGACGAAGCTGGGGGTTCGGTCGAGTCCCGACGCGGTGGCGCGCACGCTCGCGAGGCGGTACTACGAGAGAGCCATGAGGAACCCCGCATACCAAGGCTGCTTGGGCACGCTCAAGGATCGCTAACCCGCGGCGGCAACAGCCGGCTGGGTGCCCCAAATGACATTGAGTAGCAACTACCGATTACGCCTGCCTTCGAACTGGGGGTTGCAATCGGCATGCATTCGTGGTCAAACTAGACACAGCCGCCGGCGAACGGTTTGGACGTGTCGTCCGGTGGTCATTCCACCGAAAGGAGCCGTCCCGTGTCTGGCCCACGTGGCGCAGGGAACGGCAGGGATGCAACCTGCGCGCGCACGAAGCGCACCGCGAGGCGACCGCCCGCCCGTCGCCTCCTCGGTCTCCTGATCGGCCTGCTCGTCCCGCTCGCGCTGCCGGCTGCGGCGGCGGCGATTGACGAGTTTCCGCTGCCGCCAGGAAGCCACCCCGGCGGGATCAGTGAAGGGCCTCCAGGGGACGGAGGCATCTGGTTCACCGAAGAGGGGACAAGCCGGATCAAGCGGATGACCACAACCGGCGTGGTCACTCACGACTTCCAGATTCCGATTGCCAACCCAAGTCCGGTCCCGCCTACCGATCCCACGTTCGTACCTCCGCTTGACCAGATAACTGTTGGGCCCGATGGGGCCCTTTGGTTCACGGAGCCGGGCGACGACCAGATCGGCCGTATCACGACTGCTGGGTTCACCGAGTTCAACCTTGACGCCGGCGACAGGCCGGAAGGAATCACCGCCGGGCCAGACGGGGCTCTCTGGTTCACCAAAACAGGCATCAACCAGATCGGGCGGTTCGGCGGCGGCATCTTCACCGAGTGGAACCTTCCGGTTGGGAGCGGGCCGTCGGACATAACGGTTGGGCCCGACGGGGCGCTCTGGTTTACCGAGGCACTTTCCGGTCATATCGGCCGGATCCTCGCTAGTGGCCAGATCACTAGCCACGTCCCGGTCACAGCTTTCAGCGGCCCGAGTGGGATCACGACTGGGCCCGACGGAGCGCTCTGGTTCACGGAATCCAACGCCAATGCGATCGGCAAAATCACGACTAGCGGTGTTGTCAGTGAGTACCCGGGCACGGCGGCCGGACCGTCCGCGATTGCCGTGGGGCGTGATGGGGCGCTCTGGTTCACCGAGTCGGAAGCGCACACCATCGGCCGCATCACTTCAGGCGGCCTGATCACCAACCATTTCCCAACCCCGACGCTCGGGAGCGAGCCTTCGGACGTGACCGCCGGGCCCGACGGCGCACTCTGGTTCACGGAACGCGCCAGCAGCAAGATCGGCCGGATTGAGACCGCACCTGTCTTTAACCCGCCTCCTCCACCGCCTCCGGTCCAGATAGCGAAGCCCAAGAAGAAGAAGCGCTGCAAGGTCCCGAAGGTGAAGGGCCTCAGCCTCAAGAAGGCCAAGAAGAAGCTCAAGAAGGCCAAGTGCAAGTACCGGATTCGTGGCAAGGGCTTTGTCGTGTCGACGAAGCCGAAGGCCGGCAAGCGCACCATCAAGAGGGTGCAGGTGAAGGCCAAGCCCAAGAAGCCCAGGCGCGCCCGCGGAAGCGCGGCAGTCTCGGCGGCGGTCCGCCGGTAGGCGGCAGATGACTGGAGGTTCGTAAAGTGATTCGCGCGATCGTCCGATCGAGCCTGCGGTTCCGACTCTTGGTGGTCGGGATCGCCGTCGGCGTGCTGGCCGTCGGCATCGTGCAGCTGCGCGACGCGCCGGTGGACGTGCTCCCGGAGTTCAGCCCGGCGTACGCGGAGATCCAGACCGAGGCTCTCGGCCTGTCGGCGGAGGAGGTCGAGCAGCTGATAACGGTCCCGCTCGAGGCGGACCTGCTAAACGGGGTGCAGGGAGTCGACGTCATCCGCTCCCAGTCGGTGCCCGGCATGTCGTCGATCGTGCTCGTGTTCGAGCCCGGCACCGACGTCTATCGCGCCCGGCAGCTCGTCCAGGAGCGCCTGACGCAGGCGCACGCGCTGCCGAACGTCTCGCAGGCGCCGACGCTGCTCCAGCCGCTGTCGTCGTCGAGCCGGGTCATGATGATCGGGCTTACCTCCGAGGAGATCTCGCCGATCGAGCGCTCAGTACTCGCTCGCTGGACCGTGAGGCCGCGCCTGATGGGCGTGCCCGGTGTGGCGAACGTGGCGATCTGGGGCATGCGCGACCAGCAGCTGCAGGTGCAGGTCGACCCCGAGCGGCTGCGCGACACGGGCGTGACCCTGGATCAGGTCATCGCGACCGCGGGGAACGCGCAGGTGGTGTCGCCGCTGAGCTTCCTCGAGGGCTCGACCCCCGGCACGGGCGGCTTCATCGAGACCCCGCAGCAGAGGCTCCAGGTCAGGAACGTGCTCGACAAGATCGCGGACCCGAAGGAGTTCGGCAAGGTGCCCGTCGAGGATACGGGCGGGCGGCTGCGCCTCACCGACGTTGCTGACGTGAAGGTGGACCACCAGCCCCTGATCGGCGACGCGGTGGTGGGCGACGGGGACGGCCTGCTGCTGGTCGTCGAGAAGTTCCCGGGCGCCAGCACCCTCGAGGTGACGGAGGGCGTGGAGGAGGCGCTCGACGAGCTGAACCCCGCCCTCGGCGGCGTGCGCTCGGACACGTCCATCTTCCGGCCGGCCACCCTGATCGATGAGGCGATCGACAACCTCACCTGGACGCTGATCATCGCCGCCGTGCTCCTGGCTTTGATCGTCGCCGCCTTCCTCTTCCAGTGGCGCACCGTGTTCATCGCACTGGTGACGATCCCGGTCTCGCTCGTCGCCGCGGCGCTCGTGCTGGACCTTCTCGGCGAGACCTTCAACGCGATCTCGTTCGCCGGCTTGGCGGTGGCCATCGCGATCGTGATCGACGACGCCGTCGTAAGCGTCGAGAACGTCGCGAGACGCCTGTGCCGCAGGAGAGGGGATGGGGCCGAGACCTCCACCGCCGAGGTCGTGCAGGAGGCCACGCATGAGATGCGGAGCCCGCTCGCCTACGCGACCCTCATCGCGCTCCTGGCGATCGTGCCCGTCGTGGTGATGGAGGGCCGGCCGGGCGCGTTCTTCGAGCCGCTAGTGCTCTCCTACGCACTCGCGGTGGCGGCGTCCATGGTGGTCGCGCTGACGCTCACCCCGGCGTTGAGCCTGCTGCTCTTCTCGCGTGGATCGCCCGGAAGCGGCCAGTCCCCGCTGTTGAAAGCGCTGGAACCGCGCTACGCCTGGGCGCTCTCGAAGCTCATCACCAGGCCGCGCGCGATGCTGATCGGCGCCGCGGTGGCAGTGCTCGTGGGTCTCGCCGTGCTGCCGCTGTTCGGCACGTCGCTCATTCCCTCGTTCAAGGACACCAACGTGCTGGTGCGGCTGGACGGGCGGGCCGGAACATCGAATCCGAGGATGACGGCGATTGCGACCGCGCTCGGTCGCGAGCTGCGATCGATCCCCGGAGTCGACAACGTCGGCGCCCAGGTCGGCCGAGCAGTGACCGGCGACCAGGTCGTGGACGTCAACTCCAGCGAGCTGTGGGTGAGCGTCGACCCCGACGCGGACTACGACGCGACCGTCGCGAGCATCGAGGACGCCGTGGGCCGAGTGCGTGGCGTCGATCGTGACGTGGCGACCTACTCGTCCCAGAAGATCAGGGACGTCGGGGCTCTCACCGACGGCGACAACCCGGTCACGGGCAACGACCTGAACGTGCTGACGGGTACCGACGAGCCGCTCGTCGTGCGGGTCTACGGCCAGGACCTGGCGACCCTCACGCGCCAGGCGAACAGGGTGCACCGCGTCGTGTCGCAGGTGGACGGCGTCGTCGATCCACGCGTGGAGCTGCCGGCCACGCAGCCAACCGTCGAAATCGAGACGGACCTCGAAAAGGCACGCCGCTTCGGGGTCAAGCCCGGCGACATTCGCCGCGCCGAGGGCACGCTGCTGCAGGGGCTCCAGGTCGGCAGCATCTTCGAGAAGCAGAAGGTCTTCGACGTGATCGTGCAGGGCGTGCCGGAAACGCGGCAGAGCGTGTCCAACGTGCGCAACCTGTTGATCGACGGCACCGGCGGCGGCCACCTGCGGCTGGGTCAGGTCGCCGACGTGCGCGTCAGGCGGACCCCGATCGTCATCGAGCGCGACGCGGTGTCTCGTCGGCTCGACGTGGTTGCGGACGTCAGCGGTCGCGGCCTCGGCTCGGTGGCGAACGAGATCGAGAATCGCCTCGCGGGCATGGCGTTCCCGCTCGAGTACCACGCGGAGGTTCTCCAGGAGACCACCGGGGAGGAGCTGGGCAGCACGCAGATGATCGCGTTTGCGGTCGCCGCCGCCCTCGCGGCCTTCCTGCTGCTCCAGGCGGCCTTCGGAAGCTGGGGCCTGGCGGCGCTGGCGTTCCTGACCCTGCCGGTTGCCCTGGTGGGCGGAGTGCTGGCCGCGCTGATCGCCGGGGCCGAGCTGTCGCTCGGCTCGTTGATCGGGTTCCTGGCGCTCCTCGGGCTGGCGGCGCGCACGGGCGTGCTGCTGGTCCGTCGCTTCCAGGATCGCCAGGAGGAGGGCGAGACCTTCGGGCCGGAGCTCGTCGCGCGGGGAGCACGCGAGCGGCTCGCGCCGATCCTGACGTCGGCGGTCGCCACGGCCGTGGTGATGCTGCCGCTCATCATCGCCGGCGACCGGCCCGGACTCGAGGTGATCCACCCGATGGCGGTGGTGATCCTGGGCGGGCTCGTGACGTCGACGCTGCTCGCCCTGTTCGTGCTCCCCACGCTGTACCTGCGCTACGGCGGCCGTCGGCCGGCCGTCTCGCCGGAGGAGGAGCTCATGCGGCGGTGGGCCGGCGCGGAGCCGGCAGCGGCGAAGACCGGGGAGTCAGGTGAGCGCGAGCCGGCGGTCTAGCCCGCGGGCGCACCTCGCCTGCGCCGGCCTTGTGCTGGCGATCGCCGCGCTGCCGGTTGCCGGCTGCACCGAAGTGGAGACGGAGACGGCGACCGGCTACGAGCCCTCCACGCTCAAGCCGGTGAAGGGAGAGGAAGACCTCCAGCGCGTGACGTTCACGGCGGAGGGAGCCCGGCGGGTCGACCTGCAGACGGCTGTCGTTCGCCGCGGCGCGAAGCACACGGTCGTCCCTTACGCCTCGCTCATCTACGACCCTGAGGGCAAGACCTTCGTCTACACAAGTCCCAAGCCCCTCGAGTACCTGCGTGCAGAGGTCGAGGTCGACCGCATCGAGGGCAGCCGGGTCCTGCTGTCGAGCGGCCCGCCCGCCGGGACCAAGGTCGTGACCGTCGGGGCGGCCGAGGTCTACGGAACCGAACTAGAGGTGCCAAGCCACTGATGCGCTGGATCGTCTCCAGAAGCCTCAGGTTCCGCTGGCTGGTGCTCTTCGCCGCCACCGCGATGATGGCCTACGGGATCGCCCAGATCCCGAGCGCCAGGGTGGACGTCTTCCCCGAGTTCGCCCCGCCCCGTGTCGAGATCCAGACGATCGCGCTCGGCAACTCCTCCACGGAGGTCGAGGAGCTGATCACTGTCCCGATCGAGCAGGCGCTCAACGGGGTGCCGGGCCTCGAGGAGCTCCGCTCCAAGTCGGTCTCCCAGCTGTCCTCGATCCAGCTCATCTTCGAGCGCGGAACCGACGAGCTGAGAGCTCGGCAGCTCGTCCAGGAGCGCATCGCACAGGTCACGCCCGCCCTTCCCACCTGGGCCAGCCCGCCCTGGATGATGCCGCCCCTGTCGGCGACCAGCCGGATCATGAAGATCGGGCTCTCCTCCGACGAGCTGAACCTGGTCGAGATGTCCTCGATCACCTACTGGAAGATCAGGCAGCGCCTGCTGCGGGTCCCGGGGGTGGCGGCGGTCGACATCTACGGCGAGCGGCTGCAGCAGCGCCACGTTCAGGTCGACCCCGCGAAGCTCGCCGAGAACGGCGTGCCGCTGGAGCGCGTGATGGAGGTCAGCGCCGACGCGGTCGACGCCGGGGTGCTGCAGTTCGCCGAGAGCTTCGCCGTCGGCACCGGAGGGTTCGTCGAATCGGGCGACCGGCGGATGAACATCCGGCACGTCCAGCCGATCGTCGGCCCCGAGGACCTCCCCCAGGTGCCGGTCGTGGG
>Ga0081538_10003196_pt1 | contig 15561 bp, 14 predicted proteins | sample TabmetS5T2R1_FD_71022 | JGI IMG/M metagenome (GOLD analysis project Ga0081538, IMG submission 71022) | Tabebuia heterophylla rhizosphere microbial communities from the University of Puerto Rico - S5T2R1 | ecosystem: Host-associated > Plants > Roots > Rhizosphere ... | reverse complement strand
GCAGGCAGAGGTGTGTCATGGCGTTGCAGATCGGCGATACCGCGCCGGATTTCGAGGCGCAAACAACCGAAGGAAAAATCCGGTTTCACGACTGGCTCGGCGATTCCTGGGCGGTGCTGTTCTCGCACCCGAAGGATTTCACCCCGGTGTGCACCACCGAGCTCGGCTACATGGCGCGCATCAAGCCGGAGTTCGACAAGCGCGGCGTCAAGATCATCGGCCTCTCGGTCGATCCGGTCGAGAACCACGCCAAGTGGGCGAACGACATCAAGGAGACGCAGGGCTTCGCGCCCAACTATCCGATGATCGGCGATCCCGACCTGAAAATCTCCAAGGCCTACGGAATGCTTCCGGCCGGCACATCGGGCACGTCCGAGGGCCGCACCCCGGCCGACAACCAGACGGTGCGCAACGTGTTCGTCATCGGGCCGGACAAGAAGATCAAGCTGATCCTGGTCTATCCAATGACCACGGGCCGCAATTTCGACGAGGTCCTGCGGGTTATCGATTCGCTGCAGCTCACCGCCAAGCACAAGGTCGCAACGCCGGCCCAATGGAAACAGGGCGAAGACGTGATCATCGCCGGCTCGGTCTCGGACGAGGACGCCAAGAAGACCTATCCGCAGGGCTGGAAGGCGCCGAAGCCCTATATCCGCATCGTGCCGCAGCCGCGATAGCAGAAGCGAATAGCGAGTGGCGAGTAGTGAATAGCGACTCTGCCTATTCGCCATTCGCCTTTCGCCGGTCTAGAATGCTTCGCCAGGGTTCGGCGGAGTTTTTGTCATGATCTTTCGCCAGCTCTTCGACAGCGTGTCGTCGACCTACAGCTATCTGCTGGCGAGCAGACGCGGCGGCGAGGCGCTGATCATCGATCCGGTGCTCGAGAGGGTCGACCGCTACCTTCAGCTGGTCAAGGAGCTCGATCTCAGGCTGGTCAAGGCGGTCGACACGCACCTGCATGCCGACCACATCACCGGCCTCGGCGCGCTGCGCGACCGCACCCGCTGCATCACCGTAATGGGCGAGCGGTCGAGCGTTGACGTCGTGTCGATGCGCGTGGCCGAGGGCGACCAGGTGCAGATCGAAGGATTGAGCCTCGACGTGCTGTACACGCCCGGCCACACCGACGATTCCTACAGCTTCCTCATGGGCGACAGCGTGTTCACCGGCGACACGCTGTTGATCCGCGGCACCGGCCGCACCGACTTCCAGAATGGCGATCCGCGCGCCCAATATGATTCCCTGTTCAACAAGCTCTTGAAGCTGCCGGACGACACGCTGGTCTATCCGGCGCACGACTACAAGGGCGACACGGTGTCCACCATCGGCGAGGAGAAGCGGTTCAACCCGCGCCTGCAGGTCAAGTCGATCAATCAGTACGTCGACCTGATGAGCAGCCTCAACCTGCCGAACCCCAAGATGATGGACGTGGCGGTGCCGTCGAATATGCGGCAAGGCCTTGCCCAGGAGACGATCGCAAAGCGCGGCTGGGCGTTAACCGCAGCCGAGGCAGTGCGGCTCGTCGGCCGGCCCGATGTGGCGATGATCGACCTGCGCGAACGCTCCGAGCGCGAGAAGCACGGCGTCATTCCGGGCTCGCTGCACGCGCCCTACCCCGACCTGCAGGAGAACATCCAGCCCGGCGGCATGCTGTACGAGCTCGCCGTCTCGAGCGACAAGCGCATGCTGTTCTACTGCGCCTTCGGCGAGCGCTCCGCCATGGCGGTGCAGGCCGCGCAGGACGCCGGCATTTCCACCGCCTGCCACATCCAGGGCGGCCTTGCGGCCTGGAAGAAGGCCAACGGCCCGCTGGCGTAAGCACTGACTGCCAAGAACTCGGACCTCTCCCCACTGGGAGAGGTGGAGCAGGTGGCGCGGCCGCACCCCGCCTCATCCCGCGTTCGGGCCAAGCTGTGGATTACCCGAACGCCCAAGCCCCGTATCCCACCACGCGGTCGCGCGGGCCGGCAGTGTCGCCGGAATTGCTTAAGGCGAGCCGCTGCACCGGCAGGCCGCGGCGCTCGGCCTGCTGCAGCAGCCCGGCAACGGCGAGGTAGCCGCAGGCGTCGTTGGAGCCGAGCGCGGCCCAGTCGCGGCGCTCGATGGCGGCCGCAGTCGCAGCGTCGCGGCGCCGGGCCGTGTCGTAGTCGAGGTAATGCGACAGGTCGGAGCTGACGACGATCAGCACCTGATCCCACAACCGCTCGAGCACTTCACCGACCTCGTGTGGCTCGGCCTCGCCGACCAGCAGCGGAACCAGGGAAAACGAGCCGAGCACCGTCTGCAGGAACGGCAGCTCGACTTCGAGCGCGTGCTCGGGCGCGTGCGGAGCATCGGCCGCGCGCACGCCGGGCAGATCGGCGAGCGCCGCGAGCGCCGCGCGATCCACCGGCACGCGGCCAAGCGGTGTGTCAAAGGCATTCGCGGTCGGAACGGCGATACCGCTTAACCGCAGGTAGTGCGCGGGTCCGATCACCACGACGCGCTCGGATGCGGATGCGGAGTCGCGCACGGCCGCGAAGGCATGGGCCGCCACCGGGCCGGAGTAGACATAGCCGGCGTGCGGCGCGATCAGCGCCTTCGGGGCCGGCACGGAACGGACCGGCACGGCGGCCATGAGCTCGGCCACGTCGCGCCGCAGCCGGTCCGGATTGGCCGGGTAGAACGAGCCCGCCACCGCCGGCGGCCGGACCCCCGAGTCGTCCGGAAGCGTTCGCACCATTGCTTCACCCTTCCGTCGTCACCAGATAGGATACAACCACACCAATTAGGCCGACTCGAGCATGGATCAACCGGTCCTGCACGGCGCGCCGGGCCGTTATTGGCACCGACTGGATGACGGGCGCCTCCAGTGCGACGTCTGCCCGCGCTATTGCCGGCTGCACGACGGCCAGCGCGGCCTATGCTTCGTGCGCGGCCGGCGCGGCGACGAGATCGTGCTCACGACCTACGGCCGCTCGTCCGGCTTCTGCATCGACCCGATCGAGAAGAAGCCGCTCAACCATTTCCTGCCCGGCACGCCGGTGCTGTCGTTCGGCACCGCCGGCTGCAATCTCACCTGCAAATTCTGCCAGAACTGGGACATTTCGAAAGCGCGCGAGCTCGACCGGCTGCAGGACGCCGCCTCCCCGGCGGCAATCGCCGAGGCGGCGGTGCGCAGCGGCTGCCGCTCGGTCGCCTTCACGTACAACGACCCTGTTATTTTTCTCGAGTATGCGGTGGACGTGGCCCAGGCCTGCCGCGACCGCGACATCAAGACGGTGGCGGTGAGCGCCGGCTACATTTGCGCGGAGCCGCGCGTCGAGTTCTTCCGCCACATGGACGCGGCCAATATCGACCTCAAGGGTTTCACCGAAGGTTTCTACAAGAACCTCTGCTCGGGCCGCCTCGATGCCGTGCTCGACACGCTCGTCTACCTCAAGCGCGAGACCGACGTGTGGTTCGAGATCACCACGCTCCTGATCCCCGGCGAGAACGATTCGCCCGACGAGATCGCGGCGCTGAGCCGGTGGGTGATGGAGCAGCTCGGCCCCGACGTGCCGCTCCATTTCACCGCCTTCCACCCTGACTGGAAGATGCGCGACAAGCCGCCAACGCCGCCGGCGACGCTGCACAGGGCGCGCCGCATCGGCCGCGCGGCCGGACTGCGCTACGTTTATACCGGCAACATCCACGACCCCACTGGGCAGACGACCTATTGTCACGCCTGCGAGAAGCCGCTGATTGGACGCGACTGGTACGAGCTCGGCGTCTGGAACCTAGCCGCCGATGGCCGTTGCGGCGCCTGCGGCGCGCCTTGCGCCGGGGTGTTCGAGCCGCGGCACGGACGCTGGGGCGCGCGCCGCCAGCCGGTTAGGGTTGCGGCGCTGGCCTGACGCACCGTCGGTCGTGTGTCATTCGATGCGCATGGCGGGCAAATCTCTGCCCCGCTGCTGGAGGATCAGCCCGGTGACGCGGCCCCAGGCGTCGCGTTCAAACTTGATCTGCGCATCGGCGACCTTGAAGACGCCCCTTTCCTTGTTCTGCGCAAAGGCTTCGACGCGCGGCTGGCCGGCGGCTTCGAGGAAAAGGTGATTGCCCTCGCGGCTGACCGTCACGATGGAATTGCCCGCCAGCCGATAGCGGCCGACGTATCCCTCGAACGGGCTGGGATCGGTAGCAAGATCTTTGCCCTCCCGGCGTGGCTTGTCCAGGGGACGGCTCGGATCCACGAGGTGAACCGCGATGTCGTCCACGCCGATCTCGGAATTCGCCAGCACGACGATGCCGACGCCGCTCTGCGGACAGAAGCCGACGAACGAGCTGTAGCCGCCCGTGCCGCCGTTGTGCCAGACGAACTCGCGGCCCTGCTGCGTCGACACGTGCCAACCGAGCGCGATGTCGAGCTCGCGCGTTCCAGTCGGGCGACGGACGGTGAGCATCGCCCCCATGGCGGAGCCGAGCGGCGATTTGGCCAGCGCAAGATGCGCCGCCAGGAACGTGAGCATGTCGTTGACGCTCGAGCGCAGCGCGCCGGCGCCCGCGAGCGTGGTGTCGTCCCAGTTGGGAACCGGCTGGAGGAGTTCGTTGTGGCCGATCGCAGCCTTCGCCAGCAGGCTCGCAGGGAGCGTCACGACGGTGCTGTTCAGGCCAAGCGGAACCGAGATGCGCGACTTGACGAGAGTCTCATAATCGGCGCCGGCGCGACGCTGCAGCAGGTTGCCGAGCAAGCCGTATCCGAGATTTGAATAGGCGTAGTGGACGCCGATGTCGCGCGTCAGGGTATGGCCGGACAGGAACCCATAGAGCTGCTCGACCGAATAGTCCGCATAGGGGTTTGCCGGATCGCGCGGCGCGAAATTCCACGGCATCCGCGGCAGCGCCGACGTGTGGGTCGCAAGGTCGATGAGCGTGATCGCACGCCCGGCCTGCTGCGGCACCTTGACGTCCGGCGGCAGGTACGTGGCGATCGGATCGTCCAGCGCGACCTCGCTCCGCTGCACCATGTCGGCCAACAGCAGGGCGGTGAACACCTTTCCGACCGAGCCGATCTCGAACACGGTATCGCCATCGAGATGCCGCGGGTCGCCATGGGCAAAGCCGCCATGGCTGATCACTCGCCGGCCTTCTGGTGTGATGACCCCAACGACGATCCCGACGCCGCGCCGCTCACGGTCGATTCGTTCGGCCAGGATCCGACGGATTTCGGATTCGAACGAGGCGACCTCGAAAGAGGCGGCGGGCGCGGAGCAGGATTGGGCCAGGGCCGGTATGGCGAGCAACGAGAAAACGACCGTCGCGATGATTCGTGGCATCGTGGCTCCGTGCAGAGATTTCGAGGATGTGGCGGAACGATTTCGCCGGCAACCAAGGCGACAATATGAATGGCCTGCGCCCGCTTTTTTGCGCATCCGGGCGACATTGTGACGTGGTTAACAGTGCCAACTTCGCGCGCTCAAGATCAGCGCCGTCGGATCAGCCGCGTGCGGGAGCGCGTCGTTTCACGCGATGCGCTCGGGTTCAATCACGTCTTTTGAGATCACTCCCGCTGACCGGGAATATTCAGGTGATAGCGCGCATGCCGCAGCTCGCCGGTTCTGATAAGCGCGCCCAGGGTGACAAGATCTTCCCCTCTCCCGCCGGGCGAGGTGGCGCAAGCGGCGCGGCCGGGCCGGTCAATGCAGGATCTGGCTGAGGAACAGCTTGGTCCGCTCGTGTTTCGGATTGGAGAAGAATTCCTTCGGCTCGTTGGCCTCGATGATCTGGCCGGCGTCCATGAAGATGACCCGGTTGGCCACCTGTCGGGCGAACCCCATCTCGTGGCTGACGACCAGCATGGTCATGCCGTCCATGGCGAGCTGCACCATGGTGTCCAGCACCTCCTTGACCATCTCCGGGTCGAGCGCCGACGTCGGCTCATCGAACAGCATGATCTTCGGGTTCATGCAGAGCGCCCGCGCAATGGCCACGCGCTGCTGCTGCCCGCCCGACAATTGGCCCGGATACTTGTTCGCCTGCTCGGGAATCTTGACCCGCCGGAGATAGTGCATGGCGGTCTCTTCGGCGTCCTTTTTCGCCATCCGGCGCACCCAGATCGGCGCCAGCGTGCAATTCTCCAGCACGGTCCGATGCGGAAACAGGTTGAAGTGCTGGAACACCATGCCGACGTCGCGGCGAACTTCGTCGATGCGCTTGAGGTCGTTGGTGAGCTCGATCCCGTCGACGACGATGCGGCCCTGCTGATGCTCCTCCAGCCGGTTGATACAGCGGATCATTGTCGATTTGCCCGAGCCGGACGGCCCGCAGATGACGATGCGCTCGCGGCGCTCGACCGTCAGGTTGATGTCGCGCAGCACGTGGAACTCGCCGTACCACTTGTGCACCCCCACCATCTCGATGGCAGTCGGGCTCTTCGTGGTCTGCATCTTCGGCCTTGCAGCAGCCGCGCTGTCGGGCTGTCTGCTGTCGGTTGGCATCGTGGCGGCCATGGTGCCCTCCCCTCAGCGGCGGTGCGCCGTGTTCAGGCGCCGCTCGACGAACAGCGAATAGCGCGACATCCCGAAGCAGAAGACGAAGTAGACGATGCCCGCAAAGGCAAACCCGGTGAACAGCGTGACCGGTGTCGACCAGTTGGGGTCGGCGAAGGCGGCGCGCAGCTGGCCCAGGAAGTCGAAGATCGACACGATCATCACCAGGGTGGTGTCCTTGAACAGGCCGATGAAGTTGTTCACGATGCCGGGAATGACGAGCTTCAGCGCCTGCGGCAGGACGATGAGGCCGGTCATCTTCCAGTAGCCGAGGCCGAGCGCCATGGCGCCCTCGTATTGACCGCGCGGGATCGCCTGCAGGCCGCCGCGCACCACTTCCGCCATATAGGCCGCCGAGAACAGCGCCACGCCGACCAGCGCTCGCAGCAGCGCGTCGATCGTCCAGTTGTTCGGCAGGAACAGCGGCAGCATGTAGGTGGCGAAGAACAGCACCGTGATCAACGGCACGCCGCGCCAGAACTCGATGAATGTCACCGAGAGGAGACGGATGACCGGCAGCCGCGAGCGCCGGCCCAGCGCCAGCAGGATGCCGAGCGGCAACGAAGCGACGATGCCGGTCACTGCGACCACCAGCGTCACCAGCAGGCCGCCCCAGGAGCGCGTTTCGACGTACTCCAGCCCAAACATGCCGCCGACCAGGAGAACGAAAGCCACGACGGGGTAGACGCCGAAGAACAGGATGGCGTTCAGCGCCTTATAGGGGATGCGCGGGATCAACAGCGGCACCAGCAGCACCGCGCCCAGGAGCAGCGTCAGATCGACGCGCCAGTGCTGGTCCCACGGATAGAAGCCGTAGACGAACTGGGTGAACTTGGCGCGAACGAACGGCCAGCAGGCGCCGACCTCGCGCCCAACCTTCTCCGCCAGGCAATCGTCGCGACCGGCGCCGTCCCACACCGCATCGATGATGAGGAATTTGAGCAGCGGGGGAACGATCAGCCAGATGAGATAGAGGCTCACCAGCGTCAGCAGGGTATTCTTCCACCCGTTGAACAGGTTCTGCCGCGCCCAGCCGACGATGCCGCCGGTCGGCACAGGGGGCGCCTTGGCCTCCACCATCTGCGCGCGGGCAAACGCGAGATTGACCGTCTCGTCGGTCATGCTAGCGCTCCACCAGCCTGACGCGCGCGTTGTACCAGTTCATGAGGAGACTGGTGACGAGCGAGATCAGCAGGTACACCGCCATGGTGATGGCGATGATCTCGATCGCCTGCCCGGTCTGGTTCAGCGTCGTGCCGGCGAACACTGCAAACAGATCGGGATAGCCGATGCTCACCGCGAGCGACGAGTTCTTGGTAAGGTTGAGATACTGGCTGGTCAGCGGCGGGATGATCACACGCAGCGCCTGCGGGACGACGACCAGGCGCAGTGTCTGGCCCGGGCGCAGGCCGAGCGAATAGGCGGCCTCGGTCTGCCCGTGCGACACCGCGAGGATGCCGGCGCGCACGATCTCGGCGATGAACGCCGCCGTATAGGTGACGAGCGCGATCAAGAGCGCGACGAATTCCGGAATCACGCGCACGCCGCCGACGAAGTTGAACCCGCGCAGCGCTGGTTTCTCGAAACTGATCGGAAAACCGGTCGCAACCAGGGCCAGCAGCGTGAGGCCGACCACCAGCACGAGTGTGGTCCACAGGACCGGGAACTGCTGGCCGGTCGCTTCCTGACGCCGCCGCGCCCACAGCCTCACCGCAAGGCTCGCGACAATTGCGACCACGAATGCGGCCACCACCACGCCGAAGCCGTCATCGAGCAGCGGCCGCGGAATGAACAAGCCGCGATTGTTGATGAAGGCTTCGCCGAACACCGAGATGCTCTGGCGCGGACCCGGCAGCGCGCCGAGCACGGCGAGATACCAGAACAGGATCTGGAACAAGAGCGGCAGGTTGCGGATCACCTCCACATAAGCGCCGGCGAGCCGCTGCAGCAGCCAGTTCGACGACAGGCGAGAAATGCCGATGACGAAGCCCAGAATGGTGGCGAGCACGATCCCGATGGCGGCGACCAGAAGGGTATTCAGGAGGCCGACGACGAAGACGCGCGCATAGGAGTCGGATTCCGTGTACGCAATGAGGGTCTGGTTGATGCTGAAGCCGGCGGTGTTGTCGAGGAAGCCAAAGCCGGTTGCGATCCTGGCGGCGCGCAGATTGTCGCGGGCGTTGATGACGAATTCATAGCCGAGCCAGAGCACGACCGCGAACAGCACGACCTGATAGAACAGGCCGCGCAGCCTGGGATCGTTGTAGAACGCGGCGCGCGCCGGGCGGACGTCCGCTGAGCTCAAGGCCGCCATTGATCTCCCCGCCCCCTTGGCAACTCGTCATCCCTCGCCGGCGTGGGTCCCCGGCCATGACGAGAAACCAGGGCGCGCGCCTCGGTCACCGGATCGGCGGCGCGTACTGGATGCCGCCCTTGGTCCACAGATTGTTGATCCCACGGGCGATGCCGAGCTTGGAGCCGCTGCCGACATTGCGCTCGAAGGACTCGCCGTAGTTTCCCACCGCCTTGACGATGCGCACGACCCAATCCTTGGTGAGGCCGAGCTGTTCGCCGTAATTACCTTCGGTGCCGACCAGCCGCCGGATGTCCGGCTTGTCCGACTTGAGGGCCTCGTCGATCGTCTTGGACGAGATGCCGAGCTCCTCGGCATTGATCATGGCGAAGTGAGTCCATTTGACGAGATCGAACCACTGGTCGTCGCCGTGGCGCACGACCGGCCCGAGCGGCTCCTTCGAGATCACCTCGGGCAGGATGATGTGGTCGTTGGCGTTGGTGAGCTTGAGCTTCTCGGCATAGAGCTGCGACACGTCGGTGGTGAACACGTCGCAGCGACTGGCATCGTAGGCCTTGATCGTCTCGTCGGCGGTGGCCAGCGCCAGCACCTCGTACTTCATCTTGTTGGCGCGGAAATAGTCCGCCAGGTTGAGTTCGGTGGTGGTTCCGGTCTGGGTACAGACCGAGGCGCCGTTGAGCTCGAGCGCCGAGTTGATCTTCAACGCCTTGCGCACCATGAAGCCCTGGCCGTCGTAATAGTTGACGGCGGCGAAGTTCAGGCCGAGCGAGCTGTCGCGCGACAGCGTCCAGGTGGAATTGCGCGACAGCACGTCGATCTCGCCCGACTGCAGCGCGGTGAAGCGGTCCTTGGCGGAGAGCGGCGCGAACCTGACCTTGTTGGCGTCGTTGAAGATCGCCGCCGCCATGGCGCGGCACAAATCCACATCGAGCCCGGTCCAATTGCCGCGGTCGTCTGGACTGGAGAAGCCAGGCAGTCCCTGGCCGACCCCGCAGACGAGAACACCGCGCTGCTTGACGGCGTTGAGCGTCTGCGCCGATGCGGAGGCGCCAAAACCGAGCATCGCCGCGACGGCGAGCATGGTGCCAACACGTTTCATGGTAGCATTCCCCGCGATAACTGGTTGCAAAGTGTCTGTCGGCTCGAGAGGGCTCCCGCCAAGTCGCCGCCCGCCGTAGCCCGCGTGTCGGGCCTTTGAGAACGGCATCAAGAGATGCATTTCGAACCTTGGGCTCGCCCCCGATTGTCCCATCCAAGAACGATCGCCGAGCGGGGTCAAGGGGTTGAACATTGCGCCTGTCGAACGCGTGCCCGGAGCGGAACCCATCTGCGTCTGAACGCGCTCTCCATTCGATACTGGTCGCATTTTCTGCGGCAAACCGGTATCCCCCTGCCGTGAAATGCTCCAATGACGCGGCAGGCAGCGGCCCGGGAGCCGGGGAGCCGGCGAGGACGAGATGACGAAGAAGCCCGATTTCCCTGACGACGATGTTGACCGGTCGAAGCTCAAGCCCGGCACGCGGCTGGTAACGGGCGGCCGCGATCCGTTCGCTTATTACGGCTTCGTCAATCCGCCGGTCTATCATGCCTCCACGGTCCTCTATCGCACCGCCGACGATCTGATCGCGCATCGCGGGCCCTACCAATACGGCCGGCGCGGCACGCCGACGACCGAGGCGCTGACGACCGCGCTGCGCGAACTCGAAGGGCCGAACTGCGCCGGCGTCGAGCTGTTGCCGTCGGGCCTGTCGGCGGTCTCGACCGCATTGCTGTCGGTGCTGTGCGCCGACGACGACGTGCTGGTGGCCGACAACGTCTACCGCCCGACCCGCAATTTCTGCGATACGGTGCTCTCCCGCCTCGGCATTTCGACGACCTATTACGACCCGCTGAGCGACATTACCGACCGCATGCGACCGAACACGCGCGCGGTGTTCGTCGAAGCGCCCGGCTCGCAATCGTTCGAGATGCCCGACGTGCCGGCCATCGCGCGCATCGCCCATGAGGCGGGCGCGCTCGTGCTGATGGACAACACCTGGGCCACGCCCTTGTACTTTCGCCCCTTCGAAAAAGGCGTCGATCTCGCGATCCACGCCGGCACCAAGTATATCGCGGGCCATTCCGACGTGATGCTCGGCACGGTCTCGGCCACGGTCGAGACTTGGCCGCAGCTGCACGAGACCGTCACCACCATGGGCCTGTGCGTCGGGCCGGACGACGTCTATCTCGCGCTGCGCGGCTTGCGCACCATGGGGGTTCGCCTCGCCCATCATCACCAGGCGGCCCTTCACGTTGCGCGCTGGCTCGCCGGCCGTCCCGAGGTCTTGCGCGTGCTGCATCCGGCGCTCGAAAGCGACCCCGGCCATGTCGTTTGGCGGCGCGATTTTTCCGGCGCGTCGGGCCTGTTCAGCATCGTGCTCAAGCCGGTGCCGCAGGGCGCGGTCAACGCCTTTCTCGATGCGCTCACCCTGTTCGGCATGGGATTCTCGTGGGGTGGCTACGAAAGCTTGGCGATCTGGTTCGACTGCACCGAGTACCGTACGGCCACGCGCTGGAATCCCGGCGGCCCGACCCTGCGCTTCCATATCGGGCTGGAAGATGTCTCCGACCTCATCGCCGATCTCGAACGCGGCTTCGCCGCAATGGCAGCGGCCAAGTGATCGCCCCTTTGGCCAGTATCGCGCTGCGCTCCTCCGGGTTACGGACCCATATGGTCCCGCTGGCGACCCCGTTCGCGGAAGATGAGCATGATGTTGCGCAGGTAGATGAACGTGGCAAGCCCTTGGCCGACGATGATCACCGGCTCGCGCTTCACCAGCCCATAGAGCAGCGTCATCAGGCCGCCGCTCACCGACAGAATCCAGAACGCAAAGGGAATGACGCTCTTTCCCGCGCGCTCGCTGGAAATCCACTGCACGATGAAACGCGCCGCGAACACCAATTGCGCCGCCAGCCCGAACACCAGCCAGAAATCGAACTTGGCAACGAAAACCTCCTGCAGATAGGCGCTCAAGGCCTCGCCGAATTGGATCAGCATCAGCGGACCTCCGTTACGTGCGGGACGCGCCGGCGCCGGCGGATCAGCCACCACACGCCGACCAGATCGAGGATGCCGACCCACAGCCGGTCCCACAGGCCGTAGTTCGACACGCCATGGCGGCGCGGCCGATCGATCACGTCCACATAGCCGATCGCGTAACCCTCGCGCTTCACCAGCGCTGGCAGGAAGCGATGCAGCCCGTCGAAATAGGGCAGGCGCAGGAACAGATCGCGCCGGAAGGCCTTGAGGCCGCATCCGGTATCGCGCGTGCCGTCGCGCAGGATCGCGGCGCGCACCGTATTGGCGATGCGCGACTGGAACTGCTTGAACGGCGAGGCGCGCCGCCCGACCCGCTGGCCGGCGATCAGACCGATGCGCGGCGCCCCCGCTTCCAGGGCCTGCACCAGCGCCGGAATGAACGACGGATCGTTCTGGCCGTCGCCGTCGAGGGTGACGACCACGGCTGCGCGTGCCGCAGCAACACCGGTGCTGACCGCCGCCGATTGCCCGCACGACGCCGTGTGCTTGATCTGCCTCAGCCAAGCTTTTTCGCCCGCGAGCCGCGACAGCGCGATTTCCGTTCCGTCGGTCGAACCATCGTTGACGTAGATGAGCTCAAAGGTCCAGCGGCCGGTGAGCGCAGCGGCAATCTCCTCCGCTAGCGGAGCGACGTTGTCGGCCTCATTGCGCACCGGCACGACCACCGATACGGCCGGTGCATCGGTTGCAATATCGAGCGCGCTCGCGTCGGTCATCCCCTCGTCCGTTGCTGCGCCGGCCAAAAGGCGTGGTGCTTCTTATTGGCCGGCGATGCGGCGGGCAACCTTTTTGATGCGCTGCAGCGAAGGTCCCGGCAGCACGCGCACCGAGCCGTCCGGACGAAGGGCGAATCCCAGCCGGCGCGCCGCGAACCAGCGGCGCACAATGAGCGCGCCGCAGCCGCCCAGAATTGCTCCGGCAATGACGTCGCTCGGATAGTGCACCGTCAGGATCACGCGGGTGAGCGCGATCACTCCGGCGTAGATCCATAGCGCAAGGCGGGCGCGCGGAAACAGCGCGCCGAGCGCCACCGCCGCCGCAAAAGCGGTAGTGCTGTGACCCGACGGCAGGCTGGCGAAGTCGACGCGCCACGACAGTGGCGCAAAATAGACATCCTGGCCTTCGATGCGCAGCGGCCGCGCGCGGCCGATCAGCCGCTTGACGACGCTGGCCGCAACGCTCGGCAAGGCGACGGCCACGAAGACGAAACCGATCCGGGCCGCGAGACTCGTCAGCACGAGATAGGTCGTGCGGCCGAGCGCCGGCGCGGCCGCCGCCGCAATGGCAATGAGCAGGAGCCCGGCCGGAATCAGGAACCATCCGGATTTGCCAAAGTCGGTGAGGTCGCCGGCGGCGAGGACGAGCCAGGTCGGCAGGCTGCGGTGATGACCGATGGCCCAGGAATCGAGGGCGAGCATCGCGGCTGCGACCGCCGCGATCGTCGCTCCGGTCCCGATCGCAAGGGAGCTCAGCGGCGGCCACCATGCGTGCGGCGCGCCACCGGCGCGCCGTTTCCGCGCCAGCGCGGCGCTCCAGGCCGCAAGGTTGCCGAACATCCGGCGCACGACCGATGCAGGCTGCGCGAGCCGCCCGAGCCGCCCGGCAGGCTCGCCCATCGTGGTCACGGCGCCTTCCCGGCGCGATAGACTGCGATCGAGACCGCACGGCCGCTGTTGGTGTTGATGCCTTCGACCCGCGGCCCCAGCGCATAACGCAGCCCGATCGCCTCGGCGCGCTGCGCGAAGGCGCGCTGCTCGCGCGACTCCACCAGGGCGAAGCGGCAATAGCCTCCGCGCAGCAGCTCGGCGGCGCCGGCGCCATCGGTGAGCTTGATCGAGGTGCCGAGCAGAAACACCAGGCTCGGCTCGTGATAGCCGGCCGCAGACATGATGCGATAGTCGCAGTCGTCCATCGGCAGCACGCGGGCAATCGTCGCGCTGGGGAACAACGGCCGCAGCGACGGCGCGATGATACCGACAAACGCGATCATCACCAGCACGGCCGCCGCCACCGCGCGTACCAGTGACTTCTCGGCCCCGTCGGCGTCATAGTAGCGCCAGGCCATGAAGCCGAAGATCATCGCCGCCGCGCCGAACGGCCAGGCGAGCAGTCCGAGTTGATGACGCATCACGCCAAGCGCGACGATGCCGGCGATCGGCACCAGGATGGCGACCAGCGGCCACCACAATGTGGACCGTTTCAGCCACGGCGATCCGGATAGCGCCCCGTCCCTTATGGCTCGCGCGATCAGGATGGCGATGGCCGGATAAAGCGGCAACACGTAGTGCGGCAGCTTGGTCATCACCAGCTCGAAGACAATCCAGGACGGCACGAGCCAGGCGAGCAGAAATCGCACGGGTCGCTCGCGCCAATCGGCGAACACGTCCGGCGCAGCCATCAAGGCCAATGGCGCGGCCGGCCAGAACGTCACCCAGAACAGCAGCAGGTAGTAGCCGGGCGGCGCGCCATGCCCTTCCTGCCCCGTTACGAGCTTCGGCAGCATGTCGCGGCCGACCGACTCGGCGAAAAAGCTCTCGCCGGCCCGCCCCACGATCGCCAGGAACCAGGGCAAGACCAGCAGGATGAACCATGGGATTCCGATCTCCGGCCGCAGCGCCAGCAGAAAGCGCGCCGAGCGGTCATAGATGACGAGCGTGATCACGGTGAGCCCCGCGACCAGCACGATGACGGGTCCCTTCAACAGAACGCCGGCCGCAAGGGCGGTCCAGAAGATTAAGGACAGCCCGAGGCTCGACAAGCCACCGCCCGTGCCGCTGGCGCCGCCCTTGCCGTCCGGCGCGACCCGGCCGAGATAGGCCCGGGCCAGTGCGCCCATGGTGGCGACGACGGCGAACAGGAGCGCCGCGTCGGTCTTGGCAAGCCGTGCCTCAACCACCAACAGGATCGACCCCGCCAGCATCAAGCCGGCCAGCAAGGCGTAGCGGCGCGGCACGAAGGCAAGCGCCGTCCAGTAGGTCAGCAGCACCGCGCCGGCGGCTCCGATGAGCGAGGGCAGGCGGTAGAGCCAGATCCGGGTGCGGGCGTTGGGGATTCCGAGCGCCTCGCCGGCCATGACCGCGCCGGCCTGCAGCCAGTAGATGCCGACCGGCTTCTTGTAGCGCACCTGGTCCTGGTACCTGATGTCGATGAAATCGCCGGTCTCCACCATCTGCTTGGTGGCCTGGGCAAAGCGCGTCTCGTCCCGATCGATCGGCGGCACGGTAAAGAAGCCGGGCACGATAGCGAGCAGCGAGACGACGAGGAGCACCGCGACCGCGCGCCCATGCGAGGCCGCCGCCCACGCGAGCATGCGGCCGATCGGGTCGGTCAGCCAGACCCGCTGCGACTCGGCCCGGCCAATCGTCGCCATCGTGTTCGCCTCGCAAGTATGCGCGGACAATAGAGAAGCCACCGGGCTCGGAAAAGCGCCCGCGGTTCAGTGCAGGCGCACCACCACGCTGTCGGCGGCGCCGCGCGCGTCCATGACGGTGAGGCGGACGAAGCCGGGACCGTCGACGGCGAAGAACAGGTTGCGCCGGCCCACGGCGGCCGCGAGCGGCACGCCATTGACGAGCACGGTGAGGGGCTCGATGCCGCCCTGCACTTTCAGCGCAACCGGCTCCGGACTCGGCGCTTGGACGAGTTCGAGCCGCGACCCGCCC
>Ga0081538_10003195_pt1 | contig 15563 bp, 14 predicted proteins | sample TabmetS5T2R1_FD_71022 | JGI IMG/M metagenome (GOLD analysis project Ga0081538, IMG submission 71022) | Tabebuia heterophylla rhizosphere microbial communities from the University of Puerto Rico - S5T2R1 | ecosystem: Host-associated > Plants > Roots > Rhizosphere ... | reverse complement strand
GGGTGTGTGCTTGTTACTGCGGCTGCGGGTCGTCTGATTGTTTTCCCAAACTTGCTATTGCGGCAAGGATCAGCACGCAGCCGACAAGGCCCGCAAGTGTCAGCTTTTCGTGCAGGAACACCACGGCTATCAAGACAGCAGTGACGGGTTCAAGAAGGGTCGCCACCACTGCGGCTCCGCTGGGTATGCTGCGCAGACCGTTGAACAACAGGGCATGCGCGACGGCCAGTGAGACGACGCCGAGGTAGACGATGAGTAGCCAGGAGCGTATGTCGCTGGGCGTCGTCGCCTCACCGCGCAGGTGGGTCACTAAGAGGCCGCCAGGCACCAGAACGGCGGCGGCGACTGACATTGTCGCGGTGGTCATGGTCAGCGTGTCGAGTCGTTTAGACAGCGGTCGCGCGACGTCGGCAAACAGTGCGTACGCAGCCCCAGCTCCGAGCGCTGTGAGAATGCCGAGTAGGGGGTTCGGCGCCTGGTCCCCAGCACCACCGACCAGGCAGACGAGCAACAGCCCTACGACCGCAACAACGACCGTGAGAGCCCGACCGCCCGAAGGCAACCGCCGCCGTTGAATGCAGCTGATAACCAGCAGCAGGACAGGGGCAAACCCAAGGCAGACCACAGTCGCGATACTCACCCCGGTCGCGACGACAGCTATGAAGAAAAGCAGTTGGGCCGCAGCGGTCAGCAGACCCACCATGATCACGCGTCGCCAATGGTGAACGGCCAGCGACCAGGATGTGGCGAACCGGCGCCTGACTAGCGCTATAACGACAAGCACTACAACAGCGGCGATCGCCCGATAGGCACTGATGGTCAAAGGTGAAAGTCCGGACCACTCGTGGACGATCCGAACACCGGGGCCGATGGTGCCCCAAATCACGCCCGCGAGACACACCAAGATCAGCCCACGCCCGAAGCGAGCCTGGGGCAGCGTACTGCTTCTGGTGCTGGTCACTTACGCAGTACAGCAGGAGAAGTACTGCAACGATCACGGCGACCGTGTCCGCTGCCATCCGCGCCGGGATCGGCCAGAACTCAGATGCGGTTATGGCGCTGTCACGGAGGCACAAAAGCCAACCACGTGTGCCAACATGTCGCCGCCAGCCCAACCCACTTGGCAGCTCGCGCCGACACCGACCGTCCGATCCCTCCAGCGTCTCGTGCTATCAAGCGCGACGCGTTGGGCCCAAGTTGGGCCCAAGCCGGGACATGGTCCGTCTTTGTCAGCTATGGGTGTTCAGCCCACTGTGACCGATTGCTGTTCGAAGCTGGCTGAGCCAGTCTGTCGCCAGCTGGCGCCCGTTTGGGAGCTGGTCGCCAGCATCCCAGCGCCACGTCGTGATCATCGCCAGCACCAGGATCCGGCACTCGCGCAGCAAGTCTGGATCGACACCCGGATAGTGGTCGCCAACCTCTTCAGGTGCATGAGCGAGGTCGAACTCGACAGGTCCACGACAACACGTCTCAAGATCTATAAAGACCAACCCGTTTCGCGTACTAAGCACGTTGCCCGGGTGCGGCTCGCCGTGCAGCACCTGCATGTTGCCGCTCTCGCCGACAACTCGCCGCAGACTTCGTAACGTATCGCCGAGCAGCCTTCGGTCCGCGCCGGCCAGCGCGGGAGTCCGGTCGCGACTGGCCACGAGCTGCTGAGCCGACTCGACACGATCCATGAAATGCGGCGTCTGGACATCGACCGACCGCATACCAGCATGCAGCCGCTCCAACGCATGGGCGTAGTCGGCTGGTAGGACCTCGCGCGATGTCACGGGCTGGTAGTAGGTCCACAGCGTGGCGACAAAGCCATCACGCTCGTAGGCGCGTGGCTCGACTCGAGGCTCCAGTGCGGCGACCGGGCACCCAGAATCCGCGAGCCGCCGAGCAAGATCAACCTCAAACTCTGCGCCCTGATGCGGTATTGGCGCAACCCGGGCGAGAACGTCACAGGGAAGCAGCCTCAGAGTGAGCCTGTTCGAGTTGTGAAGAACGATCGCGTCGTGGACGATCAGATCAAGTGACGAGGCGATCGACCTGGCCGCAGCCACCGCACGGGGAACCACCGATGACTGCATTCATGCACCATACGCGTGGCAAGGGCAGCGCGGCTCGCAGCGCAGCGAGCCGCCTTGATCTGAAAGAAGGAGCCAGATTCGGCAGTGTGCTGCCTGTCGCGCCATCGCCGCGTGGAGTGCAACTTCATTTCGAGCGCTGCGATGTGACGACTGGGGTGTGCTATCGGCCGGGCGCGGACGGCCCGCTCGGTGGTCAAATGGTTTTCAGACCCATAGTTAAGCTAAGCGAATACGGTACTCATCTGAACCGCTTTATACGGTACTCATCTGAACCGTTTTTAGCCATGTGGACCGGCGGCCCAGGCGTACGTGCCCGTGGGCCGGTTCCTTGAGCGATTCTCTGGGACGATTCGTATGAGTTGCTCGGTCCCCATATGCCGTTTAGGTATCTCCGACGTGAACCAACCCGCTCTCGTAGGCGAGTACGGCGATCTGTACCCGGTCGCGCAGATCAAGCTTGGTGAGGAGCCGGGATACGTAGGTCTTGACCGTGGCCTCGCTGAGATAGAGCTCAGCACCGATTTCCGAGTTTGATTTTCCCTTCGCCACGAGCTTGAGCACCGCAAGTTCCCGCTCGCTAAGCGACGGCAGGGAGCCGGCTAGGGCACCGGGTATGGGCTGCTGAGCGAACCGCTCCAGCAACCGCCGGGTCAGCGACGGCGACAACATCGCCTCACCGCGTGCTACCACGCGCACCGCGTGGATCAGATCGTCCGGTGAAATGTCCTTGAGCAAGAACCCACTGGCCCCTGCTCGGACCGCGGCATAGACGTACTCATCCAGGTCGAATGTGGTGAGTGCCAGGACACGGGGAGGCTGCTGCGCCTTCGCAAGAATTCGCCTAGTCGCCTCGATGCCGTCCATGCGGGGCATTCGAATGTCCATGAGTACGACGTCGGGCATAGTCGCGTGAGTCTTCTCGATCGCCTCCACACCGTCGGCAGCTTCACCAACGACGATCATCCCGGCCTTGTCGAGTATCAGCCGGAACCCGGCACGTACGAGTTCCTGGTCATCGACAACTAGAACCTTGATCATTCAGGTGCCACGGGAAGGATCGCCGTCACGGTGAACCCGGCTCCGGTGCCTGAGGCGGTTTCCACTCGACCCCCGTACAGCGCCGCTCTTTCCCGCATGCCAATCAGTCCCTGTCCTGAACTCGTCGTCAGATCGCCGGCTCCGCGTCCGTCGTCGCGGACCTCGACCTCGACATTCTGCTCGCCATAGCGCAACCTCACCCCCACGTGTGAGGCGGCGGCGTGACGTCGAACATTCGTCAATGCCTCTTGGATAATCCGGTACGTCGCAAGATCAACTCCAGCCGGCAGCGACCATTGATCACCCTCGATTTGCAGCTGGACGTCGAGCCCACCGGCCCTGGCCTCCTCCACCAGAGTCGGCAGCGCAGCCACGCCAGGCTGTGGGGCGAGTTCGCCAACATGATCATCCTCGCGCAGCATCGTGACCATGCGCCGCATTTCCGCGAGCGCACCGGTGCCGGTCGAACGTATCGTCTTGAGCGCCGTGCGGGCGATCTCGGGATCATCGTCAAGCACCTGCTCCGCCGCTCCGGCTTGGACGACCATGACGCTAATCGCGTGGGCCACCACATCATGCAGCTCCCGGGCGATCCGCGCCCGTTCTTGACCGATTGCCATCGCGGTGCGCCCGGCGTAGCCAACCTCGGCCTCGATGGCCCGTTGCATGGAGTCCTTCGCGCGGCGCTCCATCCGACGCAGCGCCCAACCGAGGGACCAAGCCAGGACAAAGCCTGTCCAATGGAAGACGATCTCACTCGGCTGCTGGAGCACCCCGACACGGAGATCGAAGAACAGCAGCGTCCCCGCAGCAGCCAATGCGCCATACCACGGCTCTCTGCCACGTCCGTACCGCGCGACTGAAAAAATCGCCACGATCATCGGCACGAACTGGCCCCAAAACAGCACCAGAAGCGGCGTGATGGTGAAGACGACCGGCCAGCTAAACAAGACGAACAAGGCGGTCGCGAGCGGCCACCGGCGCCGGAAGGTCAAGGCGAGCGAGTCGAGCACAACCAGCGCAGTGGTGACCTCGCGGGATCCCTCACCGGCCGCCGACACAAAGGGCACCCAAATCTCAGCGACGCCGAGAGCGCCAATCAGAACGGCAAGGGTGCCGTCGAACAATCGCGAAACCGTCGCGCGATCGGCCACAAAAACACGATAGGACGATCAGCGCTGTCAGTATGTCAACGGTGGTTGACCCTTGAATCAACCTGAGTCGCGCCGGGACATTGTTGTCGCACCTTGAGGCGGTCGCCACGTCGGCCGGGGGCTGGCAAGGCAAGCCCTTAGGCCGATGCGCGATACGCGGCGCACCGATTTTGCTGAGGCTATGAAGAACCCAGCCACATTCCGCCACCGCAGCGCCGCCATCGGACTCCTGACCGGCGCCGTACTCAGCACCATCTCGGTGATCACTGCGCCGGAGTTTCCAGCCGGCTTCCAGGAGCGCCTCGCCGCCATCAACGCGGCTGGGGCGGTCTCGTCATTGGCGTTTACTCTCGCGCAACTGCCGCTTCTAGTCGGAGTACTCGGCATCGGTCACTTGCTCCGCGGTGGCGCGCCCATCCTGTCGAACGTTGGCACAAGTCTCGCCGTGATCGGCGCCTTCGGTCACAGTGTCGTCGGAGGGTTATCAATGGCTTACCTCGCCATGGCGGCTGACGAGCAGAACCGCTCTGCCCACGCCGCACTCATGGAGGGCATCGAGTCGGGTCCGGTACGCCTGTTCATGGCCATGGGTTTGCTTGGAACCGTTGTCGGCGTCCTGCTGCTCGCCATCGGTTTATGGCGGGCCCAGGTGCCGCCGCGCTGGGCTGCCGCCTTCCTCGGCGCCTTCCTGCTTGTTGCGTTCGCGGGTAGCGCGCTGAGCGACCAGGCCGAACTGGTGTCGCTGGTGTTTTACCTACCGGCCTTCACAGCACTCGCCGTGACACTGTGGCGCAGTCCGACAGAAGCATGGCGCTCGGGTACCGATGCCGGCGCGCCCATGCGCGCCGTCGCTGCAGAGGCGGTGCGCTAGATCCAATCGACACAGCGCCTGCCCGCCACTACGGGTCCGTTCGCGGGCAGCGGCGTGAAGGGTCCGATCAGCTCGCGAGGGATGCTCGACGCGCTCTCCGCATCCCATGGGACAACAGTTCCAGCACTACATGCCCAACGCCTGGCCGACGTGGACTTGCCTGGACGTAGCCGCCCTCGGTAGCCCGAGGATGCGTGTGGAGATCGGGGCCTCCGCGGTCCTATCCACCTGACTCGGCATCGGCCGGCGTAGTGTCCGCTGCATCGCCGCTGGAAGCGATCGGACCAAGAGTGTGTTCTGGCGGTCTACTTGGTCGCGTCCCACGATGGCCACTGCGGCACAGACGAGCAGCAGGCTGATACGTGGCGATTGTCGGGGGGTCACGGCAGGGGCGATGAGATCGATGGCGACGGCGCCGATGGACTGCCCCGCCACCTGGGTCGGGGTGCTTACCAGGGAGCTCAGTTTGGGGATGACGGTAGCGATCATCACGACGACCGAGGCTCCGAGCAGGCCGCCGCCAGGAGTTCCCAGGCGGTGGCCTGACCGAGGTGGGTGACGCCGGTTCCGGACAGTGCTGCCCATGTGGCCACCACGAGCAGCGGCACCGCGGCCGTCGCGATGCCGGCAATATGCCAGGGCTGTGGTCGACGTCCTTGCCGCGAGGCCGACACCATTTCGGCGGTCGCGCCGCTGAGGCTGCCGACGATCAGCACTGAGTTCGGCCGGCGTGGTCCGTGGCGAGCCGGTTATCCCTCGTGTGCACCGGTGCTCGCTGATGCTTCCTGAGCGTGAATCGAGGCGCCAGGACGGTCCCTGGTGATCTCGCGTTATCGCTCGTAATCGCCAGTTCGCAAACACGTATCCACACGAAGGAGGTCTGACCAAGATCAACTAGCAGTGGCCTGACCGGTGGCTCGGTTGCTATCCAGGGCCGCAGGCTCACATTGTGCTTGCCGTCACGTGTCCAGCACCACTGTGTTCTGGCAAGCAACCAGGCACCACTGCCCGTCTTCCTTGGCCATGACATAGAGCGGACTGCCCTCGTTCTGACCTTCGATCGGCTCACCGTCGAGCGTCACCGGCCTCTGGCGTACCTTGACTGCGGCGACATCAGGTCGGATGAATAGCACGTGCGTAACCTCGTACGTTGCTGTCGAATCCTTCATCGCACCAGGGAGTACCTGGTGCGTGAACGCCGAGATCTCATCCCTGCCGATGAGGCGCTTTCCGCCACCCGTCGTCCAGATTGCGTCCTGCCGGAACAGTCCGACGAACTTGTCGGGGAGCTCATTCTGTTGTGCGTACTCGAGTACGCTGACCACCCGCTTGATCGCCTCGACCTCAGTATCGCGGATGTGCCGCTCGATGTCCGTCGCTTCCATGGCACCAGGCTGGTACCTCGAGTCCGCTTGAGGTCAATGGACCCCGCTGACAAGGCGATCTGTTGTCGGGCTGGCGAGATTTGAACTCGCGACCCCTTGACCCCAGATTGGGTCTCCACGGTTGTCGAGCGTGAACCATTTATCGCTGGTGTCCATACCTGACCGTTGGCCTGCACTGAGTTCGGCCGGCGTGGTCCGTAGTTGGTCCGTGGTTTCGTCCCACTCCCCTGGCGCGCGCGTGATTGCCAACCCGTCGGCGCGAGTGTCAGTTCTGTCTTACGTCAAGAATCTGGCTCATGCACCCTTCAGTAGAGAGGAGCTTGTGGCCAGGGTGGAACTGGGGTACCGACGACGGGAACCGCTGGGCGGTCCGTCAGAGGGCGCGGATCGTTAACCGACTCGGAGCGGCCGTCGCTCGGCGTAGTGGGCGACAGAACGTCGCTTGAATCGGGTCCGACTAAGCCGTTCCCATGGCGCGCTCGCGATTATCGTTGAGGTCGAGCGTCAGCTCGGGCACAGACGCGCCTCGGTCTCAAGGAACGGAGTCGACACCGTAGCTGCTCCGGAGCGGCCGTCGCTCGGCGTAATCGACGGCGGCAAGACCGTAACTGCCAGGGCCGAATCGCTCGTCCGGAGGGCCCGAAACCTTGTCGACTTGCCGTCCAGATCGTCGACTCGGGCGCCAGTAAACTGTCAGGTCGGAGTGGCGTCAATGAGAAGTCCGCTCCGATACGCGAACACCACCGCTTGGGCTCGATCATGGGCGTCGATCTTCGCCAGCACGCGCTTGACGTGGGTCTTGGCAGTCGACTCCGCGATCACGAGCAGGGCGGCGATCTCGGCGTTCGACCGGCCCTGAGCCACGAGCAGCAGCACCTGCCGTTCGCGTTCGGTGAGACGTCCGAGTTGCTGGCGAGTCTCCCCCGACGGCTCGGAGGCCGTCGCTCCAGACGTCAGAAACCGAGAGATCAGACTCCGGGTGACCGACGGGTCGAGCAGCGCCTCACCGGCCGCCACGGTGCGCACCGCATCGAGCAAGCGTTCCGGCGAGGCCCGCTTGAGCAGGAAGCCGCTCGCGCCCGCCCGCAGCGCCCCGTACACGTAGTCCTCGTCGTGGAAGGTGGTCAAGATCAAGATCTTGGTGCCCGGCTGCGCGGCAATCAGCCGTCTGGTCGCCTCGATTCCGTCGATCCCAGGCATCCGCACATCCATCAAGACCAGGTCCGGTTCGTGCCGCAGGCACAACCGGACCGCCTCGATCCCGTCGCCGGCTTCGGCCACCACCTCCAGGTCGGCGGCGGTGCCGAGGATGACCGCGAGCCCGGCGCGCAGCAGGGCGTCGTCGTCGGCGATCAGGATCCGGGTGGTCATGGCACAGGAAGTACGGCGCGCAGGAGGAAGCCACCGGATTCGCCATTGCCGTGCTCGAGCATGCCGCCGTACAGCGAAACCCGTTCGGCGATGCCGAGGAGACCGCGGCCGGGTCGGTCGGTCGTACGCGCGCCCGGACCGGTGTCGGAAACCTCGACGATCACCGAGCCGTTCCTACGCTCGACGAGCACCGTCGCCGAACAAGGCGCCGCGTGCTTGAGGGTGTTGGTCAGGGCCTCCTGGACGATCCGGTATGCGGACAGGTCAAGATCACGCGGTAGTCGCAGGGTCGGGTCGACGGTGAGCCGGGCTTCGACGCCCGAGTCCTGAAACCGTTCGACAAGCTCGGGCAACTGGGTCAGTCCTGGTGCCGGATCGGCTCCGTCCCGACTGCCGTCGGTGGGATCGGAGCGCAGGTTGGCCAGCACGCGGTCCAAGTCGGCCAGGGTCGCCCGGCCGGTGTTCTCCATTCCCTGCAACAGCGAGCGCGTCATGGCCGGGTCGCTGTCCAGCATCAGCCGAGCCGCACCCGCCTGGACGACGAGCAGGTTGACGGTGTGGCCGACCACGTCATGCAGCTCGCGGGACACCCGGACACGTTCCTCGGCGATCACCTGCCGTTCGAGTGCCCGCTGAGCCAGGTCTTGCTCGTCCCGCCGGCGGGCGCTGCTGTAGCCGACGCCCCAGGCCACCAGCCAAACCAGGAGGACCGAGATCAAATTGGCCGGGGCGACACGGTCCAGGCCCGGCGTGCCAGCGTGGAACCCGACGACCCCGGCGACGATGATCAGCGTTCCCCATCGGGCCTTGGCCTGGTTGGCGTAGAGGCCCACGGAGTAGGCACAGACCAGGGTGGCGAGCGGGCTGAACTCGGTGGCGACCCCCAGAAATGCCTCCGCGGTCAGCGCCACCGTCGCGATGATTTGGGCGGCCAGCGGAATCGTGCGCCGCAGCACGATGCAGCCCGCCAGCACCAGGGTCAGAGCGACGAGCAATTCGATCTGGGCGCCGGTCATCGATGCCCCGGCGGCCTCGACTGTCACGATGAGCACGAAGAGGGCACCGAGCCCCAGATCGACGGTCAGCGGGGAGATTCGGCGCAGGCGGCGCAGCGATCGAGGCACAGCTCCGGCCATGGCACTAGAACAGCACGAACCGTGGCGTCAGGACCAGCCGGATCACCTTGCCGGCGCGGAGTCGATGGCTCGGCGGGTGATCCAGAGCGCAATCAGCAGGTTCGGCACCCAGCAGAGCCAGGCAATTACGGCGTACGCGGTCTCGAAGGAGAAGTCGACGAGCCCGGCATTGACTAGCCCGTAGTAGAGGAAGGACCATACCCGCAACATGACGCCAGCCAAGATCAAGGAGAAGCTACGGATCATCCAGCGCCGGTGCTCGCCATACCGGCCGGCGAGGATCATCCGCAGAGCGGTCCAGGTGGTGAACAACATGGCCAGGTCCAGCACCGTGAAGGCCGCCGCCGTCACTAGACCCGTGTAGGCCGTCGGAGCCAGGATCAGACCTGTCACCCCGATCCCGGTGGCACTCGCGACGTAGACCGCGCCGCAGAAACGGTGCACGCGCACGAACCGCCGACGAAGGCGTCCGACGAACTGAAATGGCCCGATCAGCAGCGCGAGCATGCCGCAGAGCACGTGAACCCCGAGCGCGAACTCGACTCTCAGGTAGTTCTCGCGCTGCTCGGCAAAGTAGACGTCGGGGTCGAAGGTCAGGTTGGGCGCCACGACGCCGACTATCACCACGCAGGCCAAGGTCATGATCACCCAGCCGGGCCCGGTCAGCCGGGAGGCCAGGCTCCTGTGGGCCTTCTGGCCGGGAGTGCGGGTGCGGTTGCGTTCGATCGTGCTCACAGCGTCCACGTTAGGAATCGGCAGCCGCCACGTCGTCCTGCTGCTGGGGTCACTACCGCTACCCCAGCGGGGGTAGCACCGGCTGGGCGGCGGTGTGTCCCAGGCTCCGATGAGCCTCGCGATCGCGTCTCGGCGGTGGGCACCTCGCCGAACACCCCGTCTTGGCGAGTCGGGTCCGCGACGTCGTCGCCGGGGTTTGGAACCGGTTGCCGTCAACCGCGTTCTTCCCCCGGCGAGTACGGGAAACCGAAACTTAGCGGTTCTAGGCCTTTCACTGTCGGGCTGGCGAGATTTGAACTCGCGACCCCTTGACCCCCAGATCGGGCCTTGTCGGTCGCTGAGCGCGAACGATCTCTCACTGGGGTCCATTGTCGACGGTGGGCACGCACTGAGTTTGGTTGGTCTGGTCCGTAGTTGGTCCGTAGTCCGCACCGCTTTCTCCCGGGCCGCCCAAGTGTCCTTCGCCATCCCAGTGTCCCTTTCGGCCGCCGCGACTATTCGAGTGCCCGCGCGAACGGTCGTCAGGGTTGGCTCTCAAGTTGCCGCTCCGAAACGCTGGTGCGCCACTCCGGATTTCGTGTAAGGATCGAGCACGAGGACCGCGAATCGGTCTACCGCTTCGGCGCACATGGAGGTGCGAGGTGGTAAAGATCTCGGCCGCGAGAGTCGGTACCGGCGACTGTGGGGTCCAGGTATGCCGGTCGCGGCGACGGGTTACGCGTGTTGCCGTGGCGGCCGTCGGGCTGCTGATCACTGTCATCGCGGCCGGCTGCGGTGGGCCTGACGGGCAGTCCCCGAATGCGGACGCGACGTCCGAGCCGACGGTTGCCGCGAATGTAGAGCTGCCGGGCGGGCGGATCGCGTTCAGACGGTTCCTGGACGACGCGCAGACACACGGGGCGATCTTCACTATCAACCCCGATGGGAGCGACGAGAGGCAGCTCACCGATCCGCCCGTCGGGACTCTCGACGAGCACCCCGACTGGTCGCCCGACGGCAAACAGATCGCATTCGAGCGCTGCGCGGAGGGCGCGCCGTGCCAGGTCTTCACCGTCGCCGCTGACGGCGGCCGTCCGCACAAGGTGGAGGCACGCTGCGACCTGAGGCCGATCTGCGACCTCGCGACTCCGGCATGGACACCCGACGGGCGACTCCTCGTCACTCTCGCGCAGGGCCGCGAACGGTCGGATCCGACTGGCGAGGGCTGGATCCAGCAATCCACCGTTGAGCTGCTTGACCTCGACAACGGCCGCCAGCGGACGATCGTTGAGCGGCGCGACTGGACCGGAGACGCCAACGCACCGGCCGTCTCACCCGACGGTCGCACCGTCATCTACGTTCGCCTGAACTCGTGGAGGAGCGAGCCGGCCGGGCGACAGGCTATCTTCGCCGTGAACTTCAACGGCTCCGGGAGCCGCCGCCTCACCCCCTGGGAGCTTGACGGCGGCGACCACCCGGTGTTTTCGCCGGACGGGACGATCCTCTTCCGCTCTTACGAGCGCGACGACACCAAGCAGTCTGACTATTGGACTGTTCGCCCGGATGGCAAGGATCTCACGCAGCTGACGCATTACGAGCAGGGCACGCTCGTGCTCTCAACCTCCTACTCGCCCGACGGTAAGTGGATCGTCCACGCCACCAACGGCGTCGAGGGCAACGCCGACATCTTCGTGATGCGCGCCGACGGCACAGGCAACACGCCCGTAACACACTCGAAGCTGTGGGACAGCGCTCCGGACTGGGGACCCGAGGGCTCCTGAACGTCGCATGCCGAGTCATGCGGCCCGCCGATAACGAAACTGGCTACCAAGGGCATCCCAAGATTGCCCGGACGAGCCAAGCGGTTAGTCGAGATCCCCCCAGACGCAACCAGTATCAGTGGTCAGACTGCCAGGCACGTCCTGTCCGCCGTACCCCCTCGAGGTTCCGGAGTCTGATGTCCAACACAGACCCGTGAATACCCGGCCACAGGGCAAGCTGCGGCAGCGCCGGGGTTGTGTGATCCGACGCTTGAGTGGGGGCTGGTGTTTATGCCGCTGGGTCGATGGTCACTGTGTGGCCGAGACGTTCGAGCTGGGCTATCAGCCGTCGAGTGTGGGCTTCGTCGTTGCGGCGGCTGTGCCAGTCAGCGCCCAGGTCGTGGTAGGGCTCGTCGCGTTTCAGCATCCAGTAGGACGCAACCAAGATGGAGTGCGCGACCGCGACCTGAGCCCGGCCCATGCCGCGCCGCCTGGTCAATCGGGCGTGCTGGGCGGCCAGATAGTTCTTGCCGTGCATCCGGCCGACCGAGCCGGCGGCCTCGACCAGCATCGCGGTCAACCACTTGTTGCCGTGCCGCTTCCCGGCTGGGCTCTGTCTTCCGGCAGACTCATTCATCGCCGGTGCCACGCCCGCCCAGGCAGCCAAATGGGCGGCGGTCGGGAACCGGGACATGTCCGCGCCGGTCTCGGCAACAATTGTTTCCGCGACTTTCGGCCCGACGCCGGGAATGGTTTGCAGCAGCTCGATCTGGTGCTGCCACGGCTGGCAGGCTTCCATGATCACCGCGTCCAGCTCGGCCAGGGCCTGCTCGACCAGGTCCAGCCGACGAAGCATCGACCGGGCCAACCGGGCATGGTTGGCGTCGAAGTGTCCGGTCAACGCCTGCGCCAGGTCCGGGATCTTGCGCCGCATCTTGCCTTTGGCCAGATCGGCCAGCCGCAATGGATCCGATTCGCCGTTGATCATCGCGGTCAGGATCGCCCGGGCCGACACCGTCTTCAGACTCGACGCGACCGAAGACAGCTTGATCGACGCGTCTTCCAACATCAACTCCAGCCGGACGAGGTCCCGGCGCCGGTCCCCCATCAGCTGCACTCGGTAACGGGTCAACATCCGCAGCCGACGAATCTCCGGCGGCGGCACGAATGACGGCGCCAACAACCCGTGCTCCAGCAGCTGCGCGATCCACTCCGCGTCCCGAACATCGCTCTTGCGGCCGGGCACGGCCTTCATGTGCGCGGCGTTGAGCAGCCATACCTCCATCATCTCTTCGAGGCAGTAGAACGGCGGCTTCCAATACGTTGACGTCGACTCCATCGCCGCGATGCTCACCTGCTCCTCAAGCAGCCAGTCCCGCATCACCCGCAGCGAGCCGAACATCGTCTTGAAGGTGCGCGTCTCCGCGTGCCGCCCACCGCGTGGCCCGGGCGTGCGGACGCACACCGTCACCGAGTCCTTGCCGACGTCCAGACCGGCGACCCGGTCGAACATGACCTCCATCGCGTCCCTCCTTTCCCGTGAGGCGACCATCGCCTGACGGCGTCGGTCCGGAGGGACCTCTGCCAGGACACAGACCCGCGTGCTCGTAGCAACAATCCAGTGACACCCGAGACCCCCGCGTCATACACCTGCAACGGGCTCGCCCGCACCAGTGTGTGTCGACGTCACCGGCCGACCCCCAATTCTCATCAGCCAGTGAAGCGATCTAGAAAGATCGCAAACCCGATACACCTCATGCATTCCGGCCGGAACCGTCGCGGATCGCCGTCGTGGGAGTCAGTCCCGACCGTTGATCACTTGCTACGTTCTGCATTCTGGCTGGCAGGAGGTATGCGGCGTGGCTGACCGATGGGGGAACGGCCGCGAGCTGAGGCTGAGAACCGACCAGGCCACCTCGCTCGGCACGGTCCGCCAACAGCTGTCGTGACGACCCTCGGCTGGTGCGGCCGCGGCACCGCATGCGGGGCCAGCATCGCACAGATCGAACGACTCAATTGTCGATCACAGCTCTAGATCATCGAGGGCCGGCTTCGCCGGCCACGCGGCGCGTGTCCTCGCTGCACTGCGGGCCGCGCCGCTCCAAGCGCGTGGACCGAAACCTAAGATCACGTTCGGCGATAGCTCCGCCTGCGGGTTTCTACTCGGTGTCTCGTTCGCGCGCGAGCCGTTGAAGCCTCGTGAGCTCATCGTCGATCATGCGCTTCTGCTCCTGGTCGGACAGTCCGCGTGCCCTCAGTAAGCGGCTGATCACGGGCCTGAGCCGTTGGTCCATCTGCTCGAACTCATCCGCCGCCTGCATCAGCTCCGAGAGCATTCGTTCGCGCCCCCTGAACGATGCGAAGTTCAGCTCATGCTCCCGGAAGAAGCGATGCGCCAGCCAATTTCGCGTGGATAGAACGTGAGCGAGGTCCGCGAGCAGAGCCTCGTCCTCGGCAAGGTGGGGACGTAGGAGTGTGATGAGGTGGCCCATGGTCGCCGCCAGATGTTCCACCATGAACTGATCGAAGTCATCCTGCGTTCCGGCCTCAGAGTAGGTACGAGCGACCGTGAGGACATTTGCCAGACCGCGCTCCAATACTTGTCCTTGGTACGAGTCGAGCCCGAAGCGGGCAAACACCTCCTTGATCTGGTAAGCCTCATCGTCCAAGTCTTCTTCTCGGATCAGGTCGCTCATGATCCGGAAATATCCAGCTGCTGGAAGCGGATGCACTGGCTGCGTCGCCCAGAGGGAGGTCAGATTGTCTTGGGACCGAGTAGTGGAAAGCCGGCGAGGATCTGCTGCAGGTGCATCACTTGGCGATGCACGTACTCCGCAATCGTGAGCGCTACAACCTCGACCACGCCATCAATGTCGGCGACCACGCGGCGCGCCTGGATGCTGGTGAGCCCCGCCGAGGTCCGCTCCTAGGCCCAGCTGGATCTCGTTGGCGTCGATCGTGTCGACATCAAAGTGAATGGCCGCCTTTGTGGCGCCACTCCGGTGGAGCTAGTCGACCAGCGGCGCAGTGTCGGACCGCAGCGCATCAGGGTCGAACACGGTCAGACCCCATTCGTCCGCGATCGCCGGCAGGGTCGGGTCGGTCCAGTCATGCATGCCGACAAGCGCAACCCGGTCGGCGGCGATCGTGGCCGGCAGCAGGTCGAGGATTTCCGGGTCGCCGTGACCCGTGAGAGCGGAAACGACCATGGCGTGATAGCCGGGATAGGCCGTCTCACCCGTGCCCATGTCGGGATGGGAGTCGATCCAGAGGATCGCCATGTCTTCGCCGTACTTGTTGATCAGGTACCAGAACGGCGCCATGCTCACCGAGCACTCTCCGCCGCACAGAAGGGTGCCAGTTCCGGTAGGTCTCGATTCGTCTGCCAGCGGTTGGGGGAGTAGTTCGCGCAGGGGGGCAGTGCCGCAACCGCGGCCGGGCAACCCGAAGTTTCCGGCGCTAGCCCTTAGCCCCGCGCGCTGTGTAGCCCGTCATCCGGTGAGAGGACGCAGCGTCCCTCCGAGGGGTACACGCCGCTTTGTGACGCTGTGGGGGGTTGCGGCAAACGGCGGCGGGAGCCTTTGCGGCGTCAGATGCGGCCGGTCTCGTGGGCCCACATGGCGACTTCGACGCGGTTTCGGGCGCCGAGCTTTCGCATGAGGCTGGCGAGGTGGGCTTTGACGGTGCTTGGAGTGATGTAGAGCTCGCTGGCGATCTCACTGTTCGTGCGGCCTTGGGCTACAGGCACGAGGACTTCCTCCTCGCGGGCGGTGAGCGGTTCTATCGGCTGCCTCGGTGGTGAGGTCTGTGCGTGGGCGAACGCTGCGAGCAGCCGGACAGTCACGCTGGGTGCGATCAGTGCGTCTCCGTCGGCTGCGGCGTGGATGGCCTGGGTCAGCAGGGCGGGTCCGGCGTCTTTGAGCAGGAACCCGCGGGCGCCGGCTTTGAGCGCCCCGTAGACATACTCGTCGAGGTCGAAGGTGGTGATGACCACGATCGGCAGGGGGTCGGTGACGTCGGGGCCCGCGAGACGTCGGGTGGCTTCGATCCCGTCCA
>Ga0081538_10003194_pt1 | contig 15563 bp, 11 predicted proteins | sample TabmetS5T2R1_FD_71022 | JGI IMG/M metagenome (GOLD analysis project Ga0081538, IMG submission 71022) | Tabebuia heterophylla rhizosphere microbial communities from the University of Puerto Rico - S5T2R1 | ecosystem: Host-associated > Plants > Roots > Rhizosphere ... | reverse complement strand
CACCGGGATCGAGAAGGCGACTTCTTTCCGGCGCTCCAGCGTTTCCGCGTCCGGACCGCACAGCAGGTCGACCTTGCTCTGACTCACCGCGGAAAATCGATCTTCGATGGTGACGGGAACCCACTGGACCGACAGAGACGATACGCCGCTTTCAGCCTTTACTGCATTGGAGATGGCCTCGCACAGGGCGATGGCGTAGCCGGTCGGGTTGCCCGAGGCATCCATATAAGAGAACGGCCGCGCGTCGGCGCGATAGCCGAGCGTGAGCTTTCCCGACTCGCGGATCCGGTCAATGGTGTCGGCCGATGCCGCCGCCGGCAGCAAGGCCAGGAGGACGGCCGCAAGGCGAATGCTGTACCGCATGTCTTTTCTCCTCGATCCAGTCACGCGGTGGCCAGCGCGGGTCTCTGCACGAAGCGGTGCGCGATGAAGCCCCAGATCAGGAACCCGATCGCCGTGACGATCATGCCGCCGAGCACCGCGTCCTTGCCGGACGCATAGATCGCGAACGTGCTGTAGAGCAGCGCCACCACCGTGATGAAGCCATTCAGCCGGTATTTCCCCTGCGGCACGCCGGCCATCCGCATCATCACGAACAAGGCGGACAGCGAGATGATGTAGGGGATCACGTTGGTGACGACCGCCAGGTTCACCAGCGCGCTGAACTGCTCACTGAGGGTGGGCGAGATGGTCGACAAGGCCAGCACAGTCTGGACAACGCCGAGGATGGTCATGCCGAGGACCGGCGCGCCCATCGCATTGATCTTAGTGAAGAAGGACGGGAACATGCGGTCGTCCGCCGCCGACTTCGCGGTCTGCGCGATGGTGAACTGCCAGCCGAGCAGCGAGCCGAGGCAGGCCAGCACCGCCAGCGCCATGATGATGGTGCCCACGGTCGGATTGAACATCTTCGCATAGGCGAGGGCGAACGGGCCGGTCGAGTTCGCGAGCTCTGCGTTCGGCACGATGCCCTGGATCACCGTGGTGGAAAGGATGTAGATGACGGCCGCGCCCAGCGTGCCGAACAGGCAGGCCAGCGGCACGTCGCGCTTGGGGTTCTCGACCGCCGCCGAATTCTGCGCCGCCGATTCCATGCCGAGGAACGCCCACAGGGTCAGCGAGATGCTGGAAGCCATGCCTTGGCCGAGGGTCAGGCCCTGCGGGTTCCAGGCAGCCCCGAAGGTTTCGCGGCTGAACCAGAACCAGCCGATGATGGACAGGGCGCCGACCGGGATGATGACGCCCCACACTGTGATGGAGCCGATTCGGCCGGTGATGCTGGGGCCGCCGAAATTCGCGACCGTGGTCAGCCAGAGCAGGGCGATCACGCCGATGCAAGTGGCAATCGGGCTCGATGCCAGCCAAGGGATGAAGGCGGTCAGGTAGCCGACCGCCGAGATTCCGATCGCGACGTTGCCGATTGCGAGCGACAGGAAATACAGGAAGAACACCAGGAAGAAGCCGGACTTGCCATAGGCATCCTCGGCATAGGCCGACATGCCGCCGGCGCGCTGGTTGAACAGGCCGGCCTGCGCGAAGCCGTAGGCGATGGCCATCGAGCCGACCGCGGTCACCAGCCAGGAGAGCAGGGAGATCGCGCCGACCTGTGCCATGTTGGTCGGCAGCATGATGATGCCGGACCCCATCATGTTGACGGCGACGATGAAGGTGAGCTGGATCAGGCTCATCCGTTTCGGTTGGTCCATGATGCCCTCTCCTGTTTCCTCAGCTCTCGGTCAGGCAATCGACCAGGTACCGCCGGCCGCTGGCCGTTTTCTCGAACCGCAAGCCATGGATGTCGGTCTCGAAGCCGGGGAATTTCTGGTCGAACTCCCGGGCGTACAGCAGGTAGTCCTGGATCGACTTGGTGGTCTGGGTGATGCGCTCGCCCGGCATGATGACGGGAATGCCCGGCGGGTAGGGAACCACCATCACGCCCAGGGTACGGCCCAGCAGATGGTCGATCTCCACGCTTTCGAGCTTGCCGCGCACCAGGCGTTCATAGGCATCCGCCGGCCGCGTCGCCATCTCGGGCAGCACGGTGTACATGTCCTTCTGGGCCTGCGGGACCTTGTCCGCGCGATAGACCTTGTGGATGCCTTCGCACAGATCCTTCAGGCCCATCTTCCCGTAGGCTTCGGGATGCGCGTCCGCCAGCGCCGGCAGGGCGCGGTGGATTGGCGCGTTCGAATCGTACAGGTCCTTGAAGTTCAGCAACTCGGTGACCAGCGTGCTCCATTTGCCCTTGGTGATCCCCATCGAGAACAGCACCAGGAAAGAATAGAGCCCGGTCTTCTCGATCTCGATGCGCCGCGACGACAGGAAGCGAACGACGACCGCGGCCGGAATGCCGTGCTCCTGCATGCCGCCGTCGGCGCTGAGGCCGGGGGAGAGGATCGTCACCTTGATTGGGTCGACCAGGGCGTGATTTTCAGCCAGTCCCTCGAAGCCGTGCCACTTGTCGCCCGGCTTCAGGATCCAGTTGGCCTTGTCGGCGGTCGGCTTCTCCGCCATCGCGTCCGGCTGCCAGACGTCAAACCACCAGGTGCCCTTCAGCTGCTTCTTGGTCGCGGTCATGGCGCGCCGGAAGCTCAGCGCCTCGTCGATCGTCTCCTGCACCAGGGAGCGGCCGGCCGGCTGCTCCATCATGGCGGCCGCCACGTCGCAGGAGGCGATGATGCCGTATTGTGGCGAGGTCGAGGTGTGCATCATGAAGGCTTCATTGAATCGCGCCATATCCAGCTGCTTGTTGTCGGCGTGTTGGACATGGATCATCGAAGCCTGCGACAGGGCAGCCAGCAGCTTGTGTGTCGACTGGGTCGCAAAGGTGATGGCGTGCGGCGAGCGCGCCGGCTGCGCCGACGAGATGCCATGGAAGTCGTCGTAGAACTCGTGGAAATTGGCGTAGGCGTACCAGGCCTCGTCGAAATGCAGCACGTCGACAGCGTTGCCGATGCTCTGCTTGATCGCCTTCACGTTGTAGCAGAGCCCGTCATAGGTCGAGTTGGTCATCACCATCAGGCGGACCTTGCCGCTGGTCTCCTTGGCGAACGGGCTGGCGGCGATCTTCTGCTGGATCGAGGCGGGGGTGAACTGGTCGCGCGAGATCGGGCCGATGATGCCGAGGCCATTGCGCGACGGCACCAGGTAGATCGGCGTCGCGCCGGTCATCACCAGCGAATGCAGGATCGACTTGTGGCAGTTGCGGTCGCACAGCACCAGGTCGCCGCGCGCGACGGTGCCGTGCCAGACGATCTTGTTGGCGGTCGAGGTGCCGCCGACCACGAACAGCGTTTCATCCGACCCGAAGATCCGCGCGGCGTTTCGTTCGCCAGCCGCAATTGGGCCGGTGTGGTCGAGCAAGGAGCCGACAGCACCGACCGAAACCGAGATGTCGGACCGGAGGGTGTTTTCGCCGAAGAACTCGTAGAACAACTGCCCGACCGGGCTTTTCCGGAACGCAACGCCGCCGCCGTGGCCCGGCGTGTGCCACGAATAGCTGGCGTGCAGGGTGTAATCCATCAGCGACTTGAACATCGGCGGCGGCAGGCGCTCGATATACAGGTGCGCCGCGCGGACGATGGCGCGGGCCAGGAACTGCGGCGAATCCTCGAACAGGCGCATGAAGGCATTGGCGTGCTTCAACACGCTGGATGGAACCATTTCCGCCGTGCGCTCGTCGCCGAATAGGAAAATCGGCAGCCGGTCGTTGTGCCGCCGCTTGGCCGCCAGCACCTCTTCGAGGATTTGCCACTGCTTGTCGGAGGCCTCGGCACCGTCGACCGAGATCAGCCAGCAGGATTCGTTGTTGAAGACGTTAACCAGGCGGCGCGCGTCTTCGTAGCTGACGCCCGCCACCACGCGGAAACCCTCGCGCTCGATCGCCTCGGCCAGCTGGCGCATTCCGCGCCCGGCGGCCTGCTTGCCCTCGTAATCCTCGTCGATGATGGCGATCGGAAATGCCTGGAATAGGTCCATGCACAACCTCCAAGGCACACGCCTTTAACCCCGTGCCAAGCGGTACTTGCAAGGCGGTCGCAAACCAGCGCGCCACTTTGGCGGCGTGTTGCATGAACCCTAGCGATACGTATGGAGCGTCGGAAGTATCAAGCCCCTGTTCCGGCGGCAATTTACAGTAACGTACTCGGTTCTGGACCCCGTTCGCCCGAACTATGAGGCTGGCTTCTCAGCGCGTGCTGAGGGGATAGCCTGCATTGGCATCACGGGGATGGCGTGATGAAGAAACAGCTCCTCGCAAGCTCCGCTCTCATCGGCGCCGGATTGCTCGCATCGCCTGCCTTCGCGGCGGACGGGGTCAAGCTCGGGGTCGGGGGCTTCTTCAGCGAAGCCTACATGGTCGTGTTCGACGACGACAGCGAAGGTGAACCCGGCAACGAGCGCAACACCGACGGCTTCTTCAACAGCGCCGAGATCCACTTCCACGGCAGCGCGGTGCTGGACAACGGCCTGGAGGTGGGCGCCCGTGTCGAGCTCGAAGGCGAGGACGATGTCTCGCCCGAAGGCGACGGCGACCAGATCGACGAGGCGTGGATCTATTTCTCCGGCGGCTTCGGCGAGCTGCGCATCGGCTCGCTCGACGACGCGCTCGGCACCATGTGCGTGTTCGCGCCGGGCGGCACCACCAACTTCTCGGCCTATTCGCCCAACCAGTGGGGCGCCAATACCCTCACCTCCAACTCGATCTGCTTCGGCGTCGACGATCGTGCCGACTCGCAGAAGCTGCTCTATCTCTCGCCGATCTTCTCCGGCTTCCAGCTCGCGCTGTCGTACGTGCCGTCGAGCGACAAGGAACGCCACGGCGACGGCGTCGGCGCGCATCTCGGCATGCCGACCAATGTCGACGACACCTCGCGTCACAACGTCTCGGCTTACGGCGTCTACAATTACGAGGCGGAGAACTGGTGGCTGCAGATCGGCGCCGGCGGATCGTGGGAAGGCAATGTCGAGCAAACCGCCGGCCCCGATCGCGAGGAGTCGGACTTCTACCAGACCGGTGTGCTGGTCGGCATCGGCGACTTCCAAGTCGGTGCATCGTTCAACTACTTCAACGACGACGACCTGTTCGCCGCCACGCTGGAGAACGGCGACGTGGTCGCCGACCGCTGGGTGCTCGGCGTCGGCGCCAGCTACACCATGGATGCGTGGATCTTCGGCATCGGCTACTCGATCAACGAGGCCGACATCGAGAACGAGGGCGGCGACGACAGCGACTTCACGCTGCAACGCGTCGTTGCCACCGCTAACTACACCCTCAGTCCCGGCATCGATCTCGACGGCGCGATCGGCTACACGTGGCAGGACGTGAGCGGCCCCGACTTTTCCGAGAGCGACGACAATTACGACGCGGTCGAGATCGGCATCGGCACTGCAATCACGTTCTAGGCTTGACTAGCCGGTCGGTCGCTTGCCGGTGTTGACCGCCAGCTGGGCCTCGAAAGCCCGCTTGTAGGCGGGCCGCGCTTCTCCGCGGGCGACATAGGCGGCCAGGTTTGGATATTCGTCCAGAATGCCCGATGATCTCAGCCTGAGCAGCACCGACACCATCATCAAGTCACCCGCGCTGAACGCGCCGTCGAGCCACTCGGCATCGCCCAGGCGAGCGGAAAGTTGCTTCAGCCGGTCGCGGACGCGATCCTCGACCAGAGGCAAGCGCTCCTTGTTCCAAGGCTTGTCGCCCTCGAGCAGCCTGGCGGTTGCAAGCTCAAGGATCGGCGGCTCCACCGTATTGAGCGCGGCAAACATCCAGGTGATGGCGCGCGCCCGGGCATTGGCATCGTCCGGCAGCAGACCCGCATGGCGCTCGGCGACATGGAGCACGATCGCCCCGGTCTCGAACAGGGCGAGATCGCCTTCCTCATAGGTCGGAATCTGGCCGAAAGGATGAAGCGCCAGATGCGCGGGTTCCTTCATCGCACGGAACGAAACAAGGCGGACCTCGTAGGGTTGCCCCACTTCTTCAAGCGCCCAGCGAACGCGCGTATCGCGCGCCAGTCCCTTGCCGCCATCGGGTGACCGTTCAAAGGCGGTAATGGTGATGGTCATCGCTCCTCCTTGGGCGGTCGATGCGCCGGGTCTAGAGGGTCGCGCCCTGCGCCTCCAGCGCCTCGCGGACCTTGAGCGCCAGGTCACGCCGCCGGAACGGTTTCGACAGGAAATTCACGCCCGGGTCCAACTTGCCCTGGTGGACGATCGAATCCTCGGTGTAGCCCGAGGCGAACAGGGTTTTGAGGCCGGGCCGACGGCGCGTGGCTTCATCGGACAGCTGGCGACCGGTCATGCCGCCGGGCATGACGACGTCCGTCAACAGCAGATCGATCGGCGGCGCCTCCGCGAGCATGCTCAGTGCCGATGGGCCGTCCTTGGCCTCGATCACGCGATAGCCTAGCTCGCGCAAGTTGCCGACCACGAAGGCGCGGACCTCGGCGTCGTCCTCGACGACCAGGATCGTCTCGCCGCCGCGCGGATGGTCGGATTGCGTGACCCGGTCGGCCGTTGCGGCCGCGGCCGCAGCCGCCTGGCGCGGCAGATAGAGGCGCACCGTGGTCCCATGGTCGATCTCGCTGTAGATCTTGACGTGACCGCGGGACTGCTTGGCAAAGCCGTAGATCATGCTGAGCCCCAGACCGCTGCCCTTGCCGACCTCCTTGGTCGTGAAGAACGGCTCGAAGGCGCGTTCCAGCACCTCCGCCGGCATGCCCTTCCCGGTGTCGGTCACGGCCAGCATCACGTAGTCGCCCGGGATGACTTCGGGACTTTGCGCCGCATAGTCCTCGTCCAGATGCACGTTGCCAGTTTCGATCGTCAGCTTGCCGCCTGCCGGCATGGCATCGCGCGCGTTGACGGTCAGGTTCAACAATGCGTTCTCCACTTGCCCCCTGTCTGCAAGCGCCGTCCAGAGCTGCGGCTTGAGCCTCAGCTCGATCTCGATGTGCTCGCCCAAGGTGCGCCGGAGCAGGTCCTCCATCCCGGCGGCAAGGCGGTTGAAGTCCAGCTCTTCGGGGATCAGCGTCTGACGGCGGGAGAAGGCGAGCAATCGCTGGACCAATGCAGCGCCCCGCTCGGCCGCCTGCAACGCCGATTCGAGCACCGACTGCATGTCGCCCTGCACCCGGCCCAGCGCCAGATCAAGCGACCCTATGATGACGGTCAGCAGATTGTTGAAGTCGTGGGCGACGCCGCCGGTCAGCTGGCCCACCGATTCCATCTTCTGTGCCTGGCGCAGCTGCGCCTCGGCCGCGCGCTCCGCGCTGACATCGCGCAGGAATCCGGTGAAGATCGGTCGTCCATTCACGTCGGTCGCGTTGATGGCGAGCTCGACCGGGAACTCCGAGCCATCGGCCCTGAGGCCGGTCATCTCCAGGCGCTGCCCCAGGATTTCGTGCCGGCCCGACGCAAGATAGCGCTTGATCCCGGCGCGATGCTGATCGCGAAAGCGCGCCGGCATGATCAGCGCCGCCATCTCCCGGCCAAGGGCATCCGCCCGCCTGATGCCGAAGATCCGCTCGGCCGCGGGGTTGAACTCGAGGATGCAGCCCCGCTCGTCGATGACGATGACCCCGTCAAGGGCCAGCTCGATGACCGCGCCTTTCTGTGCCTGGCTGACCCGCAGCGCGTCTTCGGCGCGCTTGCGCTCGGTCACGTCCAGCAGGCTCACCAGGACGCTGCTGAGGCGCGGGTCATCCGATGGAAACACCATGCTGAGAAGGGTGTCGATGCGCCGGCCGCCGAGCGTCTGCGCCGGCGCAGTCACCTTGAAGGACGGGGCGCCTTCGGCGATGGCGAGCAATTCGTCGCGGAACACGGCAAGGGTCTCCGGCAGGAAGACCCGGTCGAGCGCGCCGAGCAGCTCCGCCTTGTCGCGCGCCTCGAACAGCTCGAGCGTCGCGCGGTTGACGTCGCGGACCCGCACCAGCCCGGCGGCCTCGGCGACAAACTCCGGATGCTCGTCGAAGTAGCGCCCGAAGTCGCGCACGCCGCGCGCGCGCAGAGCGTCGAGGGCGGCGACGACCTGCGAGAAATCCTCGTCCCAGATGCTGACGGCGGCGGTATCGAAGATGCGGCGATAGCGCGCCTCGCTCGCCTCGACGATCCGAGCCTCCCGTTGCGCCCGGGCGATCCGCCGGTCCATGAAGGCCGCGGCCAGGGCGAGGGCCAGCAGCAAGGCTGCCGTGGCGCCGACGGCGACCGCCAGGTAGTCGTTCGACAGGCCATTGGCGGTTGCGGGCCCGGCCGGCGCGATTGCTTCGAAGCGCGCAGCCGCCATGCCGGTGAAGTGCATGCCGGAGATGGCCACGCCCATGACGACCGCACTGCCGAGTTGCTGCCAGAGGCGTTGCGGGCGCAGGGTCAGCCACAGCGCCGCGGTCGCCGCGGCGATGGCGATCACGACCGACAGGCCGACGAAGAACGGCTCATAGCTGAGCCGCGACGCCATGCGCATCGCGGCCATGCCGGTGTAGTGCATCGCGGCGATGCCCGTGCCGGCGAGGATGCCGCCGCCGAGGATCGCGGGCCAGCTGCCGCGCTGCCGGTAGACCACGAACAGTCCGAGGCCCGACACCGCAATCGCGATCAGCAGCGACAGCACCGTGATCGCGATGTCATAGGTGACCCTGGTGCCGAGCTCGAAGGCGAGCATCGCGACGAAATGCATCGACCAGATGCCGCCGCCCAGCGCCACGGCGCCGGCGAGCCACCAGCCGACCCGCGGCCCGCCGCGCGTCTCGCGAATCCGTCCCGCGAGGTCGAGCGCGACGAAGGACGCCATGATCGCGACCGCGATCGCGAGCACGACAAGTCCGGGATCATGGTGACTGTGCAGCGCCGCTCCGGGCGCGATGTCACCGTCAGGCATCGCCGCGATCCCAACTGCCAGCGGCGGTGTGGACCATCTCTACGGTGGCATCGACACAGCAGACGGACAGACAGGTCATCGGATGGCTCCCTCGCGTCACCCCCGGCGAAGATGGCCTTCCCAGATCTTAGAGTCCGGTGGACCCGACAATACGTGCGATACCCGAGGTGGAGGGTAATTCTGTCCTACGGCATGCCGCGCTTGCAACCACCGGGATGCGCTGAAAATTCCGCACGCATTGCGAAGCCCAGCCGGCTCGATTCGGTGTTGCAGCCGTGCTGCCGATCGAGGTGGCAGAAGCGCCCCATCCACCGATGCAATGCGTCGAGTCGCCCGCGCGCCGGAAGAGCGCGATCATGTCGTGGCGTGCACGGAATTCGCGCGGGCGTTGCAGGATGCCCACAGTGTGTCGCGCGATCCTGGCCTCCGGATGAAGGCGTCCAAGCCCGGCAGCGTTAGGGCATTCATTTCATTCACAAATTCCATCAAAGCCCTTGAGGAAGAGTGAGCATCTTTCGATTACTGTAACCGTTTAGATTACGGCTCAGGGTTGCAAATTCCTAATCCGGATCGCAAGAAGGGTAATATTTTTCAACCACTTATCGGTTGAGGCCCAGGCAAACTTTCCGCCAGTCTCCGCCCCGCCGGTTTGAAGCGCGTGACTAGGGGACGTTTCGGCAGGCATTTCAACACCTTGCCAAATGAGGGAGTCCCCCGATGAAAAGGGTAGCATTGTTGGGAAGCACCGCCTTGTTCGGTGCCGGGATGATGGCCAATACCGCCATGGCGGCGGACGGCATCAAGCTCGGCGTCGGCGGCTTCTTCCGCACCGCCTACATGGTCACCTTCGACGACGACAGCGAAGGCGAGCCCGGCAACGAACGCAACACCGACGGCGTGTTCTCCGACGCCGAAATCCACTTCACCGGTTCGACCGTGCTCGACAACGGCCTCGAGGTCGGCGCGCGCGTCGAGCTCGAAGGCGAAGATGACGCCGGCGACCAGATCGACGAAGCCTGGCTCTACTTCTCCGGCGGCTTCGGCGAAGTCCGCGTGGGCTCGACCGACGACGCGCTGACCGGCGCCTGCATCCTGCCGCCGGGCGGCACCACCAACTTCTCCGCCTTCTCGCCGAACCAGTGGGGCGCCAACACCGACGGCGCCGCGGCGTTCGGGGCGCTCAGCTCGAACGCGGCCTGCGTCGGCGTCGACGACCGCGAGGACGCGCAGAAGCTGGTCTACATCTCGCCGAGCTTCGGCGGCTTCCAGCTCAACCTCTCCTACACGCCGAACGGCGGCGACGAGCGGCACGGCGACGGAGTCGGCGCGCATATCGGCATGCCGTTCAACAGCGACGAGGAATCGCGCCACAACTTCTCGGCTTATGGCACGTACTCGTACGAAGGCAGCGGCTGGGGCTTGTCCGCAGGCGCCGGCGGCTCGTTCGAAGGCCATGTCGAGCAAAGCCCTGGGCCTGACCGCGACGAGCAGCAGTTCTACCAGGCCGGCCTCAACCTCACCTTCGGCAACTTCGCCGTCGGCGGCACCTTCGAATACTACAACAACCTCGCGGACTTCGATCCGGGTGCCGACGTCGATGCATGGGTGGCGGGCGGCGGTGTCGCCTATACGCTCGATGCCTGGACCTTCGGCGCGCAATACTCGCACCAGCTGGCTGACATCGGCGGCGGGGGCACAGACGACTTCACCATGGACCGCGCGGTGCTGACCGCGAACTACGCGCTCGGCCCCGGCATCGATCTCGACGGCTCGGTCGGCTACACCTGGGCCGACAGCGATCCGGAAGTCTCGGACACCGTCGACGACTATGACGGCCTGGAGATCGGGATCGGCACCGCCATCACCTTCTAGTCTCTAGGCCTACTGCGATTGCCTCCTCCACTTCACCCTCCCCCAGGCGTCCTGGGGGAGGGTTCTTGTTTCAGCTCCATCCCTTTGACAGCGGCTCATAATTCGGCGACCTTGTGAGTCTGCGGAGGCGCCGAGTCAGCGCGCCTCAGTCCGGGGGATCGCGGCATGAAACGGGCTTTGCTGGGCACCACCGCCCTGATCGGCGCCAGCCTTGGCGCCGCGGCGCCGGCCATGGCCGAATCCCCGATCCAGCTCTCGGTCGGCGGCTTCTTCCGCACCGCCTACATGGTGGTGCTGGACGACGACAACAGCCTGCCGAACAACGTTGCCCAGGAACCGGGCGACGACAAGGCCGAGGACGGCGTGTTCAGCGACGCCGAGATCCATTTCGTCGGCCGCACCGTGCTCGACAACGGGCTCGAGGTCGGAGCGCGCGTCGAGCTCGAGGGCGAGGACGACGTCTCGCCCGACGGCGACGGCGACCAGATCGACGAGGCCTGGATCTGGTTCTCCGGCGGCTTCGGCGAGGTGCGCATCGGCTCCGACGACGAGGCGCTCGCCAACTCCTGCATCCTGCCGCCCGGCGGCACCGCGAACTTCTCGGCCTTCTCGCCCAACCAGTGGGGCGCCAATTCGCTGAGCTCGTTTCCGTTCGGCAATGTCAGCAACAGCGCCTGCACCGGCGTCGACGACCGCAGCGATGCGCAGAAGATCATCTACTTCTCGCCGCTGTTCCACGGCTTCCAGCTGTCGGCGTCGTACACGCCCAATCCGGATACCGAGCGGCACGGCGACGGCGGCGGCGCGCATGTCGGCATGCCGCCGAAGATCTTCGGCACTGCGGACCCGGATGCGGACAGCGATGCGTCGGTCTACCTCACCTACTCCTACCAGGGCAGCAACTGGGGCCTGACCTGGGGCGGCGGCGCGTCGTGGGAAATGGGCACGGACTCGACCGATTTCGTCGATTTCAAGGATCAGGATTTCTACCAGACCGGACTCAATATCGACATCGGCCGGTTCTCGATCGGCGGCGTGTTCGAGTATTACAACGACCTCAACAGCGTCGAATCCATCCCGTTCGATTCCGCCACGCATTTCGATGCCTGGGTCGCCGGCGGCGGCGTGGCCTACAACTACCGCGCCTGGACCTTCGGCGCGCAATATTCATACCGCGAGGACACGTTCAAGACTCTGTCGAACTTCGGCGACACCAAGATCGAGCAGGTGCAGCAGCGCGCGGTGGCGACGGTCAACTATGCGCTCGGGCCCGGCATCAACCTGGATGGCGAGGTCGGCTATACCTGGCGCGACCGTGATCCCGACACGCTGTTCGAGAGCGATGACGATTATGATGGGCTGGAACTCGGCATCGGAACCGCCCTCTCCTTCTGAGGCGCCGAACTGTTATTCTAAGGCATGACCGAATATTCGCACATTGCCGCCAACCTCGCGGAGGTGAAGGCGCGGATCGCCAAGCAGGCCAAGGAGTGGCGGCGCTCAGCTGACGACGTGCACCTGGTCGCGGTCGGCAAGACTCATCCGGCGGAGGCGATCGAGGCCGCGCTCCAAGCGGGCCACCATCTGTTCGGCGAGAACCGCGTGCAGGAGGCGGCGGCGAAATTCCCGGCACTGCGGGCGCGTTATCCGGATTTGCGGCTGCACCTGATCGGCCCGCTGCAGACCAACAAGATCAAGCAGGCCATCGACGTATGCGACGCGATCGAGACGGTTGATCGCGACAAGCTGGCGCAAGGCATCGCCGCGGAGCTGGCCAAGAGCGGCAAGCGCATCGACCTCTTCATCCAGGTGAATACCGGGGAAGAGGAGCAGAAGGCCGGCAGTCTGCCGCGCGAGGCCGACGATTTCATCCGCCGCTGCCGCGCGGAGTACGAGCTGCCGATCGTCGGCCTGATGTGCATTCCGCCGGCGGACGAGCATCCCGCGCCGCACTTCGCGCTGCTCGGCGAGATCGCCAAGCGGCATGGGCTGACGCAGCTCAGCATGGGCATGAGCGGCGACTACGAGCTCGCGATCCAGATGGGCGCGACCCATGTGCGCGTGGGCACGGCGATCTTCGGGGTCAGAGAGAAGAAAACGTAGTCGCCTGCCTCAACATCAAACGCTCTTCTTTGTGTCAGCCGCTGCGCGGCTGTCCGGGGTGACAGTATCGGAGGCGTCAAGAGGAGCGAACGTCAACCGCATCGCCAGTGCTGATCACCGCCAAAATCGCCAGCAGGTCTTCGCGCCGGAACGCGATGCAGCCGGCGGTCGGGGCCCAGTCGTCGCGGGCGACGTGCAGGAACACGGCGCTGCCGGCGCCCGGCACGACCGGATCGTCGTTGTGGCCGATGACGACGACCAAGTCGTAGAGTTGGCTTTCCAGCCACATCTCCTCATGGCGCGCGGGGTGGGGCAGGCGGACCGGCTTGTTGTAGTCGGGCGAGGCGGGGTCGTCGCACCAGCCGTCGTCGCGCTCGATGTGGCGCGCGGGCAGGCGGGTCTCGATGCGCGCGACGCGGTCGGCGCGATAGAGCAGGCGGCGGAACGGGAAGCGGCCGATCGGCGTGCCGCCGTCGCCCTCGCGCTTGTCGGCGACGAGGCCGCTTCGGCCAAGCGCACAGTCGAACGTGCGATCGCCGAGGCGCGCCAGTCCGCGCGTCTCGCCCGTCCTTGCCGTGACGATCAGATCCATTCCGCGAGGTTAGCAGATGGAGATGCTGCTCGCCTACTTGTGCGAGCCGCGGCGGATCGTATGGGCGTCGGCCAGCCGGGTGGCTGAGGCGGTGTTGATGCTGACGTCGCCCATCGGCTCTTCACCCGGTGTCGGCTCGCCGGTTCCGAACACGGCGGCGATGGCGTTGTGCGCCATGCTCTCGCCGGTCACGTCGCGGAAGGCGAGATCGACGGCGGTCGAGGCACCGGCGACCGGTCCGAAGGCCACGTCCACCATGCGCGCGGCGCCATAGATCTGATCGCCGGTGATGGCCCGATAGGCCATGTTGACGAACGGGATGTGCTGCAGCGGATTGATGAGGTCGAGGAAATCGTCCCAGCCGAACTCGCGGTCGGGGCCGAAGAACAGGTCGCGCGAGGCTTCGCTCTCCACCACGCGCCACTTCTGGCCGTACAGCCGCTCGCGCTCGTCCTTGTCGGGCAGGCGCGTCAACTCCCACACGCCGTCGGCGCCGCGGCGCGCGCCGGGGAGCGGGCTGCGCTCGCGCGCGGGCGTGGAGGCATCGTCGGCCCGGGCTGCGGCCAGGGAGGCGAGGGCCGCATCTGCGACTTCAGTCGCAGATGGTTCTGGCGCGGCGAGCGCATCGGCGGTCTGGGTATCGGCCGCCTCTGCAGTCTGGCCGGCCTGGGTGGCGAAGGTTTCCGGTGTTGCGACCGGCGGCGTTTCGGCAGGCGGCAGCTGGCTCACATCGACCCCGAGGGCGGCAAGTTGTGCCGGGCTGAGGGTCGGAATGCCACTCGCGGCGCCCTGGGCCGCGGGCGCCGAAGCGGGCGCCTGCGATGCCGGTGGCGCCACCACGGCCTGTTTCTGGGCGGCCGCGAGGTGGGCCTTGAACTGCTCCTGGTCGATCGAGCCGGGGCGCAGCTTGCCTCCGGAAATCCCGCCGGAATCATGGAGATAGAAGCTGCGCGGGATCGCGACCCGCGGCTGGCTATAGGCGGCCGGGCTCGCGGCGGTGAACGGATCCGCGCGGCCGGACATGATCTGGATTGGCATTTGTGCCATGGCGTTCTTCCTGACGGGCGTTCTGCCCAGTCAGGATCAACGCAAGCCTTGTGCCAGAAAGGGAGGGCTACTGATTCGAGCCGCGGCGGATGACGTCGCGGTCGGCGACCTGCGAGCTGGCGGTGGTGTAGAGGCCGGCGACGTCGTCCTCGTAGGCGCGCGGGCCGAACACGGCGGCGACCGCGTTGTCCTCGAAGCTCTCGCCGGTGGTCGACTGATAGGCCAGCTGGAACACGGTGCCGATGCCGGCGCCGGGGCCGAAGCCGATGTCGAGCAGGCTGGCGGCGCCGTAGATCTTGTCGCCGGTGGCAGCGCGATAGGCGATGTTGATCAGCGGGATATGCTGCAGCGGATTGACCAGGTCGCCGAAGTCGTCCCAGCCGAACTGGCGGTCGGGGCCGAGGAACAGGATCTGCGATTCGATGCTCTCGACCACGCGCCAGCGCTCGCCCACCAGCATGTCGCGCTCGTCCTGGGTCGGCAGGCGCGGGAATTCCCACACGCCGTCGGCGCCGAGATGCGAGCGCGGGATGATGCCGGGCTCGCCCCAGCTGGCGGAAGCGGTCTGCAGCTCCAGCACCTCGTCTTCATCGGTCACCAGCTGCGGGGTGAGGGCGGCGAGCATGTCCATGACGGTGGTGCTGACCCTCGGCTCCTCGCTCACTTCCTGGATGTAGCGGGCGAAATGGCCCTGATCGACGGTGCCGGGGCGCATTTCGGTGATGGAGAACTTGGGCGAATCCCACGACTGGCCGGCGCGCAGGCGCGCCATCAGGTAGGCATCGGCCTGGATCTCCTCGGCGGTGCGCGTCTCTTCGGCGGAAGCGGGGATGGCGTAAGCGGCGATCAGCGCGGCGGCGAGCGCCGCGGCCATGAGGTTGCCGCACAGCCGGCTGGTCTTGGTCTCGGACGGTCCCAACATCCACATGACGCTGCCCCACGGATTCATTGCAGGCGTTATTGCAGCGTTAAGAAAATCATGCCGTTGGTTAAGATTCGCATAACTTGGCTAGGAACGGGGCGGCGAAATTCAAGCAAAATACCGGGAAAGGGTGCCACGCGGGGCTGAAACGA
>Ga0081538_10003193_pt1 | contig 15563 bp, 13 predicted proteins | sample TabmetS5T2R1_FD_71022 | JGI IMG/M metagenome (GOLD analysis project Ga0081538, IMG submission 71022) | Tabebuia heterophylla rhizosphere microbial communities from the University of Puerto Rico - S5T2R1 | ecosystem: Host-associated > Plants > Roots > Rhizosphere ... | reverse complement strand
GCGCCGATCGTGATCGGCCGCGACCACCTCGACGCCGGCTCGGTCGCCTCGCCGCAGCGCGAGACCGAGGCGATGCGCGACGGGTCCGACCCGGTCGCCGACTGGCCGATCCTCAACGCGCTGGTCAACACCGCCACCGGCGCGTCGTGGGTGTCGTTCCACCACGGCGGCGGGGTCGGGATGGGCAAGTCGCTGCATGCCGGGCAGGTGATCGTCGCCGACGGCACATCGGAGGCGGGCGAGCGGATCCGCCGCACGCTGCTCGCCGACCCGGGCATGGGCGTGATCCGCCACGCCGACGCCGGCTACCCGGAGGCGCTCGACGCCGCCGAGCGGCTCGGCGTGCGGGTCCCGATGCGATGAGGACGTCGATCCGCGCAGGGCAGGTCCTGCTGCCGCCCGAGGACGGGCTCCCCTACCTGCGCCGGCCCAACGAGCTGCGGCTGGAGCCGGGCGCCCTGACCGTGGACGACGGCGTGATCGTCGCGCTCGAGGACGACCCCGCGGCGGACCGCGTGGTCGAGGCCGCCGCGGTCGTGCCGGGCTTCGTGGACTGCCACACCCACCTGCCGTTCGCGGGCTGGCGCGCGGAGGAGTACGAGCAGAAGGTGACGGGCGTGCCGTACGAGGAGATCGCGCGGCGCGGTGGCGGGATCGCCGCGTCGGCGCGCGCGTTCGCGGCGGCGAGCGACGACGACGTGCTCGCGCAGGCGCGCGGCGTGCGGGCGGAGATGCTCGCGGCGGGCACGACGACGGTCGAGGGCAAGACCGGCTACGGGCTCTCGCGCGAGGGCGAGCTGCGGGCGGTGCGGCTCGGCCGCGAGGTGTGCGACCGGGTCACCGGCCTGTTCGCCCACGCCGTGCCGGAGGGGTACGACGCCGCGAGCTGGATGGACGAGGTCGACGGGCTGGCCGCCGAGGCCGACGTCGATGCGCTCGACCTGTACGTCGAGTCCGTCGCCTTCCGCAACGAGGACCTCGAACGGCTCGGCGAGATCGCGCGGCGCGAAGGAGTGCCGCTGCGGGCGCACGTGGAGCAGTTCAACGCGAACCGCTCGGTGCCGGTGGCGCTCGCCGCGGGAGCGCGGTCGGTCGACCACCTGGCGTGCCTGCCTCCCGACGACCTGGCACCGTTGGCCGCCGCCGAGTGCGCCGCCGTGCTGCTGCCCGGCGCCGAGGTCCTCGGCGCCGAGGAGCTCGCGCCGGGGCGCGCGCTGGCCGACGCGGGCGCGATCTGCGTGCTCGCCACGGACTGCAACCCCGGCACCTCGCCGGTCGTCTCGCTGCCCCTCGTGATCGGGCTGGCCGTGCGCCGCTACGGCTGGTCGGTGCGCGAGGCACTCGCCGCCTGCACGCTCAACGCCGCCTGGGTGCTCGGCTTCGCGCACGACCGCGGCTCGATCGAGGTCGGCAAGCGCGCCGACCTCGTCCTGCTCGACGCGCCCGTCGAGCACATCCCCTACCGGTTCGGGCGCAACCCGGTGATCGAGGTGCTCAGCGCGTGATCGCGGCGGCCGACCTCGAGGCGCTGCTCGCCGACCTCGTTCCCATCGGCCTCGGCGAGGACGGCGGCACGACGCGGCTGGCCTGGACCGACGAGGACGAGCAGGCGGCCGGCTGGTTCGCCCGCCGGGCGGCGGCGATCGGGCGCCGCATGGAGCGCGACCCGGCCGGCAACCTGTGGGCGTGCCCGGACGCGCCCGGCCCGTGGTGGGCGGTCGGCTCGCACCTGGACTCGGTGCGCGCGGGCGGCCGCTTCGACGGCGCGCTCGGGGTGGCGGCCGGCTTCGCCGTCGCCGAGCGCGCGAGCGTGCCGCTGGCCGTGATCTCCTTCGCCGACGAGGAGGGCGCGCGCTTCAACACGCCGACCTTCGGCTCGCGCGCGCTGGTCGGGCGGCTCGACGTCGACGACGCGGTCTCGCGGGTGGACGAGCACGGGGTGTCGCTCGGCGACGCCATGGCCGCGTGGGGCGTCGACCCCGACGGGCTGGCGACGGCGCCGGAGTGGCTCGAGCGGCTGGCCGGGTTCCTCGAGCTGCACATCGACCAGACGCGCGACCTCGCCGCGGCACGGCGGCCGGCCGGCGTGGTCACGCGGCTCGCCGCGCGGCTGCGGCTGGAGGTCGAGCTCTCCGGACGCGCCGACCACGCGGGCACGACGCCGCGCGAGGAGCGCCACGACGCGCTCGGCGCCGCGGCGCGGGTGATCGTCCGCGGCGACGGCGAGGCGGCGCAGCGGCTCGGGATGGTCTTCACCGCGGCGCGCATGGAGGTCGAGCCCAACGCGCCGACCACCGTGCCCTCGCTCGTCCGGCTCTGGCTCGACGCGCGGGCGCCCGAGGCCGAGGCCGTGACGTCGTGGCGCGACGCGATGAGCGTGGAGATCGAGCGCGTGGCCGCCGAGGCGGGCTGCGAGGTGGATCTGCGGACCGCCGCGTGGTCGGCGGGGACGGCGTTCGGCGGCGAGGTGGTCGAGGCGCTCGGCCACGCGCTGCGGCCGGGTGCGCCGCGACTCGTCTGCTACGCCGGCCACGACGCGGGCGTGATCGCCGAGCGCCGCCCGGCCGGGATGGTGCTCGTGCGCAACGAGACCGGCGTGAGCCACTCGCCGGCCGAGGAGGTCTCGCTCGAGGACGCGGCGGTGGCGGCCGGCGGCCTGCTCGCCGCCGCCGAGGAGCTGGCGGCGTGAGGATCGGCGCCATGGCGAACGTGCACTCGCACGCGTTCCAGCGCGATCTGCGCGGCGTCGGCGAGCGGAGCGAGCGCGCCGACGACGACTTCTGGAGCTGGCGCGAGGGCATGTACGCGCTCGCCGGGCGGCTCGAGCCCGAGTCGCTGCGCGAGGTCGCCGGGCGCGTCTACGCGGAGATGGCAGCGGCCGGCTACGGGGCGGTCGGTGAGTTCCACTACGTCCACCACCGGCCGGACGGGACGCCGTACGAGCAACCGAACGCCATGGCGCTGGCGGTCGCGGCGGCGGCGGATGCCGCGGGTCTGCTCGCCGTGCTGCTGCCGGCCGCCTACGCGCGCGGCGGGCACCCACGCTTCCGCGACGCGTCGGTCGACGCCTACCTCGCGCGCGTCGACGCCCTGCGGGCCGAGGGCTATGCGGCCGGAGTCGCCGCGCACAGCGTGCGCGCCGTGCCCGAGGACTGGCTGCGCGAGCTCGCGTCCTACGCGGAGGCCCACGGCCTCGTCCGCCACGTCCACGCGCACGAGCAGCCGCGTGAGCTCGAGGAGTGCGAGGCCGAACACGGCTGCTCGCCGATCGAGCTGCTCCACCGGACCGGCTTCCTCTCCGAGCGCACCACCGTCGTCCACGGCATCCATGTCTCCGACCGCGACGTCGGGCTGATGGCCGAGACCGGCAGCATCGTCGCGACCTGCCCGACGACCGAAGGCAACCTCGGCGACGGCCATTTCCCGGCGCTGCGCTACCGCGACGCCGGAGTGCGGATCGCGATCGGGAGCGACAGCAACGTCGTGGTCGACCCGTTCGAGGAGGTGCGCGAGCTGGAGACCGGCGCACGGCGCGAGCGCCGCACCCGCCACGCGCTGCTGGCGGAGACCGGAGACTTGTGGGCCGCGGTCCGTACGAACGGGCTCGCGTCGCTCGGTGTCGACGACGCCGGCGAGATCGAGATCGACCTCGACCACCCGCGGCTGCGCGACGTGCCGGAGGAGGACCTCGCCCGCGCGCTCGCCACGTGCGCGTCCGCCGATATCGTCGCGCCGGTGCGCCGCACGATCTCCTCCGGCTCGACGTTCGAGCGCGACATCGGCTACTCACGCGCGGTGGTCGACGGCGAGTGGGTCCACGTCTCGGGGACGACCGGCTTCGACTACGAGACGATGACCATCTCCGACGACGTGGTGGACCAGGCGGCGCAGTGCGTGCGCAACATCGGCAGCGCGCTGGCCGAGGCCGGCTGCACGTTCGCCGACATCGTCCGCGTCCGCTACATCCTCCCCTCGCGTGAGGACTTCGAGCCGTGCTGGCCGTGGCTGCGGCAGTCGTTCGGCGACGCGCGGCCGGCGGCCACGATGATCGAGGCCGGCCTCCTCGACCCGCGGGTGAAGATCGAGATCGAGGTCACCGCCCGGCGCCGCTGAAACGCTGGCCGGATCCTTGCGATGTGTGTCGGTTCTGCCACTGGCAGAACCGGGCCGATCGCGCGACCATGCCGCCATGAAGATCGACATCGTCGTATTCGACGGCTTCGACGAGATGGACGCCGTGGGGCCCTACGAGGTGTTCCGGACCGCGGCCGAGCTCGGGAGCGCCCCGATCGAGGCCGAGCTGGTCGGCGCCCACGGCGCCGCCACCATCACCGCCTCGCACGGGATGCGCCTCGTGGTCGACCGCGGACCGGCCGACGACGCCGACATGGTCCTCGTCCCGGGCGGCGGTTGGTTCACCGGCGCGGGGATCCGGGACGAGATCGAGCGCGGCGTCCTGGCCGGCGTCCTCACGGCCGCGCGCGAGCGTGGCGCGATCGTCGGCTCCGTGTGCACCGGCGCGATGATGCTCGCCGCGGCGGGCCTGGTCGACGGCCGGCGCGCCACCACGCATCACAGCGCGATCGAGGACCTGCGGGAGGCGGGCGCGCAGATCGTCGACGGCGCGCGCTACGTCGACGACGGCGACCTGGTGACGGCCGGCGGCGTGACCTCGGGCCTCGACCTCGCCCTGCACATCGTCGAGACGGTGGCCGGCGCCTCGGTCGCCGCCGCCGTCGCCCGTGAGATCGAGTACGAGCCGCGGGTGGTGGCGGCGCCGTAGCCCAGCGCCTCGAAGACCCCGCCGCGCGTGGTGGCGGCGCCTTAGCCCAGCGCCTCGAAGAACCGCGCCGCCAGCGGTGCGGCGACCGACCCGCCCGAGCGGCCGTTCTCGACGAGGACCGCGATCGCGACGTCGTCGCGGTAGGCGACGAACCAGGCGTGGGTGGGCGGCGGGTCGCCGCCGCCGTACTCGGCGGTGCCGCTCTTGCCGTGCACGTCGCCCGGGATCGAGGCGAGCGCGGTGCCGGTGCCGCCGGTGACCACGTCGCGGGTCAGGTCGCGCAGCGTGCCGAGCTCGCCGGCCTCGAGCCGCGGACCCTGGCCCTCGGGGTCGCCGGCCAGCAGCCGCGGCGCGCGCCAGCGGCCCTCGGCCACCGTCGCCATCACGCCGGCCATGTTCAGCGGGCTGGCGAGGATGCGGTCCTGCCCGATCATCGCCGCCGCGCGGGCGACGAGGTCGCGGCCGGGCGGGACCTCCGCCTCCGCGGCGGGCATGCCGAGCCGGAACTCCTCGCCGAGGCCGAAGTCCCGCCCTGCCTCGCCGAGCGCGTCGGCCGGCAGCCGCTCGGTGAGAGAGACGAACGCCGTGTTGCAGGAGGACGCGAAGTCCTGCGCGAACGGCACCGCGCCGGCGGCGCCACCCTCGAAGTTCTTGAACGAGCGGCCGCCGACGGCCAGCGTGCGCGGGCAGTCGACCACCTCGTCGGGCCGCAGCCCGGCCCGCAGCAGCGCCGCGGTAGTGACGATCTTGAACGTCGAGCCGGGCGGGTAGCGGCCTTCGAGCGCGCGGTCGTAGCTCGAGTCGAGGGGCCGGTTGGCGACGGCCAGGACGTCGCCCGTCGAAGGCTCGACGGCGACGAGGGCGGCCTCGTCGGAGCGGTCGGCAAGCGCCTGCTCCGCTGCGCGCTGCACGTCGAGGTCGAGCGTCGTGCGCAGCGGACGGCCGGGACGGCCCTCGCGCGCGAGCAGGGTGTCGGTGGGCACGCCGCCGGCGCGGATCACGACCTCGCGCGTCGCGGTGCCGCCCAGCCGCTCCTCGTAGCGGGCCTGCAGGCCGGACTGGCCGACCTCGTCGCCCGGCCCGCGCGTGCCGCCGAGCTCCTCGAGCTGCTCGGCGGTCGCCGGCCCGACGCCGCCGAGCAGGGCGCGCGCGAAGCCGCGGCTCTCGGCCAGCGGTGCCTCGCCGCGAACCGCGAGGCCGCCCGGGACGTCCTCGAGCCGGTTCTCGACGCGCTCGTAGTCGGCCTCGCGGAGCGTGATGGCCTCGACGAACTGCTGCGGGCCGGCGCCGCGAAGGGCGCGCGCGAGGTCGCCGGCCTCGACGTCGACCACGTCCGCGAGCGCGCGCGCCGACGCCTGGACGTCGTCGACCTTGTCCCGCGCGAGCCCGACGCGGTAGATCGTCCGCGGGCGGACGATGGCCCGGCCGTCGCGGTCGAGGATGTCACCGCGCCGCGCCGGCGACCGCGTGGTCCCCAGCCGCTGGGTGTCGTCCTCGAGCCGTGGATGGACCGTCTGCTCGGACCAGGCGACGACCCATTCGTCGTCGACCAGGCGCAGCGTGAGCCGGGAGCGGTACGCGAAGCGCCCGATGCCGGGGACCTCCCACGCGAGCTCGGTCCGCGCCCGCGCGGCGTCGTCCTCCTCGGTGAGCGCGAGCAGCCGGGCGCGGAGCCGCGCGCCGTCCAGCCCGCGGCGGTTGGCCTCGAGCGAAGCGGCCGCCTCCTTCGGGCGATCGGTGAGGCCCGCCGCCGCCCGGTCGTCGCCGCGGCTCCAGGTGGCGAGGAACCGGTTCGCGGCGTCCTCGGGGGACGGACCCGTCCGGCCCAGGAGCAACCATGCGGTCGCGCCGACGGCCACGACGGCGAGCGCGAGCACGGTCACGGCGGCGATGCGGCGGCGGCGCCGCGCGCGCTGTCGGTACATGGTCCGCCCGCCGCTCATCGAGCGCAGGAGGGAAGCGCGCGAGCCGCCGAATGTCAAGGCTCAGCTCTAAGTAAACAGTAAGACCTTCCGTTCAGCTCTTCGCTGATTTGCACCGTCTGGACGGTTGATGAAGTCGCGCCTTCGCAAGCCCTGAACCATGATTCACGACAAGTCGTGAACCGTCGTTCGCCGCTTCGCCACCAAACCCGCGGTTCGGCTCGAGCTCGCTCCCTCAGCGCTACGGCGACCGGCGCCGCCTGGAGGTGACCGGGCACTGACCCCGCAAGCGCCCGCATGCCTCGAGATCGCAGAGCCGGCACAGCCGCCGCTCGGCCTCGGGCTTCGCCCCGAGACCGGCGAGGATGCTCTCCGCCAACCGCGCCAGGTCGGCTTGTTGATCAGCGGTCAACAAGCTCAGCACGGAAGTCATCGAAGCGGCCCGGTCCGAGAGCACGCGGCGAGCGGCTCGGTGCCCTGACGGCGTCAGATGCACGGCTGCCGACCGCTGGTCGGCACCACGCCGGCGCTCGACGAGGCCGGTTGCCTCCAACCGGTCCGTGAGACGCACGGCTCCGGAATGCGAAAGGCCTACGATCCGCGCCAGAGCGTCGATCGAGCTGCCCGTCCGACGCTCGTGGAGCGCGACGAGCGCCTCCGCTGCGGATGAGCTCAGCTCGGGCGGAACGGTCGCCGCCAGACGGTCGGCGAGCGCCAGGCCGAGCGCACCGAGCAGATTCGCGTCTCGCGCAGACATATGCGTGACGCATACATATCAAATAACGCCGGGCGATGGTCCCCGCCGGCGACGTCAACGGCGGCTGGGTGGGGAGCGGGTGTGCCACCCGCGAGGTGGGCTACCGACGAGTGTCCTGACTCGTGGTCGCTCTACGACCCCTATCCAGGACGCTCCCCCGAACACCGCCCCGATCCGGCCGCCGCGCCGGCTCGCCGGCCTCCCGACCCAGCCGCAGTTCGCCCCGCGCCCGAGCGCGGCCCCGACCTCGCGCCTCGGCAACGCGCGCCGCGCACCGGCAACGGCGAGCGGGCTCGACCCATACCGATCGCGCACGCGAGGGTCAGTGCCCGGACATGAGCCGATGATCGAGTCATCGGGGTTCAGTCTTTGGCGGCCCCTCCCCGTGCGAGCCCTTGGTGCGGCTACGAGTCGGTCGCGTCGTAGGCCTGCTCGTGCACCAGGTCGGCGACCTCGTCGTCGTCGACGTCGGCGTCGTGCTCCGACGCCAGGTGCTCGCCCAGGTGGCGCGCCAGCTCCTCGTCGTTGGCGGCCGAGATCGTCTCGCCGCACTCGTTGCATTCGATCACGCGCATGCCGCAAGTCTTACCCGGGGAGACCGGTTCGCGTGTCCCGGACCGCCCTGATCGTCATCGACATGATCAACGCCTACGACTTCCCCGACGCGGAGAAGGTCGTCCCCTCGGCCCGCAAGGCCGTGCCCGTGATCAAGGACATGATCGAGGCCGCCGACGGCAACGAGACCCCGGTCATCTACGTCAACGACAACTTCGGCCACTGGCGCTCGAACCGGGACGACCTCGTCGACGAGGCCCTCCAGAGCGATCACGGCGACCTCGTGGAGCCGATCCGCCCGGACGACGACGCCCTGTTCGTGGTCAAGGCCAGGCACTCGATCTTCTACCAGACCCCGCTCGAGTACCTGCTCTCCCAGGAGGAGGTCGACCGGGTGGTCCTCACGGGCCAGGTCACCGAGCAGTGCATCCTCTACTCGGCGCTCGACGCCTACATCCGCCACCTCGACGTCCATGTCCCGCGCGACGCGGTCGCGCACATCTACGAGGACCTGGCCGACGCCGCGCTCACGATGATGGAGCGCAACATGTCGGCCGACCTCAGCCCAGCGCGCGGTTGAGGTTGTAGGCGGCGCTGATCAGCGCCAGGTGCGTGAAGGCCTGCGGGAAGTTCCCGAGCTGATCGCCGGTCGGCCCGATCTGCTCGGAGAACAGCCCGAGGTGGTTGCCGTAGGTGAGCATCTTCTCGAACGCCAGCCGCGCGTCGTCCAGCCGCCCGGCGCGCGTCAGCGCCTCGACGTACCAGAACGAGCACATCGAGAACGTCCCCTCCTCGCCGCGCAGCCCGTCCGGCGAGGCCTCGACGTTGTAGCGGTAGACGAGCGAGTCGGAGACGAGCTCGTCGCCGATCGCCTCGAGCGTCGACAGCCAGCGCGGATCGGTGGGCGAGATGAAGAGCACGAGCGGCATGAGCAGGATCGAGGCGTCGAGCACGTCGGTTCCGTAGTGCTGCACGAACGCGTCGCGCTGGTCGCTCCAGCCCTTCTCCATGATCTGGTTGTAGATCCGGTCGCGCGCGGCGAGCCAGCCCACGATGTCGCCGGGCAGCCCGCGCTGGCGGTTGATGCGGATCGCGCGCTCGATCGCCACCCACGACATCAGGCGCGAGTACGTGAAGTCCTTCTGCCCGCCGCGCGTCTCCCAGATCCCCTCGTCGGCCTGGTCCCAGTTCTCGCACAGCCAGTCGACGATCCGGCGCACGTTCTCCCACGTCTCGTGGAAGATCGGCCGGCCGTGCTTGTTGAACAGGTAGATCGAGTCGATCAGCTCGCCGTAGATGTCGAGCTGGCGCTGGTCCGCGGCGGCGTTGCCGATCCGCACCGGCGCCGAGTCGTGGTACCCGGCCCAGGTCGGGTGCTCGATCTCCGGGAGCTCGGCACGCCCGTCGATCCCGTACATGATCTGCAGCGGGCCTGAGGGACCGACCTCCCAGTCGCGCGTGCGGTCGGTCAGCCAGCCCATGAAGGCGTCGGCCTCCTCGGTGAAGCCGAGCCGCAGGAGCCCGTAGAGCGAGAAGGCGGCGTCGCGGATCCAGGTGTAGCGGTAGTCCCAGTTGCGCTCGCCGCCGAGCTGCTCGGGCAGCGAGGTCGTGGGCGCGGCCACGAGCGCGCCGGTCGGCGCGTAGGTGAGCAGCTTCAGGGTCAGCGCCGAGCGCTGCACCATCTCGCGCCAGCGGCCGCTGTAGCGGGAGCGGCCGAGCCAGCGCCGCCAGTAGCCGACCGTGGCCTCGAACGAAGCCCTCGTCTCGTCCTCGGAGTAGGGGCGCGCCACGTGATCGGGCGGCACGCGCTCGAGCACGAAGCTCTGCGACTCGCCGGCGACCAGCTCGAACGTCCCGTGCACGCCGCCGTCGCGGCGCTCGATCCGGCGGTGCGTCCCCAACGTATGGGCGATCGCGCCCTCGAGTGCGAGCGTCAGGTCCTTGGAGCGGAAGAGCACGCCGTGCGGGTGCATCTCGACCTCGTGCGGCGCGCGCCCGTAGTCGAACCGCGGCTGGAGGTCGATCAGGAACCGCATCGAGCCGCGCACGACCACGACGCGGCGCACCAGCCGGTGCCGGTGCAGGTCGGTCTCCACCGTCTCGATCGGCATGAAGTCCACGACCTCGCCGACGCCGCTCTCCGTGAAGAAGCGCGTGATGAGGATGTTGGTGTCCGGGAAGTAGAGCTGCCGCGACGTCCAGCCGCCGTCGGTGGGCCGGATCGCGTAGAAGCCGCCGTCGTCGGCGTCGAGGATGCTCCCGAACACGCTCGGGGAGTCGAACGCGGGGGTGCAGTACCAGTCGATCGTGCCGGTCGTGCCGACCAGCGCGACGGTGTGCAGGTCCCCCACCAGGCCGTGCTCGGCGATCGGCAGGTAGCGGAGCCCCAGATCGCCGGAGTCCGCCATCTACTTCGTGAACTCGTCCTCGATCGCCTGGATCTTCCCCACCCGCCGCACGTGGCGCTCCTCGCCGGTGAACGCCGCCCCGAGGAAAGCGGTGATGACCTCGCGCGCCAGCGCGGGACCGATCACGCGCGCGCCCAGGCACAGCACGTTGACGTCGTCGTGCTCGACGCACTGGTGCGCGGAGTAGGTGTCGTGCGTGCAGGCCGCGCGGATGCCGGGCACCTTGCACGCGGCCACCGCCACGCCCGCCCCCGACCCGCACACCACGACGGCGCGCGCGGCCCGGCCGGAGCGCACGGCGTCGGCCGCCGCGCGGGCCGTGTCGGGGTAGTCGACCGGATCGGTCGAGTTCGTGCCGAGATCGATCGGCTCGTCTCCGTGCTCGCGCACCGTCTCGAGCACGATCTCCTTGAGCGGGAACCCCGCGTGGTCGAACGCGCAGGCGACCTTCATCGTCCCTCCACCGCCTCCTCCATCACCTGGCCGGTCTCTTCGGCGTACTCCTGGGCCGCGATCAGCGCCGCCCCCAACACGCCCGCCCGCGGGCCGTGCCGCGCGAGCCGGATCTTGCACAGCGCGCCGGCGCCCGGCACCGCGTACTTCCACGCCACCTCGCGGGCAGGACCGAGCAGGAGCTCGCCCGCCGCCGAGACGCCGCCGCCGATCACGACCTCGAGCGGGTCGAACATGGTGATCGCGTTGGCGATCCCGATGCCCAGCCGCTCGCCGAGGATCCGCAGGCAGCGCACCGACGCCTCGTCGCCCTCGCGCGCGCCGTCGACCACGTCGTGCCCGGTGACGCCGCCGTCGCGGGTGAGCCGCCGACCCAGGAACGAGTTCGGGTCCTCCTGGGCGGCCTCGACCGCGAGCTTGTCGAGGGCGGTGCCGGAGGCCAGCAGCTCGAGCGAGCCGGCCTGCGGGAAGACGCCGCTGTGCGCGGGCGCCCCCTTCTCGAGGTCGAGCCCGATGATCGTGTGGCCGACCTCGGAGGCGGCCCCGGTCGCGCCGCGGTAGAGCCGGCCGTTGAGCACCATCCCGCCGCCGACGCCGGTGCCGATCGTGAACATGACCAGGTGCGGGACCGCCATGTGGCCGTCGTCGAACGCCTCCGCGAGCGCGGCGCACGACGCGTCGTTCTCGACGTAGACCGGCAGCTCGGCCCGCTCGGTCAGCAGCTCGCGCAGCGGCAGGTCCTTGAGCGGGATGTTCACGCTCGAGCGGATCCGCCCGGTGGCGAACTCGATCAGCGACGGCACGCCGATGCCGACCGCCTTGGTGTCGGGCGTGCGCGCCTCCTCGATCACCTCGATCAGCTGGGCCACGAGGGCCTCCTGGCTGGCGAGCTCGGTGTGGTGGAGCGTCGACTCGCTCAGCTCGCCCGCCTGCAGCGTGGCGACGGCGATCTTGGTCCCGCCGACGTCGATGCCCACGAACTGGTCGCTCACGGCACAGCCGCTCGGTCGAGATACACGGTCAGCGCTCCGTCGGCCGGGCGCACGTGGGCGGCCGGCGACGTGGGATCGGGCTCGTCCCCGAAGGCTCGTCGCACCGCCTCGCGCTTGGACTCGCCGGTCACGAGGAACACGATATGGCGCGCGGCGTTGATGGCCGGCAGCGTCAGCGTGATCCGCGGCACCTGCGGCTCCATGCCGGCCTCCGGCACGCCGACCACCAACCGATCGCGGACCTCCACCTCCGGCTTGCCCGGGAACAGCGACGCAGTGTGCGAGTCGGGTCCGAGGCCGAGCAGGAGCAGGTCCCAGCGCGGTTCGTCGCCGAGCCGCTCCCGCACGAGCGCCTCGTAGGCGTCGGCCTCCTCCATGCGGAGCACCTCGGGGCGCGGGTCGAGCTTCGAGAGCAGCGCCTCGTCGGCCATCCGGTAGTTGGACCACTCGTGGTCGGGCGGCACGCAGCGCTCGTCGCCGAACCAGACCGTCTTGCCGCTCCAGTCGCTGCCTGCGGCCAGCTCGTACGCGCGCTTCGGTGAGCTGCCGCCGGTCAGCACGACGTGCCCGGAGGCTGCGGTGAGCAGCTCGGCCACGGCGGCGGCCGGGTCGTCGAGGATCTCGAGCTTCATCGCGCCAGTACCCGTGCGCACCCGAGCGCCGGCCGGTAGGTCGGGTCGCGCAGGAGCGCCTGGCGGACGCCCTCGCCGAGGATGCCGCCCTCGCCGCGCGAGGCGCCGAGCACGGTCCAGGTCTGCTCGGATCCGTCGCGCGCGCGCCGCACGGCCTTCAGCCCACCGGGCGCGCGGTCGAGCGACACCGATTCGCCGGACGCGGTCTCGATCGTCACGCCGGCGAGCCCGGGCGCGTTCTGGTGCGTCGGCTCGAGCTGGATCCTGACCTCCTGGCGGCGCGCCCGGGCATGGCCGACGAGGCAGCGCCCGGACTGGGCGAGCGTCCCCGGCTTCCAGCCCAGGCGCGAGGACAGCCAGCCGCAGAAGAGCATCGCGGCGGCGAGCGAGTCGTCGCGGTGCCGCACGGTGACGCCGGAGACGCCGGCCAGCGCCGACCGCAGCTGCGGCGGGTCGAAGGCCGCCGCCACGCGCTCGCGCCACGGGGTCGAGCGCAGCCAGGCGAGGTCGACGACGTAGGCGTACTCGGAGAGATCCTCGACCCGGGCCAGCGACTCCGACACGTCGGGCTCGTCCTGCGTGTCGACGAGCACGATCTGCGCCAGCCGCCGCAGCGAGTCGACCGCCTCGGTGTGCCCGTGCGGCGCCCACACCATCGTGGCCAGGTCGGAGACGAGCAGCGGATCGACGATGGTGTCGAGCTTGGGCAGGTGGCGCGAGCCGATCTCGATCTCCACCCGCTCGCGCGCCACCGCGATGTGCCCCGGCACCGGACGCGCGTCCTCGGTGCCGACGCCCGCCCAGGCGTCGAGCTCCGTGCGCTTGGGGTCGACCGCGCAGAGCACGAGCCGCGACGGGTGGTATCGCCCGACGCGCTCGAACCGGTTCTCGATCTCGCCGCGGAACTCGGCGTCGACGACCACGACCACGTTGAGCACCCGCGCCGGCACGAACGGGTGGTCCGAGTGGTGGTGCTCGGTGACGATCTGCCGCAGGGCGGCCTCGATCTTCGCCGGCGTCGTGTTGCGCTCGGACCAGACCTCGTCCATCAGGCGACTCCGACGGAGCTCACAGCGGCCTCCAGCGGCGGCCCTCGCCGATCAGCTCGTCGGCCTCCGCGGGACCGGGCGTGCCCGCCTCGTACTCGGCCAGCGGCGGCCGGCCCTCGCTCCACGCCTTGAGGATCGGGTCGATGATCGACCACTGGGCGTCGACCTCGTCGTTGCGCGTGAACAGCGTCGCGTCGCCGCGCATGGCGTCGAGGATCAGCCGCTCGTAGGCCTCCGGAGACTGGGACATGAACGACGTGCCGTACAGGAACTCCATGTTGACCGGCCGGATCCGCATGGTCGCGCCCGGGATCTTCGCGCCGAGCGAGAGCGAGACGCCCTCGTTCGGCTGCACGGTGAGGATGAGCTGGTTCGGCTGCACGCCCACCGAGCCCTTGGACTGGAAGGCCATGTGCGGCACCGGCTTGAGGTGGACGGCGATCTCGGTCACCTTGCGCGCCAGCCGCTTGCCGGTGCGCAGGAAGATCGGGACGCCCGCCCAGCGCCAGTTGTGGACCTCGAGCCGCAGCGCCGCGTAGGTCTCGGTCTGCGAGTCCTCCGGCACACCCTCCTCCTGGAGGTAGCCGGTGGCCTCGCCGCCGCCGACCATGCCCGCCGCGTAGCGCGCCCGCACCGTCGTCTCCGCCACCTGCTCGGGCGTCGGCGGCTCGATCGCCTGCAGGACCTTGACCTTCTCGTCGCGGACCTTGTTGGCCTCGAACGTCGTCGGCGGCTCCATGCAGACGAGCGTGAGGAGCTGGAGCATGTGGTTCTGCACGAGGTCGCGCAGCGCGCCGGACTGGTCGTAGTAGCCGGCACGCGAGCCGATGCCGATGTCCTCGGCGGCGGTGATCTGGATGTGGTCGATGTAGTTGCGGTTCCAGACCGGCTCGAACATGTAGTTCGCGAACCGGAACGCCATCACGTTCTGGACCGTCTCCTTGCCCAGGTAGTGGTCGATGCGGAAGACCTGGCGCTCGCGGAACACCGAGTGGACGACCTCCTGCAGCGAGCGGGCGGAGGCGAGGTCGGTGCCGAACGGCTTCTCGATCACCACGCGCACCTCGGCCTCGTCGTGCCGGTGCAGCCCGTTCTCCTTCAGCGCCTCGGTGATGACCGGGAAGTACTCCGGCGCGGTCGAGAGGTAGTAGACGCGGTTGAGCGGCTGGCCGGCCTCACCGTCGAGCCCGTCCAGCGACTCGCCGAGCTTGGCGTACCCCGGCACGTTGTCGAACGGGATGCCGAGGTAGGACATGCGCGCCAGCAGCTCGTCGAGCACCTGCTGGTCGGGCGGGCGGCGGGAGAACTCGTTGATCGACTCGCGCGCCTGGTCGCGGAAGTCGTCGTCGGTCTGGTCGCGCCGCGAGATGCCGATGAGGTTGAAGCGCTCGGGCAGCGCGCCTTCGTGCGCCAGGTTGTAGAGCGCCGGCAGGAGCTTGCGCCGCGCGAGGTCGCCGGTGGCGCCGAAGATGACCAGCGACGTCGCGTGGACCGGGAGCCGCTCGAGGCCCTCCACGAGCGGGTTCTCCGTCGCGATCGTCATCGTGACCTCCGCGGGGCATCCAGCCCCGCGCTCTGATGAAGACCTTCGGCGTCCGGCCTCAGGTAACCGTTCGCTGCGCTCACTATCCGCCCCCCGCGGCCCGCTCGACGGCGTGGCCGCCGAACTGGTTGCGGAGCGCCGCCAGCACGCGGTGCGTGTAGTCGCCGTTGCCGCGCGAGTAGAAGCGCGCGTAGAGCGAGGCGGTGATGACCGGCGTCGGCACGTCGAGGTCGATGCCGTCGACGATCGTCCAGCGGCCCTCGCCCGAGTCGCTCACGTAGCCCTTGAGGCCCTCGAGGTCGTTGCCCTCCTCCTCGAACGCGCGCTCGGCGAGCTCGCACAGCCACGAGCGCACGACCGAGCCGCGGTTCCAGAGGCCGGCGACCTCCTTGAGGTCGGGCGAGAACTTCGACTTGTGCATCAGCTCGAAGCCCTCGGCGTAGGCCTGCATGATCCCGTACTCCACGCC